>Ga0315902_10010501_pt1 | contig 12239 bp, 7 predicted proteins | sample LakEriMetagenome_9_FD_203523 | JGI IMG/M metagenome (GOLD analysis project Ga0315902, IMG submission 203523) | Freshwater fungal communities from buoy surface, Lake Erie, Ohio, United States - Buoy 12 MA117 | ecosystem: Environmental > Aquatic > Freshwater > Lake > Lake biofilm | place: USA... | reverse complement strand
CGGAGCCATGGATGGCGCAGCGCAGGCAAATCCGAGTGAGCCGAAGCCTGGAGGGCGGAGGCGAACGTCCGGCGAGACGGTACGGGGTAACCCCGAGCCGGCGCGGCCAGATGGCAAGCGGGACGCTTGCCCCACGCGACGCGGTCCCTGCATTCCCTATGGCCCCACGCCCGGCCCGGCCGCTGGACTCGGGGCGTAAGATGGATCGGTTGCGACGGTCGCGCGGTTTCGACCCCCGTTTTTCCCGGGAAAACTCCCAAAAATAACTGAACAAACCGCTTGAAGCCTGCGTTCAGGGGATTAGTCTCGAAGGGTCATTTTCAGGAGTTAAATCATGGCCGCTCTCGGTTGCTTCTCGACCCGCTCGATCCGCTCGCGACGTGTCCGCGCCCTCGTTTGCGGCGCGATGATCTTCCCGCTCGTGACTCCGCCTTCTGCGCTGGCGCAGTGCTGCGGCGAGGCGGCGCCCGCGCCGGTGGCCACGCAGACCTACCGGCTCGACTTTCAGACCGTCTACGACGAGCAGCAGGTGACTGCCTACCGCCTGTCCTACGAAACTGTCTACGACACGAAGACCTACACCGTGCAGAAGCCGGTGTGGGAGACGCAGACCTCGGAGCGGCGCTACACGGTGCAGCGGCCAGTGTGGGAGACACAAACCCGCGAGGAACGGTTCACCGTCATGAAGCCGGTGTATGAGACGCAGGTCGTCGATCGTAGTTACGACGTGACCCGCGACGTCGTCGAGACGAGCACCCGTGAGGAGCGGTTCACCGTCATGAAGCCGGTGTATGAGACGGCCGTGCAGCAGCAGGTGAGCGTCGTCCGTCGTCCGGTTTACGAGACGAGCGAACGCGAAGAGGCATACACCGTCGCCGAGCCGGTCACCACCGTCCGCACTACCTACTCGGTCGGCACGCAGGCGGTCGACACCGTGACGCCAATGGTGGCTCCTGGCACGACCCAGCTCGGCTGGGTGCCGGGCGGCTGGGCCGTCAATCCATACACCGGCCTGATGTCGTGGCAGCGTGGCGGCTACGGCTGGACCGTCACGCCGGGTGTCGTGATGAACCAGGTCAACCGCTCGTACCAGCCCACCTACACGCCTGTGCAAGTGCCCGAGACGACGATGGTCAACCGCGTGATGACGCGAAAGGTGCCGGTGCAGACGGTGCGGTATGTCGACGAGCAGGTCGTCCAGCAGGTGCCCGTGCAGACGATGAAAATGGTGGCTGAGGAGCAGGTTCGGCAAGTGCCCGTGCAGACCGTTCGCAAGGTCGTGGAACGAGTCGACAACAAAGTGCCGGTGCAGGTCATGAAGATGGTGGCCGAAGAGCAGGTGCGCCAGGTTCCCGTCCAGGTGTGCAAGTTCGTCACCGAGGAGCGCGTCGAGCCGGTGAGCACGCAGGTGTGCAAGTTCGTCACCGAAGAGCGCACGATGCAGGTCCCCCGGGTGGTCGAGAAGAAGACTCCCTACACCTACACGGTGCGGTCACCCCGCACGGTGGCAATGCGGGTGCCGCTCGATCCGTGCGGCAACCCGATTCCCACCGCAGTCGCCCCGACGGCTGCCGCCGCCGCTCGCCCCATGGCCGCCCCGACGGCTGCTCCGGCTCTCCAGGCGCCGCCAAGTGGTCCCGTGAAGACGTTCAGTGACAAGCCTGCCGACGTGCCGGCGAAGCCCGCCGAGGGCTGGCACGGCTCGACGCTCGACCATGTCGACCCGGCCGCCAAGGCCGGCGCTGTTCGTGCCGACAAGCCGGTCGACGACACGGCGGCGCTCAAGCCGATCGAGACGATCCCCGCACCGGCGGCCAAGCCGGATGCCCTGGTTCCGGCGCCGAAGGCGTCGGCTGCCCCGGAGCCGACGGTCGCACCGCTGGGGCCCGCGGTCGAGCCCGCACCGCCGGCTGCCGACACCCGCGACGTGCCCGCGGCCGAAACCTCGAGCGGCTTGCGGCGGATCGAGGTGACGTCTGGCGATCAGTCGACGTGAGACAGATGGCCGCACCGGGCAAGTCGTAATCGGCGTCGATTTCACGTCGGCGCCATGCCGACGCAAGCCGATCACGCTGGCGATCGGTCGGAGCGAATCGCCCGCCGGCCGTCACTTCTACCGTCTCGACGAGGTTCGAAGCCTCGATTCGCTGGCTGCATTCGAGGATTTTCTCCGCGTCGACACGCCTTGGCTCGGCGGTTTCGACCTGCCGTTCGGCCAGCCACGCTCCCTGATCGAACACGAGCAATGGCCCACCGACTGGCCGGCCTTCGTGAGGTTCTTTTGTGGCCAGCCACGAGACCTGCTGCGCGACACGTTTCGCCGCTGGTGTGATGCCCGCCCCGTGGGCGACAAGTTCGCCTGGCGGAAAACCGACAGGCCGGCCGGCTCGAGCCCGGCCATGCGCTGGGCCAATCCACCCGTAGCCTGGATGATGCATGCCGGCATCGGTCGAATGCTTGACGCCGGCCTGGTGTTCCCTGCCCATCGCCATCGGACTGGCCGGACACGGGCACCGCGAGTCGCTCTCGAGGCCTATCCGGGATTCACGGCCCGCCAAGTCTGCAAGTATTCCTACAAGAGCGACACGGCCGCCAAGCAGACACCCGAACGAACCGCCAACCGGCGCCTGATCCTCAAAGCACTCGTCGCGGGCACCGCCGGCCTCGGCGTCGCGCTCTCTGCAAGCCCGGCCTGGCAGCGCCGGATAATCGCCAATGGCAACGGCGATCTGCTCGACGCCACCATCTGTGCCCTTCAGGCGGCCCATGCCGCCACCCTGCCCCGCTACGGCCTGCCGCGCGGCCTCGACCCGCTCGAGGGCTGGATTGCGTCGGTGCCGGTGGGGTAGAGTCTGCGGCAACTTGGAGAGAACCATGCCCGGCAAGGTCACGGACGACCGCTCGACACCGCCCCACCATGTGGACGACCGCGTCGCCCTCGAGGCTACCGTGCGGAAGCCCGTCCGCACGAAGCGGTCCGCTCCCCGCGAGAGCTCGTCGGCTTTCGATGGGCCGATCCGTCGCCTGTACACCGTCCGGATGATGGCCGATGTGCTGGGCGTGCCCATGGCTGCGGTGCGGCACTGGCAACGTGGCGGACTCCTGGAGCCGACACGGCGTGTCGGAGCGCTCGAGTGGTTCGACTTTCAGCAGCTCGTCGTCGGCCGCCAGCTCGCCCGGCTCCTGGCTGCCGGCTTCTCGCTTCGGGAGATCGACGCCAAGCTCGCAGGGCTCTCCTCCGCGGGCGCCGCTGCGGCCGCCCGGGCCGCGGGGCGGATCGTGGTCGATGGCCGCCGGCTGAGCATACGCCGTGAAAATCGTCTCCTCGGGGCGGGTGGACAAATGCAGCTGGCGTTTTATGCCGAGCACCCGTGCGACGATGACGACACCGTGGCCATGCCGCTCACGCCCTCAACCACTGGAATGCCGAGCCACGACAACTCGATCGACATCGCCCTCGACGACGAACCTGGCTCCGCAGCCGAACTGCTCGACCTCGCCGCCGATCTCGAAGCCTCCGGCGAACACGCCGAGGCTGCCGAAGCGCTGCGGGCGGTGCTTCAGGCCGATCGGCCGACCGCGCAGGTCGTATTCATGCTGGCGGAATTGCTCTACCGAACCGGCGATCTGACCGCCGCCCGCGAGCGGTATTACGCGGCGGTCGAACTCGACGCCGATCATCTCGAGGCCCGGGCAAGCCTCGGCTGTGTGCTGGCCGAACTGGGCGACCATGAGCTCGCACTCGCCGCCCTCGAAGGCGTGCTCCGGCAACAGCCCGACTTTGCCGACGCCCACTGGCATATGGCGGGCGTGCTCACCGACATCGGTCGGCACGATGACGCAGAGCGGCATCTGCGCACGTTCCTCGCCCTGGCCCCCGCGAGCCCGTGGGCCAAACTCGCCCGCGAGCAGCTCGACGGCTAGCGAGGCGTGCGTTAGTACGCGCCCCAGGGGCCGCGCACGGGGTGCACGCCGAATTGCACGGTGTCGCTCGGCTGGTTCGGCGTCGGCAGCATCGCGCCGCCGGAGCCCGGCACGGCGCCCGGGCCCGGATACGGCCGGCGGAACTGGTGGTAGATCGGCATCACGCGCGAACTCGGCACACCCCAACCATATTCACTCGTGAACTCGGCCGTCGGTGGCACGACGAGAGCCATCGGGCGGCCGATCGACGGGTCGTACCAGGTGCTGTGCCAGCTCTTGCCCTGGCTCCGCAGAAAGTAGCGCTTCTCGATCGTGTCGTGCTTGAGGAAGTGATGGCCGTGCCCCAGATGACCGCAATGACCGCAGAGGCCATCACGGCAGCAGTGCTGGCCACAGGCCTCGCATTCGGTGCACCCGTGATGCCCCCGATGTTGCCGGTGATGGCCCCCCGCCTGCAGGCTCGCTGCCGTGATCATGGCAGCGACCACCGCACACAGTGCGATTCCAGTGCCGCGCCGAATTCGAGCCCCTTCGAGCAACGTCATGCGATACTCCTCGCTCACCACCAATAGGCCCGCACGTCGGTCCGCATCCCCATCGCCCCGGCGGGGCGGACATAGTGGCGGCGGTGCTTGTAGAGAAATTCGTGGGGCATGAAGGGCGGGTAGGTGTACCACGTGTGCCCCACCCGTGGCGGCACCGGACGCGGAGCCACGTAAAGCTGCGCACCAAAACCGGGTGCCTGGCCGGCGGGCACAGGCGGCACGTAGAAGTTGTAGAAGACGTCAGGCGTCGGAGCCTCGACACCGCCGTTGATGGGGATGGCCTGTGCAGCGGTCGCCACCAAGGCCACGATGCCCGCGGCAACGATCAATATGCTGGAGCGAATCATCGGCTCACCTCTCCTCCGGATCTCGCTGCCCTCGGCACCCGCGGAAGTCTTCGGCACGCGCCGATTGCACGAATGACTCCCGCTCCAGGGCGTGTGCCGGCCCTGCCCAGGAGGCAAGGTCGGCAGCCGCAGACACGCCAGCCAGGCCCCAAACCCCGCCCCCCTACAACCGGCAGACTTTGCCCCTCTTGCCAGACAGGCCGCGGCCAGTCACAGTCTTGAACGATGGTCACGAAAACCCGCTCCAAACCGAAATCCCCCGCCAAGAAGCCTTCCAAACCGGCCGCGGCTGCCGCGCCTCCGGAGAGCACCCCGGCCCCCGAGCCGGCTGCGAACGGCAAGCCGAAGGAGACGAAACGGCGGGCCACGGCCCAGGCCCTCGCCGCCGGGCAGCGAGACATCTCCGTCAGCGAGTTCTTCGCCAAAAATCGCCACCTCCTCGGCTTCGATTCGCCACGCAAGGCGCTGCTCACGAGTGTCAAGGAAGCCGTCGACAATTCTCTCGACGCCTGCGAAGAGGCCGGCATCCTCCCCGAGATCTGGGTGCACATCGAGCAGGTGGGCGAGGCGGGCACCCGCTACCGCATGGGCGTGCAGGACAACGGTCCCGGGATCGTCCGCAAACAGATCCCGCTCATCTTCGGCAAGCTGCTCTACGGCTCGAAGTTTCACCGTCTGCGGATGAGCCGTGGCCAGCAGGGCATCGGCATCTCGGCGGCGGGCATGTATGGCGTGCTCACCACGGGCAAGCCGGTGAAGATCATCTCCAAGACTGGCCCCAAGGATCGGGCCCACTACTACGAACTGCGGATCGACACGAAGACCAACCAGCCCGAGATCTTGAACGGCAAGGGCGAGGGCGTGGAGATCCCCGCCGGCAAGAGTGGCGACGAGCTCATGAAGAAGCACGCCATCGAATGGGTGGCGGTCAACGACAAGGGCGACGCGATCGAGCACGGCACCCGCGTGACGATCGAAATGGAGGCGAAGTTTCAGCGCGGGCGAGGGAGCGTCGAGGAGTATCTCGAGCAGACGGCGATCGCCAACCCGCACGCCCGGATCCACTTCCTGGGGCCCGACGGCCAGGAGCGGATCATCGATCGGGCCAACGACGAATTGCCGCCCGAGCCCAAGGAGATCAAGCCGCACCCCTACGGCGTGGAGCTCGGCCGGCTGGTGACGATGCTGCAGGAGCAGCCCAAGCTCACGCTCGCCCAGTTCCTCACGCAGTCGTTCTCGCGGGTGTCGCACGGCACCGCCAAGAAAATCTGCGACTCGGCGAAGCTCTCCTCGCGGGTGACCACCGGCAAGCTCGGCCGCGGTGAGGCCGATGCACTCTTCAAATCGATTCAAGACACAAAAATCCCGCCGCCGGCCACAGACTGCGTGGTGCCGATCGGCGAGCAGCGGTTGCTCGCCGGCTTGCGGCAGGTCGTACCCGGCGAGTTTTTCACCGCGGCCACGCGGCCGCCATCGGTCTACCGGGGCAATCCGTTCGTAATCGAAGCCGCCCTCGCCTACGGCGGCGGCGTGGCCGCCCAAAAAATCACCCGCGAGGGCCTCGCCGAGCTGGCGAGCGAGAGCGACGCCCGCAGCCTCAGGCAATTTCTCACCACGACGTTCTCCGGCCTCGGCAGCGAGGGGGCCGACAAGATCCTCACCGAGGCCGAGCTCGCCCCGCGGCAGAGTCCCTCGAAGCTCAAGAAGCAGCAGCTCGACGCCCTCCACGGCGCCATGCAGAACGTGAGTGTCGACGAAGGGCAGAGCATGAACGTGCTGCGGTATGCCAATCGCGTGCCGCTGCAGTTCCAGCCGGCGGCCTGCGCCGTGACGCAGACGATCACGTCGACCAACTGGCGGTCATACGGCCTGTCGCAGTCACGCGGCGGCCTGCCGAATGGGCCGGTCACGGCAATGGTGCACGTGGCGAGCGTGTGGGTGCCCTTCACGAGCGAATCGAAAGAGGCGATCGCGTCCTATCCCGAAATCCAGAAGGAGATCCGCCTCGCGCTCCAGGCCGTGGGCCGCAAGCTCGGCATGTACATGCGGCGGCGGCTCCGGGTGGCCCAGGAAGGCCAGCGCCGCAGCATCTTCCTTCGCTACCTCGGCGAAGTGGCCACGGCCGTCGCCGTGATCAATGGCGTGGATCGGGACAAGCTCTACGAGCAGCTGCTCGCCGTCGCCAAGAAGAAGACGGCCGAAGCCGACGTGAAGCTCGACGACCGTGGCCGGCCGATCGAGGAGGACGAGGAGCTCGAACTCGGCGACAACTGCATCATCGTGCCGCAGAAGCTGCCGGGCGAGCCGACCGCGGACGACGAGTCGGCCGACACCGCTGACAAAAAGCCCAAGCCCCGGGCGAAGGCGAAGGCCAAAAAACCTGGAAAGCAGCCCCGCCGCGCGTAACTCGTGGTGCGTCGGACAGGCATCTCGCTTACCGTGCGGCTCCACCCAAAACGCGCCGGCTCAGGGTTACCCCGTACCGTCTCGCCGGACGTTCGCTGCGCCCATCCTGGGCTTCACTCACTCGGATTTGCCTGCGCTGCGCCTGGCGAGTGTCGCGCCGTCGCCGCCGTCCCGGCGTCGGCGCCGGCTTACGGTCGCCGAGCAAAGCTCGGCTCCCCACGCGAACGTCAGGGCCGGAGGCCCGGGTGAGCACCAGCGGGCGGAGGCCCGCCAAGCGAACAGCGGCACGATGCCGGGTGTTCGCGTGAAGATGGCTCCGCTGGTCAAATACGCCGGCTCAACGGCAGGGGTAACCCCTCGCCTCCCCCTATCCAGTTGAGGAGGATCGGGGCTGCCCGTGCCCTCGAGCGGGCTGTGGGAGCGAGCGCAGCCATGGATGGCGAAAGCGAAGCGGACACGCAGAGAGCCGAGGCCGGGAGGGCCGAGGCGAACGTCAAGCGAGAGGGTACGGGCAGGCACGAGCCGGCGCTCAGCTCAACAGATCCTTCACCACATGCCCGTGCACGTCGGTGAGCCGGAAGTCGCGGCCCTGGTAGGGGTAGGTGAGCCGCAGGTGATCGATCCCCATGAGGTGCAGGATCGTCGCGTTGAGATCATGCACGTGCACCTGCTGCTCGGGCGTGACGATGTTGTAGGAGTAGTCGTCAGTCGCGCCGTAGGTGAGCCCCGGCTGGATGCCCGCGCCCGCCATGAGCATCGTGAAGCAGCGCGGATGGTGGTCGCGGCCGTAGTTCGTCTCCGTGAGCGCGCCCTGCGAGTAGATCGTGCGGCCGAACTCGCCGCCCCACACGACGAGCGTGTCGTCGAGCATGCCGCGGGTGTGCAGATCGTCGAGCAGCGCCGCCGTGGCCTGATCGGTGTCCTGCACCTGCCCCTTGATCGCCGCCGGGAGGCCGCCGTGGTGGTCCCAGCCCATGTGGAAGAGCTGCACGAACCGCACCCCCTTCTCCGAAAGCCGGCGGGCAAGCAGGCAGTTGAAGGCATAGCTCCCGGGGCGATGGACGTCGGGCCCGTAGGCATCGAGCACGTGCTTGGGCTCGTCCTTGAAGTCGATGATCTCGGGCACGCTCGCCTGCATCCGGAAGGCCATTTCGTATTGGGCGGTGCGAGCCGCGATCTCGGGGTCGCCGATCACGCTCGACCTGGCGGCGTTGAGCGTGGCGATCCGGTCGAGCGTGTCACGACGGGTCTGCCGATCGACTCCGGCCGGATCGGCGAGGTAGAGCACCGGGTCGCCGGTGTTGCGAAACCGCACGCCCTGGTGCTTCGTGGGCAAGAATCCCGCCCCCCACAGGCGATCGTAGAGCGGCTGGTCGTCTTTGCGGCCCGAGCCGAAGCTCGTGAGCACGATGTAGGCCGGAAGGTCGGCATTTTCGCTGCCCAGGCCGTAGCTCACCCACGAGCCGATGCTCGGCCGCCCGGCGAGCTGATGCCCCGTCTGAAAAAACGTAATTGCGGGATCGTGGTTGATCTGCTCGGTGTACATCGATCGCACCATGCACCACCGGTCGGCATGGCGGGCGATGTTCGGCACGAGCTCGCTGAACCACATGCCGCTGTCGCCATGCTGCGCGAAGTTGAAGATCGAGGGAGCGACGGGAAAGTTCTTCTGGCCGCTCGTCATGGTGGTGAGCCGCTGGCCCTGTCGGATCGACTCGGGCAGATCCTCGCCCCGCCGCTTCGCCATCTCCGGCTTGGGATCGAAGAGATCCATCTGCGACGGCGCGCCCGACTGGAAGAGATAGATGATCCGCTTCGCCTTGGGCGCATGATTGGGGAACACCGGCGGCGCGGGGCCCGCCACGGCGGCCGCGCGGGCCGACGCGGGCTGCATCAGGCTCGCGAGGGCGGCATAGCCGAGGGCACCGCCCGAGCCGCCGAGAAATACCCGGCGATTGAGGGCATCCTGGATCCGGACGATGGGCTTCATGGCGTCACTCCCGCATCACGAATTCGTCGAGGTTGATGATCACGTTGGCGGCCAGTGAATAGGCGGCAAACTCGGCCGCAGGCACCTGCTCGGGCTTGTTCACGAGTCCGACCGCCGCGAACTGCTCCGCCGCCTCGGGCGACGCGGTGAATCTCGCCAGATCGGCCTCGAAGCCATCCGCGAGAGTGGCCAACTCGGAGGGTGTCGGACCGCGGCCGATCGCCAGCCGGAAGCCATGGGCGATCCGTTCGGCCGGCGTCCGGCCCCCTTCGGCAATCATTCGCTTGGCCAGGCCGTGGGCCACCTCGACGAACGTCGTCTCGTTCAAGAGCGCGAGCGCCTGCAGCGGCGTGTTCGTGCGCGACCGCTTCACCACGCAGGTCTCGCGGCCCGGTGCATCGAAGAGCAGCATCGTCGGCGGGCCGGCGGTCCGCTTCCAGACGGTGTACATCGTGCGGCGATACCGGCCCGGACCGCTGTCGGGCTTATAGCCGCGGAGATCTCCGTATTTGCTCGTCTCGTCCCAGACGCCGTCCGGCATCCACGGCCGCACGCTCGGCCCGCCGATCGTCGGCACGAGGAGGCCAGACGCGGCGAGCGCGGCATCCCGCACGGCCTCGCCTGGCAGTCGGATGCGCGGGGCCCGGGCGAGCAGCCGGTTGGCCGGATCACGGGCGAGTTTCTCCGGTGTCACCGCGGCATTTTGGCGGTAGACGGCGCTCGTTACGAGCAGCTTCACGAACCGCTTCATGTCCCAGCCTGTTTCCATGAACTCGGCCGCCATCCAATCGAGCAGTTCGGGGTGGCTCGGATACTCGGCCTGATTGCCGAGGTTCTCGCTCGTCTTCACGATCCCCGTGCCGAACAACCGCTCCCACATCCGGTTCACCCAGACCCGCGCCGTGAGCGGATGGTCGCGTGATACGAGCCATTTTGCGAGCGCCAGACGATCGGCCTTCGTGCCCTCGGGCAGCTTCGGCAGGAAGGCGGGCAGCCCTGCCTCTACCTTGTCGCCGCGCTTGTCGTACTCGCCGCGCAGGAGCAGGAACGCGTCGCGTGGTGGCCCCTCCTTCATGACCATCACGCTCGCGAGCGACCCCGTGAACGACTCGACGCTCTTCGTGGCGGCGTCACGGGCCGCCTCGGCCTGGCGGATCGGCCCATCGACATTCGCGCGGTAAAACTTCGCGATCTCCGCCCGCTGTGCAGGCGAGCGTTTGGTCGGCTCGATCGCGATCGCGTCTTTGACCGGCTGCGGCAGCTTCGAGCCCGCCACGCCGAGCATGCCTGGCTCGTCGGCTGAAAACGCGAGCCGAAACCGGCCGATCGCGTGGCCGTCGAATGCCTCCTGGCGGATCCGCACCACCAGCCTTGCATTCTCCGGCAGCGTCACTGGCTTCGCGGGAAACACGGCGATCTGCCGGGGCTCGCGCTTCTCCGGGATGTGGCCGTCGATCGCCCAGCCCTTGCCCTTCTCCCCCTCGCGCTGCAGCACGCTCGCCGCAGGCCAGCCTTCCTGCTCGTAGCTCGCCTCGGCCCGCACGAGCTCCACCGGGATCACCTTCGCGTCCCCGGGCGGCTCGATCTCCGCTTCGATCTTTGTGATCACGATGTTGCCATTGCCGCTGCGGCCGAAGCCGCCGTTGCCGGCCAGCGTCGCGTCGGGCAGCACCTCGATCCGCAGGCCACCCAGCCTGTCGGCCGGTACGAGCGTCTCAAATTCGTAGGTATCCTTCGGCGGCAGTTTGCCCTCCACGAACCACGTGGCGTCCTCGCTCCGGCGGAAGCTCGCCCCGCCGGCACTGCGCAACTCCAACGGCTCGAACGGCTCCCATGCCTCCTGCGGCGCAGCGAGGGCTGGCCGAATCGGCCGCTCCCAATCGGCCACGAGCGCGTCTATGTTCGCCGCCTCGGCCTTGACGGCGGCTTCGGCGTCAGCCACGACCTGGTTCAACCGCGCCAGTTCCCGCTCCTGCTCCGGCGAGGGCAGGAGGTGTACGGGATCGATGTTGCCGCCACCTCGGTGCTGGGAACCCTGGTTCGTGCCCGTCTCCGGCACATTATTGAAGAGGGCGAAGAGCGAATAAAACTCCTTCTGCGAGAGCGGATCGTACTTGTGGTCGTGGCAGCGGGCGCAGCCGGCCGACAGCGCCATCCATGTCTGGGCCGTCGTCTCCACCCTGTCGATCACCGTCTCCACCCGCCACTCTTCGGCGATGATGCCCCCTTCGCCATTGAGGCGGTGGTTGCGATTGAAGCCTGTGGCCACGATCTGGTCACGAGCAGGCTTCTCGAGCATGTCGCCGGCGAGCTGGTCGATCGTAAAGCGATCGAACGGCATGTTGTCGTTGTAGGCCTTGATCAGCCAGTCGCGCCATGGCCAATTCTGCCGGCTCGAATCGGTCTGATAGCCGCTGGAGTCGGCATACCGTGCCGCATCGAGCCACTCGATCGCCATCCGTTCGCCGTAATGGGGGCTCGCCAGAAGGCGATCGACGTACTGTTCGTACGCATCGGGTGAAGTATCCGCCACGAAGGCATCGACGTCGGCGGGCACTGGCGGCAGGCCCGTGAGGTCGAGGGCGAGTCGGCGGGCCAGCGTCACCTTGTCGGCCTCGGGATTCGGACGCATCCCCTCCTGCTCGAGCCGTGTGAGGATGAAGCGATCAATCGGGGTCTTCGCCCATCCGGCATCCTGCACGTCCGGCGCCTCAGGCCGCTCCACCCGCTCGAAGGCCCAGTGGCCGCGATATTCGGCGCCTTCCGTGATCCACCGCCGCAAGATCTCCGCCTCCTGCGGCGTGATCGGCTTGTTCACCCGCGGCGGCGGCATCACCACGTCGGGGTCGGTGCTCGTGATTCGCGCGATGATCTCGCTCTTCACCGGATCACCCGGCACGACAGCCGTCGTGCCGCTATCGAGCTCGGCGATCGCAGCGTCACGCACGTCGAGCCGCAGACCCGCCTGCCTGTCTTCGGCATCCGGACCGTGGCAGGAAAAGCACCGATCCGAGAGAATCGGCCGCA
>Ga0315902_10010500_pt1 | contig 12239 bp, 10 predicted proteins | sample LakEriMetagenome_9_FD_203523 | JGI IMG/M metagenome (GOLD analysis project Ga0315902, IMG submission 203523) | Freshwater fungal communities from buoy surface, Lake Erie, Ohio, United States - Buoy 12 MA117 | ecosystem: Environmental > Aquatic > Freshwater > Lake > Lake biofilm | place: USA... | reverse complement strand
TTTCTAATTTAAGAGCGCTCTGTCTTATCTTTTTGTAATCTACTGAATAATAATTTGAGAAGCTGTCAATCCCATGAAATTCGACATTAAGTTCAGCTAGTTTTTTACATAAGTGGCTACCTACAAAGCCCGCTGCTCCCGTAACAAGTACTTTCAACTTAGAGTTCCGAAACTCTTGTAGCAATTCTCCACTATTGGGACATTTTCTGTCTTCAAAATTCACACCTTCCACTTTAGATTCTCAATTGCCCTAGATTAACATCAGTAGGAGGTTTTGCTCTGGCTTAGACTGCCCTTTAGGCATGGTGCCATCACTAAATTATTTGGCCAAACGCTATACATCACGTCTTACCCTAGACTACAGCCCGTGCGTTCACTGGATACCCTCAGTTTTCTTTGGCGATTAATTATTTCCAGAGAACGTTTTGGAATTCTGTGGGCAAGAGGTGGATTAGGAAATCAACTTTTTCAAATTTCTGCCCTTTCTTTTTTTTCCAAAACCTTGGATTTTTCTCCTTTGATTCATCCCTGTAACTTAAGGCAAGATAGAGACTTATCTAAGCCACAATATCGAGCTTTAGGAGTTGAAGGACTATTTGTGGCAGGAAAGCAAAAAATTGACCCATCGCCTACACTAGAACTAATTCTTCGAATTATCTATGGGCTCTACTCCAGATACTTTCTTTCTACAATTTATAACGAGAGTAAATTGCTAAACTCCTCTTCTTCTTCGATGCCGAGACTTTTTTTTATCCAAGATTACTTTCAAAGCCAAGAATACCCAGATCAGTTAAACGATAAATCTCTTAAAAATCTAATAACAAAATTACCTGACAGTAAATCTCAGAGTTCGCTCTACAACAACAACTCCGGTAGAAATTCTGCCATGATACATATCAGGCTCACTGACTCACACTCCAAGGCTACTGATAAGAGTCGTTTCCTAAAAATGGAAATAATCTTGAAGAAACTCAAATTTACAAAGAACATTTCGGAGCTTCATGTCTACTCAGACGATATTACTGTGGCGAAAGAATTACTAAAAGATTTTTTTGTTCACATTCCAAAGCACTATCCTGAAGAATTTGAAGTGTTTTCATCATCTGTTCTACTTTCAAGGTTCGTTCAATACGATTGCATAATAGGATCAAATAGTACCTTTAGCTGGTGGGCATGTTACTTGCGGTCAAGATTATCATCTACAGAGGCCATAATTTTAGCGGATTTTGACCAAAAGTTAATGAGAAGAAATTGGCACTCAATCAAAACATAAAACCACGTTTCTTACGCCTACGCAGTCATGTAGTTAGCGGCTTGTTTGGTTAAAGACCCATCAAACTAGCTTGCTCTGAGAATTCTGGGTGAGCAGCTTTTAATTCAGAAAACGTTCCTACTCCCTTTAAGATTCCAGAGTTAATAAAGTAGATTCGATCTGCATTTACTATTGTGGAAAGTCGATGGGCAATTACAATCAAAGTTACTTCTCCCTTTAGATTCCTCAACTCCTCTGATATCTCAGATTCAGTTATTCCATCAAGTGAACTTGTGGCCTCATCTAGAATTAAGAGTTTGGGTTTTGTAATAAGGGCTCTTGCAATTCCAAGCCTTTGTTTTTGACCACCACTTAGTCGCGTTCCACGATCTCCGACATAAGTATCTAGTTGATTTGGTAGGGATTTAACAAAATCATCTAAATGCGCCTGTTTTAAACTTTCCCAGCAATACTCATCGAGCACTTCTTTAGCTGGATAACCAAGGGCTAAATTCTCTCGAATAGTTCCATTGATGACTGGACTATCTTGAGGAACATATGCCACTGCTCCTGGCCATTGCGCAAAAGCAACCTTTGGGAATAACCCAGAGATTCTTACTTCACCAGTCTGCGGTTCAAGGGCACCGAGCATTACGTCAACAAGTGTAGTTTTTCCCGCTCCAGAACCACCAACGATTGCCACAAACTCTCCAGAGTTTGCTTCAAAATTCATTTCCTTTAAAACCTCGGCAGAGTCTTCATAAGCAAACGACACATTTAAGACCTGTGCAACAGGAAAAAAGCCAATATGGCTTCTTGATAGTTCTTGGACTTGAAAGTTTACAAGAGGGATTGTAGAAAGTTCTTCTATTAGGGAAATTGTAGGTTTTGCTTGAGCCAGCGAACCTTTCATCCCCAATAATCCTTGTTGAAGTCTTAAAATAGCGGGAATGATTCTTGTGCTGGCGGCAATAAAAATTGTTATAGTCGCGATTGCACGAAAAGCTGTGCTAGTTGAGAATTGATAGAAGGCTAATAACAAGGCACTTACAACTAAGGTTATTTCCAGTATGTATTTGGTTATATTTGCCATAAAGCTTATGGTCACACCACCATCGGCTAACTGGTATCTCAAACTACCAATTTGCCTTGCGTAGTATCCTCGTCGATCCCTAACAAGTAGTTCTCTGTAAGAATTTATTGCCTCATATATTCTTTGAGAACTCTCTATCTCTAGTAGCCCTTGCCGTTCTCCCAATTTTCGCATTTTTTCATGCATATTTTTATAGAGGACAAAGGCGAGAAATCCAAAAATAATAGCAGCACTAAATGCTGTAATTGGGTCTACGAGAGACAAGCCGATGCCCATTACTAACAACAGCGTAATGTCTGAAATCAACGCAATGGATGCCCCTACAACGCCTACCATCACCGAACTTACCCCAGTTGTGAGTGCATAGATTGAAGTTTGCACAGAGCGCCTGTTAAGTCTGGAGACAGAAATGGTAAAGTACCTAGTAATCAAATCAGCTGACATAGAAGCAGCTCGTCGAGCCATAAAGAACATAGTTCTTTTTACAAGAAATAGCGAAAGCAATGTCTTGGAAACTAAAAGGGTTGCAGCGGCAAGTCCAACTACAACGACTTGATTTTCAAAACCTAGAGTATCTATTTGCAAAAACTCAAGGACTGTAGATACTCGATTGCCAGCCTGACCTGTGCTCAGGCCAGTAATTGAGAGCGATCCAATTACTCCAATCAACAAAACCCCAACCAGGTCTAGTAGAGCCAAAAAAAGAGTAATTAAAATGACTAATATCAACAGTAAACGGTCTCTTCTAGATAACAGTTTTATGGGAAGGGCGATTGATCTCGTTTTAAGGTACGATGTTGGCCAAATATTTTGAATTCGCACTAATACCCCATCCTGAGCTACAAACTGCCAACTTCTATTGTACAGCTCTTTTCTGTAAAACTAATTATAGAAATTACTCAATGAGCTCCGATAGTTTGGAATTTTCTCGCCAGAGAGAGACTGTCATTTTATCTCTCGTTTTTAGCCCATTATTAGCTGGAAACTATTAGCATCTACTCCAATATCCTTTGAAGAAATCCAGTTTTTTAGTTTTGAGTGCCCATGATTATTCGGCCAAATCACTGTATTTGGATTATAAATCCCGGAAAGGTATGAGTAAGCCGATCTAGCCATTAAAAGTATTTGAGCTTCTGCCATATCTTCAAAGGTTTCAATCCAATCTGCTCCATACTTGATTTCTAAGTTAAATTCAGAAAACAGTGACTTTATACTTGAGAGATCAGGAGGCTGAAGAATCACCTCGGGATTCCCATTAGTTACACCTTGGGAGGTTAATTCATTTAAAGTAACTTCCGAAATTATTTTAAAAACTGTTGATCTTTCTGGAGCATCAGTGTGAATAATTACTTTAGAGTCTCTTGAGACATTACGTCTAATAAAATCTGTTCGCAAAATGTCAAGAAAGTATTGAATTGGAAGATGCCTTGGTGAGCCATTCGTTTTTACGAGATTACCGTAACCAATTCTTAAATGAACAACTAAACTATAATCTGACACCGAAACCCTTCTTTGCTTCGATTTTTGATAAATTCCTGGCAGATACTTTAAGGAATTAGGAAATCGGTGCAATAAATAAAATGGAAAAGCAATTTCTAACAGTACATCTGGCCTAGAGAACTTATATCTCGCCAATAACTCGAGGAACTCTAAAGGCATTAAGTCTTTTATCTTTAGTATCTTATCAAACTTCTTTGGAAAGAAGGATTCATTATTGAAGTTAAAAAAGTCAGTAACAGTTCGACTTTGCTCTTGAATATCTTGAATAGCATTAAAATTTGAGGAAAAGTGTTGCTGGGGGGAGGTTATCGACGTGTAAATGAATTTACATCCAAAGTATTGAGCTATTCCGGAAATTACCGATTGCCGAAGAGCCTGCGCTCCTAAACCGTCTTGCAGGAATTTATTGTCATACTTGAGCCAAATTGTCATAGGAACAGACTACCAATTTAATTTAACAATTTTTACGATAAAGATTTGAACCGTTGGGATTACTCAAACTATCAAAGTCACATTTTATTGATTATTCTTGTGAGATTCTCTGTTGAAAATTGTTCAGTGGAACGATTCTTTAGCGACGAAAGGGCCAAACATCATAATTTCTTACGTTTACCTCGACCCGTATTCTAAAGAACATAATTATCCAACCTCCATATTGTACAGTCTTCACTATGAGACTTATTGTTGTGAATTACTCCATGAGCTCTAAAAATCTAGTATTTTCACACCAAAGAGAGGTAGTGCTTGCACTTTCTCAATTTTTTGAGACAGTGGAAGTCTTTACCACTGAACCGAGCTCAGAGTATACGCCGAAGAATGTCAAGGTCTCCCTCCTTCCGTGGAGAGTTAGATCACCGCTACGCAATTTACTAACCGTTCTTAGAGTTGTTTATCCATTTCTCATCAAAAATCGAGATTCTGTGCTCTTTACCCATATGACAGATGCTCATGCAGCAATACTTGCGCCTTTGGCTTGGCTTATAAGAATACGACACATCCTTTGGTATGCCCATGCAGCAAACTCAAAATTTCTTATTTGGTCTTCTTTTTTTGTATCTAATATTGTCTCTTCTACAAATGGGTCTTGCAACCTGAGGCTCAATAAGGAAAAAATATGCTATATAAATCAAGGGATTAGTAATAAAAACTTCCCTTTTAAAATCCGGTCTAATGAAAGATTTCGCAAAGTCCTTTACTACGGAAGACTAGACCCATCCAAAAACATACATTTGTTTCCTAGTCTTCTGCTTGAGCTGAATCGTTCAGGAGATATCTATACCCTTGATATCTTTGGTCGTCCTGCTAACTTAGAGTCAGAAAAATACTTCCTGAATGTTCGTTCATCAAATCAAGTAAAGATTCAAGAATCATCGATTAATTTCCGTGGTTCGATAGAGAGAGCCTTAGTTTCAAAAGTTACCGAAAATTATGATATCTTCTTAAACCTCTTTAGTGGATCTCTTGATAAGACTTTAGTTGAAGCGACCTTTATGGGAATGCCAGTTGTAACTTGGAATTTGGAATATTGCTCACAATTTGGTACGTGGAGTAATTTCCCAGCAAGTGCAACCTTAGACTTTATCATCAAAGAGTTTGAGGCACTTGATTCGATGAAGAACGGTGCACTTCAAGGCGAAATAGCTAGACGTTTGAATCTCGCAATAAAAAGTCATTCGTTTGAGGGTTGGATAGATCGACTGGTTAGAGTGCTAAAAAAGGGGAAACTTTCATGAACTACCCTATTTTACACGTGATAACCACTATTGATCTTGGAGGGGCAGAGAAACAGTTATTGACTCTGGCTACCTGCCAAAGGGAAAAAGGATTTGATGTTGAAGTAGTCTTCTTAAAGGATAAACCGACGCTATTGCAAGATTTTTTAAAAGTGGGCGTTAAAGTCGATTCTAGCTTTTCAGGGCTGGGATTTTTGAGGCAAGTCTTAAAGCTTAAACAGAGAAAAATCCAAGAGAATTTGGTTGTCCATGCCCATTTACCAAGAGCTGAGCTCTTGTGCGCACTTTCTCTAAGACAAGAGAGTTTTATTGTTACCCGCCACAATAGTGAAGCTTTCTTTCCTAAGGGCTCAGCCAAGCTCTCTCAATTGTTATCACGATTTGTCTTAAAGAGGGCTTTTGCTTCAATATCTATCTCGAAGGCAGTTGCAGATTATCTAAAGAATTCCGGAGAGATGAGTAACTTAGAATCCAGTCATATTATCTACTACGGATTGAAGAATACCTCTGTTTCCCAAAGAGAGAAAACAGGAGTTCAATCTCAGCCAACTCAGTTGGGAACCGTTTCGCGCCTTGTGCCTCAAAAAAATCTTCCTTTGCTTTTAAGCGCATTGAAAGAGTTAAACTCCGTAAATTCATCAAGTTTTGAGCTAGCAGTGATGGGTACTGGACCTCTTGAGAAAGAGCTCCAATCGATCGCTATTGGACTGGGAGTTGAAACGAAAGTAACTTGGAAAGGGCAAAGCAAAGACATACTAGCTTTCTATCACTCCCTAGATGTTTTTGTACTGCCTTCAAACTATGAGGGCTTTGGGTTGGTCCTTCTAGAGGCCATGTCTCAAGGAATACCAGTAGTGGCTAGGAGAATCTCCGCCATTCCCGAGGTAATGGGCGAGCTGCATCCCGGGCTTGTTAATTCGGCTAAGCCCATTGATCTTGCCAATAAAATAAGAGAAATATTAGGCAACAAAGAGATCTTGAAGCAGTGCCTCAAATATCAAGCTATGCGCCTTCAGGAATTTTCGATTGATAGAACTCAGCTAGCACATGAGCGCCTGTACTCGAGCCTTTTAGAGCAAAGAAAATGAGGGTTTGATGTTGTCTCGAGCCTTTTCATTGCTCCCCGCTCTTAGAGTCCACTCTTGGGGAGGCTTTGGTTCACAGTTATTTACAGCTTATGTAATTCTAAAAGTACAGAAACGATACCCAGGTAGGCGCATCAAAGTTATCGTTCACACTTCAGGAGTGACAAGAAGAGTTTCTGAGTTTGACTTTACAAAGCTGGACGCAGAGGTGGTTCAGATTGAGGACTTTGAGAACAAAGAGACGCAACGCAAGACAGCGATAAATCCACTCCATCAATCTTTAAATACAATTAAATTCTTAAAGAAAATTGCCTTTAGATTACTGAAGGCACTGCACATAGTTCAGAGCGCAGATACGAACCAATCATTTGACTCAGTCTCGCTTTGGACTCTGGCTCTTCGTGGCCATTACACACGGCTTAGTCTCGATAAAGAGCTAATTTCTAGCTTATACAAAATACTGTTCGACAATAGAGGTTTCCAAATATCTACTAACAGCTCAGCTATCATTCACTACCGCCTTGGAGACCTAATAAACTTAGTGGAGAAGTCCCCAATCTCTCCAGAAAGAGTGGAGAAAGTATTAGAGCTAGCAGGACCCAAAATCGAATCAACAAAAGTGCTAAGTGATAGTAGTGAGAGTGAATATAGAAATTTTGTCACAGGCAGTAGGGTTCTCTCATCACTCACGCTGGAAAATCTTGAGTCTTTGCCTTCGTTATGGCTTTGTATCACGTCGAACATGTTTATCGGTACAGGAACGAAACTCTCACTCTGGGCAGCTATTTTTAGGGACATCATGCATAATGAGCGCAGCTTCTTACCAAATGAGCTGAAATGGGCTGAAGAAATTGGGCTAAAGGCAGACTGGTATTAGAGTTCGCAAATGACAATCCCTGTATTTGTTCCAAAATTACCAACGGTTGAGGTTTTGCTCCCATACTTAAGAGAGATTGAGCTGGCTCGTACTTACTCTAATTTTGGCCCAATGGTGCTGCGCTTACAAGCTGAGCTTGCGCAGTATTTTGGAGTGCAGGTTAACCAGGTTGTTACGCTGGCAAATGCAACTTTAGCCCTAGAAGGCGCTATCCAGACCTCATCCAACAAGGAGACCAAATGGCTCTCTCCTTCTTGGACTTATGCGGCAACAAATCTTGCACTTGAGCGATGCAATGTAGAATACGAATTTGGTGACATTGATCAGGATTGGCGTCTGATTCCAGATAACTCTTACTCGGCCATAATGGATGTTTGCCCCTTTGGAGATGCTTTAGCTCTAGAAAGATTTACTAACCCAGGTCAAACAGTTCTTGTTGATGCAGCAGCATCGCTTCCAGCACTTAAAGGTTGCGGGCAAGTTATTTCTAATCATGACGGTGTAATAGGAATAGTGGTTAGCTTTCATCCAACAAAAGTGGTTCCAGGAATAGAAGGCGGCGTTTTTATCTCTAATAGGCCTGAATGGGTCGAGCAGGTTGCACAGTGGTCGAGATTTGGAATGAAGTCGGGCTCTAGGGCTTCCAATCAAATTGGAACAAATGCAAAGATGAACGAGTACCAAGCTGCAATGATCTTGGCTTCCTTAGTTAATTTCAAATCCTTGAAAGAGGATTGGCAAAGAGTTCATAGCATGGCTAAGCAAGTAACCCATGCCCTAGGGTTGAGATCTCACCCCGCTATGGATAATCAAAAACTTTCCTCCTATTGGATAATTGAATCAACGCAACAATTAACGGGAATAATTGAGGCTAGGTCTAACTTAGATGGTTTTCAAACCCGGCGTTGGTGGGAATATGGGTGTCATAACATGCCATATTTTAGGGCTTCTAAGTTCTTGAATCTTTCACACACTGACTACATGGCAAAATCTACTATTGGTTTACCTTTTCACCTTAACATGGATTTGCAAAAATTTGACCTGGTGTACGAGGCCTTAAATTCATACAAAGCTTAACTTCGATTTAGCGCAGAAAAGCGATTAATTCCATTGGATTAGAATTGATACGAACTTAAAACAAATAGTTGTTTTGCTTTTATCGATTTAGCACTTTAAATGCACAATACACTTTCTATTAACTACAAACATGTGCTCTACCCTCTCTAGTCTCCAATGCTAAAAAAATTTTTTGCTCGATACCTAGCAGAATTAAAGATAACTTCTGATATGTTCCTACCTACTCTAGAGTTACCCTTTTCGCAATCTAAGCAGAACTCAAATTCATCATTTAAGTTCTTTGGTAAGTACGGATGGGCTTCAACGGGAGAGGGCTTCTTCCTAAAATTCATTGCATGCTTACTTAAGAACCCCAAATCCTCTACAAGGTTTTGATTGGAGACTAGCTGAGACAGATTTTTACTAATAAGAGCATATTGGGCTAATGAATCCCATCTAAATTTTGATGTTAATCCACTCGCTAACTTGTTTAACCAAAATCTTTCAAGGTATTTTGAGTACAAAACTTCATTAGGTGCTCTACCATTAAACAACTTTCGAACTCTCTCTCTTACTAGAATCTCCTTAAATACTTTGTCTTTAAAAGTTTTCTCAACTAATTCTAAGAAAGCTCCGTTTAGGCTTTGGAGCCAGAAATTAGAGAAAAGTGCACTTCTTACATCAATCTTTGAGTTAATATGATTAAATCCAGATGCCCCTGATATTACAAATGGAATTGAATTTTTCCAATAATTGGATACAAGTGGTGCAAACTGCTCATAGTCTGTCTTCATATCCTCTTCTACCCAAATGCTATTCTCTGAGATTTCAAGGCCTCGCCTGTGAGTTCTGATTATATGATCGGTATTACTCTCGAGATTATCAGGATAAACCCATATTTCAATCCTGCTGTCGTGCCAACCTTCGTTTTCAGCCACCTTAATTGTCTCCAGCCTCAAGCTCTCTTCTTCGCTATTAGCCTTAAACCTTAAGCCGTCGATGATTACAACTAATTTCTTCAATTTGCTATACGTAAGCGCATTTTTAATGGCAATCGAAGTAAGTTTTGGTCGCATGTAAGACCACAAAAAAATATGATCTGGGTAAGCCACGATAATAAGAGTATCACTTATACTACTTTTTTCTCTTTAGTAAGGTAAGATAAATTTAATAGCCTTAATGTGCACTGTACGAACAATTTAATTGGGAAGAAGGTTAGCAATTGAATTATGATTACGTAATTTTGGGAAATGGTGCCATCGGGATGCTTACTGCTATTGGATTGAAGCGTGAGCACCCCTCTAAGAGGGTTTGTCTGATTGGATCTAAGACGAGAAAAAATAGCGCTAGTGCTGCGGCAGGAGCTATGTGTAATGTATTTGCAGAAATTGAAGCAACCTATTCCGAATCACACAGTAAATTGATGGAGCTCTCACTATGGTATGGAATTGCTGGCCGAGAGGGCTGGATAGAGTTAATTGCATCCGACTCTAGGCTAGAAAAGCTTAAGACTGCTTCAGACACATTATTGTTTCTTAAGAAAGACTGTTCAGAATTCGAATTGAAGAATTTTGAAAAAGCACGAGTTATCGCAAAGGAGTATGGAGTTGCAAAAGATGTGAGCAATGAATTAATCAAGAGATTTTTTCAAAACGCTAGGGATTTACCTTCAGATGCATTCAAAATAGAAGGCGAATTTGCGCTTGATACTCAAGTGATGTTTCACGCCTTTGACCGGATTTGTGCTGATTTAAATGTATCAATTCTTAATTCTGAGGTTTCAGAAATAGACTTGAATTCGTCTAATATTTTGACTGAAAAAGAAAGAATAAAATTTGATCGTTTGATTGTAGCTCTTGGTTCGAATTCTGCCACCCTACTACCACCAGGAACCATTCAAAATCTAGTTCAGGGCGTGGGAACTGCAATTGAAATACGTAAGAAAGGTATGAGTGGGTATTTCTCTGAGCAAAAAGTTGTGATTAGAACAGTAAATCGTGGTGGAGCACAATGCGGCTTCCACTTTGTACCCCGTAATGAAGGATTCTATTTGGGTGCCGGAAATTACATTATGGAAGCCGAACGGGAGTCCGACCACAGATTGGAGACCATAAGATATCTTTTTAATACTTTTGAAAGAGAAGTTTGTGGCGTTGATATTGCCTATAGTCTAGAGGGAAGACTTGTCAAAGGTCATAGGCCTCGTTCCTTAGACGGTTTTCCAATAATTGGCCACCTTCCCAAAAACCCTAATGTCTTTATAGCAACAGGTACGAATCGCGCAGGCTTAACTTGGGCTCCAAAAATTGTGAATCAAATACTGACTTGGTCTAACGGTGAACTAGACAACTCTCCGCATCAGGATTATGTGGCTCCTGACAGAAAACTTATTGATTTTGGCAAGGAAAAAGAGGCGATCACCTATTACTCAGAGAGTCGACTGGGAGCAGCTTTAGAACATGAAAGAATCACTAAAACAACTGAAGCTCTAGGGCAAGAGAGAGTGAGGCTGAGAAAATACGCTCATGATTTGCTTGCTAACGTGAGAACAGTTACCAAGAGTCCGAATGCTGTTCCCCATCCAGATCACTGGGCTGTAATCTTAGATAAGCCTTCGGTTTGCTATGGAATAATCTAAAAAATGCAGTCTAACCTCTTTTATGATGGAATTGCTCAGAGATATTCAGATATTTCTTTAGAGCGATGCAAATACAATAACGCGATTGACAACTACATAACATCTCACGATAACTATTATTCCTTTCTAAATGTGCTGGATGTGGGCAGTGGTGAAGGTGAGAGGATAGCAAAGCTCTTTCCAGGATCTGCCAAAATCACGGCAGTAGAGGAATCAAAAGAAATGTGTAGAACTCTTCGAAGAAATAGGAAAATACAACGCGTAATTGAATCTGACTCCGAAGAGCTTAGAGTTGCTGATTTTGCTGACAACTATGACTTAATCACAATGCAATGGAATGTTATGGGGCACGTAAAAAACCCTGTTTTGCTTTTGAGATTGCTCTACGAAGTCCTAGACTCTTCTGGACTCTTAATATTTGACGTAAATAATCCATTAAATGTCAGCCAATATGGAATTAAGTCATTTCTTTCAAATTATGCATATTTCTTCCTTTTCCCTAGAGAAAAAAGAAGAACCTTCAATTGGACTTTAGGTGAGTTAAGTACATCTGTCAGCTTTTCGCCGACACGCGTATACATAAAATGGCTCAAATCTGTCGGATTCAAAGATATCAAGGTGAGATATTTCGACTACGAAACGGGGGACAGCGTCGCTCCCTTTGCTGGACAAATTCTAATCGAAGCAAGAAAGAATTGAACCCTACTCCATAAAGTTTTGTGGATATAACTTTTTCATTCTGTATTTTGCATTTGCACAAGGTTGTGCAATCGTGTACAAAAAAGTGTATTCAAACTTTCTACAAGTTCCGCAGGTACAAGTGGTATTTTGAGTTCTTGTGCTCGTTACTTGGCTTCGCATCTGTAGCTCCAAAAAATATTTTGAGCCGCCCATGAGAATCGAACTCATGACCTTCGCTTTACGAGAGCGACGCTCTACCGACTGAGCTAGGGCGGCGATATTCTAAAGCTTCAAGCTTTGTAAGAATTAATCCAAGCGTACAAC
>Ga0315902_10010498_pt1 | contig 12239 bp, 3 predicted proteins | sample LakEriMetagenome_9_FD_203523 | JGI IMG/M metagenome (GOLD analysis project Ga0315902, IMG submission 203523) | Freshwater fungal communities from buoy surface, Lake Erie, Ohio, United States - Buoy 12 MA117 | ecosystem: Environmental > Aquatic > Freshwater > Lake > Lake biofilm | place: USA... | reverse complement strand
CCCCATCGCTCACGCGATTGGGCTTCCGGGTCAGGAAGCGTAACCGCGTGAGCGGTACGATCGTGCCGCGTTGGGCGCGGATTCGTGTCGGCCGCGGTCCCCATCGCTCCCGTGGTTGGGCTTCCGGGTCAGGAAGCGTAACCGCGTGAGCGGTACGATCGTCCTGCGTTGGGCGCGGATTCGTGTTGGCCGCGGTCCCCATCGCTCACGCGATTGGGCTTGCTGGCGAGCCGGGGGCTTACGCCGCGAACGTCGCCGATTTCTTTTTGGTGCCCGACACGGTGCCGGTGGAGTCGGCGAGCGCCGCGAAGGCGAGGCTCATCGCGTCGAGCGATGTGGCCTCCGCCGTCCCGGCCGGGAGATACCCGCCGGCGTCGAACAACCCCGAGCCGAGGAAGTCGGCGGCGTCGAGGATGTCGACCACGGTGTCGTAGTTGAAGTCGCCCCCATCCCACGAAGCCGACCCGCCCGTGTCGAAGGCCCCGCCGGCGACGAAGTTCGCCGCGTCCAGGATGTCGATGGTGCCGTCGATGTTGGCGTCGCCCGGCGCGGCGAACGCGATCTGCATCGAACCGTCGGAGAGGACTGACCAGCCGATGGCCCGGCTCGCCTGGGTCGCCGCGATTCGCGAGACGATGCCCGTGGTGCCGTCCCAGGTGCCGTCGTTGCGGCCGGCGATGAGCCGCTGCAGGAGCGTGGCCTGGATGAAGCCTCCCGTGGCCACCGTGAACGACCCGCTTCCGAGATCGAGCCGGCCGAGGGTGTCGAGCGCGAGCGACGCCAGCGCGACGCCGCCTGCGACGACGTCGAGCGACAGCCGGGCCCCGGCGCGGACGTCCACCCGCCCGCTCCCGAGCGCCGCGACGTCGCGGACGACCAGTTCGCCTTCCTCGACGACCACGCTGCCGGCGAAGGTCGCGGCCGCGGTGAGCACGAGCGTGCCGCCCCCCCGCTTCACGATGCCTGTCGTGCCGCTCCGGACCGTGGAATCGACCACCGTCTGCCCGGCGGCGACGACGATCCCTGTGTCGAGCGTCCAGGTCGACGTGGTGGCCTGCTTGAGCTGGCTGCCGGCCCCATCGGCGATTCCGGCCGCCGCGCCGGCAAGCGTCAACTGGTAGGCGCCGTCGGTCGCGGTCGAGGCTCCCAGGTTGCCGAGCGTGAAGGTGCGCGAGTCGGTGGTGCCGAGCGTGGCACCCGCCAGCGAGACCACCGATCCGCCCCGGGTCAGCGTGAGGTCGCCGAGGTCGAAGCCGGTGACCGGCCTCACGAAAGCGATCGTCACGGAGACCACGGGCGTGGCCGAGGTGCCCGGCGACGAGGCGGTGACGGTGGGCGATGGCAGGGTGACCGCGATCGCGGTGGAGAGGACCGCGCCCGTGGCGGTGCCGTCGTCCGGCAGCACCGTCAACGTGGCGGCCGCACCCGTCGCGGGGGCGGTGTAGGTCAGCGTCGCCAGCACGGCATTGATCTGCGTGAGGCCGCCGGTGACCGTGATGGCCGACGTGCCCGATCCGCCCGACTTCACCGTCACGCCGCTGAGAGTGGGATAGGCGGTGGCCACCACGCCCACCTCCGCCCGCCGCAGGGGCCGCGTGCCCGTGCCGCTGGCCTCGACCTCGTAGCTGCCGATGTCGCGGCCGTTCGAGGGTCGGCCGAGGCCGCGGACGTCGAGGCCGGCCACCCTCGCCACCGTGCCCGCGAGGTCGTAACTCGCACTGGTGGACGAGGTGTCGTTGACCGCGGGCGTGCCCGCCGCCTTGCCGATGAGCGGGCTGTTCGCCGCAGGCACGGCGAGCACGTCGTATGTGCCCGTGAGCAGCGGGTTGCCCGCCGATGCCGTGCTGATCGTGTTCACGACGCCACGGGGGTTGGCGTTGCCGGCGAAGATGTTGTCGATCGAGAAGTCGGCCTGGCCGGTCGAGCCGGTGAGGAAGGCGATCTTGCCGACGTCGAGTGACGTGCTGCCCGAGGTAGGGGCCGTCATCGTCGAGCCCGACGCGCTCGGCGTGACGAGCGTGGTGCCGACGAAGACGACGAACGATTTTGCGTTCAAGGCCTGGTCGACGCCCGACGGATCGACGTAGCGAGTGGCGGTCGCCGCGTTGTTGTACCAGACCTTGACGTTGTTCACGGCCGTCGGGCTGATCGTGGCCGTGGTGCCGACCTGCGTGCCCGACGAGTAGATCTTGAGGTTGTCGGTTGCCGACTGGCCGAAGCGGATGTCGACGAAGGCCGACGCGGCCGACGACATCGCGGCCGTGTCGTTCACGCCCAGCCGGAAGGAGAGTTGGTTGGCGGAGGCGACCGACGAGTTGGCGTTCTGCTGGATGTCGAACGAGATGAAGCCCTGGGGGCGAGCGGTCGAGTTCGATGACGAGAGGCTGTACTGCAGCGAGCCGACGGTGGACGAAGTCGTCTTGAGGTAGCGGGCCATCTTGCCGCCGTTGCCGGCGGACACGGTCGTGTAGCCAGCCGAGACGAGCTGCGGCGACGTGGTCGAGTTGGGCGTGGCGCCCGTGGAGTAGCCCTCGAAGGTGTCGTTGAGCCAGGTGTCGCCCAGCAGAGCCTTGGCGCTGCCGAGTTGGGAACTGTTGGCCGAGTAGATGTGGTTTCCCGAGGCCGTCCCACCGTGCGCCGCCAGCAACAGGCTGCCGTAGCCGGCGGTGTCGTTGCCCACCATGCCGTTGGCGCCGATGTTGCTGCTGTAGGAAATCACATTGTTGAGAAACTGCGTCCCGTAGACGGCGACCGGCTCGCCGTTGGCGTTGTCGAGCGAGATCGTCTGGCAGTCGATGAACGTGTTGCCGATGACGTGGGTGTAGTTGGCCGTCTCGTACTGGGCCCCGTTGCTCCCGTTGGTGAGCGCGGAGAGCGTGCCGACGGCGGTCGATCCGGAGCCCAGGATGACGGCCGAGCGGATGCCGTCGCTGCCGAGTTTGTAGAAGTAATTGTTGGCGACGGTGTTGCCGAAGCCGAACACCCGCACGCCCCCCATCCGGTCGTTGCGGCTTTCCGTAAGCACGATGTTGCCGGAAGAGTCATAGGCCCCTCCCGCGAGAAACACGTTGCCCTCGACGACGTTGTAGTCGCCCTGACGGATGCAGACCTCGCCGTAGTTGTTGAGGATCGTGTTGTTGCGGATGACGTTGCGGCGCGACTTGACCGAGATCATCTCCGGCTCGCCGGTCTGGTCGCTCGCTCCACCGTCGACCGCCTGGATCGAATGGTAGAACGTGTTGTTCTCGATCGTGACGTTGAAGTCCACGTCGACGAAGCTGCTGCTGCCGCAGCGGATTGTCTCCCAGCCATTGGAGAGGTCGGCGGGCAGGCGGCCGTCGGCCGCGACCGGCAGGCGAACGTCGCTGCTCTTGGGGATCTTTCGCTCGCCGAAGTAGTTGTGACGGAGGTTGTGCCAGCCCCAGTTCACGTCGGCCGAGTCGTCCTTGTAGATCGTCACGGTGGCCTGGCGGATCGACCGTCGCCGCGTAGGATCGACCACGTTGATGTCGTTCGGGTCGAAGTCGCGGCCCGTCATGTCGCAGTATTCCACCGTGTGGTGGTAGCCGTACATCAGGATCCAGGCGCCGTAGTGGTCGTTGTTGGCGTAGTCGGTGCTGTCCCAGCCGCAGCGGTCGAACTTCACGTGCGACACCGTCATGTATCGCGAGCCGCCGTCCATTCGCAGCAGGTAGGCCGTCGCGCCGGTGTCGTCGTAGTCGACGTAGTTGCCCGCCTTGAGCATCCCGCTCGTCGAGGAAAAGGTGAGCCCGCAGAGTTGGATGCCGCTTCCAGAGAGTTCGATCGCACTGACGCCCGCCACGACCACGCCGCCGGGGGTGGGCACGTAGTTGGCGTCGCAGGCGATGATCATGGCGGGATTGGCCTGCGCCTGGGCGTCGGTCATCGAGCCGGTGATCGTCTTGACGAGGCCGCCCCAGGTGCCGCCCTTGAGGAGCACGCGGTCGCCGGTGCGGAGCGTCGCGAAGCTCGCGCCGGTGCGGTCGACGCCGGCGTTGAACTGCGCCGCGGTCTCGACGTAGAACTGCCGCCCCACCGCGGGCGGTGCGGAGAGGTTCACGCTCACCGTCCCGGCCGACACGGCTACGGCCACGGTCTCGGCGGTCGTCGGGTCGGCATCGGCCACCGACACGAGTGACGGGCCGGAGAAGGCGAGCGAGTTGCCCTGGATCACCGACGCGCTGGCCGGCCCGCTGGCGGCGGGCGCCGCCAGGACTGTTCGAGCTTCCAGCCGTTCGAATGCGGCGGTGCTGCGCCGACGGTCATTTTTGATGGTGCGATGTCTCATCGCCGTCTCGCCCGTAAACCAAAACGTGGAGATCGACCCGGCGCTCGGGTCGCGGCAGGCACCCCTGCTCTACGGCTTTGCCAGCCCCAAGGATCACTCCGAACACCCGAGGTGAGCGTAGTGCCCGGCGGCCGTGGCGGCAATGAATGAACACGGTTCGGAGGCTTCTTTTGTCGGGTCCTCTATTGGCCATGACCGGCGACTAGGACGGTATGCGTCGCGAGGCCTTTGAATAACCCAATCCCGCATGGACTGCGACACGATCGGACCCGATCAAGGCATTCCAGGATGCCCTGCGCACGGTAGAGTCAGGCGTGTGGGTTGTGGGTGGTGCCATTGCCCGTCGTTGCCTCGCAGGAGTCTGACTACGCCCATGCTTCGTTCATCAGGATTCGGTTCGTTCGTCCGGGTTGTCGCGGTGGCCGTGCTGGCGAGCACTGCCGGACGTGCCGAGGTCTTTGCGGCAGCGGCTGGCGGCGACGCGAAGCCCAACATCATCGTGATTCTCGCCGATGACCTCGGCATCGGAACGATGGGCTGCTACGGCTCCGACACCTTCAAGACGCCGAACGTGGACGCGCTCGCGGCGGGTGGGATCCGCTTTACGACCTGCTACAGCGCGCCCAACTGCGGGCCGTCGCGGGCCCTGATGATGACCGGCCGCTACGGCTTCCGCACCGGCATGACGGGCAACGACAAGCCGGCCGTCGCCCATCTCGAGGCTGGACAAGAGAGCGAGGTGATGATCCCGAAGGTGCTGAAGTCCCGAGGCTATGCCACAGCCAGCGCCGGCAAATGGAGCCAGGTCCCGCTGCAGCCGGCCGACTGGGGTTTCGACGAGTACATCCGCACCAAGGGGAGCGGCTCCTACTGGCTCACGCCCGAGCGAAACACCTACACGATCAACGGCGAGGAGAAGGACTGGCCGGAGGGGCAGTACATGCCCGACCTGACGGAGCGGTTCGTGTTCGACTTCATCGACCGCCACAAGGCAGGGCCGTTTTACGTTCACTACTCGCTGGCGCACATTCACACGGACATCCTGCCCACGCCTGACAGCAAGCCAAACAGCGACGACCTGTTTTCCGACAACGTCGCTTACATGGACAAGCTCGTCGGCCGGCTGATGGCCGAACTCGACAGACAGGGTCTTCGCGAGAAGACGCTCGTGATCTTCACCGGCGACAACGGCACCTACGGCAAGGAGGCGGCGCGGTCCACGATCGGCGGCCGGGAGCTCTGTGGGGCCAAGGGCATGCTCCTCGAGGGTGGCAGCCGCGTACCGCTTGTCGCTTCCTGGCCGGGCCACGTTCCTGCGGGGGCGGTCTGCAACGATCTCACCGGGCTCGTCGACTTCCTGCCCACTTTGGCCGAGGTCGCGGGCGCCGAACTTTCCGGCGGCCAGCCTATCGACGGCACGAGTTTCGCACCGCAGCTCCTGGGCGAGCGTGGCTCACCGCGGGAGTGGGTGTTCGTCATGCTCGGCCGGCACTGGTATGTCCGCGACGCGGGCTGGAAGCTCACCGACACAGGCGAGCTCTTCGACATGCGGGATGCGCCCTTCGCGGAGCATGCCGTCGCGGCCGGGGCGGAGGCCGACGCGGCTCGTCGTCGGCTCGGCGCGGTGCTCGCCCAGCTCGATCCGGCATCCGGCAAACTCGGCGATGAGACGGGCAAGCACGCGAAGAAGTCGCGTGCAGGCAGCGCCCAATAGCTGTATAAGCCCAACGCCGTAAGGCGTGGGGCTGCGGCCATGACATACGCCGCGCCCAGCGTGGCTACGCCCGCGGCCTTACGGCCGGTCGGCTTGAAGCGAGCGCTCGCGTTACGGGACGCCCGCGGCCTTACGGCCGGTCGGCTTTCACTCGGCATGGCCTTCGTCCAAGCCCAACGCCGTAAGGCGTGGGGCTGCGGCCATGACAGGCGTCGCCTCCAGAGTGATTCGCCAGCGGCATCGTGTGAATAACTAAGTCTTTCGCGGCGTGCTTGAGGAAGACGTTTTTAGGCTTTATCTCCGGCACTGGAGCGATTCGCTCCAGTGCTTTGTTGGTGGGTGGTGCGAATCGCTCCAGCCGGTGGTGCGAATCGCTCCACTCCTGCCCAAGTAATCCGGAACACGAAGAGATGCCGTAGTGCGACTTTTCGCCGGAAAAGACTGGAAAAAATCTCAAGAAGCCACATTTTTAAATCCTTTCGGTATCGCAATAGCTCCATTGGAACGCGTTTTGCATTTCAAAGACGGCGGTTGGGGAGTGGGTTGTGCCCGCAAGGCGAAGCCGCTCCTGCTGGCTTGGTCATGGTGGTAGGTCAAACCGCCGCTGAAACGATGAGGAGATCGGGTCAATGAGCACAAACTCTGGGGCTACTCGAACGATGCTCGCGAGGGGCAGGATCCTGAAGGCGGTGATGACCTCGCTGGCGGTGGGCGTGTTCGTGACGCCCTCGTTGGCGGCGATCAACACCTTTTCGACCGGCACGAACTTCAACAACGGGCCGAGTTGGTCGGTCGGTAATGCGCCCGTGAGTTCTAGCAACACAGGTTCGTTCACTGATTCGCTCTACACAAGTTCCTCGGGGACCACACTTGGCAGTACGTCGAGCACGTTTTTTTTGCAGTCGTACAACGTCACCAACGGGTCCACATACCGACTGCTGTCGACGTCAGGCGGGGTGACGCAGTACAGGGCCGGCAATACGACCGGGAATGTTGAAGGTGTCTCCTTCACGAACGGTGTGTCGGGCAGCACCAATGACTTGGTCTACTTGGCGAACAACTCGGGCCTGACGATAAGCGGTACAACGTCGCAAGGCTTCGAGACTCGTCTCAACATGCGCGTGTCGGGTAACTTTCGCATCAACACCGGCTCCGTGCTCACGATCGAGGGGCCGGTCTCGAGCAGCGCCGCCAGCACGTACACGCTCACCAAAGTCGGCGGTGGCAAGGTTGTCATGGGAGGGACGAACACCTACACGGCGCTCACCACCATCAGCGAAGGCACGCTCGAATACGCCACCAGCAACGTCACGGCCGACACCGCTTCCGTGACCGTGAGTGGCGGTCTGTGGGATCTCAAGACGTTCAGCGACACCGTCGGTACGGTGACGCTTTCCTCCGGCACGATCGCCGGCACGAGCGGCGGACTGACGATCAAGAACGACAGCCAGTTTTCCGGGGGCGTCGTGTCAGCCAGCCTCACCGGGACGTCGGGATTCACGCTGCCGACGTCCGCCGGCACCGTCGTCTTCTCGGGTGCCAACACCTATAGCGGCACGGCGAAGATCAGCGGCGGCACTCTCCGCCCAATGTCGGCCGCGGCTCTTTCCTCCTCGGCCACGCTCAACTCTGGGGGCAGCACGAGCGACACCTCGACGCTCGATTTCGGCTCACCGTCGCTCTCCTACCAGATGAGCGCCTTGAGCGTGGGCGGCATCATGCGGTTCACGAGTTCCACAGGTTCCGCCTCGAAAATCACCTTCCAGGCCTCGGGCGGCAACGGTTTCTCCGGCGGCGCCGCCAACAAGACGCTCGAGGCCGACGCGAACACGACCGTGGAACTCACCGGCACCTTCGATCTCGCTTTGGCGGCCCTTTCGCAAAGCCGGGTTGGCCGTCTCCAGGGAGCCGGCAACTTCATCTTCAACGGCCCATTGATCGGGACGGGCACATCGGGAGGATTGACCGCCGGATTCAGCGTGCTGCAATCCGCCACGGTGAGGCTGAATGCGGCGGGAACCTATACGGGCAACACCGACGTTTCGGGCGGGCGACTCATCGCGGGGAATGCGTCTGCCTTCGGCACAGGAACCGTGACCATCAGTGGCTCCGGGGTGTTCGACCTCAACTCGCTCGCCGTCGCCAATGCGATCACGAACAACGGCGGCACGATCCTCAACGCGGGGAACTATACCGGCACGCAGACGCTTTTGGCCTCAGCGACCTACGCGTCGCTGAGCGCCGCCAGCATGCTCAATGTAGGCAGCGGCGGCAAGGCGACGCTCAATGGTAGCATCGCCGCGACGATCGCCACGCTCGCGGGCGGCACCGCCGAACTCGCCAGCGGCGGGTCGCTCACGCAGGGCAGCGTCACGAACGCCGGCAAGTTCATCTTCAGTGGTACAAGCGACACGATTCTGTCGACTGCCTTCAGCGGGGCGGGCAGTTTCCAGAAAGACTCGGCGTCGATCCTCTCGCTCTCCGGGTCGAGTTTCTTCGGGGCGGGCACGCAGGTCACCGCCGGCGGACTGCTCGTCACTGGATCGATCGGTGGCGGGCTCGTTGATGTCTCCAGCGCCGCATCGATCGGCGGCACGGGCCGGATCGGCGGCGATCTGAGTCTTCAGGCCGGGGCCAAGTTCAGTTTCACGGCCGGCAACACGCTGGCAGTCACCGGTAGCGCCACGTTTGGCGGCTTCAGCGTCGCTGACATCCAGGGCCTTTCGAGCAGCACGCCGGAAGGCACGTACACGCTGATCAGCGGGCTGGTGAACTTCGCCAACGTGAGCAACGTTGGGGCGAGCAATGCCTACTCGCTCGGAAGCGGCAAGTCGGCCTACCTGCAGCAGGGCAGCATGGAACTGGTCGTAGTTCCCGAACCGTCGGCGGTGGCGCTCGTGGCCGGTGGTCTCGCCGCGGTCATGCTCGCCTGCCGGCGGAAGAACAAATAACAGTCCCAAGAGGAGTCTCTCGTGGTCATGAACGTAATTGCATCGACAGCCGCACGGCGGCTTGCCGTCTTGGGATTTGCTTTCCTCGTCACGCTCCTTTCCTCGCGGGAGAGTCAATCCGCGATCTACACGTGGACCCAGTTCGGCAACGGCGCTTTTGACTGGTCGTCGACGAGCAACTGGGCGACGAGCGGCACGGCTGTCTCGGGGGCGGGCAACACCGTCGCCTTCGGGGGCCCCACGGGTTCCTACGCCGCAGGTTTCACAACCACTTCAAACCTCAACTATGGCAGCGGGGGGTTCGTCCTCAATCAGCTCCAACTCACCGGCTCGAGCACTGCGGCAAGCGGTGTTTCCGGAGCGCTCACGGTCACCGGTGATACGCTCAATTTCCAATACAACGGCGCGACGGTGCCCAGAATCCAAAACTCACCAAACGGCACGCAGAAGCCGACCTACACCGTCAGCAACAACATCGTCATCAGCAGCGGTACGCTCGAGCTCAACAACTCGAGCAACACCAACGGCACGTTCACGCTTTCGGGCTCGATCAGCGGGGCGGGTTCCGTGTGGAAGACGGGCAACGGCACGGCCTACCTCTCGGGCACGAGCACGTTCACCGGAGACCTGCTGATCCAACGGTCTCCATCTGGCGGCGGAGTGAATCTGACGGGCGGCGCGCTTCTTGGAACCGGCGGGACCTTTGTCGGAAACGTGCTCACGACCGGCTCGACCACGCTGGCCTTGAGCTACCAGAGTTCGCAGACGCAGACCATCTCCGGCACGATCTACGGCGGAGGCTCAGGCGGCACGATCACATCCGTGGAAGTCAACACCTCGTCCGGCACGCTCCGACTCCTCGGCAACAACACGTACTCGGGCACGACGGCTGTCAGGAAGGGAACGCTCGTCCTGGGCAACGCCAATGCGCTTGGTAGCGGCACCGCTGGAACGAACGCCGGCACGATCCTTGCGGGTGGGGTTATCGATGTGAACGGTCAGTCGATTCCGTCCGCAGAGTCCTTGGCACAGTCTGCGAGTGGTTCGCTGGTGAACACGAACACCGGAACCGCCGCCACGTGGGCGGGCGCCATCGCAGCGAGCGGCACCCTGGGCCTGGGTGGCGACGGGAACCTGACGGTTGGCGGCGCCCTCACCGGCGTCGGCAACGTGGCGAAGTCCGGTACCGGGACGGTGACGCTGTCGAGCGCGTCGTATACCGGCACGACCGGAGTGGCTGCCGGAACGCTCGTTTTCGGGGCAGGCTCCTCGATGAGCTCCGCAGGTGCGATCAACGTCGCGAGTGGTGCCACGCTGGGCGTGCAGACGGCGCTGACGCACGACATCTCCGGTAGCGGGATCATCGCCATCGGTTCGACCGGCACGCTCTCGGCGTCGTCTCTCGGCGCCAATGGTCTCTCGCTGCAAGGGTCGAGCACGTCGACTGCGGCGTTCACCAACACCGGCGGTCCGCTGACGGGCCTCGGAGCGATCAGCCTCGGCGGTTCGGCGAACCTGACCCTGTCCACGACCAGTGGGCTGACCTCGGCGGGGAGCGTGACCATCTCCGGGACGGGCAACCTGCTGAACGTGTCGGGGATCACATCTGCGGGCAACACCTATTCGCTCCTCTCCGGAGTGAGCCTTGTCAATACGGGCACCGTATCGCTGACGGGAGCGGCCGTCGGCAACCAGACGCTTCTGGTGGGCGGTTCGACCACCATCGGCCGCACGACCTACAACTTCAATCAGACCTCGACCGCGCTCGAGTTGGCGGTGACGGGCACCACCTACAACATGTTCTGGAATGGCGGCGCCAGCGGGGCGTGGGACTACTCCACCGCCAACTGGCAGCAGGACGGCACCGGCTCCAATATCGTCTTCGTCGCCACCGACAGCGCGACGCTCGGGACCGCGGCGGCGATCGCCGTCGATGCCGCCGGTATCTCGGCTGGCACGGTCGCGATCAACAATGCTTCTGGCAGCGTCGACCTGACCGGCGGCCTGCTCACCGCGACGATGCTCACGAAGTCGGCCGCCGGGGCGGCAACGATCGCCGGCAACGTGACGGTCGCCCAGGGGGTGAGCGTCAGTGGTGGGTCGCTCGTGAACTCTGGCACGCTCAGTGTCACGTCGGGCGGGCTCAGCGTATCGGGTGGGGCGTTCACGTCGAATGCCACGACGACGGTCTCGGCCGGGGGCGTGAACGTCAGCGGCGGCGTGGCCACGCTGAACAACGCCAGTTCCATCGTCGGCGGCATCACGGTCACGGGCGGCACGGCCGCCTTCAACGCGGCGAACAGTGTGTCTGGAGCCGTGGCCGCCTCGGGCGGTGGTGCGATCTCGCTTGGTAGCATGTCGGGCGTCGGCTCGGGCACGATCAGCCTCGACAACGGTACGCTTGTCTCGACGCTTGCGTCGAGCACGCTGACGAACGTCGTGGCGGTCGGCACCAACGGCGGCACGGTCGCGAACGCCAGCGGCTTCACGCTCGGCGGCAACGTGACCGGGACGAGCAGCCTCACCGCCGCCGGGCCCGGGGAAGTCGTGATCTCCGGCAGCCTGAGTTCCTCGACCACCGGCATGGCGGTGAACGTGCTCGCCGGCGCCGCTGCCCGGCTCACGGGATCGACCCTCAAGTATTTCAACAACACCGGCACGGTCAGCGGCACGCTCACGTTCGACAACGCCACGCTCGTGATGCGGACGCCGGCGGCCATGACCGGGACCGGCTCCATCGTGCTGGTCGGGGCGACTACGATCTCCGGAAGCACGGGCGTCGGCAGCACGGCGTCGATCAGCACGCCGATCACGGGGGCGGGCAGCCTCACCTTCAACGGTGCCAGCAGCCGCTACGTGATCCTTGGCGGTTCGAACACCTACTCGGGCGGCACGAACCTCAATGGTGACGTCGGGGCGGCGACGGGTTCCGCCTTCGGCACCGGTTCGGTCACCTCGCTGGGCAGTAGCGGCCGGATCAACAACACGTCGGGCGGCGTGCTCGTGCTGCCGAACAACCTGTCCACGACGTCGACCACGACAAACGTGCTGGCCTTCACGGGAGCCAATCCGATCCAGATCACCGGCACCGTGACCGGTGCGGGTATTCTCCGTGCCAGTTCCAGCGGAATCATCGATGTCAGCCAGCAGACGATCTCCACGATGCAGGCCACCGGCAGCATCGACATGGGCAACGGCGGCATGATCAAGGCGAGCAGTGCGGCCAACTTCGGGAGCCTCGCCGCCATCCTCGTCAGCGGCACGC
>Ga0315902_10010497_pt1 | contig 12239 bp, 8 predicted proteins | sample LakEriMetagenome_9_FD_203523 | JGI IMG/M metagenome (GOLD analysis project Ga0315902, IMG submission 203523) | Freshwater fungal communities from buoy surface, Lake Erie, Ohio, United States - Buoy 12 MA117 | ecosystem: Environmental > Aquatic > Freshwater > Lake > Lake biofilm | place: USA... | reverse complement strand
CAGCGTGGATCTTGGAATGGATAAAAATCCAAGATAAACAGCTACCCAATTATCAAAAATATAAAGTTATTCAAAAGGAAAACAAGTATTTTGGTGGATACATGGATGACGCTGAACTACCAAATCCTCATTCAACCGCTGGGTTTATAGGTAAGGCGTGTATGCTGTGGGCTTGTGAGGAATCGGTATTTTACCAACAGCCATCGTTAGTACCTGACATTGAGTTGGCGCTAATAAGTTTGCTAAAAATGCAACATACTGATGGCACCATAGATCTTCTTTCTACCAATTTTCACTCGACACCGGATACTGCGTTTGTGCTGGAAGATATTATTCCAGCTTACCATTTCATAAAGGAAAGTAATCTAAAGAATACAGAAAAAATAATCAGTCTATTAAAGCAATTCATTTTAAATGCGGCTGAAGCCTTAAGCATTGGAGGAATACATACACCAAACCACCGATGGGTTGTTTGTGCTTCGTTAACCAGAATTAATGAATTGTTTCCCAATGAAAAATACATAAAAAGAATAAATCAATGGTTAGCGGAACATATTGATCTTGATCCGGATGGGCAATACACCGAAAAAAGCACCAATGGCTATTCCCCCATTGTTAACAGGTCACTCATTACGATGGCAGTCGGTTTGAATAAACCAGCGTTACTTGATGCCGTCATGAAAAATCTGATCATGACCTTTTACTATGTTCATCCTAATGGTGAAGTAGTCACAGAGGCATCGAACAGGCAAGACAAAGGGACCATTGGCAACATGCATAAATATTACCATGTTTATCGATATATGGCCCTAAAATTTCAAGACGGTACTATGGCATCCATGTGCCGATTGATTGAAAAAACGAGTACACCAGAGCAATTAGCTGGATTTTTAGATATTTTCCTAGAAGATCCAGGCCTTTGGCAGGAACTTCCCCCTTCAAAACCTTTACCTACAAATTATTCAAGGGAATTTCCCTATTCTGGTGTGGTGCGCATCAGACGCGAAAATTGGGATTGCACCTTACTTTCAAATAATACCAGTTGGTTAACCTTCCATAAAGGAAACGCGGTGTTGCAAGCTATGAGAATAGCTACCTCATTTTTTGGAAAGGGACAATTTCAAACAGCTAAAATTAATGCCCTTGATAAGAATTGGGTATTACAAAATTCATTAGAAGGTCCTTATTACCAACCTTTAGATGCGGATAAGATATCACCGGACGGTGATTTAGATAAAATGCCAAGAACCTTACGTTTACAAAGCGAGGTACAAAAATTAAATTATTTGGTTAAAGTGACCGAACTCCCAACTGGCATTGAGGTTGATTTTGATATTTCAGGTACTGATGGCGTTCCCGTTTCACTTGAACTTATATTCAGACCGGGAGGCATTTTTTCTGGGGTCTCTCCCATACCAAATAAAAAAGATACCTATTTATTTTCTTCCTCTATTGGCAGTTATATGGTTGGCAATGATCAAATCACCTTTTCCCCGGGAATGATTCTACACAAAGGTGTACAGCTTCGAGGTGCGCTACCTCCTATGGAATCACCAACCGTTTATTTAACTGGAATAACTCCTTTTAAACATAAAATAACCCTTTCTTAGAAAAATCCATTTTTCAAAAAATTTTCCTAATAACATGAGAAAAACCCTATTTTTTGTCCTTGTGATACAAACTATTCTGGGAAATATTAATCTGTCTGGTCAGGCTAATAAAATACAACCTGTAGATTTGGTATATCCATTAACAGATGCCGCAAACTCCAGATGGTTTTTTTTCAATTCAGCAACCCGCCCATTTGGCATGGTTAATTTAAGTCCTGATAATGCCATTGACGCCGATTGGAATGCAGGATACAGATATGAAAAAGACAGTATCAAGTGTTTCAGTCACATCCATTGCTGGCAATTATCTGGCATTCCCGTATTACCCACCACAGGAGAATTTAAAGGGCATTTAGGTTCCGACACCTACGGATCTGTTTTTTCTCACAACAAAGAAACAATAAAGGCAGGCTATCATCAGGTTTATCTGGAAACTTACCAAATAAAGGCTGAACTGACTTCTACAACTCGCGTAGGATTCCATAAATACACTTTTCCAGCGGCTGAAAAGAGTCAAATTTTATTTGATTTTTCCACTTTCCTGGGTCCATCAGATACCCAATATGGATTAATCAGAAAGATTTCCAATACAGAAATTGAAGGCTATGCTATCATGGCTCCAACCATTCGACGACCAAAAACAGTGACTGTTTTTTTTGTTGCTCAATTTGATAAACCATTTAAATCCTTAAAAACCTGGCAATTTGGTAAATTATTGGGGGAAAAGGACCTGATTGAAGGGGAGAAAATAGGAGGTTATGTTGATTTTTCCACAACATCTGGTGAAATAAGGAAAATGAAAGTGGCTATTTCTTATGTCAGTGAAGCGCAGGCACGTTTGAACCTCGAAAATGAGCTAAACCACTGGGATTTTGAAAAGGTAGTGACGGAAAGCAGAGCAGATTGGAACAACTGGTTAAGCAGAATAACTATTGAAGGAGGTACTGAAACAGAACAAAAGCGCTTTTATACCGACTTATGGCATGCATTGCAAGGAAGACGGATTATTTCAGATGTAAATGGGAAATATTCCGATATGACTGGACCCGTTCGGATAATACGACAAATACCATTGGATGCCAACGGGAAACCAGCTTACAATCATCATAATTCAGACTCTTTTTGGGGTGCCCAATGGACTTTAAACACGCTTTGGCATTTGGTTTATCCAGAAGTAACTGAATCTTTTGTTAACTCGATGATAAAAATGTATGAGGATGGTGGACTTATACCCAGAGGCCCCGCAGGTGGGAATTATACTTATGTTATGACAGGGGCAGCGACAACCCCCTTCATTGTCAGTGCTTATTTAAAAGGAATTAAAGGCTTTGACATTGAAAAAGGATATGAAGGATTAAGAAAAAATCATTTCCCGGGTGGTATGATGAGTAAAATAGGCTATGAGCACAATACCTTTAAAGGTGGAGGTATTGAGTATTATATGGAAAAGGGATATGTGCCCCACCCTTTAAGTAAAATCAAATACGGCTTTCATCAAGACGGATCCACTCAAACACTGGAATATGCTTATCAGGATTATGCGTTAGCTCAGTTTGCCAAGAAATTGGGAAAGACAGAAGATTATCAACTTTTTATGAAAAGAGCCACTTATTATAAAAATATTTGGAATGCAGAAATAGGATGGATGTGGAATCGGACGATAGATGGAAAATGGGGGGAGCCCGTAGATATTCTCAGATACGATAATGGTTGGGAAGAAGGAAATGCAGCACAATATACCTGGTTTGTGCCGCATGATGTGCAGGGATTAATCTCTTTAATGGGAAATAGAGATATATTTAATGCCAAATTAAACACTTCCTTTATTGAAGCAGAAAAACATGATTTTACTTCAGGGAAATCACATGATAAAGAGTTACTTGAAAAATTAAGAAGGGTTTACATTAATTATGGTAATCAACCAAGCATTCAAACAGCCTATTTATTCAACTATTCAGGGGCTCCCTGGTTAACTCAATACTGGTCTAGAAAGGTCGTTGAAAAAGTTTATAGTGGTTTATCACCTTATTACGGTTACAGCGGAGATGAAGATCAAGGACTGATGGGAAGTTTAGCCGTTTTAATGAAATCAGGTATTTTTTCCACCAATGGCGGCACCTCCGAGGACCCATTTTATGAAATTAGCAGTCCTATATTCAATAAAATAACTTTTCATTTACATTCAGGTTATTATAAGGGAAAAAGTTTCACCATAGAGGCTCAAAATAATAGCGCAAAGAATTTTTATATTCAATCTGCTACCTTAAATGATAAACCATTGGATAAACCATGGATTTTACATGAAACGGTAACAAATGGCGGAAAATTAATTCTTAAGATGGGCAGCACACCGAATAAAACTTGGGGAAATAAACCAGAACAAGCCCCCCCTTCTATGTCAAACTATTAATTAATGCCTTAGTTGGAATCTTTATTTGATAAAAAGAGAGCTATGAGTTCACCTTTACTATTTATCTCCAGTTTACGATAAATTTTTTGAAGGTGAAATCTTACGCCATCAATAGAGATTCCAACTTTATCGGCTATTAATTTATAGCTTAATCCCGCACTTAATTCTTTGGCTATGTTTATTTCTTTAACTGTTAAAACTTCCTCAATGATGCTTTTCTTTTGAAAATTTTTGATCATCAAAGGCAGTAAAGACATACTTACACTATTTCCTAATTTGAACATAGTTTCAACATGATGAGTAAATTCCAGTGCGCTTTCACTTTTTAGGCAAAATCCATTTGCCCCAGCTTTAAAGGTTTCAAAAATCCTGAAAGAATTTTCCGGCTCTGTGATTACTAAAATATTAATCCAAGGGAATGTTCTCTTTATCTCTGATAATGGATTATAGTAGTCCCCTAAAGATGGTAGTAAGGTAGTGATAACAAGGGTATTACTTTTATCATTTTGAGAAGAGGCATCGTCTAAAGAGAATAAGAACTTATATTCCGGATAGCCCAATAATACTTCCTTTATTTTATTCTCTAAGGATAAATCATCTAATAATAAAATAACATACTTATTCCCTTCCATTATCTATTGTAATTTTCGGGAAAACAATTCATTATAGAGAAAAATGTTTTATTGAAAATTTTAACATTTTTAAAACCTGTATTCTCTGCCAGTTTATAAATAGAATTATTTTCTAGAAATCCTTCCTCAATTTGTTTTATAGCATAAGATATTCTTAGATTATTAATGAAAGCGTTGTAATTTAGTCCTTTTATACTAGTTAAATGAAAAATGATGATATCAGATTCAATACCTGTTTCTTTGATTAAATCTATAATGGTAAAATCAGTTGAGAGATAGGATTTTGAGGTATTTTCCCAATGTGATAATTTCTCGTCTATTTCTATAGGATTTATCCCTTTTATCCTAGTATCTAAAAGGGACAACTCATTGATATTTGTCTTTGCTAATAAAGGATAACCTATCATGAGAGAAGGATATAAAGCAAGAAAAACAAAGAAAAAGAAGGAAATCAAACTCGATAATAAAGTCGTCCAATTCACAAGGAAACTTTGATCTAATTCAATGAATCCTATAATTAGGAATGAAAAATTAACGACACCCCATAATCTCAGAAAATAAAAATAAAACTTGTTTATTTTTTTCTTGTTAAAATCTTCTTTGTTGATTTGTTGAAACTTCCTGTAAATGTTCAACAGATAAAACACCGAAATAAAACCTATGGAATGACGGATTATTCTCATGAATCCTACCCCAAAATAACCCATTATTACCTCTTTATCCCAACCTTTTGTAATAAAGTCACTGATATTGTTTAATTGCTCCGGTTTGGTTAGAAAGACATGAAAATAAAGAAAGTTGAATATTGCCAGTATTGTAGGAATATATAGAGGAAAATGAAAGAAATGAAATTTGTATTTCCCCGTCATTAAATAAATAAAAAAAATAAATACTACTAAAGGGGTAGCATTAAAAAGAATAGCGGGCCAAAGGGTGAAATAGTAATACAAATTGATATCCCCTAAATTTCTACACAGTAACTGTAAGTTGCTAAATAAAAATGAAGCAAAAAGGAAAATAAGAAAAATTTTAAAGATTCCTTTAGGAAACTTCAATAACATCCAAATTAAAGAAATAATTAGGATTAATAAATTAAAATATATTGGGATACTTGTCAAAGTTTTGAGTTATTGCCCAAATATACAAAACAGGATTAGATTACCTATAAAAATTATCGTAAAAACTTAATATTAAGAAAATTAATAGGAAATTCAGTAGGTTTGTCCTCACCATACAGTAATACCAAGCATTGGTATGATATAAAAGAAATGCTTGGGGGAAGTTTATCCAATTCAGTTACATTTTAATCGTAGTTGAAATCTTTATTTGATAAAAAGAGAGCTATGAGTTCACCTTTACTATTTATCTCCAGTTTACGATAAATTTTCTGAAGGTGAAATCTTACGCCATCAATAGATATTCCAACTTTATCGGCTATCATTTTATAACTTAATCCAGCACTTAATTCTTTGGCTATATTTAACTCTTTTTCAGTTAAAACTTCCTCAACGATACTTTTCTTTTGAAAATTTTTGATCATCAAAGGAAGTAAAGTCATACTTACACTATTTCCTAATTTGAACATGGCATCAACGTGATGAGCAAATTCCAGTGCGCTTTCACTTTTCAGGCAAAAGCCATTTGCCCCAGCCTTAAATGTTTCAAAAATCCTAAAAGAATTTTCCGGCTCTGTGATTACTAAAATATTAATCCAAGGGAATTTTCTTTTAATTTCTGATAAGGGATTATAATAGTCCCCTAAAGATGGAAGTAAAGTAGTGATAACAACGGTATTGCTTTTATCATTTTGATAAGAAACTTTGTCTAAAGAAAATAATAACTTATATTGAGGATGGTCCAATAATACTTTCTTTATTTTTTTCTCTAAGGATAAATCATCCAATAATAAAATAACATACTTAGGCCCTTCCATTATCTATTATAATTTTCGGGTAAACAATTCATAGTAGAGAAAAATGTTTTTTTGAAAATTCTCCCATTTTTAAAACCTGTTTTCTCTGCCATTTTATCAATTGAATTATTTTCTAGAAATCCTTCCTCAATAAGTTTAATAGCATAAGAAATTTTTAGATTAGTTATGTAAGCGTTATAATTTAATCCTTTTATGCTAGTTAAATGAAAAATAATGATTTCAGATTCGATACCTGTTTCCTTGACTATATCTTTAATGGTAAAATCAGTTGAGAGATAGGATTTTGAGGTATTTTCCCAATAAGACAATTTCTCTTCTATTTCTATAGGATTAATTCCTTTTATCCTAGTATCTAAAAGGGACAACTCATTGACATTTGCCTTTGCTAATAAAGGATAACCTATCATGAGAGAAGGATATAAAGCAAGAAAAACAAAGAAAAAGAAGGAAATTAAACTCGATAATAAGGTGGTCCAATTCACAAGGAAACTTTTATCTAATTCTATGAATCCAATGATTAAATAAAAGAAGTTTATGATTACCCAAGAGTTCAAAAAATAATAATAAAATTTGTTTATTTTTTTCTTGTTAATATCCTCTTTGTTGATTTGTTGAAAATTCCAGTAAATCTTCAGCAAATATAACCCCGAAATAAGCCCCAGAAAATGACGGATTATTCTCATTAAACTAACCCCAAAATAACCCATGATTACTTCTTTGTCCCAACCTTTTGTAACAAAATCAGTGATATTTGATAATTGCTCGGGTTTGGATAAAAAGAAATGAAAATAAAGGAAATTGAATATTCCCAGTAAAACAGGAATAAATAGCGGAAAATGAAATATATGAAAGGAATATTTCCCCTTCATTAAATAAATAAAAAAAACAAACATCACTAAAGGGGTGGCATTTAGAAGAATGGCAGGCCACAGTGTGAAATAGTAATACAAATGAGCATGACCAATGCTTCTAATAAGTAACTGAAGATTGCTAAAGAAAAATGAGGCAAAAAGGAAAATGAGAAAAAATTTAAAGATTCCTTTAGGAAACTTATATAACATCCAAATTAATGAGATAATTAGGATTATCGGGTTAAAATAAATTAAAAAACTTGTCATGACTGGGAATAATCCTCAATATTAAGAATATAATATTGATTTTCCTATCATTTGATATTAAAAAATTCGATTTTTAAAAAATTAAGTATTCAGGAGATTTTCAGTTACCAGGGCAAAAGCACCAAGCATGGGCGCACTATCGCCGAGCGTTGATATTTTTATTTCGCAATCTGAAGCAAGTTGTGGCAGACTATGTAAGTTGATACCTTTATTAATGGCAAATCTCATAGACTCTAAAACGGTTATAAATCCACCACCGACAATAATCAATTCTGGGTTTAACAAATCTATTAGTACCGCTAATGATTTTCCTAATTGCTCTCCCATGACATGAAGATTATCTGCCAGCGGATAATCATAATCTGTTGAATGAGTGAAAATCCATTTATAATCAAACGACTCCCCTATTTTCTGAAAAAAGGAAGCCTCCAGGGCTAACCCAGAGACCAGCGTTTCCAGGCAACCTGTTTTACCACAAACACATAATTTGTTATTGTTTTCTGCAAAAATGTGACCAAATTCACCAGCAAAACCGGAGTGACCTGTTTGCAACTGACCATTAGAAATGACACTAACAGCCAAACCTTTAGACAAGTTAACAGAAATTACGTTAGTTAAATCTTTTGCCAGTCCGTAATAATTTTCACCTAAGGCCATTAGATGAGTATCATTTTCTATAAAAACTGGAATCCCCCAAATAGTTGAAAAATAATCAGTTAATGGTATATCTAAATGCAAGAAAGAATAGCTAACTCCTTTTTTAGCGTTTACTCTACCTGTAATTCCAATACCGGCACCCAATATTCTGTCTATAGGTAATTGTAATTCTTTAATTATATCAGGAATCAAATGAGTAAGGGATGCTAAGGATTCACTTTTATCCTTAATATCAAAATGTGTTGATTCATAGACATAAATGGATTTTCTATCCAAATTTAAAACATTTATTTTCAATGAATTCAATAGAATTTCAATGGAAAATAAATAGCCCATATCAGGATTTAGCATATAGGTAGCAGGTCTTCTTCCTCCAGAAGACTCCCTTTTACCCGCATTCACCAATAAGGCCTGTGATTCGAACTCATCGACCAACTTTGTACCAGTAGGAATACTGAGTTCCATAAAATGACAAAGTTCCGGAATACTCAGCTCTTGATATTGCAATAAAAGCTTAATAATCTTTCGCTTGTGGTTATTTTGCCGCGAGATTTTATTAAAATCAACCGAGCGTTCTAAGAAGTTCCAAATCATTAGATTTACTTTACTTATTTTTCACGCAGCGCAGATACATTCCGTAATTAATAAATCCATAATTTCTATCTACTTTGTCGTTATCAAATTGCATTCTAAAGTAGAAGTGAGTTAATACAGACTCCTCCGTGGCCGTCCAAAAATAAACGGCTCTGTCCATATTCGAAAATCCACCATCAAAAATTCTAACCCCGCCTGGTCTGGCATTAAATCCTAAAGAAGATCCATTATCTTTACCACCCCAAAATTCAGGATCTTTTAATCTGGAAGCGGCTACTTCAGAACCACCGGCAGCATTTACTAAATTACTCCATTCCACATCTGTTGCCAAGTGAAAGCCTTCAGGAAGAATACCTCTTACATCGGAAACAGCATAATAATTATAAAGAATACCATAAGGTTTTTCATTCGCAGGATCATTATTCTGGTAACACCATGCGGGAGATTTGTCCTGGCCAGCTTTTAACCACTCTGCTTCAGTTTTTGCTTCGGGAATGGGATCGCCATTATTAAATTTCTTAACAGACAAATTTTCTGTCATCCATTCATCATTTCCGATAACCACCACATCATTTTTTGATTTACAGGAGTAGAATACAGAAAGAAGCATTAATAATAAAAATCTAGTTGCCTTCATTTTAAAAAATTTTCACAAAAATACATAACCTGAATTAAAGGCGTCCCTAAAATGGAGAAAAATCATGTAAATAATGAAAAATCTAAGTTCAAAACAAAAATAACCTGACATAATTGCCGATTTTACTTACTTTTGACCTATTGAAAATTTAAATATGGCAACTGAAGCACTGACCAACACTGATCAAATCATTTTACGGGACCCTAATGCCTATCAAGGACATGTACATGAATTCCAGGAATTAACGAATTCTAATGAATCTGCCAGAAGATTTTATATGGAGAGTTATGGATGTCAAATGAATTTTTCGGATAGCGAAATTGTTGCCTCTGTGCTATCTGAAGCGGGATTTGTACCAACTCGCAACATGGAAGATGCAGATTTAATACTCATTAATACTTGCTCTATCAGAGAGAAAGCAGAGGAAACAGTAAGAAAGAGATTAAGGGAATTTAATAAAGTAAAAAAACAAAAACCAGGCACGCTTATCGGTGTATTAGGTTGTATGGCCGAGCGCTTAAAAGAGAAATTTTTGCAAGAGGAAAAAATAGTTGATATAGTGGTTGGTCCCGACGCTTATAGAGATTTACCGATGTTAGTTGACACGGCAGAACTAGGTGAAAAAGGAATCAATGTTTTTTTATCGAGGGAAGAAACGTATGCTGATATTAGTCCTTTAAGATTGGGGTCCAATGGCATTTCTGCTTACATATCAATTATGCGCGGTTGTGATAACATGTGTTCATTTTGTGTTGTTCCTTTTACTCGGGGAAGGGAACGCAGTCGTGATTTATACAGTATCCTGGCAGAGGTAAAAGATTTGGAACAAAACAACTACAAAGAAATAACCCTTCTTGGCCAAAATGTTGACTCCTATAAATGGGAAAATCCTGAAAATAAAGAGGTTGTTAGTTTTGCAATGTTATTAAAATTAGTGGCTGAATCAGCTCCCAAAATACGGATAAGATTTTCAACCTCTCACCCCAAAGATATTACTGATGAAGTTTTAGAAACTATTGCTTCTTATGATAATATTTGCAAATATATTCATCTTCCTGTACAATCAGGTAATAGTAGGATTTTAAAAATGATGAACAGAACCTATGATAGTATTTGGTACAAAGAAAGGGTGGACGCCATAAGACGAATAATCCCTGATTGCGCCATTTCCTCTGATATTATTGTTGGTTTCTGTTCAGAAACAGAAGAGGAATTTCAAGATACACTTGACATGATAAGATACTCAAATTATACTTTATGCTATATGTATAATTATTCAGAACGCCCGGGTACCTTAGCGGCAAAAAAATACCCCGATGATATTCCAAATGAGGTAAAACAAAGAAGATTAGCAGAAACCATTGTTGTTCAACGTCAATCTTCTTATGAGAGCAATCTGCTTGACATTGGAAAAACATTTGAAGTATTGATTGAAGGAGATTCAAAAAAATCAAATCAGCAGTTTGCCGGCAGAAATTCTCAAAATAAAGTCATTGTATTTCGCAAAAGTGGTGACTATAAACCGGGTGATTTTGTCATGGTACAAGTAACGGATGTAACGAGTGGTACTTTACTTGGAAAATTAGTATCATAAATGGAAAATCTTCAATCCATAAAGCAACGTTATGGCATCATTGGTCATTCTCCTCTGCTCGACAGGGCATTAAATACAGCAGTAAGAGTAGCATCGACTGATTTAAGCACCTTAATAACTGGAGAAAGTGGCGTTGGAAAGGAAGTATTTTCAAAAATCATCCATGGTCTAAGCGCAAGAAAACACCAAAAATTTATAGCAATAAATTGTGGTGCCATTCCTGAAGGAACCATAAATTCGGAATTATTTGGACATGAAAAAGGTGCTTTTACGGGAGCTGTTGGCGATAGAAAAGGGTATTTTGAAACTTATGATGGTGGTACTATTTTTTTAGATGAAATTGGCGAGTTGCCTCTTGACACGCAAGCTTATCTATTAAGAGTTCTGGAAAGTGGTGAGTTTATAAGAGTCGGTTCCAGTATTGTACTCAAAACTAACGTTCGCATCATTGCTGCAACGAATGTAAATTTAGCTGAAAACATAAAAAGAAGTAAATTTAGGGAAGACCTATTTTACAGATTAAACTCGGTGACTATCCAAGTACCTGCCCTGAGAGAAAGGCCTGAAGACATTTATATGTTATTTAGAAGGTTTACCGTTGATTTCAGCGAAAAATATAGGACACCTCCCATACAATTAGACGATAACGCCATTCATCTTCTTCAGCAGTATGCCTGGCCTGGAAATATCAGAGAGCTCAAAAATGTGGCGGAAAAAGTCTCTGTCATGACAGAGGAAAGAATGATTGGTTATGAAAAGTTAATAGACATTGTACCAACATTGGGTGAAAGAAATTTGCCCGTCGCATCAAAAGATAAAGGGAATTTTGATGGTTCTGGATTTCAGGAACGTGAAATTCTGTACAAAGTACTTTTCGATATGAAAAAGGATTTGACAGATTTAAAAGGACTCATTTTCGAAATCATTAGAAACAACGATTTACAGGTTAAGGATATAAATCAGCTAAAAACCTTAGAAGATATCAATCATTTGAGCAATGTTTCTAATCCTAATGAATCATTTCATGAAAAACCTTTCGTTACTCCCCTACCCT
>Ga0315902_10010496_pt1 | contig 12239 bp, 11 predicted proteins | sample LakEriMetagenome_9_FD_203523 | JGI IMG/M metagenome (GOLD analysis project Ga0315902, IMG submission 203523) | Freshwater fungal communities from buoy surface, Lake Erie, Ohio, United States - Buoy 12 MA117 | ecosystem: Environmental > Aquatic > Freshwater > Lake > Lake biofilm | place: USA... | reverse complement strand
CCGCAGCTGCTGCTGATGGACGAGCCCTTCGGCGCGCTGGACGAGATCACACGCCACCGGCTCGACACCGAGCTGCTGTCGCTGTGGCGCGAGCGCGGGTTGACGGTGGTCTTCGTCACGCACTCGATTCACGAGGCCGTGTTCCTGTCCACGCGCGTGGTGATGATGGCCGCCCGGCCTGGGCGCGTGGTGGAAGAGTTCACCATCGACGAGCCCCACCCGCGCCAGCCCGAGTTCATGGTCAGCGAGCGCTTTGCACAGACCGCCCGCCGCCTGCAGGACAGCCTGCTGCGGGCCAGCCAGGAAGGTCAGGACAATTTGTTGGCGGGAGGGGTGGCATGACGCCGGACAAGGCGCACATGGCGCAAGAGATTCGCAAGCCACGGCTGCCAGCGACTTCCAGCCCGCCGGCGCCGACAAAGGCCGCCGCACGCCGCGCCGACCGCGTCCTCTACCCGCTGCTGGTGGCGGTGGTGCTGCTGGGCGCGTGGCAGGGTGCGGTGACGGCCTGGGAGATCCCCCCCTACCTCGTGCCCTCGCCGCTGCTGGTGCTGCAGACGCTCATGGCCGACGGCGCGGTGCTGGGCGCCGCCCTGTTCTTCACGCTCAAGATCACGCTGCTGTCGTTCGCGGTGGCGGTGGTGCTGGGCACGCTGATCTCGTTCGTCTTCGTGCAAAGCCGCCTGCTGGAGACCGCGCTGTTCCCCTATGCCGTGCTGCTGCAGGTCACGCCCATCGTCGCGGTGGCGCCGCTGATCATCATCTGGGTCAAGGACCCCACCATTTCCCTGGTGATCTGCGCCGCGCTGGTGGCGCTGTTTCCCATCATCTCCAACACCACGCTCGGCCTGCGCAGCGTGGACCCGGACCTGCAGAGCTACTTCGAGATGAACCGGGCCAGCCGCCTGCAGGTGCTGCTGCGCCTGCGCGTGCCCAGCGCCTTGCCCTACTTCTTCGGCGGCCTGCGCATCTCCAGCGGCCTGGCCCTGATCGGCGCGGTGGTGGCCGAGTTCGTGGCCGGCACGGGCGGCAACAGCACGGGGCTGGCCTATCAAATCCTCTACGCCGGCTACCAGCTCAACATCCCCCGCATGTTCGCCGCCCTGCTGCTCATCTCCCTGGCCGGCGTGGCCCTCTTCGCCGCCATGGCCTGGCTGTCACGCCTGGCGCTGGGCGGGTGGCATGCGAGCGAGGTGGGGCGGGGGTGAGGGTGGGCGCTTTTGGGCCTCAGTGCGGCTCCGGAGTCTCACGACCGTCCACACAGCCTGGCAGGTAGGTGGGCTGTAGATCTTCATTTCAGATTCTGTTCCACAGAATATAATGGGGTTATGATCCGGTCGTTTGCCTGCCGCGACACCCAGGCGCTTTTTGAGAGCCGCGCGGTCCGCCGTTTCCGCGCCATCGAGAGAGTGGCTCGCCGAAAACTGCTGCAACTCCACGCGGCACCGTCGCTGGATAGCTTGAAGGTACCGCCAGGCAATCGCCTGGAGCCCTTGAAGTCAGACCGCAGCGGCCAGCACAGTATCCGGGTCAACGATCAATGGCGTGTGTGCTTCGTGTGGAAAGACGATGGCGCCTACGACGTCCAGATCGTGGACTATCACTGACTCACGACGAAGAGCCCAACATGACGACCACCGAATTGCTTGAAGAAATCCACCCCGGTGAAGTTCTGCTGGAGGACTTCATGAAGGCCATGAGCATCACCGCGCGCCAATTGGCTGCCGACATTGATGTACCGCCCAGCCGCATCAGTGACATCGTGAACGCCCGCCGGCCGATCACAGCGGACACCGCCGTCCGTCTGGGCCTGTTCTTCGGCATGGATGCGCGCTTCTGGGTGAATCTGCAGGCCGAGTACGACATGCGCATCGCCAGCCGGGCGCTCCAACAAGGAGGCGGGCATAGGATTCGTCCCCATCAGCCGCGGCCCGATACAGACTGATGGTGAGGTCATGCTCACCGATCGTGGAGCGCGCCTGGTGGCCTCTATCTCTGTACGATCGAGTCTCATGAACAGCTCTGAACTTCCCCATTCACCGGCTGCCTGCGCTTGCGCCCCCTGGCGCCCCTCGCGCCGGCTGTTCACCGGCCTGCTGGCCGCGGGCGCCGGCACGTTGGCAGCGCCGGCGCTGGCCAACATCCCTGAATGCAAGCGTTCGGGGTTCACCAAGGCCGTGCCCGCAGGGCAGGTGGAGGACTCGGCCACCCAGCAGTACCGGCAGATGCTGCAGCAGTACAGCGGCAAGCGCGCGCTGGCGCCTATAGACCACCCGCAGGTCAAGCGCCTGCGCTACATGGCCGACCGGATGATTCCCTTCACGCCGCAGTGCAACGAGCGGGCGCGGGAGTGGAAGTGGGAGGTCAACCTGATCGGCAGCCCAGAGGTGAACGCCTTTTGTATGCCCGGCGGCAAGATCGCCTTCTACTGGGGCATCCTGGCCAAGCTGCAGCTGACTGACGACGAGGTGGCGGCCATCATGGGCCACGAGATGGCGCACGCGCTGCTGGAACACGCGCGTGAGCAGATGGGCAAGAACTTCGCCACCCAGACCGGCCTGCGGCTGGGCGCGGCCCTGCTGGGGCTGGGTGACGTGGGCGACATGGCCGCGCGCATGGGCTCGCAGCTCCTGAGCCTGACTTACAGCCGCACCGATGAGACCCAGGCCGACGGCCTGGGCCTGGTGATGTCCGCCCAAGCGGGCTACGACCCGCGTGCGGGCGTCACCCTGTGGGAGAAGATGATGAAGGCCAGCGGCGGCGGCAGCCCGCCGAAGCTGTTGTCCACCCACCCCGCGAGCAGCGACCGCATCCGCGACATCGAAGGCCGCCTGCCCCGCGTGCTGCCGATGTTCGAAGCCGCCGCCAAGCCGCGCGAGCGGTTTGGCCCACCGCCGGTACCCAAGGCCGACGCAGAGCGCTGATGGGCACTGTGCTTGCCTTGCGGTTGGCGGCCCACTGAGCAACCGACGGCGTCACGGACCGAATGGTCGGCAAGGCCTTGATCGGGTGGCGAACCCAGACCTTGGTGAGAGCTCATCCCCTGCAAATTGAAGATCTGATCTTCAATTTGCAGGACTTCGGGATAGGATGACGTGATGATCGAACGTGACATCACGCCGCTCCTGCACAAGCTGGCCACCCAATACCCAGTGGTCACCCTCACGGGGCCGCGCCAGAGCGGCAAGACGACGCTCGCACGGTCCTGTTTCCCGCATCTGCCCTGGACCAGTCTGGAGGACCCTGACACCCGTCGCTTCGCGTTGGAGGATCCGCGCGGGTTCTTGGCCCAGTTTCCGCAAGGCGCCGTCCTGGATGAGATCCAGCGGGCGCCCGAGTTGGCTTCCTACCTTCAGGGCATCGTCGACGCAGACGCCCGACCGGGGCGATTCATCCTGACGGGCAGTCATCAGTTCGAGCTGATGACCCAGGTGTCTCAATCGCTGGCGGGACGCACGGCCTTGCTGAGGTTGCTGCCCTTTACGCTGGCCGAGTCCTGTCGCATAGCCAAGTCCCGTGAGGCTGCCGACCTGTCATCAACACTCTGGACCGGCTTCATGCCCAGGATCCATGACCGTGATCTGGACCCCTCACAGGCCCTCGCGGACTATTTTGCCACCTATGTGCAGCGGGATTTGCGGCAACTCGCTGCCGTGCAGGATCTGCAGCGGTTCGAACGCTTCATGCGGCTGTGTGCGGGCCGTACGGGTCAGTTGCTCAACCTCAGCCAGCTGGGTAACGACGCCGGCGTGTCCCATGCCACTGCAAGGGCCTGGATCGACCTGCTGCAAACCAGCTACATCGTTCACCTGTTGCCGCCGTGGTTCACCAACACCAGCAAGCGGCTGGTCAGGACGCCCAAGCTGTACTTCGTTGACGTCGGCCTCGCGTGTTGGCTGCTGGGGTTGCGCGAGCCGGCTCAAGTGTCCCGAGACCCGCTGTGGGGCGGGCTGTTCGAGAATTTCATCGTCATGGAGGCTCTGAAAGACCGCCTGAACACCGGTCAAGGCGCGGAGATGTACTTCTACCGAGACTCGGAAGGCCATGAGGTGGATTTGCTGATTCCCGAGGGGCGGCGTCTGCGAGCCATCGAGATCAAGGCTGGCGCCACGGTCAACCCCGACTACTTCAAGGGCCTGAAGACGTTTTCGACCCACCACCCCACGGCCTTGACGAGTGGCTGTGTGGTGTACGGCGGAGAGGCTGGCCAATCACGTTCCGACTGGCCCGTTCATGCCTGGCGCGTGCTGGCATCAGGACGCACAGCGTGAAGATGCAGCGGCGCGCCGCTTGAAGGCTGCTCACCCTCGCTGCTCCCTCAACTGCTGCACCATGGCCAGCAGTTTCGGGCCGATGTCGTAGTGCAGCCGCGTGGCGCGTGCGCGCGGCCAACTCTGCGTTGGACGGCTGCACGTCGGTGGCGCTGAAGCAGCGCAACAGCTCCAGGCCGCGCGCCAGTGTGGTGGCGAACTGTCGATCGCCCGCGAAGGCCTCCAGGCCCAGCGGTACGCGCCGAGGCTGGTTCAGGAAGTAGCGCTCACGGTCGTTCACACCCAAATTGTCAACATATCGAACGACTGGCCGAGATATCGAAATCCCCAGTGACGCCGTCGACCGGCTGTCCCTATGCTGCGTCAACGCTCAGCCACTGGAGGAGACGAACACCGTGAGACGCGACGACCTGCCGGTGCATGAGATCCCGGCGCTGTCGGGCAACAACGCCCCCATCCACGACGAACTCGTCGTGGACGACCTGCCGGTCGAAGGCGCGCTGCCGGCTGACCTCAACGGCCTCTACGTCCGTAACGGCCCCAACCCCTACTTCCAGCCCGAGTGGCGTTACCACGCCTTCGACGGAGACGGCATGGTGCACGCCGTGCGCTTTGAGCGCGGGCGCGCGAGTTACCGCAACCGCTGGGTGCGCACCTCGGCTCTGGCCGAGGAGCAGGCTGCCGGCCACACGCTGTGGAAAGGCATCAAGGAGCCGCTGCGGCGCGACCGCCCGGACGAGCCCATGAAGAACACCAGCAACACCGACGTGAAGTACCACGCCGGCCGCTTGCTGACCATGTGGTACCGCTCCGGCATGCCCTACTGGGTGGACCCGGCCACGCTGCAGACCATCGGCCCGGCCGACCACGGCGGTGCGCTGTCGCGCATCTCCGCCCACTCCCGGCCTGACGAGGCCACGGGCGAGCTGGTGTGGTTTGACTACGGCACCGAGGCACCCTACATGCGCTACGGCGTGATCGGGCCGGACCGTCAGCCCCGCCACGCCATAGACGTGCCGCTGCCCGGCCCGCGCCTGCCGCACGACATGGCCATCACGCCGAACTGGACGGTGCTGCACGACTTCCCCCTGCTGCTGGACGAAGATGCGTGGAAGCTGGGCCGTTACAAGCTGCGCTTCCGGCCGGACCTGCCCACGCGCTTTGGCGTGCTGCCGCGCTACGGGCGGCCAGACCAGATCCGCTGGTTCGAGGCCAAGCCCTGCTACCTGCTGCACGTGGTCAACGCCTGGGAGGAAGCGGACGAGGTGGTGATGGTGGGCACCCCCTACCGCACCTACGAAAAGGACGATGGCAGCATCGACGCGCGGCGCCTGGAGCACACCATCCACAACCGCCAGCGCGACTTCTGGCTCTACGAGTGGCGCTTCAACCTGAAGACCGGCCGCACGCACGAGCGCGTGATTGACGACGTGCTCAATACCGAGTTCCCAGTCATCAACTCGGCCTTCCAGGGCCTGCCCACGCGCCATTCGTACCACCTGGTGTTTCCGCGTGGCGGTAAGGAAGAGGTGCGCTTCACCGGCCTGGCCAAGGTGAACCACCGCACGGGGGGCTACCAGGCCTGGAGCGAAGGGCCTGACTGGTTCTACAACGAGCCCGGCTTTGCGCCGCGCGACGGCGCCACGAGCGAGGACGACGGCTACCTGGTCACCTTCGCCTGGGACCCTCACCGCCAGCGCTCCGAGGTGCAGGTGTTTGACGCCCGGGGCACCGAGTTCGGCCGCGGGCCCATCGCCCGCATTCCCTTGCCCAGGCGCGTGCCGCACGGCTTTCATGCCACCTACGTCAGCGATGCGGTGATGAAGCGCTGGCCGTGATCCTTGCCTCGCCAGAACGCATTGCCGAGTACACCGCCCAGGGCTGGTGGGGTACGCGCACGCTGCACGCGGGCTTTGCCGAGGTGGCGGCGTACCACCCGCAGCGCGAGGCGGTGGTGGACGCCCCCAACCGCGCAGACCTGACCGACGGCGCACCGCGCCGCCTGACGTACGCGCAACTGGCCGAAGAGGTCGACCAGCTGGCCGTGCGCCTGTGGCGCCTGGGCCTGCGGCGTGACGACATCGTCATCGTGCAACTCGTCAACTCGGTCGAGCAGTACGTGGTCTACCTGGCCTGCTTGAAGCTCGGTTTGATCATCTCACCCGTGCCCGTGCAGTACCGCGAGCACGAGCTGGAACAGATCCTGACCCTGACCCAGGCGCGCGCCGTCGTCACCGCCACGCGGGTGCTCAAGCACCAAGCGGCGGCGATGTGGGTGGGGCTGGCGCAGCGGCACCCGTCGCTGGCGCATGTGCTGGCCTATGGGGCGGGCGTGCCGGCTGGTGCGCGGGGCGTCTTGGAAGCAGAAGGTGAAGCGCCCTCGTGCGGCACGGCCGTGGCGGCGTCTTCCGTGGGCCGCGGTGCAGCCGCTCCCGCCAGGCCCGCGGCCGATGCGAGCTGGCAGGCCGATCTGGCCAAGGTCAATGCCGTCGCCGCATCCATCTCCGCCAACGACATCGCCACGCTGTGCTGGACCTCCGGCACCGAGGCCGCCCCCAAGGGCGTGCCGCGCAGCCACAACGAGTGGTGGATCGTCGCGCCCTCGGTCATCGAGGCCGCGGGCCTGCAGCCCGGCATGCGGCTGCTGAACCCGTTTCCACTCGTCAACATGGCCGGCATCTCGGCCTGCTTCGCTACCTGGATCTCGCTCGAGGCCACGGTGGTGCAACACCACCCGTTTGACCTGGAGGTCTTCCTCGCCCAGCTGCGGGCCGAGCGCATCGACTACACCGTGTGCCCGCCAGCCATCCTCACGCAGCTGCAGCAGCAGCCCGAGCGGCTGGCCGGCATCGATTTCCAGCGCCTGTCGCGCATCGGCTCGGGCTCGGCACCGCTGTCGGAATGGGTGGTGCAGGGCTGGGCCGACCGCGGGGTGGACGTCATCAACTACTTCGGCTCCAACGAAGGGGCCGCGCTGACGGGCTCGCCGCTGGACATCCCGCAGCCGGCGCAGCGGGCGCGCTACTTCGCCCGCGGCGGTACGCCCGAGCGCTTCTCCAAGATCTCCACCGCCCAGAAGATCCGCACCCGCCTGGTGGACCCGGACACCGGCGCCGAGGTCACAGCCCCAGGTGTGCCGGGCGAGCTGCGGGTGAGCGGCCCCACCATCTTCACAGGCTACTTCCGCAACCCCGAGGCCACCGCCCGCGCCTTTGACGAGCAGGGAAGTTACCGTAGCGGGGACCTCTTCGAGATCGCCGGCGAACGCGGGCAGTTCCTGCGATTTGTGGGCCGATGCAAGGACATCGTGGTGCGCGGCGGCATGAAGATCTCCGCCGTGGAGCTGGAGACCTTGCTGCTGGCCTGCCCCGGCGTGCGCGACGCCGCGGTGATCGGCACGCCTGACCCGGTGCTGGGCGAGCGGGTGTGCGCCTGCGTGGTGCCCGCCCCAGGGGCCGAGCTCACGTTGGACGGCCTGGTGGCCTGGCTGCGCCACGAGCGCCACGTGGCCGGCTACAAGCTGCCCGAGCACCTGTGGCTGCTGCCCACCCTGCCGCGCAACCCGCTGGGCAAGATCCTCAAGCGGGAGCTGCGCGAACAGCGTGCGCAGGAGGCCCTGTGCCAAGAAGCAGCCGTGGAGCCGAGTTTGCGATGACCCCTGTGCTGATGCTGATCCCCGGCATGACCAACACCCCGCGGGTGTGGGACCGGGTGCGTGCCCACCTGCGTGCCGAGGTGGAGGTCCGCGTCACCGATGTGCGCGGCCCGGCCGACATTCCGGCCATGGCCACCGCAGCCTGGCAGGCGCTGGCAGACCTGCCGCCTGAGCGGCCGCTGGCCATTGCCGGTTTTTCCATGGGCGGCTACGTGGCCTTGCAGATGCTGGCTCAGGCACCTCGCGACGTGCAGGCCCTGGCCCTGGTGTGCTCATCCGCCCGGCCCGACAACCCTGCCTTTGCCCCCATGCGCGAGCGTGCCATCGCCGCAGCCCAGCGCGACTGGGAGCGCTATGTCACCAGCGTGGCCAGTGCCCTGGCCTCACCCGCGACGCAGGCTGATGCAGCCTTGATGGAGGCCATCCGTGCCGACCTGCGCGAGGCCGGCGTGGAGGCCACCGTGGCCCAGCAGCGGGCGGTGGCCCAGCGCGCTGATCAGCGGCCGTTGCTGGCCACCTTGAAGCTGCGCGCGCTGGTGATTGCCGGTGAACTGGACCCGCTGGTCGTGCCGTCCATGTCCCAGGAAGCGGCCGAGGCCATACCGGGCGCCCTTTGGCGTGTGGCCAAAGGGGTCGGCCACCTCCTGCCCTGGGAGCAGCCGCAGGTGCTGGCCGCAGCGATGGACGAATGGCTGCAGGGGCTTTGACGCCGCCTGCACACCTCACGCCTCAAGCCCAGTTCCCGGCCCCAGCCCTCAACCGCACCTCACACCCCACAACCCACACCTCAAGGAGCCCCCATGCACAGAAGACAGTGGATGACCGCCGCCGCTCGCACCACCACGGCCAGCCTGGTGGCTCTTGCGGCACTTGCAGGGGGCGTACAAGCCCAAACCTTCCCCGTCAAGCCCGTGCGGGTGATCGTGCCCTTTGCCCCGGGCAACACACTGGACACCTCTCTGCGCCAGGTGGCCGAGGTCTTCCAGCGCAACACCGGTCAGCCCATCGTGATCGACAACAAGCCCGGCGGGGCCGGCATCGTGGCGGCGCAGGCGCTGCTGCAGTCCCCGCCTGACGGCTACACGCTGCTGCTGACCAACACCAGCATGCTGACCATCAACCCGCACACCTTCAGCAAGCTGCCCTACGACACGGACAAGAGCTTCAAGCATGTGACCAACTTCCTGGGCGCGACCATGGTGTTTGCGGTCAATGCCGCCAACGTGCCGCCCAACACCATGGCCGAGTTCATCGCCTGGGCCAAGCCTCAGGGTCCGAAGATCTCCTACGCCTCGTTCACCGCCGGCAACTCCTCGCACTTCGCCGGCGTCATCCTGAACAAGCGCACCGGCACCGAGCTCACGCATGTGCCCTTCAACGGCACGCCGCCGGCCGTGCAGAACCTGGTGGGCGGGCAGGTGCACGCCGCCATCCTGCCGTTGCTGGCCGTCAAGCCGCACATGGAAAGCGGCAAGGTCAAGGTGCTGGCCGTCACCAGCCCGCAGCGCTCGCCGCACATGCCCAATGTGCCGTCGTTCACCGAGCTGGGCCTGCCTGAGATGGAGATCTTCATCTGGTCCTCGCTGGCCGTGCCGGCGGGCACGCCGGATGCCGTGGTCGCGCGCCTGAACGAGGAATTCGTCAAGGCCCTGCGCACCGATGAGATCCGCGAGAAGTGGCGGCAGGTGGACTTCACCCCGCTGCCCACCACGCCGCAGGAGGTGAGCCGCTTTGTGCAGGCAGAGTCCGCGCGCTGGGCCGAGGCGGTGAAGATCTCGGGCTTCAAGGTGCAGGACTAAGTGCCTAAAGCTCACCCGGGCGCCGGAATACTTTACAGGCTCTGAACCACCCCATGCCTCTACCCGCCCGCCCGCTGGCCTGTCGCCTGCCGGTGTTTGCCGCGCCCATGTTCCTGGTCTCGGGGCCGGAGCTGGTGGTGGCCGCCTGCAAGGCCGGCATCATCGGCGCCTTCCCCACACCCAACGCCCGCCCCATCGAGGTGCTGGACGATTGGATGCGGCGCATCACCGAAGGGCTGGCGCAGGCCCGTGACGGGCAGCCCGAGGACAGCGTGGGCGCCTGGTGCGCCAACCTGGTGACGCACCGCTCGAACGAGCGCCTGCCTGAAGACCTGCGGCTGATCGACCGCTATCGCCCGCCCGTGGTGGTGACGGCCCTGGGCAGCCCCAAACCGGCCATCGAGGTGGTGCAAGGCTATGGGGGGCAGGTCTTTGCCGACGTCACCAGCCTCACGCTGGCGCGCAAGGCGGTGGAGGCCGGCGCCGATGGCCTGGCCTGCATCTGTGCCGGCGCCGGTGGCCATACGGGCTCGATCAACCCGTTTGCCTTCGTGAGTGCGGTGCGCGAGTTCTTCAGCGGCACCATCGTGGTGGGCGGTGGCATCTGCGACGGCTGGGGCCTGGCAGGGGCGCTGGCCGCCGGCGCCGATTACGTCTACATGGGCACGCGCTTCATCGCCACACAGGAGAGCATGGCCGCACCGGCCTACAAGCAGATGCTGGTGGACTGCAGCGTGGACGACCTGATGCTCACCGACCGCCTCACCGGCACCACCGCGAGCTGGCTCAAGCCCTCGCTGCGCGCCAGCGGGCTGGACCCGGACGACCTGCCCGAGGCGCCGGGCCGCAACTACAACAGCAACCGCTCCATCGACGCCGCCAAGCGCTGGCGCGACGTCTGGGCCGCGGGCCAAGGCCTGGGTGCGGTGCAGGCCGTGGAGCCGGTGGCGGTGGTGGTGGACCGCATTGCTGAGGAGTTCCAGGCGGCGCGCGCACGCTTTGCGGCATGGCAACCCGCCCTCGGCGGCACAGGAGCGAATACATGAGTCAGCAAATGCGAGAGCACGCGAGCCCCACCTACATCCTGGGCGGCTACCAGACCGACTTCGCCAAGGTCTGGTCGCGCCACGGCCAAGACCTGTCGGACATGATGCGCGAGGCCACGCTGGGGGCGCTGGAGCGCAGCCAGGTCGATGCCGCCCAGGTGCAGAGCATCCACGTGGGCAATGCCTTTGGCGAGATCCAGCGTGCGCAGGCGCACCTGGGCGCTATGGTGGCCCAGGTGGTGCCCGAGCTCTGGGGCGTGCCTGCCATGCGGCACGAGGGCGCCTGCGCCTCGGCCTCGCTGGCGGTGCTGGCGGCCATGGCCGAGATCGAGGCCAGCCGTTACGACTGCGTGCTAGTGCTGGGCGCGGAAGAATTGAAGAACCTGCCGGGCGACCAGTCGTCAGCCAACCAGAACGCTGCCGCCTGGCAGGGCCGCGAGGACATCGACTGCCGCTTCATGTGGCCGGCCGCCTTCGGCCTGATGGCGCAGGAGTATGAGCGCCGCTACGGGCTGGACCGTCGCCACATCAACCGTATCGCCGAGATCAACTACGGCAATGCCAAGCGCAATCCGCTGGCGCAGACGCGCAAGTGGGCCTTCGAACCCGGCGCCTTCAGCGACGACGACACCCTCAATCCCGTCATCGAGCCCGGCACCCGGCGCCAGGACTGCGGGCAGATCACCGACGGCGCCTGCGCCCTGGTGCTGGCCGGCCCGCGCTTTGCGGCCGAGCACGCGCGCCGCACGGGCGTGCCCTTGTCCGCCATGCCGCAGATCCTCGGCTGGGGCCATCGTAATGCCGGTTTGCGGCTGAAAGACAAGCTCGAGCGCAGCGCGGGCGAGCCTTATGTTTTCCCGCATGTGCGCCAGGCCATCACCGAAGCCTGGGTGCGTGCCGGTGTGAACGGCCCTGATGGCCTGGACGGCATCGAGACCCACGACTGCTTCACCACCACCGAGTACATGGCCATCGACCACTTCGGCCTCACCCCACCGGGCCAGAGCTGGCAGGCGGTGGAGTCCGGGATGATCGAGCTCGGCGGCCAACTGCCCGTCAACCCCAGCGGCGGCCTGATCGGCGGCGGACACCCCGTGGGCGCCACCGGCGCGCGCATGCTGCTCGATGCGGCCCGCCAGGTCACCGGCCAGGCCGGCGACTACCAGGTTGAAGGCGCCAAGACCTTCGCCACCCTCAACATCGGCGGCAGCTGCGCCACGGTGTGCAGCTTTGTGGTGGGGGTGCGGGGGTGAAAGGGTGAGGGTGTGAGGCGTGGAGAGTCTGCAGGCCAATGTCTGCAGACTAAAGCTGAATTGATAAACTGATAGATGCTTATCCGCACAGGAGCCCGCATCATGCCCATCGCCGACACCACCCGCCTGACGGTGACCTTCAGCCGCGAAACGGACCTGGCCATGCGGGCCTATCTGGGTGCGCAGGGCATGCGCAAGGGCGACTTGTCCAAATT
>Ga0315902_10010494_pt1 | contig 12242 bp, 5 predicted proteins | sample LakEriMetagenome_9_FD_203523 | JGI IMG/M metagenome (GOLD analysis project Ga0315902, IMG submission 203523) | Freshwater fungal communities from buoy surface, Lake Erie, Ohio, United States - Buoy 12 MA117 | ecosystem: Environmental > Aquatic > Freshwater > Lake > Lake biofilm | place: USA... | reverse complement strand
CTGCTGCGACGGGGAAGCATCCTCGACCGGATGGGTCGCTCCGACGAGGCGTGGGAGGCCTTCAGCCGGGCCAAGACGATCCAGGCCGGAGCTTACAACCCCGAGGCGGACCGCCGCCGGTGCGAGGCGGTGTTCGACGCCTTCTCAGGGGAACGGAGGCGGCAACTCGTCCCGGCCGCCGCGTCGACACCGCGTCCCATCCTGGTGCTGGGCATGTACCGGTCGGGCACCACACTTCTGGAGCAGATCCTCACCATGCATCCCGAGATCGGTGGGGCGGACGAGGTTCCTTATTTCCTGGGGATGCCGTCGGCGATCCTGGCGAACCCGGACTGGGTTTCCCGGTGGACCCTCGAGGAGGCGAACCGGATCGGCGCCGGCTACCGGGCGTTGCTCCGGCATGGGAATCCCGATCGCAGCCACGTGGTCGACAAGAATCCCCGCAACTGGGAGGTGATCGGGTTGGTCGCCCAGGCCTGTCCGGATGCCGTCGTGATCCACATGGACCGGCATCCGCTGGACGTCTGTGTCTCCAGCATGGCGACGGGGTTCTCCGCCATGAACACCTTTGCGGCGGACCCGCGGAGTTTCGCCCAGGGGTATGCGCTGCAGGCCGAGATCATGGAGCGCTGGAAGAAGGACGCCCCGCTGCCGATCCTCACGCTGCGCTATGAGGATCTGGTGAGGGAACCGGAACGACGGATCCGGGAGGTGCTCGGGTTCATTGGCCTGCCCTGGGAGCCGGCCTGCCTTGAGTTCTGGAAGTCCGAACGCGTCGCTTTCACTCCGAGCCAGGACCAGGTCCGCGAACCCCTGAATGTCCGTTCGATCGGCCGGTGGCGGCGATTCGAGAGGCAGCTGGAACCCGCGAGGCGGTATCTCGAGGAACTCGGGATCGCCTGTGGGGAGCGGTGAGGGGCCGGCGAAACGCTCCCCGCCCTCACGAGGAGGGCGGGGAGCGTTTGAGTACCGGGGACGGCCCGTCAGTCGGAGTGAACCGCCGAGGACGGTCCTTGGAGCCGTGATCGACGTTGCCGCAGGGAGCGTGCGGCGAGGAGGAGTCCAGCGGTCCAGAGTGGCATCCCCGACGCAGGTGTCTCCGGTACCTGAAAGAATACCGCAGCACCGATCACTTCGTCGCTCAAGCCGACGTGGGTTGTGTTGAAATTGAAGGTGTAGGAACCGGGACTGAAGGTTTGTCCATCGGTGATGGAACCCAGACCGGTGACAGTCCACGACGTTGTCCAATTTGGGGCTGAGAAAAAGGTGGCAAAATCGTAGAATAGGACTGAAGCGGTAAAGTCCATGGTGAAGCTTCCCGCACCGCCGCCCAAGGTGTTTGGCGTTCCTCGGTTGTCGATCGTGAAACCAACGAGGTCTGTCCAGGCCGCGTAGCCAAAATTCGCCGCGAACGCAGCTCCGCTGCCTGGCCCTGCCGAGATGTTGAGATAGCTGTAGAATCCGGTGCTTGGCCCGGTGAGAGAGTAGCTCCCCGTGGTGGAGCCGGAGGTGGCCGTGACCGAGAAGTTGCTGACGGTCCCGGTAGTCAGGACGTAGGCTTGAGCCGAAGCCTTCTCGGTACAACAAGCCAAGGCGCACCCCAGAAGGGCAGCCCCCATGGCGAGGCGTTTCAACGGATTTGACGGTGAGAAACCGGCCTGCGGAGAGCGCAGGCCCAACCCGGTGTCCGATGAGACCCTGACGGGGGAGGTGGTGGCTGACGCTGCAACCGGGGACGGACCGCTACGGAACGATTCTTGGATATGAGAAAGCACTGCATCCTTTCTTCTGCCCGGGAAACCCGGACGGATTGTTTGATGCACTACCCAAACCCCGGAGTCTTTTTCGCATTTGAGAGAGCTTTGGCAAGACACCCTTTCAGAAATGAGAAATCGAGGTCTCTCCGGCGGGCCTGAGCGGGGGATCCAATTCCTGGGGGAGGCTGCGCGGGATTGCGCCTATCGCGAAGAGCTCCCCACCCCCTCCTGGAAGGGCGGGGAACCTTTGAGTACCGGCTAAAGACCCGTCAGTCCGCGGCAATGACCGAGGATGCGGTCTGGAGCCGTGAACGCCTCTGACGAAGGGAGCGTGCGGCGAGGAACAGGCCAGCGGCCCAGAGTGGCAGCCCAGACACTGGTGTCTCCGGCACCGGCAGGAATACCGCAGCACCGATCACTGCGTCGCTTGAGCCGACGTGGGTTGTTAAAAAATTGAAGGTGTAGGAACCGGGACTGAAGGACTGTCCGTCGGTGATGGCACCCAGTCCGGTGACACCCCACGAAGTCGTCCAATACGAGGAGCCTCCATACAGGTTGGCGAAATCGTAGAACAGAACGGAGGCGGTGAAGTTCATCGTGAAGCTTCCCAAAGCGCCTCCTGAAGTGTTTGCGACCCCATCGTTGTCGACAGCAAAGCCAACGAGGTCTGCCATGCCGTATCCGCTCATGTCATAAGCCACGGCTATCCCGGTACCCAACCCTCCCGAGATGTTGAGAGGGGAGTAGAATCCCGTGCTCGGCCCAGCGAGGGAGAAACTCCCCGTGGTGCTGCCGGAGGTGATCGTGACCGAGACGTTGCTGATGGTCCCGGTGCTCAGGCTATAAAACTGAGCCAAAGCCTTCTCGGTACAACAAGCCAAGGCGCACCCCAGAAGGGCAGCCCCCATGGCGAGGCGTTTCAACGGATTTGACGGTGAGAAACCAGCCTGCGGAGAGCGCAGGCCCAACCCGGTGTCCGTTGAGACCTGGACGGGGGAGGAGGTGGCTGACGCTGCAATCGGGGACGGACCGCTACGGAACGATTCTTGGATATGAGAGTGCACTGCATCCTTTCTTCTGCCCGGGAAACCCGGACGGATTGTTTGATGCACAACCCAAGCCCCGGAGCCGTTCTCGCATTTGAGAGAGCTTTGGCAAGACACCCTTTCAGAAATGAGAAATCGAGGTCTTGCCGGTGGGGCTGAACCGATGCCCACCCAGTGACGGTGGTGGGGGATCCGGGTGCGCCGTTCATTCGGCTATCCGCACGAACCGGTAGAAGGTCTGGTTCTGACGGGCCTCCAGCAGCTGTTCCGAATAGCCCGGGCGGTCACGGATGGGATCGCCGACTGGGACCCAATCCAGGAGGTTGTTGGAGGTGCTGAGCTGGTAGCGTCCCGAGGGGAGGGTGAAGCATCGGATGCGGACCGCGAACCCGGATCGGACCGTCGCATCCACCGCCTCGTTCGGCATGGTCGGATGGAAGCCGAAGAGGTGCTCGAGCCGATCGTCGAGACCGTCGCCATCCGTGTCCGCCGACTCAGGACTGCTTCCGAGGCGGATCTCGAGGAGGCGGTCGAGCCCATCCCGATCCGTGTCATCGGGTTGGACCAGCACCGCGACATGGAACCCGCCAGTGACTGCGGTCTTCAACGTTCCCAGGCCTGAGATCGACTTCTGCAGGGATGGTGCCTCCGCTCCCCAGACACGGATCTGTCCGGAAGCCGTCAGGGCCAGGCTGCGATGGTAGGCGGCGTCGAGGGCGATGACGTCCTTGAGATCCGGTGGGGCGTCCAGCTGGCCGTCCTGGTTGTTGCCCCATCCGACGACCCGTCCGTCCTCCAGGATCGCGAGGGTGTGATCGGCTCCGGCCGCGATGGCCCGGACTCGACCGAGATTCTGAGGGGGGCGGGCTTGTCCGAACGTGTTCGCGCCCCAGGCGACGACGGAGCCGTCGCTCCGCAGCGCCACGGAATGCTCGAAGCCGGCGTCGACGGCCACGACGTCCTGGAGGCCCGGGGGTGGTGTGGCCTGCCCGAAGTCGTTGCGTCCCCAGCCGCGGACGGTGCCGTCGGCGAGTCGGACGAGTCCATGGCTGAACCCGGCGGCGATCTGGGTGACCGGAGCCGCAAAGGCGGGTGGTGTGCTCTGGCCGAGGTCATTCCGTCCCCAGCCCACCACACTGCCGTCCTCGAGGAGGGCCAGTGAGAAGTGTCCGCCTGCTGCGAGCGACCGCACGGGTCCAAGGCCGCTGGGGGGGATGCATTCCCCGTCGGCATTCGATCCCCAGCCCTTCACGGTCCCATCCGCGAGCAGGGCCAGCGTGTGCCAGGCCCCGGCGGACAACGAGACCACGTCCACCACCGAGTCGGGGACTTCCGACTGGCCTTCGGAGGAGTCGCCAAGCACCCAGACCGTCCCGAGGATGGGGGGCGGATTTCCGGCGTCTGGAACGGGGAGGGGTTGGAGGCGTCTCAGCCGGTAGTCGACGATCCCCTCTGGGGGGGCGACGAGGCGACGGGACCAGCCGCGGAGAGGCAGGGTTTCGCCCTCAGCCTCCCAGCCGATGCCAGCCCGCAGACGCTCGAGCTGATACGCCGAGCCGCCGAACCCGAAGAGATCGAGCTGGATGGCCGGATGGATCCAGAGCGAGGCGTCGGGCGACTCGGTCGGCAGCCGGGGATCGAATCCCTCCTCGAGTTCCACCCTGTCGGGAAGCCCATCGCCATCGGTATCGACGCTCAGCGGGTTCATTTCGAGCCGGGCCTCGATCCCATCCCACAGTCCATCCCCATCGGTGTCGGCCGCCTTGGGATCCGTCTTGCGCCGGAGCTCGGCGAGGTTGTCCAGGCCGTCGTTGTCGACGTCCTCCCGACCCTGGAGGGCCAGGACGTGGTAGTAGCCGGATTCGACGAGGACGATGTTGGAGGCGCCGGCGGGGACGGGGACGAGTCCGGTCTTGAGATTGGGCCAGATGTCGACGAGGCCTTCGGCCTTCGCGACGGCGGTGAAGTCGAAGCCTCCGGAGGCGGACACGACGCTCCGGGCCGAGTCGGGGACCTTCAATTGTCCGAGGGTGTTGTCACCCCAGGCGACGACGGCTCCGTTGCGGAGGATGGCGATCGAATGGTTTCCGCCGGCGGCGACCAGGCCTGCTTCCGGCAGGTCCGTGGGCACCTCGCATTGACCTGCATGGTTGCTGCCCCAGGCCACGACCCTGCCGTCCCGAGTCAGGGCCAGGGTATGGAGTCCTCCGGCGGCGATGGCGACCACGGGGCCGAGGGACTCCGGGGCCTGGCACTGTCCGAACGTGTCGTCACCCCAACACACCACCGTCCCATCGTCACGGAGGGCCACCGAATGGAAGTAGCCCTGGGAGATGGCGACCACGCGATCGAGGGATTCCGGCAGGGGGAGTCCCGGGTAGGCGTTGGTGCCCCACTGCACCACGGTGCCATTGGTCCTCAGGCCCATCGTCTGGGAGGCCCCGGCGGAGAGGGCCACGAGGTTGGTGGCGTCGGGCGGGACCAGGAGTTGGCCAAGATCATTGGTGCCCCAGGGGATGACCCGTCCCGTCTCGAGCAGGGCGGCCGAGTGGCTGTAGCCGGCGGCGAGGCCGATGCTCTCGCCCACGCTGAACGGCACATTCGTCTGCCCGAACTGGTTGGTGCCCCAGGCGAGTACCCGCCCTGCGGGCTGGAGCAGACGGATCCTGGGGGTGAGGTCGAGGACCGTCACCGGGACCGGTTCGCTCGTCTGCAGGCTCTTCAGGAGGGTGGCCTGGAGCAAGTAGGCCCCGGCCTCGTTCGTGCGGATCCGGTGGAGGACCAGGGAGGCGTTGGTCTGGGACTCGAGTCGGTTCGTGCCGAGGAACCACTGGAAGGCGACGTAGTTGGTGACGGTCTCCTTGTTGGTGGTGATCAGGCTCTCGGGGCAGGAGCCGGGGACATCCGGCGCCCCATCCCCATCGATGTCGCACCCGTCGTCCACCCCGTCACCATCGGTGTCGACCGGTTTGCCGATGGGCACCGGAGTCTCGTTGGTGATGACTATCAGGTTGGTGGTGACAATGCCGTTGGTCAGGATCCGTGCCTTCAGCACGAGCAGGTCGCCGGCGAGCAGCTGCTGGTCCTTGGCGAGCAGGGTGAAGAGCGGAAAGCTGTCCTTGTTCCGCGGGAGGGTCTTCGCCTCGAACTCGGCCTTGTCGTCCCAACCATCGCCGTCGGAGTCCTTCCTGGTCGGGTCGCTGCCGAAGCGAAGCTCCACAAAATCATCCAGCCCATCCCCGTCGAGATCCCCGGGGGCAGCGGCGACCTCAGGTGGTGTCGGTTTTCCGGCTGGGTTGACCAGGGCGACCTCGGGCTCGGGATCCGCCATCGAGAGCGATTTGCCGAGAGCTCCCTCCACCAAACCTGCCCACCCCGCTAGGACGAGCGTCAGGGAGATCGAAGGTAGATGTCGGAGAACCTTGTAGAGATGGGAACTGCCAGGGTGCACCCGGTGGGGATAGCAGGTGCAGTGCCGGGTTTAAACCATTCTAGGGGTATCCAAGGGGCTATTTCCTCTGATGTTGCGGATTTGTCACACTTCCGCGAGGCGTCCGGTCGAATCCCCGAAGGCGTCCACCTTCACGCCGCAGGTGTCGGCGACCGACAGGAACAGGTTGCACATCTGTCGATGCGGCTTGCCGGTGTAGTCGAGGATCCTCCCGCCACGGATCCTCCCGCCGCCCCCGCCCAACAGGACCACCGGCAGCTGATCGTTGTTGTGGTTGCCGGTCATCATGCTCGAGCAGTAGAGGATAACCGAGTTGTCCAGGAGCGTCCGCTCGCCTTCCCGGACGGCCTCCAGCTTCGAGGCGAGATAGGCCAGCTGCTGGATGAAGAACTGGTTCACCTTCAGCCAGTCCTCGGTGTCGCTGTGGGACAGCAGGTGGTGGATCATGTAGTCCACCCCCAGGTTGGGGAATCGCAGCGAGCTGTGATCGTTGTTCAGCTTGAGCGTCGTCACCCGGGTGGTGTCGGTCTGGAATCCCAACGCCACGATGTCGCACATCAGCCGCATGTGCTCGGCGATGTCCTGTGGGATCCCGTTCGCCGGCCGCGGCATGTTCGGGGCCGAGAGGGTGGGGCGCCATCCCTGGAGCTCGCCCTTCTTTCCGGACGCCTCAAGGCGTTGTTCGACCTCGCGGACGGAGTCGAGGTACTCGTCGAGCTTGCGCTGGTCGGCACTGCTGATGCGGCGGCGGAAGTCCTTCGCGTCCTCGAGCACGGCATCCAACACGCTCTGGTCCCCGCGGCCGGCGTCGTCCTTGAACAGCCTGTCGAACGCAAGGGCCGGATAGAGCTCGAGCGGAGTCGGGGTGGTCGGGGAGCTCCACGAGATGTGGGAGCTGTAGAGCATCGAGTAGTTCTTGTGGACCGAGGGGTTCGATTTCTCGCAGCCGAGCACGAGGCTGGGCACCTTGGTGGAGCGTCCGTGCCGCTGGGCGACGAACTGGTCGATACTGGTGCCGGACCGGATCTCCCCGCCCGAGGCGAGGGGGGCTCCGGACAGCAGGTTGCCGGTCTGGGAGCTGTGGATGTTCCCCTTCATGGCCTCGGCGTTGTAGAGGCCCTTGAGGAACAGGAGCTTCTCGCGGTGGGGATGGAGGGGGGCGAGGACCTTGCCCAGTTCCATGTCCCGACCCTCCCCCTTGGCCCACCACTCCTTCGAATGGAAGCCATTGCCCGAGAAGAGCACCGCCAGCCGCACCGGGGCCTCGCTCGAGGGGGCCTTCGCCGAGGCAGGGGTGTCGCCCCAGACGGTCACGGACTCCATCCAGGGCAGGGCCATGGTGACGCCGACGCCGCGGAGGAAGTTGCGGCGCGAGAAGTGGTGGGTGTTCATGGGGTCAATCCTGGGCGAGGGAATCACGTCCGCGGATCTCGCGGAACTGGGGACTTCGGACAATCAGCTCGAGGACGTCGGCGATCGGATGATCGCGATGCCGGAGCCGTTCGGAGAGAGTGCGGAGGAGGGGCTCGTCGGAGAGTTGGACGCTTCGCCCGAGGGCGTAGCCGAGGAGCTTGCGCTCCACCTGGCGGACGAACGCGTCGCGCTTCTGCGTGAGCAGGTACTGGCGCAGTCCATCCAGTCCATCGAACTCCGCCCGGTCTGCCAGCTGGGCCCGGGTGTCGATGGGTCTCCCAGTGGTGTCAGCGGTGCGGTGGCGTCCGATCGCGTCGTACGCCTCCAACGAGTAGCCGTAGGGATCCATGCGCGCGTGGCAGCCGGCGCATTTCGGGTCGTGACTGTGCTGTTCGGTCAGCTGTCTCTCGGAGAGCCCGGACGGCGGCTCCTCCGGCAGCACGGGGACGCCCTTCGGGGGGCGGGGCAGTTTCTCGCCGAGGACGGTCTCGCAGAGCCAGTTCCCGCGCAGGATGGGGCTGGTGCGGGAGGCGCCCGACTGCTTCGAGAGCACCGCGGCCTGGGCGAGGATCCCGCCCCGGCCATGGGCCTTCACGCCGTCGACACGTCGCCATTCGGGTCCAACCACATCGGGGATCCCGTAGTGCCGGGCGAGGGGTTCGTTGAGGAAGGTGTGGTCGGCCGACAGGAGGCTTGGGATGGGACGGTTGTTCTGGAACAGGTCGATGAAGGTCCGGACCGATTCCTCGTACATGGGCCCACGCAGGGCGGCAAACTCGGGGAAGTGGCGTTCGCTCTTCTCGTCGAGCGTCGTGAACCCGTGCAGATGGAGCCAGGCGCAGCCGAACTCCTCGGCGAGGCGCCGGATCTTCGGGCTCTGGAGCATCCGACGCGCCTGGCGGGCGAGGACGTCCGGCTTGAGCAGGTCGCCCGACCGGGCCAGGGCGAGGAGTTCGTCGTCGGGCGTCGAGGACCACAGGAAATAGCTGAGCCGCGTGGCCAGCTCCCAGGCCGACACCGGGGCGGGGCGGGTGCCCGGCGCCGGCTGTTCGATCCGGTACAGGAACACCGGCGATACCAGGACCTTGGCGAGGGTGAGTCGGAGGGCCTCCGGATGGGGGATCTCGCGGGATCGCAACGTCGCGTACAGGCCCTGCAACTCCTGGGTCTCCTCCTGGGTGGGGGGACGTCGATACGCCTTTCCGGCAAATTTCAGGACGGCCTCGAGCTGTCGGGGCTCGGCCGCGACCTCACGTTCCCGGAAGGCGGCCGTCCGCTGGCGGATCGGTTCCCGCATCGGCGTGAACGCCTTCACCATGTCGGGACGGTCCTGGGTCGCGTACTCGTAGATCTGCTCGAAGGCCGACTGCAGCAGGACGGGTTCGCGGCTGATGAAGAACAGTTCGTCCCAGAGGCGGTCGAGCTCCGCGGAGTCGGCATCCGACAGGAACAGCCGCTTCAGTGGGCCGTCTTCCCGGTGGTAGAGCGTCAGGGTCACCGCCTCGTCGACGGGCACGATGCGGTGGTAGCAGAGCGCGGCGGGGAACAGGTCTCGGAACGCGTCGAGCGACCGTTCGAGGCGTTCCCGTGTGGCGGCATCGCTCCCCACGAGGAACCCGGTGTTGGGATCGAGCCCGGATCCCGGAGGCGAGGTGGTCTGGGCGAACAGTTGGACCGTGCCCGCGCGACCGAGGACGGGGTCGAGTTCCCCGATCGTGACGAACTCGCACCCGGCGACGAGATCGGCCGGGAGATGGATCTCGAGGCGGGAGGGCGCGGAGACAACCAGGTCCGTCTCGCCGGCGGGAGATCCTGCGGGCTCCTTGCCGAAGAGAGCGGGATCGAGTCCCCAGCGGGAGGTTGTGGTTCCGGTGCGGGTGGAAGTCACTGAACCCTGGACGCTGGCGAACAGGGGGCCGCCCAGGGAGGTCAGCTGCCGATAGAGCTGGATGTCTGGGGCCGGGGTGTTGGTGGAGGGACCTGAGACCAGGAGGTTCTGCAGGGCGGCGGCGAGACTGGTCTTGTCGGCTTCCTTGGACGTGGCCTGCCAACGGGCGAGGAGGGACTGGGCGGGAATCACCGTGCCGCCGTTGCCGGAGACCGGCTCGGTGTAGAAGTGCCAGACCTCGGGGTTCCCGAATCCATCGGCATGGGGATTGCCGACGAGGATTGACGGGGCCACGTCCTTGGAGAGGTCCCAGGTCCGGGCGCCCGAGATCTTGAACCGCACATCGGTCAGGTCGCAGGAATGGTTGCCATCCCGAGGGCCGACGAGGAGGGAGAGGAGATCGCCGGGACGGACATCGAGGGCCTCGGTGACGGGCACGGCCACCGGCTTGCCGCCCTGGGCGACGCCTGTGGCGAGGCGTTGACGGACGCTGCCGCGGCGCAGTTCGAGGGACCAGGTCACCCCATTCCCGCATTCGGGATGGGCATGGGTGACGGTCGACTCGATCCGCACGGTGTCGGCCACCGGACTCCGCCAGCCCACGGCGACGTTCAGGGTGGGCGACGGGTGCACGGCAACGCCCAGGGGTCCGAGGTTCCCGGGGATCCGGAGTGACTGATCGGAGCTGTTGGCGACCACCGAAGGGGTCTCCGGTGAGCCCCACCCCTTCACGAACTCATAGCCCCCGGTCGCGTCCAGACGGCCCATCATCCGATCCAGCCGGAGCGCCGCGGTGACCCCCAGGCCCAGATGGTCGAGCCAGGGGCGCAGGAGGTCGGGGGTGATCCCATGGCGGGACGCGATGGGGCCGAGATCCGCCTCGGGATGGAGGGCGACCTCGGCAGCCGCGGCGAGGCAGGCGGCGGCAGAACGGAAGACGGTGTCGCGCCGCTGGCCCATCTGGTGGACCAGGTCCCGGACGTCGCGGAGCGGGAGCCTGGGGCGTCCTGGGATGACCAGATGGGGTTCCCGCCACCGGACGACGTCGTGGCCGGTCCCATCGCCGAGCTGGGTTGCGGCCAGGTAGACGACGACTGCCTCGGCGTTGGTGGCCGGGGCGAGGCGGATCCGGACCTCGCGTTGGGAGGACACCGGGTTGACGGGTTCCATCCAGGCGGTCGGGCCGTCGGTGCCGCCGAGGTGGCGTCGGAGATGGCCGACGGGGTTGAATCGCCACAGAGCGGTCTGCCATTGGGCGATCTCGGATGCGAGGGCCTTCGCGTCCGACTCCGAGGCGCCCCGCCACCGGGCCCGGATCGGGTCGAGGATCGGGGAGGTCGGGGTGTCCTTGCCGCCCTGCAGCGTGTTCCAGAGTGCGGCGAGATAGCGGGGATTCAGGTGTCGTGCCTCGGCCACCCGCCTGAGGGATTTCGGACCTGACTTCAGGGCGCGCCGTTCGGTGAGCGTCGCCTTCAGGTAGGGTTCGAGGGGAATGCGTCCGGCGGCGTCGGCTACCTCAATCCCGTGGTCCTGATAGAACGAGCGGATCCGGGACAACGCCTCATCGGTCCAGTCGCGGCTGGAATCAGACGGGGAGAACCGGATGCCGTCCGGGAGGAGCACGGCGTGGCTTGCGACGGACTTGGCGGCGTCGAGGTACTTGGTGAGGAGGGCGGGGGACATGACCAGGACCTGGCCTGTGTTCATGAACCCCTCGCCGCCGGCGCTGTCGGCCGGGAATTCCCGGGCAGGATCGAGCGAGACGACACCGGTGAGGTCCTGGATCGTCCAGGTGTACTCGGCGTTGTTGAGGCGTCGCAGCACCACGGGTCCGGGATCTCCGGCCACGGCGCGGGCCCCATCCTGCAGCGTTTGGGTGATCCGTTGGAGGAGTCGGTCGCGTTCCTGAGCGGTGGGTTGCGGGTGGTCCTTGGGGGGCATCTCCCCGACCAGGAGCTGTTCGACGACGCCCTCCCAGACCTTGGACTCCTTGAAGACGTCCTGGGACGAAGAGAACCGGGACAGGTCCAGATCCCCCTTGTGCTTCTCCGCGTTGTGGCACTCAAAGCACAAGGTCTCGAGCAGGGGACGGGCCTCGGTCGTGAAGCGGTCACGTGCGGCCCCGGATGTGGCGGGTCCGACTCCCCCCAGGACGACCAGGAGGGCAAGCTTCAGAAAGGGGTTCTTGGAGGACATCGGACGGGATCCCGGAGGCCTTCCGCGATGCGTTGCCGGTGCGGAACGCTCGGAGAGCCGGGGATGCGGAAGACGATGCCATGCCGTGTCCTGAAATCACGCTCTTCCTGCCTTGGTCGTGAGCCGGTTGGGAATGCTGGGATCCTGTTGGCAGGTCTTTGGGGTTGCGTGGTGTGGGTCGCCTGCGGCATCTCACCGGTTCACGTGCTGCTCGAGATCCGAGATCTGCGGAAGTCCTTCGTCGCGCCCGACGGGTCGCGTCATGAGGTGGTCCGCATCCCGGAGTTCCGGCTCGAGGCCCGGTCCCAGATCGCCCTGAGCAGCGAGAACGACACGGACAAGACCACGTTCCTGCACCTCATTGCGGGCATCCTCGCCCCGGATTCCGGCTCGATCTTGTTCGACGGCACGGATGTCGCGCGGCTTTCGGAGGCGGAACGGGATCGGCTCCGGGCGGGGGCGATCGGCTACATCTTCCAGACCTTCAACCT
>Ga0315902_10010493_pt1 | contig 12242 bp, 10 predicted proteins | sample LakEriMetagenome_9_FD_203523 | JGI IMG/M metagenome (GOLD analysis project Ga0315902, IMG submission 203523) | Freshwater fungal communities from buoy surface, Lake Erie, Ohio, United States - Buoy 12 MA117 | ecosystem: Environmental > Aquatic > Freshwater > Lake > Lake biofilm | place: USA... | reverse complement strand
ATGCACGGCGGCCTTGCCGTCGGCGACCACGACCGAGCCGCGGAATCCCGGGGCTTCGAGCCCGAGTTCGACGGTCTCCTTGATTCCGGCCTCGGCCGCCCGCGCGGCCACCGCCGGCACGAGCGACTCGAGCAGCTCGCCCGGCCGAAACACCTTGGCGACGATCATCCGATCGCCCCCCTGCACCAGGCTCTCGCCGCCGGTGACCGCCGCATGCAACGGATCCGAGGCGTGCGACTCGTAGACGATCTCCTGGCGGTCGTTCTCGATGGCCTCGCCGCAGACACGTGCCAGGATCTCGCGCTCCAGACCGGGGAACTCGGGATCGGCCATGATCTCGAGCACGCGGTGCCCAGCCTGCACGCAGTAGCCCACGATCCGGGCGGTCGTCTCGTGCAGGTCGTAGCGATCCTGACCGACCAGCGCGACGAGAATCGAGTCGAACGCGCCCCTGCTCACGAGCCAGCGCGAATAGTTTTCGTCGCGGTCGAGCGGCCCGATGTAGCGGGCGGCGTTCTGCCGGTAGATCCGCAGGATCGCCGGAAGCTCCACGTGCCGCCACTGCCGCATCGTCACCGCCTCGCCCATCCGCTGCGGCCCCTCGAGCAGCCGCGCGAGAATCTCCGCGGGGCGGCCGGGCGTCGCACAGTCGCGGGCCAGCACGCTCCAGCCGAGTTCACGGAACGACGGCGCGATGCGCGTTCGCGAGAAAGCGACGACGGCCCCGAGCTGCCGCATCCGATCCTCGGCGGCCCGCACCAGTCGCTGCCCATGACCGGCACCGCGGCACTCGGGCAGCACGGCCACGCGATCGATGACGGCACCCCGCACGGCGACGCCTTCGCCGCCGGGGGCGGCGGCGCCGACCATCACGTCCCGCGGCACGATCTCCACGTGCCCGACGATCCGGCCGGCGAGGCGGGCGACGAGCCGGTTGGCGGAGTCGTGGTCGGGATGATCGACGGCCGCATGGAACTCGGCCCGCGACGGGGGCGCGGGGAGCCCGGCGAGCAGTTGGAGGATCTCGCTCTGATCACCGGCCCGCGCCGGGGCCACATGGCAGTCCTCGAGCATCCAGGCGGGGGGGGTGACCGGCACCACAGGATGGAGCGGCACGTGCCGCACCGGCGTCCGTTTGGCGGCGCCGAGCGGGCGGCGACTGACGACCGTGCCTGCGGGGCGAATGTCGATCGCCGCGACCCCGTCGGCCTCCGGGGCGGTGCCTTCGGCGAGCCGGACGAGCTTCTTGGCCGACTTTGGGGCCGAGACGGATGCACTGTTTTGGGGCTGGCGGCTGCCGGTGGTCGCCGCGGCGGCACGACCCGTGCTCGCACGAATCTTCAGCTGCGGCTTTGCCTTGGGCCGCTTCACGGCCGTGGCATCGGCCCTGGAATGCGTGCGTTGACTCCGCTGCATGGTGCCTCCTTTCCCTGGGGCAATCGAATCAGTCCGTTGCGCGACAAGATAGGCGGATTTTTAGGTGGATTCCAGTAGCAGGAAGCTTTTGAGCGTCTTTTCCGCGTAAAAACACCATGGATAGTCACGCGATGCCAGGACCTTCCGGGCCCGCACCGCGGCCGCCAGCGGCCCCACGCGTCCGAGCAGTTCGTCCTTGATCGACCGCGCGTGGAACACCATCCGTTCGTTCGCCGCCCGAATCTCCCGGCAGCGGCGCTTCGCGAGCGCCGGCGTGGGGAAGGTGTCGATCCAGCGGCGCTTCTCGTTGGCCAGATCCCGCACCTCCTGCGGCTGGGCGTCGAGGGGCTCGAGGAATCGCTCGGGGTGGAACTCGAGATCGCGGATCTGCCGCTGCAAGGCCGCCAGGCGGGCGGTCGGGTCGTCGGCGTCGAACCCGGGGAACGTCCGCTCCACCGGCAGCCGCAGCGTGCCCGACACGACGGCATGCCGCGGCGGATCGCAGCCGGTAAGCCGCCGGACGATGTCGTCGGTGATCCGGTCGTAGGCCGCCCCGCCGATGCCGTGCACGAACACGTCGGCCACGAGCACCCGCGAGACGAGCGTGGTGAGGATCGCCCGCGGCCGCAGCCGCAGCCCGTGCTCCTCCATCCGCGAGAGGGCGTCGATCCACTTCGAGGGCGTCACGCCCGGGGCGATCGGCAGCTCGACCCGCAGCGTTTCCATGTCGGAGAGCGCGAGCATGTCGGGGGTCGCCTGGGCGAACACCCGCCGACGCCGCGTATCGTCCCGCGACCAGAGCCACCAGGGCACCTCGAGCCATTCGCCCGAGGCATCGTGGCGGACGGCGAGATCGGGCATCGGCCTGGCCCGGCCGCGGACGCGATGCTCGCGGCGATAGGCGGCCAGTGACGCGTTGTAGGCCTCGTGGAGCTGCCGCGTGTGCGCGAGCAGCCAGCCCATGAACACCATCACGGTCGGCAGCCGCATCATCTCGCTGACGGGCAGCTCGAGCGTCTGAAGTCCGAACCGCTCCTCGAGGATGTGCCGCGCCTGGGCGATCGCCAGTCCGAGCCGGTGGGATTCGCAGGCCCGCTCGATCGCCAGCGGCCACCACCGCCTGAGGATGCAGTCGGGCACGAGCGGCGCGAGCACGTCGCTGGCGCGATCGCCGAACGAGTCGAAACAGTCTTCATCGAGGATGCCCCGCTCCTCCCAGGGCATCTCGGGGGCCGCAGCGTCGAAGGGCACGTGCTCGAGCCGCGCCTCGCGGGGCGTGCCCACCGGCACCGCGACCGTGGCGCGGGCGCAGCGATCGGAATCGACGACGATGTTGAGAGCCGTGCCTCCGACCTGCCGCGCATAGGAGTCGAGCGCGGAGTTCTTGAGCCAGACACCGGGGTGGAAGAGATCGGGCTGATGCCCCCCCATGATGATCGGCCGCGCGATCCAATCGGCCATGTTGTCGGGCCGCACGATGTCGCGGTAGCTGCGGGAGTACTCCGCCGCGACGGTGAGCACCTCGCGGCGGGTGGCGGCCACGAGTTCCCAGAGCTTTAGGTCGCCGATGCGCGTGTCGAACGCCGCCCGCAGCAGACGGTTGTTGTCGATGAGCGCCTCGATCGATCCCCCGGTGCCGTCGGCGGCGGGCTGCACGGGCGGGTCGAGGAGCCTCGCGCCGGACGCATCCGGGGCCCGATGGGTGCGGCGGAACGGAGGCATTGCCGGAATGGAAGCCCTGGGGCTGCGGGATGCCCGACGCCCTAGGACGCCGCGCCCGTGCCGGCGACCGAGCCGGCGGCCACGGCCGCCTCCGCCCGATCGAGCACGCGGCGATAATAGGCCAGACGGGTCGCGGCATCGTCCAGTGCGCCCCCGAAACTCCGCGCCAGATCGAGGTACAGCAGCGGCACCGGCAGCTCCACGATCCGCAGCCCGGCCGCCGCGGCCTGTACCCACACCTCGAGCGGCATGGCATAGCCGGTCTCGGTGAGATGCAGCGCCTCCAACGCCCGCCGCGAATAGGCCTTGAACCCGCAGAAGGCGTCGGTGAGCGCGAGCCCCAGCCGGTCGTTGATCTCGGCCGTGATCTCGGCGTTGATCCGCCGCCGGGCCGCGGGCGGCTCGCTGTCGCCGGGGAACCGCTCGAGATACCGGCTGCCGCTCACGATGTCGGCGGAGCCGGCGGCACAGGCCGCGATGAACGACGGAATCAGCCGCGGCTGATGCTGGCCGTCGCAGTCGATCGTGACGAGGCCGTCCCACGGGCCGGCCAGGGTCTCGCGGAACGCCGTCGCCAGAGCCGCGCCGTAGCCGGCGTTCCGGGGATGGCGAACCACCCGCACGTCCCGACGGCCGGCGAGCACCGCCGCCGTGCCGTCGGTCGAACCGTCATCGACCACGAGCACGTCGCGAGTGACGGCGAGCACCTCGTCGAGCACGCCCCCGACGTGGGAGGCCTCGTTGTAGACCGGCAGGGCGGTGAGAAACCGGGCCATGAAAACCCCCTTCGGGGCCGAAGAACGGTGCCTGGACGCACTTGTAAGGATAGCGCACAAAAACCGCGGAGCAACGCGCCGGTCGCTCGGATACGACCGTGGGCGGGAGGGCGATCGGCCCAACGACCCCCCGGACGCCTTTTCTTCATGGAAGCCCCCAGGCGCAAGCCGGGGGATCGAACCGCGTTGCGTCGGGTTTGCAGCCGAAGGTTTTGCTTGCGGCCGCATTATCCCCCTGCTTGCGCATGGGGGCTTGGATGCGCATGGGGCGGGTGGATGCGCATGGGGCGGATGGATGCGCATCGGGGGTGGATGCGCATGGGGCGGGAGGTTTCACGACACGTCGAGCCGGCGGATCGGATCCCGGTCGTCTCGGCTGGCCCAGCAGGTGATGCCCGGCACCGCGGCGGCCAGCTTGGCGGCGAGGGTCTGCATCGCGAAGTGCTCGCTGGCGTGATGCCCCACGGCGATCACCGCCAGCCCCGCCGCCTCCGCCTCGAGCGCCTCGTGAAGCTTCAGTTCCCCGGTCAGCAGTGTCTGGCAGCCGCCACGGCGGACGGCCGCGATCGAGCCGCCGCCCGAGCCGCAGACGATGCCGACGCGACCGGCCGGCCGCTGCGGGTCGCCCACGACCTGCACCGTCGCCACACCGAGCCCGCGAGCGATCGCGGCCGCCACGTCGTCCACCGTCGCCCCGTCGGCCGCCGAGCCGGCCCGCCCGAAACCGGCCAGCGGGAGTTCGGCATCGGGTTCGATCGGCGACACGTGGGCCAGTTTCAGGAGCATTGCCAGCTGATCATTGATCCCACCGGCCGCGGAATCCCACGCGGTGTGGCTGCTCCACACGCCGCAGCCGGCGTGCACGAGATCGAGCAGCACCCGGCCCGTGCCGGTGTCGGGCGTGATCCGCTCCACGGGCCGAAATGGCAGCGGATGGTGCGTGACCACGAGATCGGCTCGTTCCCGCACGGCCTCGGCGGCCACGGCGGGCGTGAGTGACAGGCAGGTCATCACGCGGCCGACATCGGACCGCCGGGGCGACACCAGCAGTCCCACGGCATCCCAGTCGGCCGCCAGCCGCAGCGGTGCGATGCTTTCGAGTTCGGCAGTGATCTGGGCAAGCGTGGCCATGAAGACAGAATAGTATCGTTCCGCCATGGAAACTTCCCGTCTTTCGTGCGCCGCCGACTCCCTCGCCCGCGATCTGCGGACGGCGCTCCGCCGCGCCCGCGATCTCGGGCTGACGGGCGTGGAGCTCGATGCCCGCGGCGGCCTCGCCCCCGAGCAGCTCACGCAGACGGGACTGCGACAGATTCGCAAGTGGCTCGGCGACGAGGGGATCGTCGTCTCCGCCGTCACGTTCCGCACCCGTGGCGGCTACGCCGACCCCGAGCGGCTCGAGGGCCGGATCACCGCCACGAAGCGGGCGCTCGAGCTCGCACATGCGCTCGGCGCCCACGTCGTGCTCAACCACATCGGCGACATTCCGCCCGAGGATGACGGGACCCAGCGGCAACTCTTGATCGACGTGCTCACCGACATCGGGGCCTGGGGGCAGCGAGTGGGCGCCACGCTCTGCGCCGAGGCGGGACGGGCGGCACCCGACGAACTGGCGCGGCTCGTCGAAGCCTTGCCCGCGGGCTCGCTCGCCTGCGACCTCGTGTCGGGAGCGCTCGTCGTCCACGGCCACGATCCCGTGGAGGCCGTCGCGACCCTCGGGCCGCACATCGAGAGCGTGCATGCCACCGACGCGGTCGCCGGACCGTTCGCGGGCCGTGGCCGCGCCGTGGTGCTCGGCACGGGCCAGGTCGATCTGCCGGCGGTTTTCGCGGCACTCGAAGAACGGGCCTACCGGGGCTGGATCGGCCTCGAACCGGTGGAGGAGCGGACGGCCCGCGAGGAGCTCGCCGCGGCGATCGCGTTCATGCGGGCGTTGTGACGAACGAGGTTTGACCGGGCTTCGCCGCGGTCGTAGCCTTTCGCCCATGTCTACGCCGGCATGGCTTCAGCGGGCGACCACCTGGATGGCGATCATCGGCTATACGCTGGTGGCCAGTGGCCTGCCGCTGCCTGTCGGCATGCCGGCCCCGCGCGGCGACGTGGTGGCCGACACACGGCTGGCCGCCAAGGATCGCTCCCGGCCGTTCCCGTGCATGGACAAGCCCTGCGGCTGCGCGACGGCCGAGCAGTGCTTCGCCAACTGCTGCTGCCACACGCCGGCGGAGCGGCTCGCCTGGGCGAAGGCCCACAGGGTCGAGCCGGCTGTCCTCGCAGCGCTCGAGCGGCGGGTCGCGGCCGACGCTGCACCGGCCGAGCCGGCCGGCGGCTGCTGTGCCGCCAAGGCCAAGCGGAAGCCCGCCTGCTGCAGTGCCGACGGATGCGACGAGCTGGAAATCCTGGCTCGAGAGTCTGGCGAGAGCGATGTCTGCACGGAGTTCCAATCGCTTGCCTCCGAGCCACACGCCGCCACCGAACCGGCTGCCGGCAAGGCTCCTGATCAGCCTGATACCGACCACTCGCGCTCGACGCCCCGTGTGCGCACCGTGACGCTCAAGGCCATGCTGGCCTGCGGCGGCATCCTCACGCAGTGGCTCTCCGTCGGTGGTTCACTGCCGCCGCCGCGCGTCGACCTCCTGCTCGACCTGCCGCTCGTCGATCTCTGCCCGCTCGGCGACTTTGATGCCGTGGTGTCGGCCTCCCCGCCCGACGCCCCGCCGCCCCGCGCGGCCTGAGCCGGATTTCTACCGGTCTTGACAGGGCATGCACGGCCTCGGCGCCGCCCGTGCCCCCGCGTCGTTCTGCCGTGTGCGCACGTCGTTTGCCGTGCCCGCACGCTCCTCGTCACGCCACCATCACACACACGGACCCACTCCATTCATGAACGCATCAATTTCCGCGCGACCGCAACGGCCGCGCGTTCGGCGGGCGTTTACGCTCGTCGAACTCCTCGTCGTGATCGCGATCATCGGCATCCTCATCGGCCTTCTCCTGCCCGCGGTGCAATCGGCCCGCGAAGCGGCCCGGCGAACCTCGTGCTCGAACAATCTCCGACAGGCGGCGTTGGCGATGCTCAATCACGAAAGCGCCACCGGCCGACTGCCGACGATCGGCACGAGTGGCTCGAGCCAATGGGCCTTTTCGGCCCAGGCCTTGATGCTGCCGTATGCGGAAGCGGCCGATGTGCAGTCACTCGTGAATTTCAAGGAGCCGATCATGAACGGCAGCGGTGGCTCCCAGACGCTCAACCCAAACCAGCAGCCGGCGGCCCGCACGCGGATCCCGTTCCTGCTCTGCCCGTCGGACGGCGGGCCGTTGGAGTACATCGCCAATTCGGGCACGTGGGCGGCCACCAGCTACATGGTCAACATCGGCTCGGGCACGACGACCGCGAGCCAGTCCCTGGTGAACCCAAACGACGGCCTGTTCTGGTATCAGTCGAGGACTCGATTCAAGGACATTCAGGACGGCACGTCGAAGACGCTGCTCTTCGCTGAAGCCATCCGCGGCTCAGGGACGCCGGTCACCGGTGCACGACCCGGCGACTCCCGCCGCTTCTACGCCCAATTGCCGGGCGGGACCGGCGGCGTGCAGGTGAGTGATGCAACCTGCCTTTCACCGCAGCAGTGGTCGGCGAACCGCGGCTCGTCATGGCTCTGGGGTCGCGAGTTCAACATCGCCTTCAACACGGTGCTCGCACCCAACGAAGAACGGCCCGACTGCGGCAAGAACGGCGCCGGCCGCTACAAGGCCGCGAGCCTCCACGGCGGCGGAGCGGCCGTGTCGATGGCCGACGGATCGGTGCACTTCGTGACCGATGAGATCGATCCGGCTGCCTGGCGTGCGCTCGGCACCAGGGCCGGCGGTGAATCCGGAGGACTGCCATGAATCACGTCCATGTATCGAATCAGACACCCTTTCTCCACAGGCTGATCGCCGTACGTGTCGAGGGAACGATGAGACTGTTGCTGGCCTCCGCATGCTGGCTTCTGGCGCCAACCATAGCGCCGGCCGACATCCAGCCGGCCGTGATCGGTCGCGTGCCACTGACTGCAGCCGACGCGGCCGACATGATCGAAGCGCCGAGCATCGTCATCGACGCCCGCGGCACGCTCCACGTCGCCTGGGTCTCGGAAACCGCGGCCGGGGAGCGGACGGTCTTTGTCGCTGCGGCACCCGCCGGCGAACCGTTGGGAAAGCCACAGGTGATCGCGCGGACGGGCATCTTCGTCGCGGAATCGACGATGGGCGGCCGCGGCGGCCCACCGCGTATTGTGCGTCGCCCGCTCCGCACGGCGCCGCACATCATGCGGCTTCCGGCCGGCGGTGGGGAATCGCTCGTCGTCGTCTTTACCGCGGCAGCGGCCGACAACGCTGCGTCGGTCCGACCGTCGATCGTGCGCTCGGACGACGGTGGTCGCAGCTTTTCGGAGCCCGCTCCGCTCGATGGTGCGACGGCGGTGCGGCCGACCTTCACCGGCTGCGGCACCGGCGCCGACGGGCGGCTGCTGTTTTCGTGGCTCGACCATCGACTGGGCGTGCAGGTACCGGCATTGGCGGCATCCCGTCCCGGAGAAACGACGTTCCTCCCCGAAACACTGCTCGAGGAGTCGGTCGGGCCCCGCGGAGTGTGCCCATGCTGTCCGACAGCCTGCGCGGCTGATGGTGAGGGCAACCTGTTTCTCGCCTTCCGCAACCAGGTGGACGGGTTCCGCGACATCCACGTCGCCCGCAGGACCGCCGACGCAACCCGCTTCGCGGCCGTCGCTGCGGTCGTGCCCAAGACCTGGCAGTTCGATGGCTGTCCGCACGACGGTCCTTCTCTCGATGTGCATGCGGGCATGGTCACCGTCGCGTGGATGGACGCACACGAAGCGGTACCGCGGGTCTATGTGTCCACGAGCCGCACCGATCCGCTCGCGTTTTCCGAGCCGGTGCAGCTCGACCCGGCTGCGAACGGTGCCCAGGGCAACGTGCGGCTCGCCCGCGACACCGCCGGAGTGCTGCACGCCGTCTGGGAACGGTCGGCGGCGACCGCCGCTCCCGAACCGGCCGCTGCGATCACCGGGCCACCCAGCCGAGGCGGCAATCATGGCCCACACATCGAGCCGGGCGGCCGTCTGATCGTTCGCTCGCGACTGGTCTCCGGCGGGTGGACGGCGGCTGAACCGGTCGCCCCGGCAAGCGAGGTGCTGCAAACCCGTCCAAGTCTCGCGGTAGGCCGCGAGGCCGACGTGGCGGCGGCCTTTTTCGAGCGAACCGCCGCCGGCAAGACGCTCGTCGTGCTTCGCAGCGGCAATCCTCCCGAGAGCGCCGTCATGCCGCGGTCAGTTGCCCCCCGGAATGCACGAAAAATACAGCCGGGGAAACTCGCCTACCTTGAGCACTGCGCCGGGTGCCACGGCGTTGCCGGGGGCGGCGATGGCCCCGCGGCGGCGGCATTGCCCCAGCCTCCGCGTGCATTTGCATCTCAGAGGTGGCGCAGTGAGCGAACGCCGACGGCCATCCGCCGGACGATCATCGAAGGCGTGCCCGGCACGGCCATGAGGCCGCTGGCTGACGTGCCTGACGCCACGATCGACGCCATCGTCGCCCACGTCGCGGAACTCGCAGGAATCGGCGGCGACTCGCCACACGCAACCCGCCTCAGGGTTCATTCCCCGCCGCTGGCCGCGGTGGAACTGAAACTCGCCAACGCCGCGGGGGGCCGTTGGACCGTGCCCGACGACACCAAGTTGACGGTCGTGCATGTCTGGGGCACGTCTTGCGGTGAGTGTCTCGCAGAAATGCCGGCGATCGAGGAACTCCGACGGTCATTCGCCGGCCGCGACCTGGATGTGGTGCATCTCTGTATCGACGCACCCGATGCCGCCGAAGCCCGACGCATCGGCGAAGAAACCGCCCCCGGCGCAAGGGTGCTGGTCGATCCGACGGGCCGCGCGGCCGAGCAACTCGGCGCACGGCTTCTGCCCGCGACCCGGATGCTCGACCGCGAGGGGCGGATCGTTGCCAGCATCGACGGCCGCGAGGACTGGCAGTCGCCGGTGCTCCGCCAACAGATTGAAAAACTGCTCGCAGATGCCGTGGACACCGCGCCGGGAGATGATTGAGTCGACGAGTCCATCAGGCCTCGAAGATTCCGCTCGCCATGACACCTGCTCCGGACCGGGGCGTGGGCTCAATGCGCGGAGTCACGCCGCCCAGTCTCATCGATATGCATGCGAGTGTTCATCGCCAGCCGGGCGGCCAGTGCGATCGCGGCGGTCTCGATGCGGAGGATGTGCGGGCCCAGGCTCGCCTTCACGGCCCCGGCCCGCTCCGCCGCCGCCACCTCGGCATCGGTGAAGCCCCCTTCCGGGCCGACGAGCGCGAGCACGTGCCGGGCGTCGCCGGCGGCGATCGCAGGGTCGAGCGGCCCGCCTCCGGGGTGGGCGATGATCGCTGCCGTCCCGTGGGTCCGCTCGGCCAGCGCCTCGGCCACCGACCGCGGTTCGGCGATCTCCATCAGCGTGTTGCGGCCACACTGCTTGCAGGCCTCGATCACCCCCCGCCGCAGCCGTTCGCGGGCCGCCGGTGTCGCCTCGGCCACGCCCCGCTCCGTCTCCAGTGGCACGAGCCGCGCCACGCCCAGCTCCGTCAGCTTTTCGACGAGCCACTTCTGCCGTTCCCCCTTCGGCAGCGCCACGGCGAGCGTCAGCGCCGGGCCGTGGTTTGCCCGATCCCGCCGCTCCGGCCCCGTCTCGAGCTCAGCCTCGTCGCGCGAGAGCCGTACGATCCGCGCCGGCCACTCGCCCCCCTGCCCCGCGAACACGACCAGCTCGTCACCCACCTTCGCGCGGAGCACCCGCACCAGATGCCGAGCCTCGTCGCCGACGAGCACGGCCCGGCCTGCAACCGGGGGATCGGGGATGAAAAATCGTTCGCTCATGCTCGCTGCACGGCTGGGAATCGATGCGTCGAACGGGCGGATTCACGCCGTTTTTGCGGCCAAGTTCGTCCTGACCGGCGGCTGGGGCGTCGCTACACTCCGCCCATGGTACGCGACCGACTCACGTTCACCGACCCGCCCTTCGTCGGCAGCCTCGAGCCCGAGGTTTTCTATCCGGGCCCTGCGCACGAAGAGGCGCTGGCTCGCCTGGAGTGGGTGGTCGAGGAACGGCAGCGATGCTGCCTGGTCGTCGGCGCGGCAGGCATGGGCAAAAGCCATCTCGCCGCGATGGCGGCCCGGCGACTGGGCGGCCTCGGTGCCGAGGTGGCGGTGCTTTCGCTTTGCGGCCTTCCGTCGGGCGACTGGCTCGACCTCCTGCTCGAACGGCTGCCGCTCGACCCGGAAAGCCGCGCGGAGCCGCTGCGGCCGTGGCAGAAGCTGGAGAACCGGCTCCGCGAAAACATGCTCATGGAGCGGACGACGGCGCTCGTCTTCGACGACCTCGATCATGCCCCCGACGATGCCCGCGACGGTGTCGCGCGGCTCGTGGCCGCCGTCGAGCCCCGCTTCGCCCGCACGCTCGTGATCGCGACCGCCACGCCCGCAGGTCTGGCGGCGGTGCCGGCGGCCGTACAGCAGCGGTCGGCCGTCCGCATCGAACTGCATCCCTGGACGGAGGCCGACGTGGCCGCGTTCGTGGGGCATGAACTCCGCCGCGTCGGCGGCCCGGATGACGCGTTCTCGCCCGAGGCGGTCGCGACGCTCGCTCGGTTCGCCGGCGGCGTGCCCCGCACGGTCGTCACGCTCGCCAGGCTGGCCCTCGTGGCTGCCGCGGGCGACGGCCGCGAACGCGTCGACGCCGCGACGGTCGAGCGGGTGTGGCGTGAACTCGCCCCGCTGAGCGCCGACGAACAGCCCGAACACCAGCCCCCTTCGGCTTCATCGCCACCCGCCGCATCACGGTTCCAGGTCGTCCGGCGTTTGTGGGGCTAGAGTCATTACTTCTTAATCGACGCGATCGCCTGTTTCGCGGCGGCGCTCACCTTCGGATCCTTGTCGGACGTGAGCTTTTGCAGGGCAGGCAGGGCCGTCTTGGCGCCGTCCCCCATGTTGCCGAGCTCCTCGGCGGCCCGGAGCCGCTTCTGGGCCTGGGGACTCTTGAGGTCGTCGATGTAGCTGGCCACGAGCAGGTTACCCATCGTCTGCGGCCCCTTCATCCGCTTGCGGGCCCCAGCAGGGCCGGACGGCAAGCCGTCGAGGCCAGACCGCTGCTTCTTCGACGAGCAGCCCACGGTGGAGAGCAGAAGTGCGGCGGCAAACAGGCGGCGGTGCATGACGATCGTGCGTCCTGGTGAATCCTGGCAAGGTGTGCCGGATCGTATCACATCCCCCTTCCCGCCAAA
>Ga0315902_10010487_pt1 | contig 12246 bp, 10 predicted proteins | sample LakEriMetagenome_9_FD_203523 | JGI IMG/M metagenome (GOLD analysis project Ga0315902, IMG submission 203523) | Freshwater fungal communities from buoy surface, Lake Erie, Ohio, United States - Buoy 12 MA117 | ecosystem: Environmental > Aquatic > Freshwater > Lake > Lake biofilm | place: USA... | reverse complement strand
CCCCCCAACCCCCATGACCCTCGCCCAAGCCCGCCAACTCATCGCCGCCCGCGACTACGCCCAAGCGCGCGAGGTGCTCCTCCCCCTCGCCGCGGCAGCGCCGCACGACGCAGAGATCCAGTACGAGACCGCGTGCGTCCACGACAGCCTCGGCTTCGAAGCGGAGGCGGTCCCGTTCTACCGCGCGGCGCTCGCCGGCAAGCTCGCGCCCGACGCGAGGCGCGGCGCATTCACGGGGCTCGGAAGCACCTACCGCACGCTCGGCCGCTTCGCCGAGGCGCGCGACACCCTCGAGCAGGGGCTCGCGGAGTTCCCCGACGCAAACGAGATGCGCGTGTTCCTCGCGATGGCCGACCACAACCTCGGCCAGTCGCGAAAGGCCGTCGAGTCGCTGCTCTCGCTGCTCGCCCAGACCACGAACGACCCCGCGATCGCCACCTACCGCCGCGCGATCGAGTTCTACGCGCAGGATGTGGACCGGACGTGGCTGAACGGGGCGGGGGAGCAGCGCGGTGCGGGTGCGGAGGGCGAACGATCGCCGCCGAAGTCCAAGCGCCAGAGTCCCCCCGCACGGGTGATCTTGGACGAAGTCCAAGGAACGACCGGCGCCCAAGTCCACGCGCCCCCGAAGGCGGAGCGCAGCGAAGCCTGAGCAAGTTGGTGAGGACTTCGCCCAACGTATCGTGTGGCATCACCTCTGGTGATGGCGGCCTCGGACGCGCGGTGAACGTTTCGACTGCAGTGCCGTGCGCCCGAGTCGCCGCGCGCGGATGCCGTTGCCTGGAGGCCATGAAGAAACTAGCCGAGAGGGCGGAGCTTTCGGCCCACAGCATCTCAACGCGGTTTGCCAATCGCACAAGTAGATAGTTACACTAGTGACGCGGCGAGGCATGATCCGCGCGAGAGTACAGTTCGGGCGTCGAATGGAGCCTGTCTGCGGCGGATGTAAACGATCGGCGTTTCATCTCGTGGGCTCTCCCGACGGCCAGCGCGGGGCGGGAGAGATACGAATGAACGCAGGCGAGCGCGACGAGTATCTTGCGATCTTTACCTTGCTCTATGCCCGTGCATGTGGTCGCACGCTCGAAGGCCTTGGAAAGGTTCAGTCAGTTGGTAAGAGGGTGAGACGATACCGCGACTGGCAACGGGACCTGGGCGATCCGAAGCAATTGCGATTCGCGACAGACGAGCTGATTGCGAAGATTGCTACCACACTGGATGTGACCAAAGCGTCCGGGGTCGAGAAGGCGGACGTCCATGTAAACGGCATCGGCGTTTCGCTCAAGTCGCATCGGAAAGCACCTCCTGCACTGGTGAATCACACGACACGGCCTGGCTGGCAGTTTGCGGCCAGGAATGCTGGCGTCACGATCGATTCCGTCGACCGTGCCGTGGAGCTTTACTGGCAGCAACGTCAAGCGGGGACGATCAGAGAGGATGTTCTCAATGACGGTCCCGCGTCACCATTTTGGTCTGCACGCACGGAACTCACTTCGTTGCTGAAGTACTTCATGTTCGAAGGAACGGGCACGAGGCTCTCCGCTGCACCCGCGGCGGTGGTACTTGAGTTCACTGACCCTACGGATCTCTCGACATGGGTGTGTCGCGAACCGGCAACCGTGGTAGATGAACTTTGGTCTCGCCTGGTTTTCAGCCTGCGCAGCGATAAGGGTATGCCGAAGAACTACCCGAACGTTTCGCCGCGTTATGCGAAGACCAAGTCGTCTATTGCGCGTTGGACCGTCTACTGGCAAAACGAGTACCGTGGGGCTCTCCACGTAAGGGTTCGCTAATGGCCATTGAACGCGATTGCAGGATCCTGTCAGACCTCTGGGCGAAGAAGTCCTTTGCCGAGGCTGCGACGTCCCAGTTCCCGCGCTACTCGCCCGAATCGGTTCAGTTGTTTGAGAACCTGCTTGCACATACCGAACTCCAGGCGATTGCTGCCGCGCCGATGATCGGCACGAGCCTTCAAGCGCTGCCGCGAGGCCAGGAGGGCGCGACCTTCCGGGTCCGATTCACGGAGGCGTTTCACAATGTCGTGAAGGTGGAGACTTTCGATCCTGCACTCTACATGCTTGAGCTGGTAGACATGGTTCGAAAGCAGTATGACGAGCCGATCCGGCTACCAAAGTTGGAGGGATTCATCGCGCGAGCGCTTCGGTCGTTTGCCTCCCTCATGCGTGAGTCGACGTTTGCGCACGAACTTCGCCCAATGCTCAAAGGCGCGGACGCCGATGTCGAGTTCCGAAGCGATCCTGACCAGGACTCTAAAGATCACACGGACATCCTCGTGGTCTTCCGACGGAGCACCTATCGAATCTGGGTCTATCAGTTCTCCGACAACGGCTTGCCGCACGACATGGAGCGACTGGCTGGCCTGCGCGGAGCACTGCCTGCTGGAACGCACATCCTCTGTCCCCTAAAGTCAGAGCCTGCGCGGACCAAGGCGGAGGTGATCGGCCTGATCGAGCGTTCGGAGGCCCAAGTTGCGGGTTGGCGAACTGATCACAGCAGGAGTAAGTCCGCTGCGCGCTCCGCTAAACTCGCCGAACAGATTGCGCGCGGTGAAGATCGACTGACAAAGCTTCGACTGCGCCTCGCAGATGCCGAGCGCGAGATCGATGGGAGTATCGACGAGCGAAACGGCTTCTACTTTTACTCGACGGCATTTGTGCGATCGGTGGCGGACAAGATCATCACGGGCGCTGCGCCTCAGCCATACGACGCTGTACGCCGAATGATGCTTGCGCCGCGCGAGTATCTCGGTGGAATCAATGCCTTTGAAATCAAGTAGCGAGTTTGCTCAGGCGAGCTGGAACAGACTTGGATTCGGCTCAACGAATTCCGTCGGCTTCTTGAGCTCCTTCACCACCGCGCTTGCCACCGCGTTCACAACAGGCACAGAAACCGAGTTTCCGAGTAGACGATAGCGGTGCGTATCAGCAACGCCTTCGGTCCAGTTGTCTGGGAAGCCCTGGAGCCGCTCCCACTCGATCGGGGTCATGCGGCGCACATTCTCGGCGTTGATCGGCGAGCGAATGTTGGTCTGCGGCGTTCGGTCGACAAGCCGGTCGTCACGCAAGAGATTGCGCTCGCGGCCCATGCCGCCGCAGACGATCGCGGCTGCGTACTCGTCCCAGCCGCGGATCTCGTAGCCAAATCCATGGCCCTTTGCCTCATGCCGCGCACGATGCGCTCGCGCCGCAGCGAGGTATCCCTCGGAGAGGTAATACTTCGCTGCGACCGGGCCGTCCTCGATGATGTCGCGAATCCGCTTCGAGGGATCGGTAGGCTCGGGGAACTTGAAGCCGCCGCCTCCCTCGCGGAAGCCGACGATGTAGATCCGCTCGCGGTGCTGCGGTACCCCGAAGTCGAGTGAGTTCAGCACGCGGCACTGCGTCGACGCGTACCCGAGCTCGTACTTCAGGATTTCGATGATGCGAGTGAGCGTCTTCCCCCCGCGGTGCATCACAAGGCCCTTCACGTTCTCGAGGATGAACGCCTTCGGCGTCCGATCCTTGATGATGGTGGCAACGTCGAAGAAGAGGGTGCCGCGCGCATCCTCAAACCCACGCTTGGAGCCCGCGATCGAGAACGCCTGGCAGGGAAAGCCGCCGAGCACCACATCGACGCGGCCTAGCGTCCCCTCGAAGTCGGTCAGCTTCGTGACATCGTTGAGCGGGCTGTGGTCGTCCTTCGGGAAGTTCTTGCGGTAGATCTCGCAAGCATGCGGATCGATGTCGGCGGTGTAGACGCAATGAGAACCAAGCCGCGCACCACGGCACGCGCGCTCGAATCCAAGGCGGATGCCTCCGATTCCTGCAAACAGATCGATGAAACGCAGAGCGTCGTCAGCCATCACACTTCCTCGCCTTTCCCTCAAGATGTCGCGTGACGGCGCGCACGCCGCTGCTCGCGAAGGATACCACCTCCCAGACGCAGCGCAACGGTGCAGTGCGTCGGGACTTCCGCGCTCGGCAACACCGGCTATGCTCTCGGCCCATGAGAGGACGCGCATCTCATTCAGCACGCAAGGTAAAGGCAGACCGACCGCGGGTCGGCTCGCTGTTCGCCGGCATCGGCGGATTCGACAAGGCGTTCGAGGATGCAGGGTTTGAAGTCGCGTGGTGCGTCGAGTGGGACAAGCAGGCGCAAGCCGTGCTTCGAGCGCGATTCCCGCACGCGACGATCTACGGCGACATCACGCAGGTCTCAGAGAAGGAGCTAAGGAAGAAGCATGGCAAAGTCGAAGTCATCTGCGGCGGGTTCCCGTGCCAAGACCTCTCGGTCGCAGGGCACCGGAAAGGGCTCAAAGGCGAGCGCTCGGGCCTCTTCTTCGAAGCGATGCGCATCGTCCGCGGCCTCGAGCCCCAGTTCGCCCTTATCGAGAATGTCCACGGACTGCTCACGAGCAATCGAGGGCACGACTTTGCGACGCTCCTCCGTGAAATGGGCGAAGGCTGGCGTTGTAAGGAGGTCGCGTGGCGACTTCTGGACAGCCAGTTCTTCAATGTTCCCCAACGGCGCGAGAGAGTGTTCATTGTTGGAAGTGCTCGAGAGGGGAGTGCCGCCGAAGTACTGGCTCTCACCGATCGCAGCGAAGGGAATCCTCTACCGAGCCGCAAAGCGCGGACGCAAGCTGCCCGCGGAGTTCGCGGCTTCACTCCAAGTCAATTCGCAAATTACCGACAAGGAGTCGGAACCCTCCGCGCCAACGGCGGCGACCTCGGCGGGGGGTCGGAAACCCTCGTCGTCGAGCCGCGCAAAGTCACTCTCAAAGGCGGCAAGAAGGCGATCCAGCCGATCGTCCGCAAACTGACCCCCGTCGAATGCGAGCGAATGCACGGCTTCCCGGACGGCTGGACGGCTCTCGACGGGGCAAAGGATGGCGTTCGATACAAGCAGCTGGGAAACGCGGTTACGGTCAATGTGGCCTCGTGGATTGCGTGTAGGATGTTACACACGCTCGGTTGACTTCACGAACTCAACCGTCCAGCAAACTGCGCGAGCAGCAGAGTTGAGTTTGCTTTGTTCCCGCTGGAGGAGATTGAACATGCAGAGTGGGTGGAAGTTTTTTGATCGGCGGCCGAACGACAAGGTCCGCGATCCGATCCAAGGCGAGTTTTTCGCCGCTGAGACCGAGGCCGAGAGCTTTGAAGCGCTTGTGCGGGAGTCGATCCAGAACTCTCTCGACGCAGCGAAAGGCGCGTCGGTACGCGTGAGAATCCGCGTCGATGAGACGAGCGCGACGAGCGTCGCGCCGTTCTTGGCCGACGCTTGGGACCATATTGGGGCGGCGGGTAATGGCCTGCGACGTGCGCCTCGAATGGGGGAGGCATGCAGGTTTGTCGCGTTTGAGGACTTCGGGACTTCTGGCCTCGAAGGAGACGAGCGTGCTACGTCGCAGAGTCTCGCGCGCAAGAATGGCTTCTTCTGTTTCTTCCGTGCTGAAGGCGTGTCGGAGAAAGAAGGAGACGATCGTGGACGCTGGGGTCTTGGTAAGACGGTCTTTCCGAAGTCAAGCCGCATGAACGCGATGTTTGGCTACACCGTCCGAGCGAGCGATGGCAAGCGGCTTCTGATGGGGAACATCGCACTCAAGACTCGGACTGTGGGCTCCACGGAGTTCACGCCCGATGGGTGGTTCGGTGGGCTCGACGCATCGGGAACGGTTGTCCCAAGCTCAGATGGTCCTGAGATCAGCGCATTCCAGAAAGCGTTTTCGCTTGCGCGCAGCGACGAGCCCGGGCTCTCGGTCGTGATCCCTTTCATCGATGCCGACATGGAGCTCGAGGACATCGCGCGCGCTCTCGAGCGTGAGGTTGCGCGGTCTTACTTCATCCCAATCCTGCGAGGGCAGCTTCACGTTGAAGTGGTGGCGAGCACGGTGTCGGCGATCGATGCGACGCGAATCAAGTCGCTCTGCGAGACCGCTAGTTTGCCCGCGGATGAAGCCGCGATCGTTCGGTTGGCACTTGAGTCCGAGCATGCAGGTACTGGCGGCAGGTCCCGCGCCAAGTTTGTTGTTCCGCAGTGCGAGACCGATCGCCACGACTGGACAGGCTTTGGACTTGACGAGTCCCAGGCGGGTGATTGGCGGTCTCGCCTCGAACGAGGCGAGATCATCGACCTCAGCGTTCCTGTTAGGGTGTTTCAAAGGAATCCTGCGCAGGTCTTAGGCGCGGAGTTTACCGTGCTTCTCGCGCGAGACGAGACGGTCACGAAGTCGGTCGCGAAGTTCGTCCGCGAGGGCATCACTGTCACTAAGGAGCGAAAGGCACCATCGCAGAGCGGCTTGGTCGCATTAGTTGAGATTGGACCGGGCGCACTGGCTTCGGCACTGGGCGACGCGGAAAACCCTGCGCACACGCAGTGGAATCCGAAGTCGAATAGCGGTCGGATGAAGGAAATGTACACCCACGCGCCTGCGCTGCTTGAGTACGTGAGGCAGGCGCCGCACGCGATCGCACAGGCCATCTATCGTCATGCTGCGCCTGATGATGACCGGTTGCTTGCGGACTTCTTTCCGCAGGACCTGTTGGAAGAGGCAAGGCCGGTTTCAAGTACGGCAGGGAAACGGAAGCCGAAGAAGGTCGGTCCACCCCCAGCGCCACCTTCGCCGCGGCCGCGAGTGGTGAGAATCGAGTCAGGAAGCAAAGGTGAGTTTGCTGTGCTTCCTGGCGGGGCAGCTATCCCAGAAGGCACCACCCCGCGCGTGCGTATCAGGGTGGCTTACGACCGGCAAACGGGTAACCCTCTTGCGAAATGGAATCCAGCGGACTTTGTTCTTTCGCTTGAGCGCCTGCGGGCACGGAAGGGACTGACGATCACTCGCTGTGAATCCAATCAGATTGACTTTGAGATCAAGGAGCGGGAGTTCGAACTTCGTGTGGGCGGGTTTGACGATCGTCGCGATCTCTTCATCGCTTCAACAGTTTCAGAGGTGACCATTGATCCGCAGGATTAATCACACCGCGCGTAAGCGAATCGAGCGTAGGTCACTCGGGATTCAGCTTCACCGAACGACACCGCTCAGCGCTTCGTTTAGTCTCGACCTTGCCGAGTATGGTTTTCCGCGCGACGCAGTCGTGATCGCTGAGGCGTATGGACAGAGTCGAAACGTCCGAGTCACGCTCGGGGCGGTTGGTGACGGACTTGTCGCCCTCAGCGCTGAGCTTCCTCAACTCTCGAGCAGTGATGGCATCCATATCCGCGTGAAGGTCATTCCCGCGTATCCGAGCGAGCCGCGACTGCTTGGCCTAGCAGAGGGCGTCGCGCCCGATACAGACGGCGAGTCGCCTGCTCGCTCATTGCTCCCAGTTCGGGTCTCGGATCTCGGCGAATTGGTATGGCGCGTTGTGTATGAAGAACCAGGTCCCGTGTTGGAGGTGAATCGCGGTCTACTTGCCGGAACGGCATATCTTCGGCAGGCGCACTTCGTTGCTCTCGCACAGATCGAGGTGCTGCGCCAAATCTTGTTCGAGGCGCTCTGGAGAGGCGGTGAGGAGGAAGGCGCTGAGAGCGAGTCGTGGCAAACGCGCTGGATCAAGCTTGGCGAAACGCTCGCGGGCCGGGCGTGTGATTCAGATGGAGACGTGAATGATGAGCACCGCGATTGGATTCGAGACGCTTGCGAGGCCTTCGCTCGTAAGCGGGAGGCGCTCACCAAGCTGAACTTGATGGAGACAGAGTCGTGACAAAGGTCGTTTGCCGATTTACAGGTGCTGGTATCGCGAGCTTCAGGCAGTTCCTTGAGACGGCGCGTTTGGACGCGGGGGCATCGATTCCTGGGGCCTTGCTGCGTGACAAGGCGAATGCAGAGCCGATACCTGGCGCGGTTCCGTTCTTGCCCGTCACGGGGACGCGAAGGCTCGACGCGGCCAAGTATGTCGACGACATCCTTGAGCGTTCTGGAGTTCGAGCATCTCTTGAGACTGACTGCGAGTTCTGGGCGTGGATGGTCGCAGCGAATTTCGATCATTTGTGCCCAAAGGACGTGAAGACACATTGCTACCGTGTGGGGACCGATTGGTCGTATTGGATTCCTGAGTTGAGGAACTATCGTCGGCGACACCGGCATCGCCTTTCGGGCCCGTACTTCGCTTATCGCGCACACCTTGACGATGTTCAGAACGCGATGGGTGTTCTTGGCTCAAGGATGAACGGCTATAACGATCTCATTGAGCGCGTGCTGAGTACCGAGGAGTTCCAGACCTCACGGGCAATCAACTATGTGGTTACGAAGCTGTACTTCTCGAACAAATCGAACGCAATCAAGGCTGGCGTAGGCGGAGCGGGGAAGGGTGGCTCGCGACGCCTCGCTGATGTGCTCGCGCAATTCGCGCTGACGTATGACCTCGGCGCGCTAACGGGCCCGCAACTGCTCGACATGTTGCCAGGTGAGTTCGACCGATTCCGAAGTTGACCGAGCCGCTTGAGGCGCCACGCGCGATTCATGACCATTGCGGGGTTCGTGCCACCGAGCGAGCGTCTCGCCACACCCCATCATCCACCTGAATGACCCCCCGCACGCCACTCTGCGCGCCCCGTCGTGCCCTCGCGACACCTCTTCCGTGACGCTGATACAACCCTCTCCGTGACCAAGCGCGCGCGATCAAAGCCACAGTCGTCGGCTCACTCCGCAGGCTCGCCTTCCGCGAGTGCTGGCGCGGGCGCGTCCGCCGCGTCCTCCGCCGCGGCGTCATCCGCGCACGCGCACCCGCACGCGCACGCGCCCACTCCCGACATCGAGCCGATCCCCATCGACCGCCCCGGCCTCGTCGAGACGCTCGGCGATTTCCTGCACTCCTCCGCGTGGGAGGCGCTCAGCCACTTCGGCGCGCCTGCGTCGGCGGCCGAGCTTGCCGCCGCGCTCGGGCGCACGGCCTCCGCGGTGCAGGCGAGCCTCGATGCGCTCGAGCGGCTTGGGATCGTCCGCCGCCTTGCGGCCACCGCGCGGGCGCGGCGCATTCGCTACGAGGTCACCACGCAGAAGGTCGTCATCCACTGGGACCCCGCGAACCAGCGGCATCGCGCGATCCACGGGCAGCTCGGCCATGCGTTCGAGCGGCGCAGCGCGGCGCACATCTCCGACGCGCTTCCCTACGACCAGCGCGAGGCGACGCGCGGCTACATCGACCGCCGGCTCTTCTGGGGGCACTTCGAGCCCGAGGACCTCGAGCAGATCAAGGCGATCGTCGGCATGCTCGACCTCCTCATGGCGCGCGTCAACGCACGGCACGCGCGCGCCGAGCAGCCCGAGCGCGAGAAGCGCGCCGCGCAGGCGAAGCCGCCGAAGAGCGCGGTCAAGCCCTGCAACTACCATGTCTCCTTCGCGATCGTGCCGATTCCAGCGGAATTCCCGCCGCCTGCGCTCATCCAGGTCGACGGCCGCCAGAACACGCCGTACGCGAAGCGCCACCGCGCGGCCGTCGCGTTCGCGTCGCTCACCGCGCGCGAACGGCAGGTATTCGACCTCCTCATGACCGGCCGCTCGCTTGCCGAGATCGGCCGCGAGCTCGGCATCGCGCGGCCCACCGTCGCCACGCTCGCGCAGCACTGCTACGCGAAGTTCGGGGTCGGCGGCCGGCAGGAGCTGGTGGCCACGGCGCTGGGCGCGCGATAGGCCACGGCGCTGGGCGCGCGGTAACGCACGGCGCCGGGCGCGCGGCAGTCCGCCAGGGGCCTCAAACCCGAATCATCCGACTGAATGAAGGGGAGCACGAAGTTCCCCGGGACTCCGCGCGACGGTGGCAGGCGCAACACGCGCTTTGCGCCAACTTCACCGAAGCCCGATGGACGGGCTTTCCGCCGCGGACCGTCGGTTCGGTCGCGGCGCACCCAAGGTCCAGGCGGGCCGAGCTGGCCCTGTGTCCCAGGCTTCTATGGAGCTCCTATGCGTTCTCGCGCAGTCGTCGGCACCCTTATCGCCACTTCCGTCGTCCTCGCCACCGGCGCCCAGGCGGCCGTCATCGTCAACCCCGTCGCCGCGTCGGTCACCTTCGGCGGCGCCGGCGGTTCGCTGAACTACTCGGGCAACATCAACATCCAGAGCGGCATCGGCGACACCGGCGCGCTGCTCGGTCAGTTCGGCACGAATGCCCAGATCCGCGGCCGCTGGTCGGCCCAGATGGTCGGCGGCGCCGGCGCTGGCGCAAACGGCGGCAATGTCTACGCCGTCGCCGTGCAGATCGGCAGCATCATCAAGATCGGTCCGTTCGCGCAGACCTACACGCAGGCGATCCTCCAGCCGACCGACCAGATCGGCGGCTCTGCGATCACCAACGCGTCGATCGGCTTCGGCGTCGGCGGCGGCGGCCTGAAGTTCGACGACTTCGGCGGCCTGAACCAGATCATCATCGACAACACGGGCGCCTTCGGCGACGCCGCGTACTCGATGCGCATCGACCCGAACTTCGAGCCGAACGGCGTCACGGGCGTGCCGTCGCTGATGTCGACCTACGCGTCGATCGCGGGCGACGGCTCGGTCGGCTTCAGCACGACCTTCAACGCGTCGTCGCTGTGGGTGAACCCGACCGATGTGAGCTCGTTCTTCAACGGCAACCTCAACGAGTACCAGGTGCGCGGCTTCAACAGCTCGTTCTTCGTCGAGGTCGTGCAGGTCCCGGCGCCGGGCGCCATGGCGCTCCTCGGCCTCGCGGGCATCGTCGGCCGTCGTCGCCGCTGAACGCGGCGTGACAACTTGATCGCTGAACACGCCCCCCGTGCGGTGGCGAGTCCGGACACTGACTCCTCGGTGCCCACTCGTCGCCCGCGGGGGGCGGTGTCATTTGCGGGCGTACAGCCAGTCCGCGATCGCACGCACGGTCTCGCGATCCTGCTCCAGCGCCGCGAAGCCATCGGGCGCCGGGGCGATGAGGCGGGAGCGATGGGTGTCGTTCCGTGCTAGCCAGCTCGCGCGCCACTCAGGCTTCTTCAGCTCGTCTCGCAGCTGGTTGTTCACCTTCTTGCTCGCAAGCACGAGATTGAACGGCGAGTCGAACGGGTAGCGCGCCCACGGGATGAAGTGGTCGACTTCACCGGCCTTCGGACTGGCGAGCTTGTCGCCTGAGTAGAAGCAGCGCCCGCCCTGCAGGTCGTAGAAGCGCTCGGCGTAGACCGCGACATTGGTGCGGCTCGCCCCGAAGAGAAACTGCTCCAGTTCGCGGTCGGCGGCGAGAGACTGGTTGTTCTCCCGAATCCAACGAGCCCAACGTGCCTGGACAATCGATGCAATCACGCCACGAAAGCTCCGAAGGCATGCAGCGACGCCGGGCTTCAAAACCAGGCGGGCTAGCCCCGCGCAATCTGCCCTACAGGCGGGGCGATCGTAAATGAACCGATCAGCGTCAGAAGAGTCTGCCTGCGAACCGAGGGTATGGAGGCGATACAGCACGTCACGCTTGAGTCGATCTTTAGCCTGCGAGCGGAGTTTGTCGCGGCCTTTGCTGTATGCACGAAGCCGTTGATAGCTGTTGCACGACCTTCCGACCTCCTTGCTCAGAAGCGTGATGATGCTGGCGGGCCTTTGGGGATTTGTGGACTGTCTAAGGACAGACTCAACCCGGGGATATGGCCGCGCCATGTTCCAGTAGATCTCCAGATACTGCTGCGCCAAATCATCGAGGTCAACCTCGAGCGCGTCGCCCGAGTCGTCGCCTTGCTCGACCGCGATGTTTGTAAGCGCGATCAGGAGCGCGAACTTGTAGGTGGTTTGAAATTTACCCTGCGACAGGATGCGCTCGACCTTCGCGAGGAAGTCGAGCTGAAACTCGGCGCTCGGGGCGGGGCGTGGCATGGGGATAGCGTACGGAAACGCATCCCCCTCGGCGAGTCGCCGCGCGGCAGTCGATCCGCATGCAACGCTTGGGCAGCCGGCTTTCGACTCGAGTCCGCACACCATGCGACTTAGACGGTGCACCTTCCGATTCCCATGGGGGGAAGTCACTCAACTGTCAAGATATGCAACAAAAAGACTTGACAGACGGGCGTAGGCTGCCAATGATTGAGCCATGGGACAGAGAAGAGCGAACATCACCAAAGCAGGTGCGGCGGCCGGGAGAGCCACGGCACGAATGAGGGCGGGCGTCCCGCCGGCATCTCGGCCCGAATCTGCGTCCGCTGCCGCGCAGGTCGAGCGCGCGGTGACGGCGAACGCCGCGCCGGCGGTCAAGCTCGCTGCGCAGGCGGTGGCCAAGCCCGCGTTGCGCGCCGAGGTGCTCGAGCGTGCGCGGCGCCTGCGCG
>Ga0315902_10010486_pt1 | contig 12246 bp, 12 predicted proteins | sample LakEriMetagenome_9_FD_203523 | JGI IMG/M metagenome (GOLD analysis project Ga0315902, IMG submission 203523) | Freshwater fungal communities from buoy surface, Lake Erie, Ohio, United States - Buoy 12 MA117 | ecosystem: Environmental > Aquatic > Freshwater > Lake > Lake biofilm | place: USA... | reverse complement strand
CCCTGATGGTGGCCTGCATCGGCGTGGAGCGGGGCGATGCCTTCCAGGCGATCTCCACGGCCTTCTCCTACCTCTACCAGCGGCCGCTGCACTACGCCTTCTACGCGGCCGTGGCCCTGGCGCTGGCAATTCCGGCGCTGCTCGTGGCGGACCTCTTCGCCCACGCCACCGAGGCCCTCGCCCTCTGGGCGACGAGCCTCGGCATGGGTCACGACCGGACGGCGGCCGTGCTGCAGGGACTCACCGCCGCGGGCCCGACCGCCGACGCCTGGGGCGTGAAGGCCATCGCGTTTTGGAGCCGCGGCCTGGCGACGCTGCTCGCCTCCTTCGGCTGGGGATTCTTCTGGGCGATCGCCACCGCGGCCTACCTGCTCCTGCGTCGCGACGTCGACGGCACCGAACTCGACGAGGTCGTGCTCGACGAGCCGGGTGGAACCGCAGCCTGATCAGCCGCACGCCCGGCGGACGATGGCCGGAAACGAGCCCAGCAGTTCGCCGCGGCTGACCGCGGCCTCGACGCCCGCCTCCCGGGCCGCGGCCAGCAGGTCCGTGGCCACGTGCGGGGCGAAGGCGACGATCGGCGTGCGGCGGTCGGCCGGCAGGGCGGCCCGCAGCCGGGCCACGACGTCGCCCGGGGCGGCCTTCGTGGCCTGCAGGTCCACGACGACGAGATCGAAGGGACCGCCCGCGGCGTCGATCGTGGCCCGTTGCTCGACGACGGCACCGCAGTCCCGAGCCAGGCCGGCGATCCGGCTGCCCACGAGCAGATCCGTCGCCACGAGCAGGATGCGCGGCCCGCTCATACGGCCTCCGGACCGCGGAGGGCACGATCGACCTGCACCACCTCGTCGATCGGCAGCACGAACAGCCGCGTCGCCTCGACGGCTTCGCCGAGCGTGGCCCGCAGCGTGGCGAGCGTCGCGGCCACGAAATCGTCGTTCACGGCGATCTCCAGAAGCGCCTCCTGGCGAACCTCGCTGCCGGCCCCCGGGCCGTAGCCGTGGACGTCGCAGATCGTCAGCCGGGTGACCTGGATGGCGGCCAGAGCCTGCCGCACGCCCTCCACCTGCGCGGGCCGCACGATCGCGACGACGAGCCGCATGGCGTGGTCCTGCGGGACGGGGCGGTTTGCCGGCGAGGAGCGTAGCATGTCGGTCTCCCCGGGGCCATCCCGTGACCGCGACCGACCCGCCGCCGGACGACAGGATCGTGGGCGAGGTCTGCGCCGCCTGGCTGGGCGCGGCCTGCGCGACGGCGCCGCTGCCGGCAACGGGCTTCAGCGGCGCGGCGCTGTTCGCGATCGACTGCCCGGCGGGCCGGTTCGTGCTCAAGTCTTTCGCACCGGGAACGGCCTCCCGGGCCGCCTGGGTGCACGGACTGATGCGGCACCTCGCCCGCGCCGGCGTGGAGACGGTCCCGGCGCTCCTGGAGACGCCCGGGGGCGAGACGCTGGTCGCCGATCGCCAGGGCCGCGTCTGGGAGCTGGTGGAGTTCATCGCCGGCCGGCCGACGGCCGCGCCCTCCGCGCCGCAGGCCGAGGCGGCGGCCGCGGCGCTGGCCCGCCTGCACCGGGCCGCCGCGACCTTCCCGACGCAGTCGGCCGCGGCGCCGGCGGGCCTCGCCCGGCGGATCGAGCGGGCCGGCAGCCTGCTCGAAGACCCCTGGGAGGCGGTGCTGGGCCGGCTGCCGGCGGCCGCCCCCGCGGACGGCCTGGCAGGCCGCCTGCGCGAACCGCTCGAGGCCGCGATCTCAGTCTTCGCCCGGGCCGCAGGTCGCCGGGCGTTGGAGCGACTCGCCGGTTTGCGGCCGCCTCCGCTGGCCGTGCAGGCCGTGCTCCGCGACGTGTGGGCCGAGCACGTGCTGTTCGCCGCGGACCAGCCCCAGAGGGTGGCGGGATTCGTCGATTTCCACGCCGCGGGCATCGACAGCCCGGCGGCCGACCTCGCCAGGCTGTTGGGAAGTTGGCATCCCCCGGCAGTGGCGGCGGCGGGCGGCCTGCTCGCCGCCTGGGCGGGAGCCCTCGACGCCTACGAGCGGGAGCGGCCGCTCGCGGCCGGTGAGCGGCTGGCCATCCCGCTGTTCGAGGCCACGGGAGTGATTTTCGGCCTCGACAACTGGTTTCGGTGGGTGTTCGAGGAGCGGCGGTCGTTTCCCGCGGTCGAACCGGTCCTGGCCCGCGTCGGCTGGCTCCTCGGCCGGCTGCCAGAGGCACTGGCCACGCTCGCGAAAATCCCCACACCCGGCCAACTTGGCCCGGTTTGACCCGGCGAAATTGCAGTTTGTAGACTTCAGGAGTCGAAAAATCCCCGAGGGATCGGGGAGGCGAGGTGGTGAAGGAACGCATGCGTCGCAGAGGCAACATCTCCTTCTTTTGGCCGGCGGCGGTGGCGATTTTGGCCGCCTGGGCGGTCACCGGGGTCCGGGCCGACGACCTGGCTGATAGGCTGGGCGGCTTCGCCCGTCGTGCGGCCGACCCGCCCCTGCCCGCCGCCGACTCCGCTGCGAGCCACTCGCCGAGCCTGGCCCATGTCCGCGTGGACGTGGAAGGCGGATCGGGCGATGCCGTGACGATCCGGCTCGTGCCGGAGGAGGGCTGGCACCTCTATGCCCCGGCGTCGTCGGGAACCAGCGCCGTCGGCCGGGGCAAGCCCACCGTGGTCGCCATCGACCCGGCCACGACCGCCCGGGTGAAGGCGGTCGTGGCCCGCGACGTGGAGTTGGCCGCGGAGCCGGCCCTGGCGGCGACCGGCGCCGTCGAGGGCCCGGTGACGCTGGAAGTGCGGCTCGATCCGGACGCGGGGGACGGCGTCGTGGCCGCCGTGCTCGGGTTCCAGACGTGCAGCGGTGAGTCGTGCGACCCGCCGATCGGCCTGCGGGTCACCACGTCGCTCGGTTCCGGCCCCGCGCGGGTCGAGTTCGCCGAGGCCCGCTACGCCGAGGCCGCCAAGGCGCCGATGGCCATCCGGACCGCCGCGGAGGACGGATCGTCCGCCGTGGCATCGTCGCCGGGGGCCGGCCCGGCACCGCTCACGCTGCCCCGGGCCCTGCTCTACGGCCTGCTGGGCGGCCTGATCCTCAACCTCATGCCGTGCGTGCTGCCCGTGCTGGGGCTGAAGCTGATGTCGTTCGCCCAGCAGACGGGCTGGGAGCGACAGGCGGTGTTCTCCATGAACCTCTGGTACTGCGCCGGCGTGTTCGCGGTGTTCTTCGCCCTGGCCACGGCGAGCGTGGCCGCCAACATCGGCCTCGCCAGCACGAACCTCGGCTGGGGCCAGCAGTTTCAGTTCGTCGAGTTCCGCATCGCGATGATCGGCATCGTGTTCGCCTTCGCGCTGTCGTTTTTGGGTGTCTGGGAGATCCCGATCCCCGGCTTCATCGGCGAGCAGGCCGGCCACGTGCAGACGAAGGAGGGCCCCGCCGGCGCCTTCCTCAAGGGCGTGCTGGGAACGGTGCTGGCCACGCCGTGCAGCGGCCCCTTCCTCGGGCCGGTGTTCGGGTTCACGCTCACACAGCCGACGGCCGTGACCTACGCCGTGTTCGCCGCCATCGCCACGGGGATGGCCCTGCCCTACATCCTCGTCGGCGTGTTCCCGGGGCTGGTGCGGTTCCTGCCGCGTCCCGGGGCGTGGATGGCCACGTTCAAGGAACTGCTCGGGTTCGTGATGCTGGGCACGGTCGCCTACCTGTTCTCGATGCTCCGGCAGCAGCCGGCCTGGTTCGTGCCCACGTTCGTGATGCTGATCGGCATCTGGATGGGCTGCTGGTGGGTGGGCCGCCAGCAGGAGCGGCAGGGCGTGGCCGGCTTCGGCCGCTGGGTGCAGGCGGCCGCGCTGGTGGCCGCCGTCGGCACGGCCAGTTTCTTCTGGCTCGGTCCCCACGGCCTCCGCCGGAGCCTCATCGACTGGCAGCAGCCGTTCTCCGTCGAGGAATTGGCGACGCATCGCCGCGTGGGGGCGACGGTGCTGGTGGACTTCACCGCCGACTGGTGCCCCACCTGCACGACGAACCTGCTGACGGCCATCGAGACGCGGAAGGTGGCGGACGTCATCCGCCGCAACAAGGTGGTGCCGATCCTCGCCGACTTCACCGATCGGGCGCCGGAGATCAACCAGTTCCTGGCCAGCATGGGCAGCAGTTCGATCCCGTTCCTCGTCATCTTTCCCGGCGGCGATCCCGGCGGCCCGCCGCGGGAGCCGATCGTGCTCCGCGACGCGATCACCGAGTCGCAACTGCTCGCCGCCCTGGAGCAGGCGGGCCCCTCGGCCCCGGCGATGCCCACGATCCGCTCCGCGCAAGTTCCGTAGGACGGGCCCGCCCTGTCTCCGCCCCTCGACGGGGCAGGCGAGCGGGTCGGCGTGAGGATGCGGAGCGTTTCAGCGACGCAACTCATGCCGCCCGTGAGCCGGTGCGGGCTCATAGACGATGCGGCACGACCCGGCTCGCCCTCTCTCCGTCCCTCGACCGGGCAGGCGAGCGGGTCGGCGTGAGGATGCGGAGCGTTTCAGCGACGCAACTCATGCCGCCCGTGAGCCGGGGCGGGCTCGTGGCTACCGCAGCACGACGCGTTCATCTTCGCTCCGGGCGTCCCGGGCGCGGCCGATGACCCAGGAGTCGAGGCCGAGATCGGCCAGTTCCCGCCGGACGTCCGCCGCCACCTCGGGGGCCACCACCAACACCATGCCCACGCCCATGTTGAAGACCCGCTCCATCTCGTCGGCCGCGATGTTCCCCAGCCCCTGCACCCAGGGAAAAACGGCCGGCACGGGCCAGGAGCCGCGGTCGATCTCGACCTGCACCGTGGCCGGCACGATGCGGCCGAGGTTTTCGGCCAGCCCGCCTCCGGTGATGTGGGCGATGCCGTGAACCGCCTGCGTGGCGGCGTGCCGGGCGAGAACGGCCTTCACGCCGCGGGCATAGAGCCGCGTGGGCTCCAGCAGGATCTCGCCCACCGTGCGGCCACCGAGGGCCGGAACGGCGTCGCCGCAGGACAGGCCGCCGATCTCGAAGACCGCCTTGCGAACGAGGCTGTAGCCGTTGGAGTGGAAGCCGCTCGAGGCGATGCCCAGGGCCAGGTCGCCGGGCCGGATCCGCCCGCCGTCCACGAGCCGGGTCCGCTCGACCACGCCCACGCAGAAGCCCGCCAGGTCGTACTCGCCGGGGTGGTACATGTCGGGGAGGATGGCCGTCTCGCCGCCGACGAGGGCGCACTCGCACTCCACGCAAGCGTCGGCGATGCCGCGGACGATCTGCTCCAGGAGGTCTGGGTCGTCCTGCGCCAGCGCCACGTAGTCGAGAAAGAACAGCGGCTCCGCCCCGGTGCACAGGGCGTCGTTGACGCTCATCGCCACCAGGTCGATGCCCACCGTGTGGTGGATGCCGGCCTGCACCGCGACCTTGAGCTTCGTGCCCACGCCGTCGGTGCAGGAGACGAGCAGCGGATCGGCGTAGCCGCGGGCGAAGAGCCCCTTGAGGTCGAGCTGGAACAGGGCCGCGAACCCCCCCTCGGCGCTCAGCACGCGGGGACAGTGCGTCCGGCGCATGTGGGCCGGCAGTCGGGCCATACCCTCCCGGTAGAGGCCCAGATCGACGCCGGCGCTGGAGTAGGTGGCTCCGGACACGGTCGTGCGGGACTCGGCTGCGTGGGGGGAAGGCGGCGACCGCGCCGCGGCGTCCGAGGTATCATCGCAGCCGTATGCCACCCCGCAAGACCAGGCCGAAGCCGTCGCGTGCGCACGCGGAAAAGCCGCTGCCGCCCCTGCAGTTCAGCCATGCCCTTCCCTACGGCGCGGTGCTCCACGACGGCGGCGTGCAGTTCGTCGTCTACAGCCGCTCCGCCACCGGTATGCGGGTGCTGCTCTACGACGATGCCGCCGACGACGAGCCCGCCGAGGTGATCGCGCTCGACCCCGGCAAGGACAGATGGGGCGACATCTGGAGCATCTTCGTGCCGGGCGTCGGCCCCGGGCAGCTCTACCACTTCCAGGCCGATGGCCCGTTCGACCCGGAGAGCGGTCAGCGGTTCGACGGCCGGGCCCGGCTGGTGGACCCCTACGCCCGGGCGCTCGCCGGCGGCTTCGCGCTCGGCGGCGACGGCCTGCTGCTGCCACCGAAATGCGTCGCCGTGGACGACGCCTTCGACTGGCAGGGCGACCGGCACCTGCGGCGCGACCTGGCCGACACCGTGATCTACGAGCTCCATGTCCGCGGCTTCACGGCCGGGCCGACCAGCGGCGTCGCCCATCCCGGCACCTACCTGGGCGTGATCGAGAAGATCCCCTACCTGCAGAGCCTGGGGGTGACGGCCGTCGAGCTGATGCCGGTGCACGAGTTCGCCGCCGCCGTGCCCACGGCCGACGGCGGCGTGCGGACGAACTTCTGGGGCTACGACCCGCTGGCGTTCTTCGCCCCGCATTCCGGCTACGCGGCGGGCACCGAGCCCGGCTGCCAGGTTCGCGAGTTCAAGGAGATGGTGCGGGCCCTGCACGCCGCCGGGATCGAGGTGATCCTCGACGTCGTCTTCAACCACACCGCCGAGGGCAACCACCTCGGCCCCACGCTCTCCTTCAAGGGCCTGGAGAACCGCGTCTACTACATGCTCGGCGACGGCGGCTCGACCTACCGCAACTACACCGGCTGCGGCAACACCATCAACGGCAACCATCCGATCGTCCGCGAGCTGATCTTCCTCTGCCTGCGGCACTGGGTGCACAACTACCACATCGACGGCTTTCGCTTCGACCTGGCCAGCATCCTCTCCCGGGATCGCAACGGCGACATCGTCCCCAATCCCCCGATCGTCGAGCTGATCACCGAGGACCCCCTCCTCGCCGACACCAAGATCATCGCCGAGGCCTGGGACGCCGCGGGGGCCTACCAGGTGGGCTCGTTCGCCAGCCTCCGCTGGGCGGAGTGGAACGGCCGCTACCGCGACGACGTCCGCCGCTACTGGCGGGGCGACTTCGCCCAGACCGGCCACCTGGCGACGCGGCTGGCGGGCTCCAGCGACCTGTACGGCGACGACGGCCGGCAGCCGTTCCACAGCATCAATTTCGTCACCTCGCACGACGGCTTCACGCTCCAGGACCTCGTCAGCTACCGGGAGAAGCACAACGAGGCCAACGGTGAGGGCAACCGCGACGGCGACAACAACAACTTCTCCGACAACTACGGCGTCGAGGGGCCCACGAAGCGGGACGACGTGAACGCCGTCCGCGGACGACAGGTCCGCAACCTGCTGGCGACGCTGCTCCTCAGCCAGGGCGTGCCCATGATCCTGGCGGGCGACGAGTGCCGGCGCACGCAGCAGGGCAACAACAACGCCTGGTGCCAGGACAACCCGATCTCGTGGTTCGACTGGCGGCTCGTCGAGGAGCAGGCCGACACGGTGCGGTTCGTCCGCGAACTGATCGCCTTCCGGCTGTCCAACCCGACGCTCCGGCGGCGGGCCTTCCTCGCCGGCGGGTCGAGCGAGACGGGCATCCTGCCGGACGTGGAGTGGTTCTCCCCGGAGGGCGACCACATCGACTGGTACGCGGTCGACGGCAGCCTGACGTGCTTCTTCGGGGCGCCGCACGCCGAACCGGCCGCCGGGGAGGTGCCGCGGCACGTGCTGGTCTTCGCCCATGCCGGGTCGGTGGCCAAGCTCTTCCGCTTCCCGCATGCGGCCGCCCTGCGCGGACTTTCCTGGCGGATGCTCATCGACACCGGCCGGGCCCCGCCGCACGACATCCATCCCGCGGGCGAAGGCCCCCTCGTGGACGTGGAGAAGCCGATCGAACTCGTCGATCGGTCGCTGGTCTGCCTCGTGGCCGATGCCGTGCCCCCGACGGGCCGGCGGCGGATTGCCGGCCGCAAGGGGTGACGCCTACAATGCAGCAGTTTGCCCCCTGATCCCCTCATCTGAAGGCACTCCCATGGCCCGTTCGCTGACGCCTGCGACGTTGCTCCTCGCCCTGCCTCTCGCCGCCGCCGGCTGCACCTACCCGGAGGCGCCGCCGCCGGCGAAGCCCGCCGCGGCCCAGCCGCATGGCCACGCCGAGCACGATCACGCCGACCACGACCATCCGGAAACGCTCGCCGAAGGAATCGCGCAGCTTGCCCAGGCCGCCGCGGACGTCGAGAAGCACCTCGCGGCCGGGGCGACCGACGCGGCCGACGAGGTCGTGCACGGCATCGGGCATATCATCGAAGACGTTCAGGGGCTGTTGCCGAAGGAAAACCTGACGGCGGAGGGCAGGCAGGCGGCGTCCAAGGCGCTGGATGAGTTTTGGGAGTGCTTCGACAAGCTCGACACGGCCCTGCACGCCCCGGCCGGCCAGGGAGAGCCGCCGGCGGCGGTGCACGGCGGCGTCAAGGAGCGGATCGAGAAGGCCCTCGCGGCCCTGAAGGCAGCCCGCTGACCGGGTGGACGGCGGCTATCGCGTGCGTCAAACGGAGGCTCGACGATGCAAACGGCAAGGATGCTGGCGGCGACCCTGACGGTGGCCTCGGCCATGGCGGCCGGGGCGTGGGCCGCGGACCCCGTGGCCGGCCTCCTGCTGGCCGAGGAACCCGCCGGCGCGGTGTCGCTGGCGGCGGCCAAGGAGAAGCTCACGACCACGCCGCAGCCGATCGTGATCGCCGGCCGGATCGGGGCCCGCGGCATGGATCCCTTCCTCGAGGGCAAGGCCTCGTTCTCGCTCCTCGAGATCCCCGCGGACGACCACGCCGACAAGCCGGGCCACGACGCCGACGACTGCCCGTTCTGCAAGAAGCGAAATGCCAACTCGCCGATGGCGGCGGTGCAGTTCCTCGGGGCCGACGGCAAGCCGCTGCCGGTCGATGCCCGCAAGGCGTTCGGCGTGCAGAAGGGGTCGGACGTGGTCATCCGCGGCACCGCGGTGTTCGATCCGAAGCTCGGCATTCCCGTGATCCAGATGACGGCCGACGGGATCCACGTCCGCAAGCCGGCACGGGCCGCGGTCGGCAACCGCAAGGCCGGATGAGCGGGACCGCGCTCGACGACGCGGGGCCGACTCGGGCCGGAGAGGCCGCATGACTCCCCGACCGGCCGGACCGTCGATCGCCTTCAAGGAGTGGGCGGCGATCTGCCGGGCCTTGGCGTCCGGCCGGCAGGACGTGATCCTGCGGAAGGGCGGCATCGTGGAGCCGGGGGGCGGGTTCCGGCCGGAGCATGCCCGCTTCCTGCTGCTGCCGACGTTCGTGCACCAGGCTCCCGAGAGCCTCGTGCCCGAGGCCCGCGACCTGCTCGCCGACATCGACGCCGACCGCCCGCCGGAGGGCAGCGTGATCCTCCGGCATGCGGCCACGGTGCGGGCGGCCCGCCGGGTGGATCGGCTGGAGGATCTCGCCGCCTACCGCTCCCGGCACGTCTGGTCCGACGCGGTCGTGGCCGAGCGGTTCCACCGCTGGCGGGACGAACTCCACGTGCTGGAGGTGGATGTGGCCCCGCTTCCCGAGCCGTTCGTGCTCCCCTGGCACGAGTCGTTCGGCGGCTGCAAGTCGTGGGTCGAGCTGCCGTAGCGGCCGCGGCTACCGTGGCAGGCGGTCGAAGACGGACTGCATCGTGCGGCAGTGCGTGGGGAGCCGGGCAACGATCGTGGGAATCAGCGTTTGTCGGTAGACATGGCTGCAGGTGTTGCGGTCGGCCACGAGGTCGAGCGCTGCTTGGTACTCCGCTTCGCCGACGAATCCGCGGTCGAGTGCCGCCTTGATCGTCGCCCTTGGACTGTTCGCGACGTCGAGCCCCTCGGCCACGAGGCACGCTCGCAGGTACTTCCAGAAAAGCTCGGTGCAGTATTCGAACTTCTGGATACGGCCGCTGTCGATCACGTCCTGGACGAACTCCGGATACGTCAGCGCGTCGATCGCCAGGGCCCGCGCGAAGCCCTCGAGTGCCCGGGTAAGGTTTTCCCGACCTAACTGTCCGTGGAAAAAGTCTTCCATGACCTTTTTCCACTCGGCCGACCGGTGGAAACGCCGAGGGTTTCCACGGTCGCCGATCGTCGCATCCTGCTCCGGCAGACTTGTTCCACAGTCTGCTAACGTGCCGCCCGCCATATCTCTCGCCCCTCGAAGGCATGCCGGCGAAACGCGGCGTCGGACACCAACGCGAAATCGACGACCTGGGGTCGCCACGGGACGTCGGATTCGACTAGCAGGTTCGTCAGCCGGGAGACGCCGCCCGGCAGCGGCTCGGGGCCGCAAATCCCGATGTCGAGGTCGCCGGAATGGTCGCAGTGCCCCCGGGCACGAGAACCGAACAAAAAGATCTCGTATCGCGGATCGGACACAGCCGCCAGGCAGATCCGCTTCGCCTCCGCCAGATACCGTTCCTCGAACGGCGATCGCGAATCGCAGGCCCTCGATGTGATTTGCATACAAACATTGTATCGCGGTGGTCCGCCATCGTGGCCGCCATGCGGCTCCCACGCTCATGAGCCACCGTGGCCGCGGAGCCGTGGCGAGCCCGAGCCCAAGATGCCCGCCCCCAGCCGCCCGGGCACCGTCCGGGCCGCCGCCACGGGTCAGTCGATGACGCCGGCGGCCTGGAGGCGGCCCTTCATCCACCGGGCCTCGCCGAGCGTCAGCCCGCGGATCGTGCACACCTCGGCGTGCGCAGCGTCGCTGACCACGAGCCCATGGTGGGTGCCGGTAGGAGCGTTGTCCGGGGAAAACAGCCGCCGCGCCGGCAGGTCGTCCCGCACGGCCGCCGTCGCCAGCCCCGCGTGCCGGTACCGGCGGTTCCACGCCAGTGGCAGGCCCGCGCGGGTGGTGATCCGCGACACGGCGTCATGGCCGAACCGCCACTGGGTGACACGCCACGGCTCCACGAGCGCCGCCATGAGACCGCCGAACATCGCCAGGCCAACCACTTCGAAAGGGATCAGGAACAGCGTCATCAGCGACCACGGACCAGCGGCGATCTGCGGCGGACCGCCGTCGACGCCGAACTGCGCAGCGATGAAAATGCCCACGATCCCGTTCCAAAAGAGGGTCACGAAGAGCAGAAAACACACCGCTGGGAGGTCGGGGCGTCCGGCCTGGACGAACTGCGGGCCCTCGAAGCCGTCCTCGTATGCCCACGTGCCGTCCGTCGGGGCTGCGCACGCACGGCAGTCGTCGCGGTCGACTTCCGGCGTATCGTGGAGTCCTGCCGCGGATTGCAGACGTCGCCGGTGCCCGTCGAGCCTGGCAGCCAGCCAATCACGCTCCGGCGGCGGAAGTGCGGTAGCGATCGTGATGCTCCGGCCGAGCGTTCGGATCTCGATTCCATGCTTGCCCTCACCGTCGTCATCGACGAAAAACACGCGGGACTCGATACCGCGGAGTTCCTCGAGCGGCACGAAGCGTTGCGTCGTCATCGCGGGCGACGACCGCTCGTACGCCAGGCCGACCGGGTCGAGGCTCACCGTCTGCAGGCCGTACAAGTCTTTTGTGATCCACACGGCCGCAAAGACCCAGCTCGACCAGAAGGGAAGGCCGAACAGGAATGGGAACAGCTGCCGCGACGTGATCGCTGTCCAGGCGAGGGCGACACAGGCGACGGTCCAGCCTGCCAGCCAGAGCGTGAGGAAGACGATCCGTCCCCGGCTGCCCTCGCGCATGCAGATGGAAATTGCGTCGCCGTCCTCGACGAAGGTCGATTCGAACGCAAGCGGCCGTGTCGGCGTCGGGTCTGCTTCTTGCTCGTCGTCCACGCCGTCTTTTATATCGTCCCTGGAACTCACACGGGGCACTGGTCGGGACTGCGGCTCGTGGCCGCGCGGAGCGGGTCGTGCGCGAGGCGGACGTGTCAGCCCCATGCAAGGGCATGACGATCGAGGAGGGCGTGCCGCTGCCATGTCGCCGGGCTCTGGAAGCGAAGCGGACAGGCAGAGAGCGGAGGCCTGGAGGGCCGCATGGACAACGAGCGTCAGGGAGGGGCTGCCCGTGCCCCGGGAGCCGGCCTTGGCGGCAAGCGAAGCCAGGATGGTGAAAGCGCAGCCGGCACGGAGTGAGCGGAGGCCCGGAAGGCCGTAGCGAACGTCCGGCGACGGGGCATGGGCAGCCCCGACCAGCGGCACGCGCGAGGTTCAAGTGGGATGCGAATTACACGCCGCGGCGGGCGGCCGTCCGGGCCGCCGATCATCACCGCACGACCCGCGCCCCACCGCCCTTGATCTGCTTCGCCGCGTTCGCGCCGCCGAGCCATCCTGGCCTCGGCGGCTTACACGCCGCGGCGATCCTGATCGCCGCGGCGGGCGG
>Ga0315902_10010485_pt1 | contig 12247 bp, 10 predicted proteins | sample LakEriMetagenome_9_FD_203523 | JGI IMG/M metagenome (GOLD analysis project Ga0315902, IMG submission 203523) | Freshwater fungal communities from buoy surface, Lake Erie, Ohio, United States - Buoy 12 MA117 | ecosystem: Environmental > Aquatic > Freshwater > Lake > Lake biofilm | place: USA... | reverse complement strand
CACCGGCGGCCCGCTGCTGGAACACGGCCAGGGTTCGGTAGCAGTCCTCCGGGCCCATGCGTCGCAGAGACTCCCGGGCCCGCTCCAGGTGCCATGCGGTCCGCAGGCCGCCGGGCCGCTTCGCCGCCTCCCCCTGGGCCCAGCCGAGCGTCTCGCCGAGGGCGTCGAGCCGATCGACCGGAATCTCCGGTGGCCGCTCGGGCAGGGTCGCCAGCCGTCCCCGGATCCGCTCGATGATCGGCCGCTTCAGGTCCTCGTCCACGGGCAAGAGTGACGCGATCTCGTCCACCCGCTCCACGCTCGGCAGCGCCTGGAGCTTCTCCTTGCGCTCGAGCAGTTCCTCGCGGGAGTCGGCGATCGACAACGCATACCACACGCTCTGGTCGCACTCCTCGAGCAGCTTCTTCTCGACGGCCACGCTCTCCAGGCCGTCGGCTTGCAGGTTGAGGAGGTTGTGGTCGTAGTCCAGCTCGTGGAGGCCACCGGCCAGCGCCATCGTGCCCGCCATCGCCGCCAGCGCCACGAATCGCGGGTGCCGCACGAGCGGCGCCAGCCAGGCGTGCACGGGCACCGGCTCGGGAATCCGTCCCGCCAGCCAGCCGCGATCGACGATCGCCACCACGGCCGGCAGCACGAGCAGTTCCGCCGCGCAGCACAAGAGGATGCCGCCGCCGGCGATCATGCCCAGCTCTGCCACGCCGACGAAGCTCGTCAGCGCCGCGCAGAAGAAGGCGACGGCCGTGGTGATCGCACCGGTGAGGATCCCGGGGCCGACCGAGCCGCTCGCTTCCAGGAGGGCCACGTCGCAGGTGTGCCCCGCCCGGCGCAACTCCAGGTACCGACCGATGTAGTAGGTGCCGTAGTCGATGCCGACGCCGATCATCGTCACCGTGAAGGTCACGCTCAGGATGTTGAGGTGGCCGACGCTCACCGTCGCCCAGCCGAAGGCCCAGGCCATGCCGATCACGAGCACGCCGTTGGCCATCAGCGCGTGGCGGATGCCGCCGAAGCCGGCGATGATCACCAGCGCCACGGCCGCGAGCGACAGGCCGCTGGCCCAGACCATCGACTGCTGGCTCGACCGCATCTCGTCGTCTTCCATCACCGGCAGGCCGGTGAGGCCGATCGTGGCGTCGGGATGCCTCGCCCCCACCGCGGCGATAATCCGCCGCAATTCGTCGGTGGCGGCCGACGCGCCCGCGAAGCCGCCCTCCGCCTTGACCATCCGCAGGAGCACGAACCCCAGGCGGCCGTCCTTCGCCAGGAGATGCTCGCTCGACAGGTCGCGGAGCGTGGAGAGCGACTCCGGCATGCTCGGCCAAGGTGACACGTATTCCGCGAGCCGCGGGTCGGTCGTCTGGGCCGATGGCTCCATGCCTGCCAGGAGCGCCTCGCTGTAGCGTTCCAGGGAGGCGGTGGGCGGTTCCGTCTGCCCCGGACCGCCGCCGGCCACCATCTGGCCGGCCATGCCGGCGACCATCGTGCCGACTTTCAGTTGCGACCAGCCGCCGGCGAGGATCGGCTCCGTCCGCTCGACGAACCGTTCGATGGCGGCGAGGTCGGCCGGCGACAGGTAGTGCAGGCCCTTGGCGCGGATTCGCGACAGATCCACCTCGTGGAGCACCGAGCGGAACAGGTCGCCCTCACGGGCGACCTCCCGCGACAGTTCCTCGAGGACCGCGATCACGCCGTCCCGCGAGCGGCCCTCGACGACGATCACCGCGTCGTCGTCCTCGCCGAACTCGCGGATGTAGTCGATCCACAGCTTGTTGTATTCGCTCTCCGGGTCGAGGAGATCAACGCGGCTCACCTTGTAGCCGAGGTGCCGGGCGGTCAGGACCCCGGCCAGGCCGGCGGAGAGCGTGGCGGCGAGCGCGATCGCCAAGGGCCAGCGGAGGCAGGCGTGCGTCCAGGCCACGAGGCCACGGCCCAGGAGGCTCTGCGGCTCATGGAGCGGCCGCGCGGGCTCATCTCCCGGGGCGGCGTCGGGGCGGGGGTCGTGGAGGTGGAGCATCGACGCGGTCCGGCGGACGAAACGGGGGCGGGATGGTAGGGAACCTGCGGCACCCGGCCAAGCCCCGATTCGTCGCGGCACGGCAGCCCCGGCAAGGTAGGCAAAGCCTGCGAAATTCCCGTGGAAATGACTGGGCCGAACGGTCTTCGCAGGCCGAAAACTCCCCGGGGAGACGGCGGACCGCCGCCGTCCGGAGGGGCCTGTCGATCCGGGGGGATTCGCATGGGTGGGCGTGCAACCGCGCTGGCCGTAGGGCTGGCGCTCGTGGCCGGAGCGATCCGCGCCGCCGAATCACCGCACACGGCGCAGGGCGGCATCGCCGCCGCGCTGGCCGACGCCGGCTCGTCGGGCCGTGACGCCCGCAGCCGGGCCGCCGCGGCCGTCCCGCTCGACCGCATGCCGGAGCCCAACCGGAAGCTCGCCGAGCAGAGCCTGCGCTCGGCCACGCTCTTCCGCCGACTGCCGGCCGAGACCGTGACCTGCGACCCCGCGCTGCTCGAGTTCGTGCTCGCGAAGCCCGAGGTGATGGTCGATCTGTGGCGCACGCTGGGCATCAGCCGGCTCGCGCTCGATCCCGCCGGCCCAGGACTGTGGCGCCTGTCCGATGGCTACGGCACGACGGGCGTGGTGCGGCTGCTGCACCAGGAGCGGACGCCGCGCGGCGGCCTGCTCGTGTTCCACGGCCGCGGCGGCTATACCGGCCCGCTCGCGCCCCGCCAGCTCACCGGATCCTGCCTCGTCGTCATCCGCCACGCGGCACTCGAGCCCGACGCCCACGGTCGGCCGCAGCAGGCCGTGCAGATCGACGCCTTCCTCGACGTGGACGGTCTCGGCCTGGAGATCGTGACCCGCTCCCTGCAGCCGCTCATCATCCGCTCCGCGGCCGCGAATCTCCACGAGATCTGCCTGTTCGTGTCGCAGTTTTCGGCGGCAGCCCATCGCAATCCGGCCGGCGTCGAGCGGCTCGCCGACCGCATGAGCCGCACCGCGCCGCCGGATCGCCGCACCCTGGCCCGACTGGCCGCGGGTGTGCAGTCTGCCCACGCCCAGCCGCCAGTCTCGCCCGAGCAGATGCAGGCGGAACTCGCCGCCCGTTGGCTGCCTGCCGAGCAGCTCACACCGGACCGGCGGTGACCGCCGCTTTCACAACGGGTCCGCACGATCGCCGCCGCTCCGGGTCGCCATCGCTGGCAGGACGGCGTCGGCTTCGTAGTCGAGAAACCGCACCGTGGCGTCCGCCATGACGAAATGCCCGCCACCGGGGTGCGGGCTCCAGAAGTGGAACGAGTCGCAACGGTTCGCGAACGCACCGGGCGCGAACTCGTACGGCCCCTGCCGACACACGCCGTTCCCGCCCCAGCCCAGGTTCTGCTCGCGAACGCCGAGCACCATGTCGGGCGTGCCGAGGCCGTATTGGCCGTAGCCGCAGTACCACCAGCCAAACTCGAAGAGATCGCTGGGGGGCCGCTCACCGAACAGCAGTGTCATGCTCTGCCCATCGGCGATGTCCCGCACGCGGGTCTGCGAACCCGCGTAGAAGACGCCGTCTTTCGACCGGCCATCACGGCCGGCGACGCCGACGTAACTCATCAGGGCGACAGGCCCGTACTCGACGCTGGACTGCGGCCGCGCGACCCGCGGGTCGGAGGGGCAGGCCAACAGCGGCAGCACCCGCGCGAAGCCCACGTGCTCGGGAGTGCCGAACGGATCCTTGCGCCGCGCGTACGCATCGGTCGTCGCTTGCCACAAGGCTCCCTCCTCGATGAAGGGCAGCAGTTGGGTCGCCCACGTGGCATAGGGGATCGTCCGATCCGCCGCATCGACCATCCCAGCCGGCAGATGTCGCCGGGCCGACTCGAAGAGTTGCGCCGCGATGGCAACCTGCCGCAGGTTGCCGCCGCAAGACGTGCGCCGCGCGGCTTCGCGAGCCATCTGGACGGCGGGCACGATGAGGCCGATCAGCACGCCCACCACCGCCATCACCACCAGAAGTTCGACGAGCGTCATGCCACGACGGGCGCGAACGACGGCGGAGCGCATCATCGAGCCCCCCCGCTGGCGCCACGCTTGCGGGCGGCCCACCGGCAGGCTCCGCTGGTGGCCAGCAGGCAGGCTCCCACCGCGACCAGCGGCAACTGCCAGGAGCCAGGTGATCGGGGCTCGAACTTGGGCAGGTCCGGCAGGCCGAAGTGGGAGAGCTGCAACTTCTCGGGATCACAACTCGTCGCAACCGACCGAAACCGCGACGTCCCCAGATGCCGCAACTCCTGCACGCGTCCGGCGACGATGGTTTTTCGCTGCACGGTGATTTCGGCCGGAAAATCGACGGCGGCGAAATCCTGGTAGGTGATGCTGCCGACGTAGATGTCGGTGTGGGCCTCGCCCGGATCGGCCTTGTGTGTCAATTCATAGCCGGCGATTGCCCAGTCGCGATCAGGCAGCAAGGTGGCAGTGCCCTGCGTGTACCAATGCCCGCTCCCCGACAGCGTGAACGACACGAGCACCGCCTGTGCTGCGCCGTGTTTCACGACACAGGCATCGAGGAACGTGCAACCGGGATCCGCCAGCAGGGATGGCAACGGCAGGTCAAACAGCATGATCGGCGCGAGCAGGTAGGGCGCGTGTACGAGCCGCAAGTTACCCGCGCGCTCGAGTTCCTGCGGCGACTCGGCCACGGTCACGGCAGCCCGCAGCACATAGGGTGAATGTCCCTGCCGCTCGAGTTCGAACGCATGGGTGGGTGTCCAGCATCGAACCAGTTGCCGATCTTCGGCCGCCCCGTCCGCATCGGCCGCACCCTCCCGGGCATCGACCAGGAGACTGTCTCCCAACCGCGCGTACTGCACCCGCTTGGATGGCTGTGATCCCAGTCGGAGCTCGGCCGCACATTCCACGGCGTCTAGCCGGGCCTTCCACTTCGCAGCGGCCTGCGGATACTCGGCTCGGAAGCGCCCGAGTGTCGCTTCGTCCGCGGCACAAATGTCCGCTCCCACGACGCATGGCAGCCAGATCGCGAGAAACCCGGCGACCCGGCACATTCGAACAGGGGCACCGAAAACGGGGAACGGGCGTCGTCCGGTCAGCAACATGATGGGAATCCTTGTATGGGGCTTCGGCAGTCGATCGGGGCATGGGTCTAAGCGGGAATGCGAGGGCGCACGAATGTGGAAATGAATGGCCGGCCGCCAGTGGCAGAGAGTTCCTGACGGCCGGCCGCCTCAGCCACTAGTGGCAAAATGTCATGAGGCCGCTTTTCTGGCAGCCGCAATGGGTGCAGCCGCCCGTGGGGCATTGCTTGCCCGCATCCTTCTTGCCGCAAGCGCATGAGTCGCACTTCGCGACCGGCACCGGCTTACCGATGACACCGGGTTGCCGTGGACCGTTCGCAAACGCCAACTGGGACGACGCGGTCATCGCGATGGCCAGGCAGGCCAAGCCCATGACCCGCGTCATGCTCTCGAAGAAACTCAACATCTCGAACCTCCTTCAACCACCAGAATGTCGCCCGCGCCGAGTCAAGACGAGCCGTCGTCCTGATGACTTTCCCGGTCGCGAATCGACTCCTGGTTGCGGTTCTCGGCCGGCCCTGCATCGTTGGCGACCGGCTGCGCCGACGGCTCGCCCACCGTGGCCACGATCGTTCCGACCGCGCGGTATTGATGCGGATGACGCAGAAAGTAGGCGCACTGCACCTGGAACGGGCCGGCATGGGGGGGAAACCGGATTTGCACGGGCAGCGTGATGCTCCCATACGGAGCGAGCGTCAGCGGGAACGACGACGCGGGTATCGTGCTCGTGCAACTGCACGACGCCGTCGCTCCCACGATCTCGACCGTGGCGGCCGTGCGGTTCTCGAGCGTAACGCCCACGATACGAACGCTGTTCGTCGCGACAACGCCGACGTTGACGGCACCACCCGCCACCTGTACGGCCTCGTCGGTCCGCCCCCGAAGAGCGTCGATGATCCGTGGATCACCCACGGCGACGCTGGCCATCAAGATGCTGGCGGCGATCCCGCCCCAGGTGCCGATGGCGGAAGCGGGCCGGGAAGCGACCCACGCCACCGCCTGCCGAACCGCCTCCCCGGTCGGTACGGGTCGAAAGACCGTCAATCCGACGAGGAGCGAGACGTCGATCGCGAGCGCGATGCGCGGCGATGCCGCCCAGCCACCGAAGCAGTTGCAACTCTGGTAGCCGGCCATCACGAGACCGCAGGCACACACACCGAAGACACCGAAAATCAACGTGGCCAACAGCCACACCGCCCCAGGGGCTGCATGCCCGCCGCCACGCACGAATGCCGCGCGACCGAGCAGGATCGCAGCACAAATCTCGGCACAGGCCAGGAACGGCATGATGGCCGGCGCGATGACGGCCGACGTCCGCCATGCAGGGATGGTCACGATGGCGACGAGTTTCAGGACACCCGCCACGCCGAGCACCGCCGCGGCCACGGCGGTCATGACGCGAAAACCAATCAAACGGCTCATCGGGAAATACTCCGGCGTGTGCATGGGCATGGGTCGTGAACGCGAAGCGGTACCGCCTGTTCGTCAGCCATGCAGGCGTAGCACCGCCCGAAAAAAGCGGTCACGGGCGACGCGAGGCGGGTACTGGCGACCGGGCAGGCAAGCGGTGGGGATCGTCAGGTGGGATCGGCCGGCCCGGGTGCGGGTCGATCGACGATCAGAGCGTCAGGCAGATGGCGTGCCAAAACGAAATCACGCCGCCGGCCGGAGCCATTCGGCCACAAAAAGACGCGTTTTCCCGGCTCTGATGCCGCAGCCAAGATGCCGCGGTGCCGGTATTTCACCACGGTGCGCGCCGCGGCGAGGAGTTCAATAACGCGGCGCAGCGACGCATTGTGCCGCGTTGCGAGGCCCGACCGGCTCCTGCCTCACTGCGTGCGGTCGCCCGCCGCGCCTTGCGGCGTCGGCACCGACGCGATCCGCGTCCGCGCCTCGGCGGCCACGAGGTAGGGCCGCTTGTATTCGGGCATATAGCCCTTGGAGCCGCGGACGCTCACCTGCTGACCGACCAGCGGCGCCAGATTCACGCCCGCCTGCGGCGAGACGAACGCCAGCACGTTGTTGTGCTCGTCCACCAGCGCCCATCGCGGCGCGTCGGGCCGCCGCGACACCACCGTCGCCAACCGGCCGGTCGTCTCCACCTGGTCCGGTGGCGTCCAGGTCGGCTGGCCGCCGGCCGGGGCGCCGCCCGGCATGACGCCGGGTCGGATCGGGCGCGACCCGAGTGCCGAAAGACTCGACCACATGCCGCCCAGTCGCAGGGGCGTCTGATCCGGAGCCGTACCGGCCACGATAGCCTTCTGCCGCGCCTGGATGCCCTCGAATCTCGCGAGCCTGGCGTCGATCGCCTGGGCGCGAGTCCGTTCGCTCTCGGAGGTGGCCCGCGTCGCAGCCAGCCGCAGCCGCTCCCGCAAGGGGGCGAGGTTCCAGGCGTCGCTCGGGCCGGTCACCGCCAGCGAAAGCGCGAGGTCGATATCGGCGAGTTCGTCACCGCTGACGGCCACCGCTCCGCCGCTGACGGCCGTGGGCTGCGGTCCGGCCGAGGGGTCGAACACGCCGGCACCTTGCGGCAGCCAGCCGGCGAAGAGCTTGCCCACACCCGTCGGCGGTTCGAGCGGCTGTGGTGCCGCGGCGGGCGACGCAGCCGGCTCGTTCATTTCGGCGACCGCCTGCCGCACGGCGTCGCCCGCGTCGCGGATCGCAGCCACGGCCTCGCCGGCCGCCGCCAGACCGGCGCCGGCTTGCGCGGTCTCGATGGCGACGGGCACCGGAGCCAATTCCGGCGGCAGCTGCAGGTCTTCGCACCGCGCCCAGCGGAACTCGCCCGCCGGCGGCTCGATCCGCACCCAGGCGCCAGCATGCCGGCCGTTGTTCACGGTCACGGTTTCGAGCACGGTCACGCGCTCACCAGCCTCGAGCGCCACCTGCGAGACGTGCCGCAGCTCGTTGAGCTGCGATCCCACCCGGGCCGCGACGCCGTCGGTGACGACCACGCCCGTGAAACCGCCTCGCGGCGTGGCGGCCGCGGCCGGCTCGCGCTCGACGTCCTGGAGACGCAGCCAGCTGAAACTGCCGGCGACCGGGCGCACGGCGCAGTATCCCGACGCGTCGATGGCCCAGACCTCGACATTCGTGCCCGCTGCGAGCCGGTCGGTGGGATAGAAGTCGTCCCCTGGCCCGGCACGCAGGAGCGTGTGCGATGCGGAGACGGGCACCGTCACCGGCAGCGGCGCGGCACATGTCGCCTGCGCCCATGACACGAGCGCAACCGTAACGGCGCCCAGCGCCCGATCCATCCGTGGATCCCGTCGCATCGATGTTCTCCGCCGATCCGTGGCGAAGCCTGCGGGAGGCAAAAAGAAGCGCGTAGACGAGGCTTGGGCGTCCTCGTCTACGCGCTCGCGTTCGGGCGGCCGAAGCCGCCCTGCCGATGCCCTTGTAGACCACCGGCCGGCGGCGCTCAAGCGGCGAATTTTCCCGCCGGGGCGAGCCGGAGAAAATGCCGTTCTGCGGCCATGGCCCGCCCCTGGATGGCCGGGAAAAGCCGCCCGACCCGGCGGTTCAGGCAGGCTGCGGCGGCCCTGCCGCCGGCCACTCGAGCCGTGACTGCTGTGCCAGCGCCAGCACGAGCGCCTGGGTGCCGAGTCGGCCCCCACCCTGTGCCAGCATCCGCGTGTAGAGCGACTCGGCCAGCGCCAGGCCCGGCAGATCGAGCTGCATGCGGCGGCACTCCTCGATCGCGATCCGCATGTCCTTCACGAAGTGCTCGACCATGAAGCCGGGCGCGAAGTCGCCGCGCAGAATCCGCGGCGCGAGGTTGGACAGCGACCAGCTGCCGGCGGCACCGGGCGCGATCGCACGGAGCGTCGTCTCGAGGTCGAGCCCCGCGCGGTGCGCATAGAGCAGCGCCTCGCACATGCCGATCATGCCCGACGCGATCGTGATCTGGTTGGCGAGTTTCGTGCGTTGCCCGGCGCCCGGCCCGCCGCAGGCCACAACCGTGCCCGCGGTCGCCCGCCAGCAGGCGGCGAGCGCCTCGCGCACCGCCGCATCGCCACCGACCATCACGGTCAGCGTGCCCTCGCGCGCCCCCTTGTCACCGCCCGACACCGGCGCGTCGAGCGCCCACGCGCCACGGCCAGCTGCGATCGCGGCGATCTCTTCGGCCAGATCCGGGGCGCTGCTGGTGTGATCGACGAGGATGCCGCCGGGAGGGAGCCCGGCCAGCACTCCATCCGGCCCGAGCACGACGGCGCGGACGTCGGCCGGATGGCCGACCATCGTGAACACCACGTCGCTGGCGGCGGCCACCGCCCGTGGGGAATCGGCCCAGGCAGCGCCGCGGTCGAGCAGGCCCGCCGCCGATTCCTTCCGCCGACTGAAGAGCGTGAGCGAAAATCCCGCGTCACGCAGCCGGCCGGCCATCGACCGGCCCATCACGCCGACGCCGATCCAACCCAGCCGCGTACGGGCCGGGTCGGCACAACCCGGCGGCACTCGCGAACCGGTCGCCTCCATGCCGCGCTCCATCACCAGCGTTCCGTCGGCCGATCGAGCACCTCGCGGAGCAGGATCAACTGCCGCAGCGTGGCCGGATTCCGCAGCATGTTCACGAGTTCCGCAGCCGGCGGAGCCATCGCCTGACGCACGTCGGCATTGACCGGCGCCCCGGCCGCGATCGACGTCGAGAGATGATCGAGTTCGTGGGCGAAGGCGTCGTGCACGTGCCGGGCCACGTCGGATCCGGCCGCGGCCACCGCCCCGCGCTCGGCACCCTTGGGTTTCGCGGGGGTGGCGGCCGGCAGTGGTGGCGGCACCCGGCCCGCCCTCGTCTCTTGCCGCCCGGCCGACGCTTTCGCGGCTGGCCGCTGCCTCACGGGCTGTCGCGGTCGCTCGTCGGGCCGGTCGCGTTGCCCCGCCTGCCGCTCCAGGAACTCACCGATCTGTCGCTCGAGCTGCCCGCGGATGTCGTCGGCCCGCGGCACGTTCGGAGCCGGCCGCGGCGGCCGCACGACCGGTGGCTGTGGTCGGCCGCGGCCCATGGCCTTGAAGGCGTTGAACACCTGCGACACGATCCAGAACAGCACGAACAGGAACGGGAGCACGCCCTCCAGCCAGTCGAGTCCGGCGGCGAAGAGCACGGGGATGTTCATGACGCCCACTCCCTGTTGTGCTGGAACGACGCCGTCGCTGCCATCCGTTCCGAGCAGCGAGGCGAGCGGGTCGGCGTGAGGATCGCGAGCGTGTCAGCGAGCGAACTCATGCCGCCCGCGAGCCGGCTGGGGCCCATTCGGCCACTCCGTTTCTTCGGTCGTCGCCCACCATCACGTGCCCGCCGCCGCCGTCGGCAGCGTGCCGGTGGCGATCGTCCGCCGCATGTCGGTGTCGGCCTGGAGATTCCGCAGTTTGTAGTAGTCGAAGATTCCCAGCTGCCCCGACGTGAGCGACTCGGCCACCGCCTTGGGCACCTCGGCCTCGGCCTCGACGAGGCCGGCCCGGCTCTCCTCGATGCTGGCGATCATCTCCTGCTCGCGGGCCACGGCCATCGCCCGCCGGCCCTCGGCATTGGCGCGGGCCACCCGCGTGTCGGCTTCGGCCTGGTCCGCCTGGAGGCGGGCGCCGATGTTCGCGCCCACGTCGATGTCGGCGATGTCGATCGAGACGATCTCGAAGGCGGTGTTGGAGTCGAGCCGGCGGGCGAGCACCGTCTTCGAGATCACGTCGGGGTTTTCGAGCACGTCGGAGTGCCGCTCCGCCGAGCCGATCGCCGACACGATGCCCTCGCCGACGCGGGCGATGATCGTCTCCTCGGTGGCGCCGCCGATGAGCTGATTGAGGTTCGTGCGCACGGTGACCCGGGCCTTCACCTTCAGCTGGATGCCGTTCTTGGCGACGGCGTCGAGCGACTCCCGGCCGCTGTTGCGGCCCGGGCAGTCGATGACCTTCGGATAAACGCTCGTCTGCACGGCCTCGCGGACGTCGCGGCCCGCCAGGTCGATCGCCGCGGCGAGCTTGAAATCGAGTTCGTTGATCTTCGCCTTCTTGGCGGCGATCAGCGCCTGCACGACCAGCGGCACGCGGCCCCCGGCGAGGTAATGGGCCTCGAGCGCCTGCCGGGTCACGCCGCTTGCGTCCCCGAGGCCGGCCTGCACGGCCATGATCTTGCTCCGCACGATGACGGTGGGATTCACCTTCTTGAAGCTCATCGCCACCAGGTCGAAGAGACCGATGCCGGCGCTCGACGCGTAGGACTGCACCCAGAGCCGCAGGTAGCGGGCCACGAGGGCGAACACGGCGACGATGACGAAGATCGCCAGGCCGAGCAGGATAAGCGGCAGCAGTTTGATCACGGGAGACTCCGACGAGGCCGACTGGGCTCGGCAAGCCTTGTTCCGGGACGGGCGGCAGTCAAGATTTGGGCCGGTCGAGCCCGTCGAATTCGAACTCCTCGAGCATGCGCGAGAGTCCCGTGGGCTCGGGCGGTTCCGGTTTTTCCGCCGCTTCCGGTCGCAACGCTTGCGGTTCCACGGCTCGGGTCACGGCCCGCACCACCAGCGCTCCCCCCTGCACGCCCACCACATCGATCTCCATGCCGGCGCCGACCGGCCCGGTCTCGCTGACGGCCTCGAACTCCTCTTCGCCCACGGCCACGGCGCCCCACGGCACCAGTTCGCTGACGACGCGGCCCCCGCGGCCGACGAGTTCGCGCAGGCGGCGGCGGCGGTCGGCGGCCGGGATCACGTCCTCCGGGGCCGGCGGCGGCGGCAGCACGCGGCGGCCCAGCGGTGTGTCGGGAAACCAGCGAAACGCCAGCGCCAGCACGGCCGGCACCGCCGCGAAGGCCACGGCGAGCACCGCCATGCCGAAGGCAGCGCCTTGCTCCATGAAAGCCATCACGACGGCGGCCACGATCGCGACGAGGCTCAGGAACCCGAGCACGCCCCCCGACGGCACGAACACCTCGAGCACCATCACGGCCAGGCCGACCAGGAGCAGCGAGGCGACCCAGATCAGTGTCTGCATGGCGTCAGAGCGACCTCACGTGGAGGCGGCCACCACGCACGTCGGCGACGCGCACGCGGACACCGGGCTCGATGAGTTCGCCGTCGCTGGTGACGTCACGCACGGCGCCCGCGATCCGCGCCTTTCCGGCCGGGGCGAGCCGGGAGGTCGTCGTGCCCTCGGCGCCGAGCAGGCCTTCCAG
>Ga0315902_10010484_pt1 | contig 12248 bp, 8 predicted proteins | sample LakEriMetagenome_9_FD_203523 | JGI IMG/M metagenome (GOLD analysis project Ga0315902, IMG submission 203523) | Freshwater fungal communities from buoy surface, Lake Erie, Ohio, United States - Buoy 12 MA117 | ecosystem: Environmental > Aquatic > Freshwater > Lake > Lake biofilm | place: USA... | reverse complement strand
TTTAAGATGATGTTAGGCTGTTGTGCAGGAGCTGCTTGCTCTGTCTTTGTCTCTTCTTTGTCGTCACCGCCGCCAAAAAATGTGGTGGTTACGTAAGTCCCTCCCGCTAAAATAGCGGTAGAGATTGTACCGATGATGGTCTTCTTAAGACCAGACCAAGTACCGTCGTTGTGATCTGTTGTTTCTTCAGACATTGTGTTTGTGATTTATTTTTGTTTGATGATTCTCAGCCCTTCGGACTGACTTTGAGTTTGTAGAGTTGCTATGTATAAACCGGATGCAAGACTCTCAATGTTTGAGCTGTATGTATATTGTCCAGATGGCATTTCTTTTTCAAGGATTACATGCTGAATCGACCCATTCATGTCCATCACATACAGTTTTACTTTACCGGGTTGCTTAACTGTAAAGTTTACATTGAATTCACCTGTTGTAGGATTAGGATAGACTATAGTGTGGTCAGTTTCGTTTTCGATCATTGCCATCTTAGCGACTATCAGAATACCGTTGGTAGGTAAGATCGACATATCTTTTGAACTTGCGTCCCCCGAAAATTTACGAGTTGTGTAAAGAGGAGATGTCTGCCATTCACCTTGCGGTTTCTTAGCAATAAATTTCAAAGTGAATATGTAGTAATTGTCAGGGATCATGTATTTCTTGTCAGCCGATGGATCATACCCAGCCCACTCGATGATTCCGTTCATTGGGTTCAAAGAAGACATCCAGAACATAGACTTGTCGGAATTCTGTAGTTCTTTGAACTCAAGTAGATCTTGGTCATAAAGCATTCCAAGTTGAAGTGATGAAATCATTTCGCCGTTAGATTTTACCTTTACAGGAATTTCCACAAGATTGCCTTCATTGACCTTGATGGTCGGCATGTTGACTTCCATTGACTTGGTAGGAAAGTCGTAGTCAACTTGCACATCAATGATATTTTCCATCGCAGAAGGATAGTTAGGATCTGGTGCTGGAAGAATCTCTACTGGAGTTAGACGAGCCATGTGATATCCAGTTCCGTTGGCGTCACCTGGGACAAGAACGTAAAACGTTACAGAATCCGGCTGTCCTGGTAGAATCATATGATAGAAGTTGGTAACACCGGGAATAGTTGAGGTGTAGTTGGTCGAAGGAGAACCTGTGATAGTGTTCTTTTCAGAGACTGTAAAGAACTTGATGTCTTTAACGTTGTTGGGCCAAGAAGTGAATCTTCCTGAGATTCTACCGAATACACCGTAGGCATCAGTGATGGTCAAGTTGTCCGATTCGTTAACATCCGCAGTGTAAAAGTCCCAAGAAGCAGGAGTAGATGATCCGAGGATCCACTGATTTATCAACTGTGCGTCTGCTGTAGATATTACGTTACCTACGCCCATTGTGTCACCTTTCACCGCAAGTCTTACGTCGTAATATGTAGTATCAATTATTTCATTGAAAGAAAAATCACCGTTGATATCTGTTGTATAAGTAGCGTGCTGTGTCCAAGATCCGCCAACTTTTACTTTCTTTTCAAGGGCAAGAGTTAAGTTCTTAGCGCCTGAACCGGTTACGTTTGTGAAAGTACCGTGGTAGCTCAAGTGAGGTTGGTACCAAGCACCGCCGTAGCTGTGAAGAGCAAGAGTCGTGTCAAGGCCGGACTGAGCAGCAGCGTACTGATTGTATGTTTGAACTCCGGTCCACTTTAGGGAATCGATCGAAGAAAGAGCAAAGAAAGAAGCACCAGAAACGTGTGTAAACTTGATGTCGAACTTCTCTCCATCTCCTATTGTGTAGGTGGAGCTGCTTCCAGTATAAACCAAAGATATAGTAACATAACCGTTCGTGTTGTTGTCGAGGAACTGCATGTCCAAGTTGGTCGTAGTTCCTAATTGCGTAACACTAGCAGCAGAGAAAGCGTTCTTATCGTAAAAAACACGAAACTGAACACCGGTATACTTGGTTGATGTAGAATTCTTAAGAGTGATTTTGGCGTGTGATTCTCCCAGCGTGTATGAACCTACATCATACGTAGTGTCGATGATTGCGTAGATGCCAGTTCCAGGTGCAGGAGGACCAGTTTGAGAAAATAGAGAATTTGTTGAGAATGCAAGCACTACCAAGAGTGCAGTAAGAAACTTCTTCATTAGGGGGTGGGGGTTATTTGAAAGTAGAATCCTATTACACCTTTGTCAAGGCTGCGTAGTATTCTTTGAAGTGCTTGATTCTATCGACCAATCCGATAGTACCTCCGTTGACTCTCTTTGTCACGGCTGTCACAGTAGCATCATCTGCACCTTTGTCACAGATTGCCCACAGTTTATTGCTGTCGAAAAAGAATGCAGCAGAAGCAAGAGGATACTTGGTAGCAACCAAGTCAGGATTGGCAACAGTGTCTTCGCCGATGAACTTTGCGAAAGCAGTGTAGTTGCTCTTACCTGTCAACTGGATGTAACCACGACCGCGGAACTTATAGCCTTCTTTAGAAGCTTCATCGCCGTTGCCCATTCTTGAGGCATAAACTCTGGAAGCAATCTTCTCGGGCTGTCTTGCGTAAGACTCGTTTAGATTTCCTGGAAAGTATTTAGGAAAGATTTTCTTAAGACCGTCTGCTGAATAGTTGAGATTTTCGCTGACAGCTTTGAATCCGCCAGATTCATGTCCACATTGGGCAAGAAAGTGAGCAAGTCTTAAGTTGTTTGTAATGTTGAATTTTGCAGCAGTGTCAGGAATCTGAGCAATTACTGCGTCGGGAACATGACCTTTAAGTCCTGCGAGATTTAGACCTTCGACTTTAGGTGTGGGTGCAGAAGGTGCTGGTACCGTAGAGGCAGGAGCCGCTGTCGCGATTCCTAGTTTGGCAAGCGTAGCAGGTCCTGCTATTCCGTCTGCGGCAAGACCGTTCTTGGTCTGCCATTCTTTCAATGCTTTTTCTGTTCCTGGGCCGAATTTGCCGTCTGCTCCTACTCCGAGCTTTTCTTGAAGAAGTTTTACTTCTGGTCCACTAGATCCGTTTTTTAGAATCATTTTATTTCAATGGTCATTTTTTCGAACTGGATCGATTGAATGCCTTTGAATTCTTTCTTTAACTTTTCTACGTTTGATTTGTCCTGTAGAAGACCTGCGATTAATGAAACATCAATCTTTCCGAGTTTCCCGTTAGGAATTACCGTCAGCACTTTATTCTTAAACTGTACATCTTTGATGATATCAGTGTTCGCCAGAACTCCGCCGATCAATTCTTCAAAGTTTTTTCCGGCTTCGGTTTGGTTCTCCGATTCATTTAAGAATTGTGAATAAGATAAAATGTATGACATGCTTTTCCTTTTTTGATTTGATTTATTTATCTCGAAGGAAGCAAGAAAAACTACCTATTTCATAAATTTCTTCATTCCTGATATAACTTGCTCGGGTGTGATTGACTTGGTGCACTCGAACATTTTAGGAGTGCCTTTTTGGTCAGGACACCAATTCCAATCACCGGCGTCGAGACGATACCTATTGAAACACCCGTTGCAGGCCGAAGGATTGAAAAGTCTGACCACGTCTTCTCCGAGAAATTCAGTGTTAGGCGTGCTGAAACCCGAGATCAACACCGTCGGTGTTCCGACTGCCCAAGCAAGCCAGCTGAGTCCTGAACCCAGACCAATGTAAAAGTCAGCGTAATGTAAGTCAATTATTCTTTCCCATAGAGGTAAGTTACCGCTTCGGTCTATGATTCCTGTTGGTTGAGAATTGCCCATGTAAGTACCCGCCTCTTTAGAGATAAGAACAACTTTGTAACCATTCTCTTTCAAGTGATCAACCACTTTTTGCCAAGCTCCTGGATTGTTCCAGTATTTAGACTGGGCAGTCGAATGAATTCCTATGCAGACATACTTACCTTCGATTGATCTTGGTCTTGCTGGAATAAAGATCTTAGGACGAACCTGCTCGAAGTCAAGGCCAAGAATGTCGGATGCAGTCTTTTGCATCTCTTGTTCTCTAAAGTTTCTTGGATTTCTTGATGAATCAAAATCTGGGCTGTTGCCTTCATAGAACCACCCTAAATTGTACTGTGCAATGATGTTGTTAACCGAAACTCCTCTTCCTACAAATTCTAATTCTGGGTACTGGCCCGAGAACAAGTCATTGTGAAAAGTAGAGACGATGACTTTACAACCGTGTTTCTTTCTAAATTCGTCAGCGTAAGGAACCCAAGCAATAGTGTCACCAAGTGATGACGACTCAAAACATATAAAGACTCTTTGGTTCTTAAGATTTATCTTTTCATTGTAAATGACTTCTCCATCCAAAGCATCTGTCACTTTAATTCTCCAGTCTGTGTACCACTTTCTGTTGGCACGTGTCCAACAGTTTTCGCCAATCACTGTAGAGTGCACGATCTCTCCAGTCTTTTCATCTATAAACTCAACTTTATACTTGCCTGGCACCATGTCTTGAATTTCAACATACGGTCCGTTTATGTAATGAACGGTTATCTTACGAGACACTTCAGATATTTTTTTGAACGAAGAAGAATCCAAGTTGATTACCTTTGAATGATCTATAATTTCTATGGTACCTACCTTGGTATTCTCATCAATGACTGTGTACTTCTCAAATGATGGTAGATAGATCTTGATACCTCCTTGAAGAAGTTCTGGAGAAATCTTATAGTGTTCATCATTGTTCGATATCATAGTCTTGACAAAGTTGTTGCCTTTTACGATTCTTACCTCGATAGGATAAGAAGTGTTGCCAAAAAAGGATATGTAAAGGTTACCTGTCGCGTGGTCTTTGGCAAAGGTGTAGTCAAAATTGTCTTTTCCTAGATGTATTCTTGGGTAGATCGGAACAGTCTCAGCATCGACAACCAATTCTTTAGAAGTAGGTCTTTCTTGCACCTTGAAGATTATGTTGTTACGAACACAAAGATTGTAAAAGAAATTTTCGAAATGAACACCGTAAGCAAAGTATTCTTCAACCGTGTTAACCTTTTGTATTGCTGTAAGCAGCTTATCCACATTTGCTGAGAAGAATCCAGTCGACATTTCATCGCCTCCGCCTTCTTCTTTTTCTCTCCATAAGTAAGATACTATGTCGCACTGGTCTAAGAGTCTTGAAGCCCTGTTTAGAACATCTGAGGATTTTACAAAATAGTCATAGTTAATCACATGTACTTTGCTAAAGCCTTTTCCTTTGGCAATTTCCAATCCGTTTCTTAAAAGAACCAAAGCACCTGGACCATGATTGAAGTCAAATTCAGTATGAGCTTTAGCGATTGATGTATGTATAAAGAAATTTGGAAGCTCCACACCCAACGCGTCAGCTTGCTTTCGAGTCACGATAGGATTGTGTTTATCGATCAATGTGATGTCTGCTTCAGAAGAACTTTCTATGTGAGACGATACTATTGTAGTGTAGCCTTTGCTGTTCAATGAATCTACCAAGTCATTAAGACGCATTTGCTTGATTCTGCTGTCGGCGTGTGAAAGGATGATCGCTGCTTCTTTACTCTTTTTTGACTTACTCTGCACAGTTGTCTTAGCAAAAAAAGCAAAAGCTTGTAAAGCAGCGTTTTCCCATGTAAACGTATCTCGGATTCTTTCTGAGTCTACAAGAGCTTTCTCTTTTAGACCTTGGTAATTCTTGTATGCGTATCGCATCTTTCTTCGCAAGTCTTCGTAGTCGGGCTGCGCGTAGTAGCCTGGTACTTCAGTTCCTGCCAATGCTTGAACATTGTAAGTATCACCCGACAAGCAAGGAACCATTCCTTTGATAGAGATAGGAACACCCGTTCCATTAGCAAACTCAAGCTGAGCTCCGTAGTCTGTGTACAATGCTGGTGTACCAGCTGCGATTGCTTCAATCAAAGGTATGTTCCACCCTTCACTTCTTGCACAAGTAATTAGAACATGCCCGTTCTGCATGTATTTGATGTATTCGTCTCTCTTAACGAAGTGTTTTACTTTAAGTCTTTCATCGTTAAAACCGTAATGTGCAAGTCTTTCCTCGGTGGTATTCATGCCATCAACTGCGTAAGGATTGTCAACACTCATGATTAGGTCAACCGGCTCATCTTTCCCAAATTCTTTCAAGAAAGCATCGATGATTTCAGGAACTGACTTGCGAAAGTCCCAGCGACCAAATATGCTAAACTTAAACCTTCCGTCTTTATACTCGTTAAAGTTTGGGTCAAACGTAGCTGGTATGAAATCTTCGTCAACAGCTTCATTCACAACATGAATTCTTGACTCGGGATACCCTTGCTCGCTTAAAACTTTTTTGTGCCACTCGGTAACGACCCAGACATAATCAAACTTTTCGATCAACTTGTCAACGAAGTAACCTGGCAGCCTGGTGCTTTCCCAAACAGTGTAAGCAATTTTGATCTTTGAGTTAAAGTCTTCGTAAAAATAGTGATGGTTCATATCCATCAGTACGATATCTACGTCGGGTTCAAAAGGTGTCTTAGGAGTGGTAAAGTTGTACTTCTTAAAGTGGTGATTTTCGGCGATAGGAAAATCAGCGTACTTGTGTTCTCCTGTGCTAAGAGTGATTGTTTCAAGAACACTTAAGTCAATTTCATTAAGATAGTCTGGGTTATCATCCCAGGTGTAGTTGCGGACTCTAAGATCCACATATTTAGAAAGTGCTCTAAAAAATCCTCGGGCGTGAGCGTTGTATCCTGTCTTACCTAAGTAGCAAGTATGCGCTCTTACTTTTAATTTATTCATTAAGATCCTATTGACGTAGTACTATGGTTTATATTCATAGTATATATCTTAGTTCTCAGACTTCTCCGAATTCTTGGATCTTTTCATTGAGTTCTTCAAGTGTGTGGTCACACTTGGCATTCTTAAGTTTGTTCTGCTTGGCTTTCAACATTTGGAGGTTGCAAGGGTGTGCAATGTAGAAAGGATTCACACGGTCTTTGAACCCTTGTGATATGCTGTACTTATGATCAACATGATTGTTCTTCCAACCTCTTTTGAGATTCTTGGGATTGATCACATTCTTAAATAAGTCGTAGTTCTTTTCGGTCAGTGCCCTGACGAACACGAAGTAGTCTTCTTTGTTCTCAAAGAGCTCTTCGTGGTTCTCGCGATAAGTCTCAAAGTTGATGAGGTTGGGATTCAACATTACTTATACTCGTCCGACTTGACCTTCTTACCTTTGTCGGGTCCGCCTTCGCGAGGTATCATGCCTTGGGCTATGAGTGAAGTTCTGACGCCGAAAGGGATTTCTTTGCCCGCTTCGTATTCTTTCTTGTACTTTTCGAGAGTCTCTTTATCGTAAGGCGATTCCTTTTCTTTGAGCAAGTCTTCACGTCCCAGCTGCTTATATACTTCTTTGCGAGTCTTTTCCATTTTCTCAGCATACTCAGGGTCTTCGTTGCGATTAAAGACGATTTGCTGAGTCAGACTTCCACTAATCCTTTTAAGATCTTTGTTGCGAGTCTTAATGAGCCATGCAGCCAAGTCCTTGATACTTAAGTCGCGAAAACGACCTTCCGCATCAGGTGCGTCCGAATGATGAAATTCAGGTGATTTGGCCGTCTTTTTCTTTTCATAGACCCATTCTTCAAAAAGTTTAATATGTTTCATATTATGTAGTTGCTGTTAAGATCCAACGAGACTGACCTGTCGCAGCAGCAACAGTTAGTCCTGTTACGTATATAAATGTTGCCGTCTGGTTGATGCCGATCGTTTTGTTCGACACACCCAACTGCAAGCGGTTAGAAATGGTCGAAGAAGTGCTTTCCTGGTTGAACGTTTGGTTCTTATCGGTGTTGTTCACGATAACTATGTATCGTCCAGCAGTTCCACCCGTGAACCCGGATATGTTTGAAGCGACTGTTCCGGTGACTTTAAAGAATGCACCGTCTCCCAGCGCATAATTGTCGATGTTTGCGGCAGAAGCAATGTTGGCTCCTTCAGTGAAAGTAAGTGAACCAACTGTTCCCGCTGGTCCTGTTGGTCCTGTTACACCAGATGTCCCGCTTGTACCACTAGATCCGCTCGAACCCGAAGTACCTCGTGTTCCCGAAGATCCGCTAGACCCGCTTGTACCTGATGAACCAGCACCGGGCAATTCTATCATTGATAAAACAGGGCCTGCTGATTCACCAAACGTGAAATCACCGCCAGCGATCACTGTCGCCTCTAATGTATATGTGTAAGTACCAGCACCGCCTGGTTCATCAACTACTTCAATAGCGTAAGGAATGTTTTCGTTTGGCGCAGAAGATTCTGCTTGAATAGCTTGACCTATTGGTGTAGCTCCTCTGTACAACTGCAGTCTACACCACGAGGCGCCATTTTGCGGGTTAGCATCGCCTGACACTATGACTTGAACGGGCTTGCCCGTGGTAGTAATACTACCACTCACCACCGTGCCTGCGGTGGATAAAGTTGTTTGAGTGCCTAACGTTTGTGCATAGTTTGCCGCTCCTGACGGGGAAGTTCCAGATGTTCCTGAGCTGCCCGACGAACCTGAAGTTCCCGAACTCCCAGACGTGCCGCTTGATCCCGAAGTACCTGACGATCCTGCAGCACCTAATGTTGTGACAATGTATGAATAGTTAGCATCTTCTGTATAGAAGGTGACGTTGTGAGATGTGGGATCGTTGTTGTTTAAGTAAAGATCTACGACTATCCTATCGGTTGGGTCTAGTATGGCTGTTGTAGCCACACCATTTGCTTTGACTTCAACTGGTGTGGTATTGTTTCCGCCCCAGCCGATCAACACAGTGTCAGAAGTGAAAAGAGTAGTCTTGACGTTTCCTGTGGTGTACTTTGAGACAACGAAGTAATAACTTACGCTGTCATTAATCGCATTCTTAGCCCAGTAAACATACGAGTGCCATATTCCATTAGGAACTACCAATACGCCTGGTACACCGTTGTTTGTTATGAAACCAGTTCCAACAAGGACGTCTTGCTGGTTTGCTGTTAAGTTTGTAGTTATCGTCTGTGTTCCTCCTCCCGTGGTCAAAGATCCTAATTCTTTGTACGGGGATGAGCTTCCGCTGACAGATTGATTAAAGAAAAAGTTCTGGCCTCCGGATATACCGTCAGTTCCACTCGTGCCCGAAGTGCCCGAACTGCCAGAACTTCCGCTTGTGCCCGAAGAACCTGAACTACCCGAAGTTCCGCTAGATCCGCTAGTTCCGCTAGAACCGCTGGTTCCTGAAGAACCCGATGATCCTGAAGAACCTGAAGAACCTGAAGACCCGCTTGTACCGCTAGATCCGCTAGTGCCTGACGATCCGCTCGAGCCGCTGGTTCCTACAGCACCTGTCGGTCCTGTCGGTCCAACTTGTGTGTACATAACTTGCTGCACCGTTGCAATCACAGAAGGTATGTTTGGACGAGTTGGTCCAGTTAGCCCAGTCTGGGCAAACAAACGTGTGTCTACATCAAGGGAACTCCAGACAATCTCTACGTATTGATTGGTTCCAGTCGTTGAAACTATCCAGTTCCATGCAGCTACTACCTTTGCATCGTTCTTATCAAGTTCTATCCTTGTGTTGCTTTCGGGGACATCAATTCCGTCGAGTCTTAACCATATGTCTGTGTTATCGACTCCAGAGTCTGTCTTATCATATTGAGCAGAAAACTGAACATTGTAAGAACCAGGATTCTCTATGACTATTCTAGAAGTCGGAGAACCGATAGAGACGCCGTTAGCTTCTGCTGTTGAATTGAACGTCATTAGGTTGGCTGCAGTGGCTCCAGCATTAGTCTGTATCGTAGTATCATAGAAAGATCCGTAGTATCCAAGGGCTCCGCCTGCACCGGTCGGACCCGTGGGTCCGGTAGGTCCTCCTGCGGGTCCAGTAGGACCTTGCAGTCCCGATGTTCCGCTGGATCCAGAAGTTCCGCTTGTGCCGCTCGAGCCCGAAGACCCAGAAGTGCCTGAAGATCCGCTCGTACCCGAAGATCCTGAAGATCCGCTTGAGCCCGAAGACCCCGATGTTCCATCAGTACCCGAGCTGCCCGAAGTACCGCTAGATCCAGAAGTAGTTCCTGAAGCATTCGCTACCCAGCTGATGGCGTAGTCGGTGCCTGTGTTTAGCGCTCCGTTACCTACTTGATTCGAAACCTGAATGTCGTAATATGTTGATTGGTTGGTTATACTTCCGCTTAAGTAATACAATCCAAAAACAGAGTTGTTGCCAACTTCAGTTACCTTAATGTATACGTCCAATCCAGCGCCGTCAGCTGATGCCATTGCGCTAAGCCAAGATCCAACAGAAGTAGGGGATGTGTCAGTCGTACTTATACTTATGTTTTGCACAAGCGACATAGTGGTACTGTCTGTCTTAAACCTTCCACTCGATGGGTCTGAAGGAGAGCCCGTCCCGTTATAGTCGAACCTAATCGAATTTGAGCCGTCGACGCCCTCAAGACCCGAAGAACCGCTGGTTCCTGAAGAACCACTGGATCCGGAAGTTCCGCTGGAACCGCTAGATCCGCTGGTACCGCTAGATCCGCCTGTGCCCGCAGGGCCTGTTTCTCCAGCAGGTCCTGTGCTTCCGGTCGATCCGGCTTCTCCCGAAGGGCCGGTAGCGCCAGCTGCGCCCGTGGTTCCTGGACCGGCGATCGCAAGACGATCCCAGTACCCAGTTGGACCCAGAGCTGCCGGAGGCACCGGTGAGCCGATGGGCGCTGTTGTTGTCGCTATGTACGATGAACCGTCATAGTACACTGCGTCCATCGCATAGTATGTGATGGTGCTTGTTCCAGTGTATCCTGTGGTTGAAGTTCCTACCCAACCACCTCTCCAGTCGATCGTTCCTGTTGGCATTTAAGATTAAGGTGTATTGTCTGGATCGCATCCTATTCCGTTGTAGTTCGACCAGAATCCCCATTGTCTCATCCAATCGACTACTTCACTGGCATTACTGAAAGTTCCGTATGTGCCGTTTGTGAATTGGTAGCACTGATTGCCCAGCGCGACAAATGCTTCTGGGTAGCTAATCAGCGATGCTCCGATCCATGTGTCGACTCCTTGTGTAAAAGACTTCATCCCCCAGAAACCTACGCCACCTGACGGTCCGTCAGGCGCGAATGATCCTGGAAGGACTCCCACAGGGAGCTTTTGGTTGTGTCCTACGCTGGACTGTTGGATAGCTGCAGTCGTTCCTGTCGCAGGCATCGTGTGAGCGATGTAGAGGGTTTGGTACTCCGGCGGTCCAGCCCAAGTCCTGACACCTTTTCCTGCAGCTGCGTTCCATGTCTCGTGCCAAGGGTTCTTAGCCGGGAATTCAAACTCACAACGAAGAATTAAAAGAGGATTGCCCGCAGAACCAAAAGTTCCGGTGACGTGTTCGACTGGAACTTGCCAGTACTTACTCGTGTTGTCCCAAGTCGCAGTTCCTTTGCATCGGAAGTAGACCTGTGTTCCAGTTTCCGTGTCGGTTCTTTTTGCTTTAAGCAGAGTCTTTCTGTTAAAAAGGGCGAATGCATCGTTGTCTAGTAGGTACGGATTTCCTGGCCCAAATTGTTCTTTATTGAATCTTATCGCAGTCACTCCCACGCCAAGAATGACGCCGGTGGGGTCTTGACCTCCTAAGACAGACATACCTCCCGTGTTGCCTGCCGTAAAGTTAAAGGGAGCATCGGGTCTTGCTTGAAAGTTACCTGTGCTTCCGATCCATCCTTGGACAGTTCCTGCACCGTCCAGTGGTCTTACTACAGCTCCGCCCGTTCCTATCGTGGGAGCAGTGTACCACCAAGTTGCTCCGTAGTACTGCACGTTCATGTTGTAAGACCTAAACAAGAGATTTGTCCCAGTGACTGAAGTCATACCGAAAGGAATGCCTGATGTTGTTCCGTCGTATCTTGCGAAAGAACGGCATCCTGTGCCTCCTGTGTTGCCGATTATTGCCATCGAATGTTGTTGTTATTTTAGAATTGCTTTTGCTTTATCTATATATTCTTTGATCATGCTGCGAATCTTGTCTACTGCTTTCTTGGCCTCTGGTGATTCTGCCTTGTTGAACTTGCTGGCGTTGAACTGAGTCATCATCTTGCCATCGTACTGCTTGACCACTGCTGCGAGAAAATCACCAGCAGTCTTGTACTTGATGGTGGTGCCAAACTCGCCCAGCTTCTCCAGAGTCTCAGCGACTCCGCGGATTCCTTCGCAAAGGTCTTCGAACTTAGGATCGTTGGCGTTCATGCCTTTCCAAGACTCGAGTCTTGGTGAAGGCTCATATGGCTTGTCGGTGCCCGACTGTTGCCAAAAGAATTTGGCTATGTCTTGCATGAAATTCTTTGCGT
>Ga0315902_10010483_pt1 | contig 12248 bp, 1 predicted proteins | sample LakEriMetagenome_9_FD_203523 | JGI IMG/M metagenome (GOLD analysis project Ga0315902, IMG submission 203523) | Freshwater fungal communities from buoy surface, Lake Erie, Ohio, United States - Buoy 12 MA117 | ecosystem: Environmental > Aquatic > Freshwater > Lake > Lake biofilm | place: USA... | reverse complement strand
AGGCCACGCCGGGGACGGCGGCCACGCGCTGCTTGCTGAGGAGCTTCTCGCAGAAGTTCACGCTCTTGATGCCGGTCTGCTCGATGTCCACGAGGAAGTAGAAGGCACCCTTCGGCTCGACCACGCGCAGGTTTTTGAAGCCCGTCAGACGGCTCATCATGTATTGACGGCGCACGTCGAACTCGTCGCGCATGTCGGCCACGATCTGCTGGTCGCCCTGGAGGGCGGCGAGGGCACCATACTGGGCAAAGGTGGTCGGATTGCTGGTGGTATGGCTCTGGATGGTGTCGATGGCGTCGGCGATCTTCTTCGGAGCGGCGGTGTAGCCGAGACGCCAGCCGGTCATCGCGTAGGCCTTGGAGAAGCCGTTGATGGTGATGGTGTGGTCGTAGATTTCCTTGCTGATGCTGGCGATGGAGACGTGCTTCTCACCGGAATAGACGAGCTTTTCGTAGATCTCGTCGCTGAGGATGATGATGTCCTCGCCCGCGGCGATCTCACCGATGGCGGCGAGTTCTTCCTTCGTATAAACGCTGCCAGTCGGATTGCCGGGGCTGTTGATGATGATCATCTTCGTCATCGGGGACATGGCGTCCTCGAACTCCTCCGGGGTGAGCTTCCAGTCGTTCTCGCGCTTGGTTTCCACGATGACCGGGATGCCGCCGACCATGCGCACCATTTCCGGGTAGCTGGTCCAGTAAGGGGCGGGGATGATGACTTCGTCGCCCGGATTCACCACGGCGAGGATGGCGTTGTAGCAGGAGTGCTTCGCGCCGCAGTTCACGCTGATCTGGGAGGGCTCGTACTGGATCTGGTTGTCCGCGAGGAACTTGGCGGCGATGGCCTCGCGCAGTTCGATGATGCCGGCGCTCTCGGTGTAGCGGGTCTTGCCGTTCTGGAGAGCCTCGATGGCGGCGGCGGTGATGTGGGCAGGGGTGTCAAAGTCCGGCTCACCGGCACCGAAGCTGAGCACGTCGATTCCCTGCTTCTTGAGCGCCTTCGCCTGGGCGGTGATGGAAAGGGTCATGGAGGGGGCGACTTCGGCGATGTTTTTGGCAATGAAATCCGACATAGGAGCAGGAGGTGGAGGGAAGGGGTGGGATCGAGGGCCGCCTACAAAGGCGGGGAAGGCTCAGTGGTCAAGGCTTCGCTTCGCAGCTTTGGGAAGCCGGTTTCCCAGACAGGTGTTGACGGTTTGGAGGTGGTTTCGATACAATTTCAGACAAACGGGCTTCTCCACCCAACGCAGCACCTAATGAAAAGGTCTGTGAAGCGTTCGCCTGTTCACAACCACCGCACCCAACCATGCGTCTCCGCCTTTTGATGGCCTTGATGGCCTTATTCTCGTTTCTTGCTGTCATCTGGCAGCAAACCGGTGTCGATGAGCCCGCCACAAAGCCGTCAGCCGAGGCCCCGACGGCATCTTCAAAGTCCGCCGTGGCCGATTTGAAGGCCAAACCGGCTGCTGAGCCCCCAAAAGCCGTCGAAGCCACCTCAGGCGACGCTTTGGCCGATTTCGATGAGTGGTCCAAAAAGTTCCTCGCGACTCGGAATCCCGATTTGATCTCCAAAGGTGTGCAATTGGCCCAAGAACGTCGGCCGGTCTTCAAGGCGTTGATCATGGAGAATCCGCGTGAGGCGATTCAGAAGGCGGTGCCGATGGTGGTGAGGCAGAAATTGCCGCCGGAGATTGTTTCGCTGCTGGAGAAGCGGATGAACCACATCGGAGCCATTCGCGTGATGCAGGGCGTGCCACTGGATCCGAATGATCCGCCGGTGCCGACGTATCGCGAGGTGGAGTTGCAGAAGGGCGGGACGTATCGCGCTTATGTCTATGGCGAGCGGGAGAAGAAGCTGACGTGGACGGCGGGTGCTTATGTGAATGGCGTGGCGATGGATTCGGAGTTCGCGATCAGCGATGAGCCGACACGTCGGCTGGAGGTGGGTGAGCGGCTGCCGGAGGGGAAGCCGGTGGTGGGGGATTGCCCGGTGTCCGGGAAGTATGTGATAGAGCCGGAGGATTTGCCTGCGGAGGTGCCGGAGACGCTGGCGGCGGTGGAGACGCCCATTGAAATCATCACGTTTTGCGATGGCTCGCACATCGCGATTCAAAACCAGACGATTCTTTATGGTGAAGGCGTCACGGGGGGCTCGATGGCGTTTTCGGGCATTTTGCCGTCATCGCCCACTTCGGCGCTGGGGCAGGTGAAGGTGATCGTGCTGAATGTGACCTACGCGGATCAAAACACACTGCCTTCCACCGAGGCGGAGCTGTACAATGTGCTGCGGGATGTGTCGGATCATTATTCAAAAGCGAGCTATGGCCGTCTTTCGCTCTCGGGGGTCGTGGCACCGCCGATCAAGCTGCCGCACAATGAGGCGTGGTATGTGAACCGCGATACGAGCAATGGCGGTGACATTGGCGGCACCGGCATCTCCATGGCGGATGCCCGCGAGGCGGCGCGGAAGATGGGCTACGACTGGAATGACTACGACTGCACGGTGATGCGGCACAATGGCGGCCCCGGCAGCTACGGCGGTCTCGGCGGCGGCAGCACGGTGTGGTGTCGCAGTAACAGCATCAGCCTCTGGGCGCATGAGATCGGGCATGCCTTCGCGCTCGGGCATTCGAATTTTTGGACCACCTCGGGCACGAGCAGCATCGGCAATGGTGCCAATGAGGAATACGGCGACAGCTACGACATCATGGGCGGCGCTGGTACCCAAGGGCATTACAACGCGGCGGCGAAGGTGCAGATCAAATGGCTGCCGACTTCGTTTTTGCAGCCGGTGACGCAGAGCGGGCTGTATCGCATCCATGCGTTTGACCAAGGGGCGCTCGATTCATCGAAGCGCTATGCTTTGACCGTGCTGAAGGACTCGCAGCGCACTTACTGGGGCATGGTGAGGTCGCTTTTCGACTCGAATCCCTTCATGAAAAGCGGCCTCGAGCTTGGATGGAAGTTCCCGAATGGTGGCGGTGGCAATTTCCAGCTCATCGACACGACAAATGGCTCGCCCTACGGCAAAACGGACGCGGCGATTTCCCTCGGCGCGACGTTTTCGGACACGGAGAGTGGCATTCACATGACGACGGTGGCGGCGAATGACAATCCGCGCTTCATCGACGTGCAGGTGAACCTCGGCAGCTATCCCACGAATCAAAAACCCGTGATGACGCTGGCGGCGAGTGCCGATGTGGTGCCGGTGAATGCCACCGTGACCTTCACTGCGACGGCGACCGACCCAGATGGCGATCCGCTGGCGTTTAACTGGCAGCACTTCGGCGGCGGCACGCAGATTGTGTCGCCAAACTCGAATGTGATGACGCGGCAGTTCACCTCGGCAGGCACTTACATCGTGACCTGCACGGTGAGTGACATGAAGGGCGGCACGGTGACGCGGAATCAGCTCATCACGGTCGGTTCATCGACCACCTTCACCATCAGCGGGCGTGTGACACTGCTGGGGCAGGGTTTGCAGGATGTCGTGATCACTGCGAATGGCGCGAACGGTGTCATCTCGGACGCGGACGGCTATTTCACCATCCCCGCGCTGACGGCGAACACCTACACGCTCACACCGCTGCTCTACGGCTACTCGTTTGGCGAGTTGTTTAACAACAGCATCACCGTGGGGCCAAACTTCAGCGGGGCGAATTTCGAGGCGACGGCGCAGAGCGTGGTGACGATCACGGCGCTGAATCCGGCCGCGAACGAGCTTTCACCCCTCACGCCGGGCACTTTCCGAATCACACGCACGGGCGATAACTCGCAGGATCTCGTGGTGAATGTGAATTCAGCCATCGGCGGTGCCACGATCACGACGGACTACACGCTCTCGCCGGCCTATGTGACTGGTTCGCAGGGTTTCAGCACCTTCACGATCCCGGCAGATGCGGCCACGCTCGATGTGACGGTGACGCCGGTCGTTGATGCGTCGAGCGAAGGGCCTGAGACGGTCATTTTGCAGCTCGGGCCGGGGAATGGCTACCTTGTGGGCAGTGCGTCGAGCGCCACGGTGGTCATTGCGGATGATGACACGGCTTTGCCAAAGGTGAGCCTCACCGCGACGAAGAACTCGACGATGGAAAACCTCATCGATCCGGCGGTTTTCACGATTTCACGCACGGGGAGCACGGCGGCGGATTTGACGGTGAATTATGCAATTTCCGGCACGGCGGTGCATGGAGGCGATTTCACGACCTTGAGCGGCTCGGCGACGATTCTGGCCGGAAATGCCTCTGTGACAGTCGAGGTGGCTCCGATCAATGATTCGAGCTCTGAAAGCCTCGAAACGGCGATTTTGACGCTGAGCACGAACGCGGCCTACATCCTCGATCCGCTCGCCACGACGGCCACGGCGTCGATTTACGATGATGACCTGCAAACGGTGAACGTGACCGCGAGCGACGCGACGGCCACGGAGATCGATTTGACCGCTCCAGGCGCGGCGGCAGACACGGGGACGTTTTTGATCACCCGCAGCGGCGATACCACGAACCCGCTGACGGTTTATTATGCCTTCTCCGGCGTGACGGGCAGTGGCGTGATGGCGCTGCATGGCCCGGATTATGAATGGCTGCCCGGCGTGGTGGTGATCCCGGCGGGTCAAAGCGCGGCGAGCATCACGATCGTTCCGCGGTTTGACGGTCTGGGTGAAGGACCGGAGCAGTGCGTGCTGAATCTCGGTGCCAGCGCCACGAATTACATCCTCGGTAGCAGCGCCACGGCGACGGTGACGATCAACGACAACCCGGCGGACAAGCCCTACATCGACGTGGTGAACACCGCGAACGGAGTCGAGCCTTCGACGAACGCGAATTTCCGCATCGGGGTGCGCGGCGGCAGCAATGCCACGCCGTTGCAGGTGGATTTCAACCTTTCCGGTTCGGCGGTGAACGGCACGGACTACGACATCATCGGCTGGTGGCTGCCGCAAAGCTCCGGCAGCACGGAAAACCTCCGCGCGATCTGGGCGGCGGATGCCACGAACCTCTGGGCTGTGGGTGACAACGGGACTATCCTCAAAGGTGATGGCACGAACTGGACCGCGCAGACGAGCGGCACCGCAGAGCATCTCCGCAGCGTGTGGGGCAGCAGCGCCACGAGCGTGTGGGCTGTGGGTGATGCTGGCACGATCCTTTTCTTCAACGGCACGAGCTGGGTGGCACAGACGAGCGGCACCACGAACGTACTGCGCGGCGTTTGGGGCAGCAGCGGCACGAATGTGTTCACCGTGGGGGATGGCGGCACCATTCTGCGCAGCACGAACGGCACCGCGTGGACGGCGCAGACGAGCGGCGTCACCTCGCGGCTCCGCGCTGTGCATGGCAGCGGTGCGAGCAATGTGTGGGCGGTGGGTGACAGCGGCGTGATCCGTTTTTGGAACGGCACGACGTGGGGATCGCAAACCTCCGGCGTTACCACGCAGCTCAATGCGGTCTTTGCGGCGAACTCGACGAACATCTGGGCCGTCGGCACCGGCGGTGTGGTGCGCAAGGGCAGCGGCACGACCTGGGCCAGCCAGACCTCCGCCAGCGGCGCGGATTTGAACGCCGTCTGGGCTGCCAGCACGACAAACCTGCTCATTAGCGGCTCGCAAAGTGCCCAGATGGTCAGCACGAACGGGACCGCATGGTCGAATGTGCTGCTGAGCGCCCTCGGCACCTTCAATGGCGTCTTTGGCACCAGCGCCACCATTGGCTGGGCCGTGGGCGATGGCGGTGCGATCTTCAAACGCGACAACGCCACCGCGATGGCCGTTCCCAGCAGCGTGGTGTTCCCGCGTGCCACCACCACGCTCGATTTGGCGCTTCGCACGAAGGACGACACCGATCTCGAAGACATGGAGACGATCTCGCTCGCCATCAATAACTCGGCTTCGTATCAAATTTTCCCGGCCAGTGCCTCCGCCAGCGCTTGGCTGCGTGACAACGATAACGTGAACACGCTCGTCATCGACACGCAGGTGGGCACCGGCGGCTCCATCACCACCGCCGAGGGCGGCACCGGCGTGATCAAATTCTACATCTCACGCATCGGCAGCACGACGGCGGCCGTGACGGTGAATCTGAGCTACAGTGGCACCGCGACGGGCGGCGGCGTGGACTACACTGCGCCTGCCAGCGTGACGATCCCCATCGGAGCGACGGGCGTGGATGTGCCGGTCACCATCGTCAATGACACGACCTACGAAGGCACGGAGACGATCATCCTCGATCTCGCCGCCGGCAGCTACTCACGCGGCAGCAGCGCCACGATGTATGTCTCGGACAATGACACCGCACCGGCCACCATCGCGTTCACCAATCCCAGCTCTTCCGGTTTGGAAAACGTCACGAATGTGAGCATCCCCGTCACGCTTTCTGCGGCGCAGCCCGGCGATGTGAGTGTCGAGTATCAGGTCAGCGGCAGCACTAACTCTTCGAGCGCCTCCTTCAGCAGTCGTGCAGTGCCTTATTGGGTGCGTTTGGTGAAGACGGGTAACTCCGTCACTTATCATCAGTCCAACGACGGCGTCACCTGGACGCAGCGCGGCACTGCGGTGACGGTTTCCAATCTCGGCAGCACCAGTTACTTCGCCGGCATCGCTTTTGCACCGGGATCGACCACGCAGTTCACTGCGGTGATGGACAATTTCACCGTGGACGGCCTTTCCGCCGGCGGCAGCACGCTCGCTGAGCAGGCGGCCAGCATCGGCACGGTCACAGGCGGCAGCAGCGTCGCATCAGGCGTTTATACGTTCACCAACTCGGGTAACGGCCTCAGCAACACGTCCGCGGACAACTTCAGCTACGTTTATCTGCCCGTCTCGAATTCCGCGAACTGCACCGTGACCGCCCGCATCGTGAGCAATGGCAATGCCAACACGGCCTCCCGTGCCGGGGTGATGCTGCGCTCCAGCACGGCGGCTGGCAGCGTGCATGCCGCCGCACTCGGCACCGGCACCACTGCGGGTGAGTTTTACACCCTCCAGCGCACCACCACGAGCGGCACCGCGACGCTCAGCGCTTACACCAGCCTCATCCTGCCCATGTGGGTGCGCACCGTGCGTGCGGGTAATAGCTTCACGCAGTCCGTGTCACGCGATGGCGCTGTGTGGACGAATTTCAGCGTAACGCCGAACATCGCCTTCGGTCAAAAAATCCTCGCCGGCCTCGCCGTCACCGCGCAGAGCGACGGGCAGCTCGCCACGGCCACCTTTGATAATGTCACGCTCACAGGCAGTCCCTACACCTCGCAGGGCGGGCGCACCATCGGCTTTGTGAATGAGCAGGGCAGTGACAGCGTGAGCAGCGGCGTGTGGACCGTGACCGGCAGCGGCGGCGGCATCGGCGGCGGCACGGACGAGGCGCATTTCCCCAGCACGGAGGTCTCGGGAGATTTCACGTTCGTCGCCCGCGTGCTGTCGCTCACCGGCGGCAACACCGCCGCGCAGGCAGGCATCATGGTGCGTGAGGATCGCACGCACTACGCACGCGCCGTCCATACCGGCTGGGTGAAAAACAACACGGTGGAGCAGCGCTACCGCCTCCAGAGCAACACCACCGCTTTCGGCTCCGGCGTAGATTACCTCCTGCCGCCCGGCGTGCTCACCATCCCCGCAGGACAAACCACGGGAAACATCAACTTCACCGTCACAAACGACACGATGGATGAGCCGGATAATTTGATCACCGTCCAGCTCCTGAACGCGAATGGAGCCAACATCGGCACGAATGCCTTCCACGGCTTCACCATCATCGACGACGACAATCCGCCCGCCATGCCCTACGCGGGCTTTGCGACGGCCAGCAGCAGCATTTTGGAAAACGCGGGCACCGCGCAAATCGCGGTCTCATTGAGCGCACCGGCCACCGCAGCATCCAGCGTGGATTTTTCCACCACCAACGGCACCGCGACACAGCCCGGCGACTACACCACCACGAACGGCACGCTCGCCTTTGCCGCCGGTGAGAGCGTGAAATACATCTCCGTGCCCATCACGGATGATTCTGTGCTCGAAACGCCCGAAAACCTCACCGTCACCCTCGCCAATCCAGTCAATCTCGTCCTCGGCAGCATCCAAACGCACACGCTGAGCATCACCGACAACGACTCACCCGCCGTCAGCATCGTGGCGAATGACCTCAGCGCCTCCGAAAGCGGCGACGCAGGCCAGTTCACCCTCACCCGCACCGGCGACACCTCCGCAGACCTCGCCGTCACGCTCACCCGCACTGGCACGGCTGTCAGCGGCACGGATTATGCCACCATCAACACCACGCAGACCATTCTCGCGGGTCAAAGCACGCTGCTCATCAGCGTCACTCCAACACAAGACACCACCAACGAAGGTAATGAGACAATCATCCTTACCGTCACCACCGGCAGCGGCTACGTGATCGGCACATCCAGCGCCGCCACGGTGAATCTCGCCGATGACGATCGCAGCACCGTCACGCTCGTCGCGAATGATCCCACCGCTTCCGAGACAGTCGGAAATCCCGGCCAGTTCACTGTCACCCGCACCGCGCCGACGAATGTGACGCTCACCGTCAATCTCACCATTGCAGGCACCGCTGCGAACACCACCGACTACGCCAACGTGGCCAGCACGCTGGCCTTTGCCGCCAATGAAGTCAGCAAAGTCATCACCATCACGCCCGTCGATGACAGCAGCATCGAAGGACCGGAGGACGTGACCATTTCACTCGCCAGCGGCTCCTACGACATCGGTGCGCAATCCTTCGACAACGTCACCATCGCCGACAACGACAACCCGCCCACCGTCTTCATCAACGGCCCCACTGCGCAGGGGCCTCTCATCGCGGCCACCAATGGCGTCATCCTCAGCGCCAGCGTGAGCGATGATGGCACGCCCGCAGCCGTCACGCAGACCTGGAGCCTCGTCAGCGGCCCCGGAACGGCGACCATCGAATCGCCGAATGCCGCTACCACCGCGGTGACCGTCTCCGCCGCCGGAACCTACGTTTTCCGCATCAGCGCCACGGACACGCAATTCACCGTCAGCGATCAAATCACCGTCGTTTTCGGAAACAGCCCCGTGGCATCGAATTGGATCACACAGGACCTCGGGCCGTCCTCCTCGCGTCGTGGTCAGTCGCTCGAATACGGCGGCCTTTTCACCGTGACGGGCACCGGTGCCGGCTACGCCGCGCAAACCAACGATCAGGCCCACATCATGGTTCGTGGCGCCACAGGCGATGGCAGCGTTGTGGCACGTTTGACGAGCTTTTCCACCACCGGAGCCCTCGCAGGCATCACCATCCGCGATTCGCTCGCCCGCGGCTCCAATCGTGCCGTTTTGGGCTTTGTGCCCGGCACTGGCTTGCAGTTCCGCACCCGCACCACCGTCTCCACCTCAGACACCAGCGTGGCCGCCACAGTCCCCGCGCTACCCTTGTGGCTCAAACTCGAACGCAATGCCACCACCAACGAGATCAGCGCCAGCTACAGCAGCGATGGCACGAGTTGGACCGCCGTCGGAACACCTGTCGTCATGCCACTGCTCAATGCCGATGCCCATTACGGCCTCACCACGACCAGCAACAGCACCTCCAGCAGTGCCACGGCCGTCTTTGACAACGTCACGCTCACTCCCACACCCAGCGGCCCTGCTTTGGTGAGTGAAGACAGCGGCACCACGCCGAACACCGCCGGTAGCGGCAGCTTCAGCGGCGGCACTTACACCATCGCAGGCCCCACCACCGGCTACTTCCACGGCTGGCAATACTATGGCGACCTCGATGTCATCACGCGCCTCGTCACCTTCAGCAGCGGCGCGGGCAGCAGCAGTGGTGGCATCCGCATCGCCGAGAGCATCGAGGGCGGTGCGCAGCTGCACATCGGTCGCATGCCCACCGGCAGCTATAGCGGCTACTACTGGACCAGCATCGCCGGCGGCAGCAACGGCGGTGTGCCCAGCGGCATCAGTGCAGGAAATTGGATTCGTTTTGTGCGCCGAGGCAATGCCATCACCGGCTATCGCGCCACGCACAACAGCACCACCGGCGGCCCAAATGCCTGGACTCAAATTGGCCAGCCGCAGACCATCATCATGACCACGCCCGTGTGGGTCGGCTTCTTCGTCAACAACGCCAGCGGCGCCACCGGCACCCAAAACACCTGCACCTTCACCAATCTGAGCATCAACGCCGTCAACAAAGCGCCCGTGATCACCGCCACGGCTGGAGGCAGCGTCTCGCCCATCGCCATCGACGGCACCATCACCGACGACGACCTCCCCGCGGCCTTTACAAGCCTCTGGTCACGCCGCAGCGGCCCCACCGGCATCTCCTTTGCCAATGCTTCACTCGCCGACACCACCGCCATCCTCACTGAGAGCGGCCCCATCGGCCTGCGTCTGTCCGCCGACGACACGGGCACGCAATCCTTCTTTGATTTGAACTTCACCGCCTACTCCACGCCCTTCGCCCAGTGGCTCGATCAGACCAACACGGGCAACGAGAACAACCAGGCCGCAGAAGCCATCGCCGACACGGATGGAGACGGTCTGATGAATCTCCTCGAATACGCCGTCGGCACCAACGGCGTCATTCAGAACAGCGATCCACAGGTTGTCACCCTTGCACCTGTCAGCAGCCAGCAATACCTGCGTCTCACCCTTCCCAAAAACCCGGCGGCCACCGATATCACCTTCATCGTCGAAGCGTGCAGCGATCTCGTCAGTTGGAGCAGCGCCGGTCTGATCATCGAAACCAACACGGCCACCCAGCTCGTCGTCCGCGACAGCATCGCCGTCACTCCCGGTGCGCACCGCTTCATGCGCGTCCGTGTCACCCGCTGAGTCGCGAATTCCGGTTCACAAGTGGAACAATCTCTCACTCCAGTGCTCGCGCGGCCCGGAGTTTGCTCTTCCTTGCCCTTGAACCTTCCGCCTGCCCGTCCACCCTCCGTCCGTCATGCCTGATTCTGAAAACAGCAGCGCCAATCCGTCCGTCATCTCCGATCTGGACGATCTCAATACCATCGCCGGCCTGCGCAAAGGCGCCGTCGTGCTTGGCCGATTCAAACTGGAGCGCTGTCTCGGCCGCGGCGGCATGGGCGAGGTCTGGCTCGCGCATGACCGCACGCTTGAGGAACAGCTCGCGCTGAAACTCCTTCCACGCCTCATCCACTTTGACGAACGCGCCGTGGATGACCTGAAAAACGAGACCCGCCGTGGCCGTCAGCTCTCGCATCCGAACATCGTGCGCGTGTTCGACTTCTACAAAGACGACGAGAACGTCGGCATCGCGATGGAATACGTGGGCGGTGAAAATCTCTCCGCGCTGCATGCGCGCGAGCCGCACGGCGTCTTCACCGCGGACAAAATCACGAATTGGACGCGCCAGTTGCTCCAGGGGCTCGATTACGCCCATCGCACGGAAAAAGTCGTGCATCGCGATTTGAAGCCAGCGAATCTTTTGGTCGATCAAGCCAGCGGGAATCTCAAAATCGCCGACTTCGGCATCGCGCGTTGCCTCGCCGACAGCATGCAGCGCGTCACGGTCTCCGCGCAGAGCCGCGGCACACTTTGCTACATGAGCCCGGAGCAGGCCATGGGCCGTGGAGCGAATCCGCTCGATGACATTTACGCCGTCGGAGCCACGCTTTACCAGCTCCTCGCCGGCACACCGCCGTTTTACAGCGGAGACGTCTTCAATCAGATCCTCAAAGTGCCGCCGCCGCCGATTGGCGAGCGCCAGCGCGAGCAGGGCTTCAACGTGCCGCCGCCGCCGCAGTGGGAAATGGCCATCATGCGCTGTTTGTCCAAGGAACGCGCGGACCGCCCGCAGAGCGCGCTCGAGGTTTTGGATTTGCTCGGCCTGCGCACGGGCGACATGCCCGCGCCGCTGCCCTACACGCTCCGAGATGGCGCCGCAGCACCCGGCGTGGTCGTTTCATCGCCGCATCCGGGCCACACGATGCCCCCGGCCGCCACGCTGCCGATTCCGACCCACACCGGTGTCGGCACCAGCACGATCGCTGTCTCCACTTCCGCTCCAGTCGTCACCGTGCTGCCCGGAGCCACGCGCACGATCGATCTCACGCGCACCATCGGCGGCCAGCAGACTCAAACAGCCTCCAAACCCGGAACAAGCCAGGATGGCGGTAAAACCGACAAGCCAGCCTTCCCATGGAAAATCGTCGCCGCGGCCGCCGTCGTCGTTTTGGGCGGTGCAGGGGCGTATTTGGCCCTGAAGCCAAAAAAGGTCGATTCTGGCAATCAAACAGCCGGAA
>Ga0315902_10010482_pt1 | contig 12248 bp, 10 predicted proteins | sample LakEriMetagenome_9_FD_203523 | JGI IMG/M metagenome (GOLD analysis project Ga0315902, IMG submission 203523) | Freshwater fungal communities from buoy surface, Lake Erie, Ohio, United States - Buoy 12 MA117 | ecosystem: Environmental > Aquatic > Freshwater > Lake > Lake biofilm | place: USA... | reverse complement strand
CGAAATGGTTTTGTGATTGCATCGATCGATTGGAAGGCGGAGGGGCGGATCACCTACGGGTTCTCAGCTCGGGAACACCTCTTGGTCCTCCGGGCAGTGCGTGAGCTGCTCCGCAGCTTTTCCATCGATTCCGACCGCGTTTTTCTGGCTGGGCATTTCGAGGGAGCGAGGGCAGCCTATGATATTGCGATCTCGCATCCTGACCAATTCGCTGGCGTGATTGGCGTCTCGGGCGGCATGGGGAAATACATTGACCGATATAAGGACAGCCGCCATCTCGGCGTGCCCGTTTACTGTGTGCTCGGTGAGCGCGACCAGTTCAAGGTTTCGGCAATCGATGCCCTCAACCTCTGGCTTGGTTCCAAGGTCTACAACGAAACGACGTTAGTTGAATACAAGGGTCGTTTGGCCGAGGAATTCTTTGAAGAAGTCCCGGAGATTTTCAAATGGTGCAAGGTCCACAAACGCAGCTGGCCCTCGGCGGGGCAGGATTTTGAAATGGAATCCAAGACGTTGCGTCCTTGGGATAACTGGTTCTGGTTTTGGGAGTTTCGGGGGATTCCCGACAACAACATCCGGTATCCCGAGGATTGGGCTGAGCGGGGCCTCGATCCTCTCAAGATTACGGCGACGTTGCGGGCCAACCAGCCCAACCTGTTCCGCCTCGGCCCTTCGAGTTCCGGTGCGGGTGGTGTGTTGTGGCTCTATCCCGAACTGGTCGATTTCTCCAAGGAAATCCAAATCGCTGACCGGGGATCGTTCAAGGGCGCGGTCAAGCCTTCGCGGAAGACGATGCTGGAAGATGTCCGCCGGCGAGGGGATCGCCAACGTCCGTTTTGGGCGAAGGTCGTGTGCGATGGTAAACGCTGGACAGTTGAAGAGTAGTCTGGTTTAACGACACCATTCAAGTGCGGCGCGGACTCGGTCATCTTTAAACTCAAGCCGGGCAAAGACGACAGTGAGTCGCCCGTAAGGGCCGCGGCGTGAGCGAACTCACTGCGTCGCGCGGGGCACGTCGCGCGGGGCACGTCACGCGTGGCACGTCACGAGGGGCATGTCACGCGGGGCACGTCGCGCGGGGCAGACAGTTTTTCCGGCGTGGTATCGGCCACGCTGTCTCAGCTGCGCGTTCGGCAAGTTTTGCGCAAACTGGCGGATAACTCTGGCGAAGCATGGCGCCGGGACCGATTGCTACGAGTCCAGGTTTCGGTCGTGCGGGTCTGGCTTTTTGCAGACAGCCAGAAAGCACTCGGCCAACGCGTGATTCTGATCGGTGGTCGGTTGGATCCCGGCTGGTTGGCCATGATTGTAGGGAAACGGTGTTCCTGAATTCTGATTGAACAGTTCGATTGCGGCGAAGTGCGGTTGCAAGAGCCGGACAAAGGAATCTCGATCGAAGACCTTTTTGTGGTGGGGAGCAATCTCCAGCGGCCAGCCATTGGGCGTGCTGCAGATCAGCAGGCCACCGGGGCGGAGGACGCGGGTGTACTCGGCGACTGCCTGCCCATCTTCCTCGACGTGTTCGATTGTTTCAAAAGAAACGACGACATCGGAGCTTTCATCGGGGAGCGGGATCGCGGTCACGCTGCCGACCAGGTATCCCATGTTCGCTTGGCAGTGTTTGCTGCGAGCGTAGTGAATCGCCTCGGGACAGATGTCGATGCCGGTGACACTCGCCGCTTTTCCCGCAGCGGCGAGGAGTTCGGACCCATAGCCAGTTCCACAGGCAATATCGACGACCTCTTTCCCCGCGGCATATCCGGCGGCGAAGCGATAGCGAGCGAGGTGGAATTCCGCTCGACCGGGATCAAAAATCGGAACCGTCGGGTCCATGCGCTCTGAGCGATTTTGAAAAAGCCACAACCCCTCCGCGCTGCCGAGGCAGTGTTCCAGCAGGTTCTCCAGTCGGCTTACCCGATCTCGCAGTTGAGCGAGTTGCTCCCGCTGGTTGCGAATATAGTGCAGGGCATCAGCGACTTTTTGCTCAGTTGTTTTCGTTTCCATCACGTGAACCGCTGAAGGGCGAGGGACTCGATGCCCCGGGGAGGCGGCATATCGCCCAGCCCGAGGGGAGGATAAATTGAGAAGCGAACCGGACCAGGGGGTGGGAGAGCCAGTGGTTGTTGGGCAGGGTCCAAATGCTGCCCTACCCAGACAATCTCTTGAGTCTAGCGGATTTCATGCGTTTCGGGCCCAGCGGTCTGGGCTGGTCGATGAGGAGAGAGACTGGTGAATCGGAAAGATGCAAACTCAGAGTTGGACGTGCTGGTCGTGGCTCCGCATCCGGATGACGCCGAGCTTGGGTTGGGCGGGACCATCGTCAAGCTCCTGCGGTGCGGTTGGCGGGTTGGCATTCTCGATTTAACCAGCGGCGAGCCGACACCATTTGGCTCTCCGGAGATTCGCGCCGCGGAAACGGCTGCGGCCTCTCGGGCGCTGGGGGTTACCTGGCGAAAGAACCTCGGGTTGCCAAATCGGCGTCTGGAGGCAAGTCTGGAGAATCGGGCCCGTTTGGCGAGCGAGATTCGGCTTTGTCGGCCGCGGTGGCTGTTCGCGCCGTACTGGGTGGATGCCCATCCTGACCACCTGGCCGCGACGGAGCTGATCGAGGCTGCGCGGTTTTGGTCGAAGCTCACCAAAACTGATCTGTCCGGGGAGCCTTGGCATCCCCAGCGCGTCTTTCATTACTACTGCGTTCATCTCAAACAACATCCGCAACCCGCATTTGTGGTCGATATTTCCGAGGAGTGGCCAGCGAAGCAACAGGCCCTGGCTTGTTTTCAAAGCCAATTCGTAACCGGAAGGGAAGCGGTTTCTCCAAGTTTTCTCGAGCAACTGGAACTGGAGGCCCGGTGGTGGGGTAAGACGATCGGCGTGAAATACGGGGAACCTATCGCTTGTCGTGAGCCCATCGGTTTGGCCGGACTGGAACAGCTAATTTGAACGTTTTCGGCAGCTCGACCTGATGAAATCTTCGTGTTGCCTCCCGAGCCAGCTTCGGCCGGGGCAGTCTTTTGGAGAGCGGATCGCCTATAATCGGGCTTCGCGATCGGGCCGTACAAACGGGCTTCGCGATCGGGCCGTACAAACGGGCTCCGCGATCGGGCCGTACAAACGGGCTCCGCGTTGTGATCGTTGGCAAATATCGATTGCCTGAAAGTTACCTCCAGTGATCTCTCGCCTTCGTGGCCAGAGTTTTGGCGGGTTCGGGCAGAGGTCCGTCTTGCGAATTCCCGTTTGCTTTTAACCAAATTTCCAGCAGAGGAGTGTTTTTGTGAAACAGTTGAATCGTTGGTGCTTGTCCCTGTTCATGATGTGTTGCCTCTTGGCAGTCGGATTTCAGTCGGCCAGCGCTCAGGAATCCTTGCGCTGGAACCTGCAGAAGGGGCAGGCTTTCAGTCTGAAGATGAATCAGGACATGATGCAGAAGATGCAGCTCCCGGGACTGGGGGCGCAGGAAATTCCGATGACCCAGGAAGTCGATATGACTTGGTCTGTGGTCGATTCCGATGCGGAAGGGTTCACGGTCGAGCAAGTGATCACGCGGATGCAAATGTCGCTCAAGTCGCCCTTCATGAACATTGAATACGATTCGGATGACACCGACTCGAAGGATCCGTCGGCAAAGCAGATGGCCGAATCGATGAAGAACATTCTGGGCAAGAAGTTCGTCCAGAAGATGAATCGACGAGGCGAAGTCATCGATGTCAAGGTTCCGGAGGAATTGGAGGGCGATTCCGCATCGGCCAGAAATCCGATGTCGGGAGACATGCTCAAGCAGGTGACACAGCAGGCCGCCTTGGTTTTCCCTGAAGGCGGTTTGTCGGTTGGGAAGTCTTGGGACTCAAGCATCGACATGAACATGAATGGAATGGCGATGAAGACCAAGAATACCTACACCTACGAAGGCACCGAAAAGGTTGATGGGAAGGAACTGCACAAGTTCGGCATCAAGATTGACATGGCGATTGAAGGCGGTCCGCAGGGGATCGAGGTCTCGGTCAAGGACCAAGACAACGGTGGAGTGGTTTACTTTGATGCTCAAGAGGGCCGGATTGTGTCGGCGACCTCGAAGCAGAAGATGACCTTGGAGATGAATGCCCAAGGACAGCAGATTGAGCAGGAAATGGATGGCACGGTCAAGTTGACCGTGACCCCAATCAAAAAGTAGTCAGCCGCGATTCGACGCTTTGGCCCGCTGGCCGGAGCGAATCAGCTGGGATTTGACACGCGACCGGCACCCCGTCAAGGTGCCGGTTTTTTTATGGACGCAGTCGAATACTCGGCCCGTGGACAACCACGGTAAAGCGACAGGTCGCATCAAGCCGGTTGCTCTGAGCTGACATCATCGTCTGACCGCAGAATGCCTACGAGTCGTGTTGGGAGTTCGGCCAAGCCAAACGGATTGTCCCTGTCCGGTCGCCTGCCGCGCTGGCCAATTTTTCGAATTTGCCGCTTAAACGCGGGGGATTTCAAAGGGGCGGCGGTAATCGCGGGAAAGCAGTGTCGCCGCCTGATCGTGATTGAGGATCGACTCCGCTGCTGGGTCCATCTGCAGTTCGCGTCCCAAAGTCAGCACCGGTTGGGATTGTAAGTCGACCTCGTTCGCTGCGAGATGGCGGAGCATCCGCTCGAGGGCGTCGAGGAACAAGTCATTGCCGGCGATTTCCTGTTTGATCTCATCGATGGAGGCACGTTCCCCAGTTAGGTGTGAGATGGCACCGGTGTGGCAGAGGGCGCTGGAAAGGTGGCCTTCGAGAACCGGAGCGTTGAGTTTTGCCGGGTCGCGACTGGTCACGGCGTCGAGGAAGTTGCGATAGTGCAGGTGGTCCCCCCCGCCCGACCATTCCTTGAGCACTGTGCCAGCGGGGTCAAAAGCCTTGGCCGAAGTGTAATTTGGAATGACCAGATACCCGCGCTCGCATTGAATCAGGACGCCGACGCGCGAGCCACGGAAGTTGTCCATGTTTTTGGCCCATGTTTCCGCGTCGACTTGCGAGGCCTTGTCTTTGGGGAGTCCCCTGGTTTCAAAGATCAGCGGAGCGGTTGGATACTGATGCAGGACAATCTGCGTGTTCGGAGTGTTCCCGGCATCGTCGTAACCGAGGCGTGCTCCGATACTGCGAATCTTTGGTGAGAGCACCTTTTCGCCGAGGAACCAGCGGGCGATGTCCATTTGGTGAATCCCTTGATTCCCCATGTCTCCATTGCCGGTGTTGAAATCCCAATGCCAGTCGTAATGCAATTTGGGGCGCATGATAGGAAGGTTCGCCGCGGGACCAAGCCAAAGGTCGTAATCGATCTCGGCGGGAACTTTGAGAGGTTCGCTCAATTTGCCAATCGCCATCCGGGGCTTGTAGCAGGTTCCAATCGCGTATTGGATCGAGCCCAACGCGCCGCTGTAGAGATATTCCCGGGCCTCTTTCAGGGCCGAACTGGAACGCGATTGCGTGCCGCACTGGCAGACGCGGCCGAGTTTGGCCGCGGCGCTGGCCAGTTGTCGACCTTCCCAGACATTGTGAGAGACCGGTTTCTCGACGTAAACATCCTTGCCCGCCAGCAAGGCGTGAATCGCGAGCAGCGAATGGGTGTGATTCGGCGTGGCGATTGAAACGCAGTCGATTTCGGGCGACTCGAGCAGTTTGCGGAAATCCGTATATTTCGCGAGCGTTCGTCCTTTGGGTTCCGCTTTCGCGACCTCGGCACAGCGACGTTCCAAAACCTGGCTGTCGCAGTCGCACAGGGCGACAACAGCTTCTCCGAAACCGTTCATGTGGTCTTTGCCGCGGCTGTTGACGCCAATCACGGCGACGCGAGGACCCGCAGGGCGGTTCATGATCCGGCCATAGGATACGGCTGGGGCTGCGAGCGCGCAGCCTGCCAGTGCCGCCGAGGCCTGCAGGAATTTGCGACGCGGAAGAGAAGTGCCCGTTGGTTCAACTCGTTCATTACGACTGGAACTTGCCATCGGAAGCATCCTCCGAAGATCAGGGAAAAAAGTGTTCAACGTGGCCAATGTTGTTGCGGCCGATTATTGGGCCTATCTTAGCGGGAAATCGAGCCGCCATGGGGCGTGTGCCCCCAATCGAGTTGTTGCCGAGCGCCGCTGCGGACACTCTCTTGAGCCGCAATGACCACACGCATCGCGCGATAGGTGTCGACCAAATCGGAAGAACGGCGAACCAGGCTCGTCACCGCGCGATAGAACATCCGCAGCATCTGTTCGCCAACGGGCGAGTCCGTTTCGAGCGATTCGGTATGTTGACCTGCATCGTCGAACCAAATCACGCTGTTCGGCAAGTCGACGAAGGCCACTCCCCGCTCACAACAAATTTGAATCGAGGCGGGGCGACGATAGGCAAGTGCATCCGGCCAGCGTTCAGGGATATAGTGTCCAACGCTCATTTGAGCCATCACGGGTACCGGGTTGGAATCTGCTCCTGGAAACTCAATGTTCAGCATTTGGTAATACGCATCCCGTTGAACTGAGTGCTCCTCGTGCAGGGAACTGATTACGGAGCTCGGTGGTCGACCGACCAGATAGGCGCACCAATCTACGGATTCCATCAGGTGACGCCAGGCCAGCGGGCAATAATCTCCCCGGCGAAGGCGATTCGATTGAGCCTCGGCTGGCATTCGCTCGTGGCAGAACATCAGCCGCGGTGGCCCCAGCCGCGTGGCGATCAACTCCTTCAGGCGAATCGTCGCTGGAGCATACCGCTTGGGAAGCTCGGCCATAAACGCCACACCCGATCGATCGACTCGCTGATGCACCTGATCAACCTGGTCGGTCGCGATATCCAGAGCGGCTGAACAAAACACCGATTTGCCCGCTTCACAGGCGGCGACAATTGGCAGGGGGCCAACCCAATCAGGCGAAAGGGCCAAGACGGCGTCGATGTCATCCCGCTCGACCATGGCGCGAAAGCCATCCATCGGCAGGGCGTTGAACTCCCGAGCGGCCTGCTCCGAACGTTTGTAGATCTCGCAGCAGATGGCCTTGACTTCGAAGCGATCGCTCAAGGCGTGCAGTGCCGGGCGATGGCGGCTTTGCCAGTGGTCACCCAGTCCGACTAGTCCCACTCTTAGTTTCATGACTCAGCTCCAGGAATCCGTCCATCCGACGTTCTGCAGGTCCGAGAGGGCACCGAACGATCCGCTTGTTAATCAAGGCCACGCAAACCACAAGGCTCGGCAAACTCGCGCGGCCAGCAGACGCAGCAACACGCGACAATCCTCAGCAATGCGCTGGCGGGGTGTCGCTTTGGGCTTCGTGGCGGAGCCGCGTTTGGTGAACAGCTGCGGCCTCATTATAGGGCTTGGAAAGGCCATCGGCAAAAATAGGCTGTCCGCCGGAGGAGCCCCGTCGTCTACCGGGGTGTGCGGGTTGGGGCGCGCGAGCAGCGGGCGGCCTTGGTCTCTTGAGGGGCCGCGCATCCGAGTTGGTATTCCGCGGCGTGGCGTCGCAGCGCGGCAGAAGAAGAGACCGAATAACTCGAATTTCCCGCACAGTTTCACAGCCGAAATCCTGCCGCTGAGGAATCCCTCGAACGCTTCTCCGGAACAACCCGAATTTCTTTACTGATTTCGGGGGTGAAGTCAAAAACCGCATCCCAAATTCGCACAATCCGCCGGCCGCTTCTCTACTCCCAGTCCGATATTTTTGCTGAGGATTTTGATTGCGCTCCGTCTCGCATCCCGGTCTCTCGGGCCGGTCGAGAGGGCTGGTTCGACTGCCGAACGGACGCGGCGACAGCCTCAAGTGGCGCAGACCCAGGGATAGCCGGGACTCAAGGCCCGGCGAAGGAGCGGATTATGAAATTGATGTTGGCAGGGTTGCTCTTACTTGCAGCAACGGTGCCCGTCTTCGCGGACGAGCCATTGGACTACAAAACCGCCTACGCCAAGGCACAGCAGGGCGACAAACCCCTGTTGGTGCTCGTTACCGCCACCTGGTGTCCCCCGTGTCAATCGATGAAAGCGACTACGATCCCGCAACTCCTCCGTCAGGACGCCTTCAAGGATTTTCACTACGCCACGGTCGACCTCGATGAAGAAGCGGAACTCGCTCAGAAGCTGATCGGCAATCGCGGCGTTCCCCAGCTGATCGTCTTCGAAAAGGTCGAGGGCAAGTGGCAAAAGCGGTACATGGCCGGCTATCAGACGGTTGCGAACGTCGAAAAGTTCATTCTCAATCCGGTTGTCGTGCGGACTGCGGACGCTGCCGCCGAGGGGATTGGAACGACTGAAAAGAAGTAACCGAATCGATCGGCGGAAGGGCCCGGGCACCCGCTGTGTCTGGCCAAACCTTTTGCTCTCAGAAAACAGGCACGGCGCAGTCTACAGAGAATGCGCCGTGTTTTTTTGTTTACCGACCGGTCGATAGTCGATCGCTTGGGCGCGCAGGGCGGGGCATGTCAGCTGTCGAACCAGCCGGCTCCCGGATCGTGGCAGCTACTTGCCGAGCGGCCAACGCCAAGCCTGATCCGGCTGTACCTTGGCCGGATCAATCAGCTTCAGGTCGAGCATTTGTTGATAGAGGCTATTCCAGCGCTCCGCCGTCATGCTGCCTAATTGCGATTCATCCATTCCGGGGGGAAGACAGAGCCCGCGCAACGCCCGAACGCCGTAGTCCAGCGCTTCCTTGGTCATCCCCTGCTGGTTTTGACTGAGGATGTAATCATTGGTCTTGACCGGATCTCGGAGGTAAAGTTGCCAACCCTCAATGCTCGCGCTGACCATCCGACGGACAATGTCCGGCTGCTGTGCGAGATAGTCTTCTGTAACCAAGAGGCAGCAGGCGTAAGGATTCCAGCCCACATCAGCAAGCATCAAATTTCGGACTTTAACGCCTTGCTGTTCGGCGAGAAATGGTTCGCTGAAGGAATAAGCTTGTTGAGCGGTACCGGGACCGGCGACTAATTGGGCGATCGAACCGAAATAGGGGACGATCTGCACGCTCGCGTCGAGCAGGTTTTTGCTCTTGAGGAAAGGGACAAACGGGCGACCTGTATCAGCCTCGAGTTTGATATTCTTGAGCTGCTCAAACGAGGTGATTCCCGAGTCCTCGCGGACCATGATGCACCGCGGGCCGATTTGCAAAGGGGCGCAAACGGCGACGAGTTTGCTCTCTTCCGAACGAGCAAGCAACACGTCATCCGCGTTTTCAACGCCAAATTGGACCCGGCCCAGGACCATTTCGGGCGGCACGGCGGAAGTTCGTCCCCCCGGCAGGATTTCGACATCCAGCCCGTACTTGTCATAAATCCCGTGAACGAGCGCCGCATAGAAGCCGCCGTGCTCGGCTTCGGGGTACCAGTTGAGAAGGAGTTTGACTTTGTCGCGAGCCGCTGCAGATTTTTCCGCCGGCGTCGGGGGCTTGGAGGCAGGTCCTCCACAGCCGACCAGCAACGCCCACGGCAGACAGCAGCACAGGACCAACCGGAGAACGAGCTTGCGGCGGGAGTGGCGGGATGGGGTTACGCTTCGCCGGTTGACCGGGGGATAGAGAATCATGAAGGAGCTCGCTAGCCTGCTGCTTCGAAATCGACGGTTCGGGTCCAGCGCCGAAGCAAGGTGCCGCTGACCAGATTCACGGCCAGGAAAAATCCGACCCCCAGTAGGGTACTCGCTCCGACGGCGGCTATCAACGCATCCGTCTTTTGCCGAGTTTGCCATTGGGTCATGAGCGTGCCGAGGCCGTCGTAGGCAGTGCCATTGCCGACAAAAAATTCACCGATGATCGCTCCGATCACGGCCAGCCCGGAAGCGATTCGAGTTCCGATCACCAAGAAACGGACGGCGGCAGGCAATTGGAGTTTCCACAGCGTTTGCCAACGCCCGGCTCCATTGAGTTGGAATAAATCGCGCCAATTCCGGTCCAGCGAAAGCAAGCCAGACGTCACGTTGGCGACAATTGGAAAGACGCTGATGATCACGGCCACGAGGACGATCGTCCGCAGGTTATTGCCCGACCAGATAATCAGTAGTGGAGCGATCGCCACAATCGGCACAGTCTGGAGGAAAATGATGTAGGGGTACAGTGAGATTCGCAACCAGCGACTTTGACTGAAAAGAATGGCGAGCAGCGTTCCGATCAAGACGCTCCCGGACAAGCCCAACACGGCCGCCTTGCCCGTGGCATAAAGCCCCTTGAGCAGCAAGCCGCGATTCTCCCAGCCCGCGTCGGCAACCTGCAGCGGCGAAGGCAACACCGCCTTGGGCAGGCCCCAAAGGCTCACTACGGACTGCCAAGTCAGCAGGAATAGCAGGAAAACCGCGAGGGGCGCCGCGCGGGCTCCCCAGCTCTCCAGGGAACGTGGTCGAGAGTCTTTCGAAGGAAGCGGGGCGCTCATACCGCAGCGGCCTCCATGGCGAATGCCACCTCGCCGTACAGTGTCGCGAATTCGGCAGTTGAGCGACTCGCCCTGAGCCGCGGGCTCGACAAGCGATTCCGCCAGACTTGGCGGACCGTTCCCCGGCCGATGATGGCAATCTGGTGGCTGAGAAAAACCGCCTCGGCGATGTTGTGGGTAACGAAGGCCACGGTTCGCGGTCGCTCCGCCATTAACTCCAGCAACAACTCATTCAGACGATTTCGCAAGACGTCGTCGAGAGCGGCAAAGGGCTCGTCGAGCAGCATGACCTCGGGGTCGGTTGCGAGGGCCCGGGCGAGGGAAGCACGCATTTTCATCCCTCCCGACAATTCGCCGGGGAATTTCTTCTGATCGGTCGAGCTCAGGCCGACCACCTCAAGAAAGCGATCGACCCGCTCCAGACTGGCCGCGTCCCTTTGTTTACCCGCCAACTCCAAAGGCAGAAGCACGTTACTGCGAACCGTGCGCCAGGGGAGTAACGTTGGTTCCTGGAACACGAATGACATCCGGCCACTCAGCGCGGCGATCGGTTGGTCGTCGCAGGAAATCGATCCAGCCTGCGGCTGAAGCAGTCCCGCAATGCACTTCAGGAGTGTGCTCTTCCCGCACCCGCTAGGTCCGAGCAAACAAGTGATCTCTCCCGGCGGCAGTTCCAGCGACAAGTCGCAAAGGACCGATTGCTCGGTGGCGTAGGAGAGTTGCAAATTGCGGCAACTGATTAGCGGGGGCTTCACTCGATGAACAGGCACAGCTCAAGGATGATGAAAAAACGCACTGCATGCAGACGCTGGGAACGGGTTCGTCGCTCCGGCGCCGGCCGGTTCCCTTGCAGCACTTGACGCTTGTTATAGAGGAACTGAATCGCAACCGCCAGCAAGAGCAGGGTTTAACAGCGGTGCGTGGGGTTGCCGGCGCGTGGCAGCACCGACTCCGAAGGCATGTTAGGATAGCGTTCCATAACGAGCCGCGCCGTGTCCAATGGCATTGCCTGTCCAATGGCATTGCCACTCGGCTCGACAGGGGGCGAAAGGGAATTGGAAGCCATGCTTAAGCAGAACAGAGATTGCGGGACGATTCAGGCCCTTTTTAAGAGCAACCCAGTTGCCCGGCGCAGCCAAGTTGCCCTGCGGGTCGCGTTGGCTGTCGCGGTTGTCTTCGGGGCGGGTGTGGTTGAGGGGCAAACTCCCCTGCCCGCTGCGGGAAGCCCGGCGACCTGGCGGCTGGTCCTCGAGTCGCGCGTAGATGCTGGAGCGGGTATCGAAGCCGGACCGGGAGGCGGCGCATGGGTGCCGCAGCGGAAATCGGTCGATTGGCAGCCCCAGCGAACTGCGGTCGTCGTCTGCGACGTCTGGGATTACCACCATTCCGTCAATGCGGTCCGCCGTCTGAATGAAATGGCCCCGCGGTTAAACCGATTTGTGGCCGCAGCGCGGAAGGCAGGCGCGACGATCATTCACGCCCCGAGCGATTGCATGGCGGCTTACGAGCAACACCCTGCGCGACAGCGGGCAATCGAACTCGCTGCCGCAGTCAGCGAAGCTCCACCGCCGCAAGCCGACGACTGGAATCATTGCCTGCCCACGGAAAAGAATGCCACCTATCCGGTTGACCAATCCGATGGGGGTGAGGATGACGACCCGCTCGAGCATGCTGCTTGGGCCAGGCAGCTCGAGGCCCTCGGTCGAAATCCAGCTGCTCCTTGGCTTGCCCAATCGCCGCTGGTAGAGGTCGACGGGCAGGCTGATCTGATTACCGACAAAGGAGGCGAGATTTGGAAAATTCTCCGCAACCGTGGGGTGGACCAAGTCTTGTTGGTTGGTGTTCATACCAACATGTGTGTCTTGGGCAGACCGTTTGGATTGAGACAGATGA
>Ga0315902_10010480_pt1 | contig 12249 bp, 11 predicted proteins | sample LakEriMetagenome_9_FD_203523 | JGI IMG/M metagenome (GOLD analysis project Ga0315902, IMG submission 203523) | Freshwater fungal communities from buoy surface, Lake Erie, Ohio, United States - Buoy 12 MA117 | ecosystem: Environmental > Aquatic > Freshwater > Lake > Lake biofilm | place: USA... | reverse complement strand
TGACCCCCTCCCCAAATCCTGAGCCAGGTCTTGTGAGAGAATCCTCGTGCCTCGAGAGGGGCTGGAAAGGGTTCTCTGATGAAGAAGCGACGCAGTGCAGAGCAGATCGTGGGCTTGCTCAGGCAGGCTGACGTGGACCTTGGGAAGGGTGCGACCGTGCCCGACGTCTGCCGACGGCTGGGCATCAGTCAGCAGACGTACTACCGCTGGCGAACGAAGTTCGGCGGCATGGACCCGAAGATGGCCAAGCAGCTTCAGGAGCTCCAGAAGGAGAACTCGAGGCTGAAGAAGCTGGTGGCGGATCAGGCCCTGGACATGCTGATCCTCAAGGAGGCCGCCCGCCCAAACTGACTTGCCCCGAGCGTCGCCGCCGGACGGTGGAATCCGTCCGGCGGACCTTGGGGCAGGAAAAGGTCTCAGAAAGAAGGGTGTGTCGGGTGCTCGGCCAGAACCGGGGCACTCAGCGTCACCGTCCCATGAAGGTAGACGGCGACCGCGAGTTGCTCGGGGTGATGCGGAAGATCGTGGAGACGTTCCCGAGGAACGGCTGCGAGCGTACGCATCGGGTTCTCACGGGTCCGGAAGCGTTCGGGGGCTGGAAGGTGAACATCAAGCGGGTGCATCGGATCTGGAAGGAGGAGCACATGCAGGTGCCACAGAAGCAGCGAAAACGCCGTAGATTACCGGGGTCGAGTGCGAATGGGTGCGTTCGCCATCGGGCGCAGTACAGGAACCACGTGTGGAGTTACGACTTCCTCACGGAGCGAACGGAGGATGGCAGGCAGCTGCGGATCCTCGTGGTGATCGATGAGTTCACGAGGGAGTGTCTGGCGATCGAAGTGGCCCGGTCGTTCACTGCCCGGGACGTGATCATGACGCTGCAGTACCTGTTCGCCGTGCGGGGAGCACCCGAGTACCTGCGGAGCGACAACGGCCCTGAGTTCGTCGCCAAGGAGATCCAGGAGTGGCTGGCAAGGGCGTGCGTTCGCACGCTCTACATCCAGAAGGCGAGTCCTTGGGAGAATGGCTACGTGGAGAGCTTCAACGGCAGGCTTCGGGACGAGTTGCTCGATCGTGAGCTGTTCCTGAGCCTGCCTGAGGCTCGGGTCGTTCTCGACCAGTGGCGAATGGACTACAACCACAGGCGGCCGCATGGCGGCCTGAAGTGGATGACCCCGGCGGCGTTCGTTGCCGGGCTGGACGATACGGCCTCCGGGGTGGTCCCGGCGGCGGCGCGTGGTGTGTCTCCGGTCGGGGCTACGCCCCTCCCTCCGACACACCACGCGGACTGTTCCCCAACTCTCTCATGAGCACTGGTACAGAAACCGGGAGGGGGTCACTGTTTTGGGCCGTCTGCAGAAAAAGCTGGGGCAGAAGGCAGACGAGATACGGAAGCTCATAGCCGAGCTGTAGCCATGTTCTCTCGATCCGGTCAGGCGTAGCGCGGGAAATCAACGTCATTCACGTCATCGACAAGGTGATCATGCCGTAGAGTCCGACCGTCCCGGAGTCGGACGGCAGGAGCGCAAAACACATGCCCTGTGCGATAGGAGTCTGTCGCGCAGGGCATACGTGAGCGCAGGTGAGAGATAGACCGCTGCTCTGCTCGTCAGTGCCGGAAGGGTTTCCGACCGCTTGGGGAAGGACTCCGTGAGGGCATTTCCGTTCTTCTTAACAAGGAGCGAACCTTGAGTCCGATCGTAACAATTCTTGTCGTGATTCTGATCCTGTCGCTGCTGGGCGGCGGCTACGGCTTCCGGAGCGGCAACACCGTTCTCGGCGCGGGAGGCGGAGTGGTCGGCCTGGTCCTGCTGATCCTGCTGATCCTTGCCTTGCTGGGGCGTTTACCGCTCTGAGCGGCCAGCAGCCAACCCGCGAAGCTCGTGGCCGTGAACGGCATAGCCAATGAGGCGATGCTGCAGGCATTTCCCCCGCGATCGCTCAGGCGGCATACCACACACGGCCGTCGGTGCCCGCGCTGGCTTGGTCATGCTTTCGATGACTCAAGCGTAGTATCGGATCGGCACATGCCGGAATGCGGCGGACGAATCCATCGCTGACTCGCCACGGGCGATCGCAGCATCGTATTGGGCCGCCACCGCCGGCATGACGACCAGCGGGCAGCCGTGCTCCGCCGCCTCATCCACCATCAGCCGGACATCCTTCCGGGCCATGCCGACGGTGAACGAAGCCGGCACGAATGGGCCTTCGGCCACCTTTGCAAATCTGGCAGGAAAGAACAGGCCCGGATTGAACTGCTCAAACATTCGCGCTGCATCCTGCGGATCCACACCGGTCGCGTCCGCCAGCCGTACGATGTCGCCCGCCAAGGCCGACATCCCCAGAAACGCCAGATTGCCGAAGAGTTTGAATGCCGCCGCCCGCTCCGGCTGCGGCCCAAGCTGGATCACCTTGCCGGTCATCCGCTCGAGTTCCGGCAGCACCCTCGTGCACTGATCGGGGTCTCCAGACAGGAGCATCACGCCAGTGCCCTCGGCCGCATTGACCGGGCCCATGAACACGGGTGCGTGAAGATACACCCGCCCCCTTCCCGCCCAGCGTCGGGCACGCTCACCAGTCGCACTCGGCGTGGTCGTAGTGTGGTCGATGATCCAGCACGATGCGGGAATGACGTCGGCGAGCGGTTCGAGCACCGCGTCGACCGAAGCGTCGTCAGCCAGCGACAGATGAACTCGCTCGACTCCCGCCACCGCGTCGGCGCGCGTCGCAAACGCCTTGGCGCCTTGGGCATCGAGCGCCTTCGCCGACGCTGGCGAGCGGTTCCACACGTGCACCGCGTGCCCCTGCGCCAGCAGCCGCCGAACGAAGCCACTGCCCATCAAACCAGTGCCAAGAAATGCGATCTTCATGGTATGACTCCTCGGGACGCGATTTTGAGTTGCGGCTGTTCACAATTGCCAATTCAACCGCAGAGCATGGATCCGCCAGCTGGGACGGGTAAAAGAGCTGTGCCCCCTTTTTACCGGCTTGGCGGATTACAAGCCGTACGGCCTACGCCATGAACGTCGGCACCGAAACAGGGTCGGATGCAGTGAAGTGAGTTTTGAAAACAAGCGGTTTTTCCGTGCTACGCTACGACCCGGGAATCCCTATCGGATCTTAACCGCGTTCAGAAAATGGCGAGTCTGGTCAGCACTCGGTGAATGACTCTGGCGGTTACGCTGTGTGGGCCGGTCTTTTGGCTTGGATCCTGAGGCCATTTTCTGGAATCACGCATGGGACGAAGTGTCGTACTCGCCGGTGCCGCCCGCTGCCCACGGTGCAGCCTGCCGCCACGATGGTGCGTGTGCGACGCGATCCCGCCGGTCAACACGCAACTCCGCGTTCACGTGTTGATCCACCGTGGCGAGCAGCATAGACCCTCGAGCACCGGCGCCCTGGTCGTCCGCACCGTCGCCAACGCCACCTGCCACGTCTACCAGCGCGAGACCCGATTCTTCACCGCCTCGGGATTTCAGCCGGAGACGCTCGATCCCAACCGTGAACTCTGGATCCTCCACCCCTGCGGCGAGCCGCTGCCCACGCAGACCGCACCCGTGAGCGACTCACCGAGCCCACACCTGTTGCTGCTCGACGGCACGTGGCGGCAAGCCGGTGAGATGCTCCGCACGGTCGATCGCGTGGGCCGCTGCGTGAGCCTGCCAAAGCCGACCGCGGCACCTGGCCGCTACTGGCTGCGAGAACAACCCGAACCGACGTATCTCTCCACGGCCGAAGCACTCATGGGCGTGCTTCAGGCTTTGGGCGATGAGCAGGCCGAGAAGCGACTGCGACTTCACTTCGAGTTGCACGTCTACGCCGCGCTTCTCTCCCGCGGCCGCCGGGAAATGGCGGAGCGGTATCTTGGGCACTCGCCGCTGCTCACTGAGATCCCCGAGTTTCTCAACCGCCTGCATGCCCGGCAGCAGCGCGACGGCCGATCATGAAAGGATTCCGACGCATGCTCTGGAGCCTTCTGGCCATCGCGGCGAGCGTCTATCTGGGACTGTGCATCATCTTTTTCGTGTTTCAGCGGTCGTTCATCTACATGTCTCGGCCAGAGACGCCCGCCCACGCCGCGGCGTTCACCCTCGACGTGCCCGGAGCCCGAGTGCGGGTGTCATCGCTATTCCACGACGGACCGAAGGCCCTCATGTACTTCGGCGGCAACGCCGAGGACGTGGCATTCACACTGCCGGAACTGGCGGCCTTGTTTCCCGACCGAGCCACCTATCTCATGCACTACCGTGGCTACTGCGGCAGTTCCGGCCGCCCCACCGAGGCGGCGCTGCGGAGCGACGCTCACGCCCTGTTCACGATGGTGCACAGTCGCCATCCCGACGTGATGGTCGTCGGCCGCAGCCTCGGTAGCAGCCTCGCCATTCAACTTGCTGCCGACGAGGCTGTCTCACGTCTCGTGCTCATCACGCCCTTCGAGAGCATTCTGGCGATCGCACAGCGGACGGCGCCCTTTCTGCCGATGAAGCTCCTCCTTCGCGACCCATACGAGTCTTGGCGATACGCCCCACGTGTCGGGTGTCCGACCCTCCTGATCGCGGGTTCGCGCGACGAACTGGTGCCCATGGGCGACACCGAGAATCTCTTACGGGCGTTTCGTCCCGGAGTGGCAACGCTGCGGGTGATGGAGGGCACCGACCACAACTCAGTGTCCGACAAAGCCGAGTTCTGGGAGGCGCTGGTCAACGGCCGCTAAGGGCGAACTCTGGTAGCGCGGCCAAGGTACGGAAAAGCCGACGGCCGTAAGGCCGTGGGCAAACCACGATCGACACGGCGATTAGTGGCGGTCCCGCCTCACGGCGTTGGGCTCCTACGACGTGCCTGCGCACGACTCGTGGAGAATGCGTACCATGGTTGGCAGCGTCATCATCATACGACGAGGAGTGCCTCATGGATCTGCTGTGGTTTCTTCTGATCGGGCTCGCCGCGGGCTGGCTGGCCAGCCAGATCATGAAGGGCGGCGGTTCAGGACTCGCGGGCGATTTGATCGTCGGCGTGATCGGCTCCATTCTTGGCGGGTTTCTTTTCAGACTGCTGGGTCTGTCTGCCAACGGAATGATCGGCGGCCTCGTGACAGCGACGGTCGGCGCCATCGTTCTGATTGCCGGCCTGCGAGCCATCAACCGCCAACGGATTTGATCGACGCGCTCAGGCCTGCTCCAGCCAAGCTTGGCCTGCTTCAGCCAAGCTTTCTCTCGCCCGCGATCCAGGTTTCGCTGACTCGGATCTCCATGAGTTTTTCCGGGGCTATCGCGTAGGGATCGCTCTTCAGGATCGTCAGGTCGGCCGTCCACCATCCACGGATTCGCAGCGCTTTGTGCGCGGCCGATTGTACAAGCCCAACGCCGTAAGGCGTGGGGCGAATACGGCATGAGAACGGGCAGGCGACCACTTCGGAGTGAGGCGACGCGAGGTGTCCGCTCGGGTGACTATGGGGATACACAGCCGGAGTGACCATTTCTCCTCGCCTCCACGCCCACATTTCTAGTGTTGCGTGGACCGAGTCGACTCACCGTTGAGCCGACTGGCCGCTTTTTCCTTCGAGAGGTATCCGACCCATGAAGAGCGTTCTTTTTACTCGTGCCATCACGGCGGTGGTACTGCTTGGGGTGAGCATGGCTGCGACCACCATTCCCGCCGCACCGGGTAGCGAGCGTGCCGCAGGAGTTCCAGGAGCAACGAAAGACATCGTGACTACGGCAGTTGAGGCAGGTCACTTCAAGACGCTTGCCAAGGCTCTTGAAGCGGCCGGTCTCGTCGAGACGCTGAAGGGCACGGGGCCATTCACCGTGTTTGCTCCTTCCGACGAGGCGTTTGCGAAACTTCCTTCGGGAACCCTGGAGAATCTTCTCAAGCCAGAGAACAAGGAACAGTTGAAGGCGGTCCTGCTGATGCACGTGGTGCCAGGAGACCTGCTCATTGCCGACGTGAAAAAAATCAAGGATGCAACGACAGCCGGTGGCGCAAAGGTCGAGGTGACGCATCATCTGCTGACGGGCGTGCACATCGGCACCGCCAAGGAGATGGCCCACGTCCAGAACTCCGACATTCACGCTTCCAATGGCGTGATTCACGTCATCGACAAGGTGATCCTGCCGTAGGTTCCGGCAACGCTGACGGCAGAGGACGGCCTCGCCCATGCATGCCCTGTGCGACACGGAACACGTCGCACAGGGTATTCGCGAGCGACACCGCGATGCAGGATCTTCACGCCGCCGGGCTTCCAGATCCCGCGCGCTCCCGCGGTTCCTCCGTTGCGTACCGGCGGCAGTGCTCGAGGTACGCCTTCTCGTGTGTCGCCAGCAGGTCGACCACGCTCGCCCAGAGCCACGACGGCGCATCGAGTGTCTTCGAACGGTGGCCGCTGAGTTCGTCCTGCCACTGCTTCCGGGTGGGCTCGTCCATCTGCCGCGCATGGGCCTTGCCCACGACCATCGCCAGATACCGGGAGAGCCGCATCGCCTCGTCGCAGGTGAGGTCGGCGACGTCGAACTTCAGATCCTGAGGCAGCAGTTCCCGGACGAACACCGGACGGTCGAGCACCTTCGCCGCCATCATCCGGTCGCCGAGGGCAGGGGAGAGGTGCCAGGCCCCGGCCACCACCCGCTCACCGTGGTCGGGCGGCATCTCGACCTCGGCGCTATGCGGGGCGAGCGCCGGCACGGCTTCCTTGACGTCGATAAGACAGAGTTCGCCCTTCTTGCCGCCGACCGAGACGAGCACGGCGGATCTCAGCAAACCGAGCGAACTGCAGCCCTTCACCCAGTATGCGGCATCCACCACCTCGATCTCGGCATCATCGGCCCGCGACTTCAACGCCGTGACGAGTCGACGGCCGGCATCCGTGGCAAACAGAGCCACGACTGCCTCGCGTTCCTCGTCAGACAGCGGCCAGAACGTGCGGCCCAGTGGAATGGCGGGCTTGGTGTCTTCGATCCGCTCGCGGGCCAGATCCTTCCACTTCCGCTTCATGGCGACCTTCATCGCCGCCTGGACCACCTCCGGCCACTCCTCATCCACGTCGGCCGCGGCACCGAAACTCTGCTCGTAGCCCTCGACGAGTTGCTCCATCATCCGGGCGGTCGTCACGCCAGGCAGGTCCGAGCCTCTGGCCGCGCTGGCCATCGAGAGCCCCAGTCGGATCAGATCGTGCGCCGGATTGCCGATCACCGTCTGGTCAAGATCGCGAATCTGGATGGTGACGGTGCCCTTGGCGCTCGCGATCGGCCCGATGTTGCCGGCGTGGCAGTCGCCGCAGATCCAGATCGGCGGACCGGCGGGTACCGCCTGGCCGGTGCTGCTCTCGAGCCATTCGTAGAAGTTCTTGGTGTTGCCCCGCACGTAGGCATGCGCCGACCGGGCCATCTTCAGCTGCCGCCGCTCCTTGAGAGCCGCGGCCCGATCCGCGGGCGAGGGAAGGGTTGCGGACTTGGCTGCCATGGCGTCGTGCCTCCGGAAAGGCCGCGGAGATGCGGCTCCTCCTTTATACCCGCACGGTCGACAGCCCGCCGTCGACAGCGAGCACCTGCCCGGTCATCCACCCGCTCTCCTCTGAAAGCAGGAAGCGGGCCATGGCAGCCGCATCGGCTGCCATGCCTATCCGCTTGAGCGGATACCTCGCAGCCATCGCCTCGCGTTTCTCCGGCGAGGAAAGAAGTCGGCTCGCCAGCGGCGTGTCGGTGAGCGCCGGCGCGATCGCGTTGACGCGAACCTTCGGGGCCCACTCGGCGGCGAGCGAGCGCACCAGCCCCTCGACGGCCCCCTTCGCGGCCGCGACCGACGCGTGCATCGGCATGCCCTGGGCCACCGCGACCGTACTGAACAGCACAACGCTCGCCGGACGGCCCTCCCGGCCCGCCAGCCGCGATTGAATCGCCTGCAGGAATCGCACCGCACCGACGACATTGATCTCCAGGTCTCTCCGCAACTCCTCAGCGGTGAGCGCACGCAGCGATTTCAGCGTGATCGTGCCCGGACAGTAGGCAACGGCCTGAACCTCTTCGGGCGGCTCCGGCAGACAACCGTCTGGATCGGAAAAATCGCAGACCTGATGTCGGACGACTCCCGAGATATCCAAGCCGCCCGGCGTCCGTGACCAGACGTCAACTCGTGTTGCCGTGCCCGAGAGCTGCCTCACCAGTTCCAGGCCGATGCCGCTCGAGCCACCCGCGATGATGTATGTGTCGCCGTTCACGTCGCCGCCTCTCTGTTCCTGGAGCCATTGCCGCCGCGCCGGCAGCGATCACTACAGTACAGCACCCGCTCCCAATCACGATCCCATTTCTTTCGCCACGTAAAAACCCGACCGCAGCGGCGGCAGATCTTCGTCGGCAACCCCTCGCGACGCTTCACGGCGACGCGCTCATTCCCTGCCGAACGCCGCAAACGCGGCGTCCGCACCGCTCAGGTAGATCCCCTGATCGTAGAGGCCCGTACCGAGGAAGTCGGAGAGGTCGAGCTGGTCGATGAGGCCGTCGTAGTTGAAATCACCACCGCCCCACCCGGCGTCCTGCTGGTCGGGCGCATCGATGTTCGTGACGAAACTCGCCATGTCGGAGACATCGATGATCCCATCGAGGTTGGCGTCGCCGGCAGCCGCGTACGCGATCGTGATCTCCTCGGGACCAGCCAGATACCCCAACGTGCGATCGCTCAAGGGCGTGGCCATTCGCGAGGTGAAGCCGGCGGTTCCATCCCAGGTGCCGTCGTTGCGTCCGACCAGCAGCATCTGCCGCACAGCAGCCTCGCTGATCCCTCCCGCAGCGATCGAGAGCCGTCCCGTACCGAGATCGATCCTCCCAAGCAAATCCATCATCAAGACCGGCAACGTAAGCTGGCCAAGACCGATGTCGAGCGTCACGCGGGCTCCGGCCCGCACCTCGAGCCGGCCGCCGCCCAACGCCGCGACGTCGCGGATCACCAACTCGCCCTCCTCCACGATCGTACCGCCGGTGTAGCTGTTTGCACCGGCCAACACGAGCGTGCCGCCGCCCCGCTTGATGAGGGCCCCTGCTCCGGATCGACCCCCAGACTCCGTCACGGTCTGGCCCGTCGCAACGCTGATCGCCTGATCCACCGTCGTCGTGACGGTCGCGCGGCCGGTCACGAACAAAGCCGAGGCCGCCACCGTGGACGTGGCGGCGGTCAACGGTGCCGTAAACAAGCCCGTCGGCGTCACGGCGCCACCACCGGATGTGAGCCAGGTGAGCGTGGGCTGCGTGCTGAGGCGTGACGCAAACTGATCGAGTGCCACCCCGGTGAACTGCTGTGTGCCACCCACGGAGACCGTGACGATGCCAGGAGTGACGGCGATCGTGGTGATCTTCTGGTTGACAGTCACATTGACGGCCGACGTTGCCATGGCACCACGCCCGTCGGTGATCGTGGCCGTCAGGACGTAACTGCCGGCCATCGAGAATGTCGCCACGGTGCTCTTTGCGGTGTTCGTCCCATTGACCGAAAACGCCACGGACGCCGGCCCCGTCGCCGACCAGGTGTACGTGAGCGATGCCTCGCCGGCGTCGTCGGCTCCGAGCACGGAGAGCGTGGTTGTCTTCGCGTTCACCACGGTTGCGGAAGCCGACGCGGCGGTCACCACCGTCGGCGGATTGTTCGGCGGCAGGGCGGTCGTCACCGTGGCCGCTCCCGTGACGCCGGCGGCAGAGGCCGAGACCGTCGAGGTCGCCGGCACCGTCGGTGCCGTAAACAGCCCTGCCTGGGACACGGCACCGCCGCCGGACACCGACCACGCGAAGGTCGGCAACGGTGAAACTGGATCCCCAAACTGGTCCGTCGCCGCGGCAGCCAACTGCTGTGTCGCACCCACCAACACGCTCGTCGCGCTCGGACTGACCGTGATCACCGACACCTTCTGGGCCACCGTGACGCTCACCGAGGACGTCGTCGTGAGCCCGTCGGTGTCGCGGATCTTGGCAGTGAGCGTGTAGGCGCCCGCCTTGGCGAACGTCGCGACCGCGTTCTTCGCCCCGTTCGTACCGTTGGCCGAGAACGTCACCGCCGCAGGCCCGGTCGCCGACCAGGTGTAGGTGAGGGACTCCTCGCCGCCATCGTCCACGCCGAGCACGGAGATGGCGGTGGTCGTTCCAGCCACCGTCGCCGGCGCAGCCGAGGCCGCCGTCGCGATCAGCGGCGCGTACAGCGGCACGCTGGTCGTGACGGTCGCCGTGCCTGTGGAGCCTCCGTTTGTCGCCGTCACCGTCGTGGTCGCCGCCGACAAAGGGGCGGTGAACAGTCCCGCGGACGTCACTGTGCCGCCGCCCGTCGCCGACCACGCGAACGTCGGCTGTGCGGCGAGCGGATTGCCGAACTGGTCGGACGCCGTGGCGACGAACTGCTGCGTGCCGCCGGTCGCGATCGCGACGGTCGCCGGCGACATCGCCACCGACGTGAATGTCTGCGACACGGTCACCGACACGGCCGACGTGACCGTCAGTCCGCCCGTGTCGGTGATCGTCGCAGTCAGCACGTACGAGCCGGCCTTCGCGAACGTCGCGACGCTGCTCTTGGCCGCGTTCGTGCCGTTGGCGGAAAACGTCACAGCTGCCGGGCCGGTCGCCGACCAGGCGTAGGACAGGTTCGACTCTCCGTGATCGTCGGTGCCCGTCACCGAGAGCGTGGTCGTGCGGCCTGTCACCGTCGTCGGTGACGCAGCGGCCGCGGTCGCCACCGTCGGGGCGTTGTTGCTCACCGTGACATCCGTGAACGTCGACTTGTTGAGCAGCGTGCTGCTGTTGCTGTTGGCGGAGAGCCCGACGAGAACGCTCGACGCCATCGAGATCGTGACGCTCCCGACCGTCGTCCAGTTCGTCCCGTCAGGCGACACCGATCCCGTGAACACGTTGCCGGCCCGGACGAGCTTCACCCAGTAGGGTGCCGTCAGGCTGGCGGGCCCGGCGATGCTGGTGCTCGAGCCACTCGTGGTCGATCGGTATTGCATCGCCACGCTGTTCGACGGCGACACCACCACCATCGCGTGCCGGGAGCCCGCGGCGACCGACTCCCGGATCATGACGCCGATCTTCGCCCATCCGGCCGTGCTCTCCACCGACGCCACCCGGGCGACGATCGAGCCATCGCCGATGAGGGGCTGAGACGTGTAGCGGAAGGCGTCGGCCGTGCCCCAGATGTCGGCGCCACTCGAGACGACCGTGTACGTGCCCGACGAGAGGCCCGCCGCTCCCGTGCCCGGCACGCTGCCGATGTCGGCCGACGTCCACGGTGCGGGCAGGGCCGTCGCCGCCGGCACCGCGGAAAAGATCGGCAACGCCGGATTGGTGCCCTCGGCCGTCGCATTGGTCGCGATCACGCGGTAGTAGTACTCGCCCAGAGGCGAGACCGCCGTATCGGAGAAGGTGAGCACGCCGGCGCCCACGGAACCCGCCGACGAAAACGTCGAGCCGTCGGTCGACCGCTCGATCCGGTACCCTGTGGCGTTGCTGACGGCAGACCACTGGATGGAGAGCGCGGACGACGTCTTCGACGTGAATGACATGGATCCCACCGCCTGCAGCCTGGTGCTGCCGGAGATCACGGTCGACACCGAGTCTCCGTAGGGGCTCATCGGCGTGATCCGAAACCAGTAGTTGGTGCCAACGGCAAGCCCCGTGGCCGAATAACTCGGCACGTTCGTACCCACCGTGGCGATCTGCGTGAAGGTGACGTTGTCGGTCGACCGCTCGATTCGGTAGCCGCTGTCGCCGCTCTTGTCTCGCCAGTTGAGCACGAGCTGCGAGAGGCTCAGCGAGGTGACCGTGGCATGCGTCACTGCGCTCGGCCGGTTGATCGCATTCACGATGGCAGAGGGAGCCGACCGTCCTGCCGTGTCCGTTGCCCGCACCCTGTAGAAGCTGCGCATCGATCCGGTCAGGCTGCTGTCCGTCCAGGTCGTCGCCGCCGCCAAGGCCGTCCCGGCGTCGACGAACTCCACTCCGTCGTCCGACCGCTCGACCACGTACCCGGTCGCGCCCGTCACCGTCTGCCACGAGACGGCGAGTGCCGTGCCGGTGCCCCTGGTGGCCGACACACCGGCTGGAGCAGCCAGGGCGTTGGTGGCGGCGGACGCGTTGATCGTGCCGGTGAGGGCCACGTCGGTGAACCTGGCGACGTTGATCTTGGAGGTATCGTGCGAGCAGGAGAGCAGGCCGATGTACACGGTCGAAGCCATCGAGACCGTGGCCGAGCCGACGGTCGTCCACGTGACGCCGTCGACTG
>Ga0315902_10010479_pt1 | contig 12251 bp, 10 predicted proteins | sample LakEriMetagenome_9_FD_203523 | JGI IMG/M metagenome (GOLD analysis project Ga0315902, IMG submission 203523) | Freshwater fungal communities from buoy surface, Lake Erie, Ohio, United States - Buoy 12 MA117 | ecosystem: Environmental > Aquatic > Freshwater > Lake > Lake biofilm | place: USA... | reverse complement strand
ATGATGGCTATATAATAGCACACGAAAGATTTTCAGATACTTATAATTTATGTAATACCAATGTATTAACTGCGAATTTTTTAGATTCCGAGAATAAAACATATGCTTTATCGGGATATACACCGTTGTGGGGCTGGTCTCTAGTACTACCTAAATCATATGATAATGAAGAAATTGAAAAATATTATACATTTTATAAATACATATCAACATATTCTGATGAACAACTAGAAGGTATCATAAATTGGAATGACAGCTTTACAACATTATCGGAATCTATTTCATCACAAGCACAATGGTGGGACTCCGCAGAAAGTATAATTACTCGTGAATTAATGGTTGGTTTAGAATTATTGTCTTCAAATTCCTAATATGCTCTAAATATTTTTGTGTCCACTGGTTTAAATGAACAGCTACCTCTGCCTTCTAATTCTATAACAAAAAATAGAATTAACAATGCTACTGCAAAAGATTTTAAAGAGGCTTTTTCATTTTATGATTTTCTGCAAAATACAGAAATCAGACTGACGCATCAACAATACAATGCAGCCTATAAAAATTATTTGTTTGTTTGGTCAACCGTAAAAAAAAATAGCAGTTCTGAATCACAACAATTAATAAAAGAAAGGTATATTGAATTATTAAAAGATATAAGTCTTAATTATTTGACTTTAGAAGAAAGGCGTTTTTTAAAACTTGCAGATTTTAATGATGATAATGATTTGGATATTATAATTCCATTATATTCAAAAAAAATAATTGAAATATGCAAATATCATTCTGAAAAAAGAGAAAAAACAAAACAATCTGCAAATAAAAATCAAGAAAGAGGAACGAAAAAATCTGTAGAAAGCGCAATTTACGATTCACTTACAGATTACGTTTTAGTATCAGACGATCAAAGTTTGGCTTATAATTTTCCTAGATTAAAAATTGATGAAATTATAAGTACATTGGATATAGAAATTGAGGAGCTTATCGACGTATATACAACTTACTTAGACAATGATCCTGATTCAGGTCATGAATTATATGACACTAAAAATGTGTTAAGACAGCAATTATTTGCGGCTAATACTAATAATATAGACGGAAATATCTTTTTAGATTTTGATGCAGCGACTACAAAATATATTTTTGAAATATTGGATATATTCTTAAAAGAAACTGGCAGAGTATTTTCAATTAATTATGATATTACAAAAGCAAATTTAAATTGCAAATCAGGCGAAAAACTTTTTAATTTAATATCAAAATATAAAGATTATGCAGCCAATATCTTAGATTTAAAAAGTATTCTTATAAAAAAATTTATAGGTGCTGATTTTTATTATGTAAAAACTGGCAATTCAAAAAATGACATAGAGACTGGTAAATTATTCGAAGCAGAAAATCCTTCGGGAAATTTATTAAACCGACATTTTCCGAGTACCGCTTCGATTGAAGAAGATTCTCAATTAAAAACATTAAGAAAAATTGGTTTATTTTTCAAACCAGAAAAAACAGGATTATTATATTTTTCGGTTCCTAAAAATCATTATGAAATAGATTATTCGAAATTAGAACCAAATAAACTATACATATATCCGGATCCAAACAGATATGGTAATACTACAGGACTAACAAATAGATATTTCAATGAATATCCATTAATACACACTCAAGATTATACCCCCATAATTAAAAAATTATCAGATGGGTTTTCAGAAGGTGATATATTTTCTAATCCATATGAACAAAATTTTTATGGGTATATAGCTAAAAATCAAATAGCTAATTCTAAAATTATAAATAAAAAAGGATTAGAATTGGGATTTTTGTCCATTGCAAATAAAGGCAAAATAACAAATTGGCAAAGTGATATATACGGCAATCAATTTGCATTATTTGAACCCACTGAATTTAAAAAATATTCCGACCAGAGATTTACTAAAAATCAAAGCGTTACATCGTTTAGCAAGTATGACGGTGGTATATTTTTATTTGATGATAATACTCAATTACCTGCATTATGCTCTTCTGATAGGGATGTTTGGCCGGGTAATATTTTTAGTTCAAACTATTATTATAATATATTATTAGACGGGGGTATCGGCGGCGCAGTTAATGGTTTAATGATAAGGGCCACTACTGGCAATATTATATATGATGGTTTAACATTTGATATACCAGATACAGCAACTTTTTCATTAAAAATAAATCCTTTTGATCTTGGCTTTGGTTCTCCCGACATAATATATAATTGCGGTAGTTTTTTTGATGCTATAACATTTGAAGCCACTTTTACGCAAAATTATATTTTATCTTCTATTGTATTCGAAGATGTTGATGGCGGCAATTTCATTCAAAATGAAATTTATGAAGAGTTTGATAGTACAAAAAATATTTTCTTAAATGAAATTGAAGAAAACTGTAATACACAAACAAAAAATTTATTATCAATTTCGCGGAAAGAAATATACGTAAAAAATATAAAAGACAATACAATATCTATCATAAATGATGCATTTATTAATATTCTTAAAAAATATAATTACAATAATACATTGTCAGCAGAATTAATTTATGATATAATGAATTTTGGTGTATTTAATGATATTTTATATATAAAAACCAAAAATTATGTGATATTCGATAAGTATGGGTTTGATGGAAAATTTAAATCATTAAATACACCAAGCAATATACTAAGTGGAAATTTATCTGAACCATTCTTTTTTGAAAATAAAAAATACTCTTTAATTTGTAAAATAGATATATCTAATGCCGGTTTTATCAATAGTAATATATCACCAACAATTTATAAAATATCATATAATGATGCCAATATAGAAGAAATATCATATATTTTTGATAAAAATTTATTGGGTATTGAAGAATTTGATAATCCTTTGCCTGTTATTTTTACTAGAGTATCAAAACCCATTATAACCCATAATTCCAGAAATAAAATGCATGCTATTTGTTGTACCTTATACGATAACAATAATATGCCATATATATATGAAATATTTTTTAAATACAATAATAATGAATTATTAATCTTAAAAGCAAATTTAATTTCGATGATGAAAGCAGGTACCTATAATACCGTAGATTTTATTAATGATCAACATTCTAGTTTGTTTGACATAAATTTAATTAATCCTGAATGTAATTATGATTCTGATATACTAGAAGGGAGTTTAAATTTTTATGCTGTTTAATATTGATTTGAATGTGGACGGTAATTCGGGCTCATATCTAGATGGAGTTAAAGTGCTCAACGAATTAGAATTGGAATTAAATTTGAATTACAATATAAGCAATAATGCTGATTTAATAAAAACAAAAATTATATTTGATACCAATGTATATATAAATGAATTTGAAGATATAAAAAGTAAATTTTTTCTCAAAAAAAGAGATTCAGTGTCTGATATAAAAAAGGATATATTGCAAATTAGGTTATATTATAGCAATTTTAATATATTTGAATATCTCATACCATTAGTTTTTATACCACCTTCTACGCTTGATTATTTCGAAGGTGCTACAATACAAAACGCCCAATTCATAGATACTAAGGAAAATGATGATTTATTTTTTGTAATAAAAAATAATAATAATCAATTATTTAACTTTAGATCTGGTTCTAATGTCACTTCATACAGAGACTATATGAGTAGTTTATCCGCAGAAGAAGATGCAATAATAAACATTCTTTCGGGTACATTATCAACTGTACCTGCTACATCTGCTAATATCGTAACTAAATTTAATGAATATATAGAAGTGAATACCTAAACTAAATAAACACATGAGTAATGTATCTATTGATATAAAAAATTTGCCTTTGACGGATGGTGTGGATGATAATGATCTCATTATTCTAGAAAAAGTAAACTTTACTGCATCAGCGCCTGCAAATATTTTAAAAGATTACCTCATAAAGGAAATTTCTGATAGGATATCAGGAAATGCATATACTGCAGACGAAAATACATTAACGCTATCAGGCGGTGAATTTAAAGTAAAAGATGGGGGAATAAGTGAAAATCAATTATCACCTAGTGTGTTAGCTAAATTAGGCGGTGGTACTTCAACATTATCTGGTAATATCATGACTTATACTAATCAAATTACCGCGGTTGGTGAATATTTGGAAATGTTTATCCAAACATCGCCGGGCGGACCTTTAGCAAAATATGCCATTAGAGTATATAAAGTATAATGCATTATAAATAAATTTGTGCGAGTTTTCCATCAAAATGAGATTGTAGAGCCTCTACGTACCAAATATATTGGAGATAATGATCTCAATTTAAAAGGAAATAAAATTATTTCTCAAGACGGATTTGGTTTTTGTGACGAAGAATATTTAAAATATGCAAAAACCCAATGCATTAATAATTATAGTAATTTTGTTTTAACTGAAAACATTAAAAATGATGATATTTTTAAATTTAATGATATAAAATACAAATTACCCATATTATTTTCTTCATCAATAAAATTTAAAAATAATAATTTTTTGAGAATTAATAAAGATTTTGAATTAGAATTATCAGAAAATTTGGATCGAAGATGCACATTTGAAATAAATCTTCTTACGGAAAATATTTGCCAAATATCGTATAGAGACGGTTTTGATTCTTATTATTTAAATTTTGAAGCAAATGAATTTATTTTTTCGAAAAAATACGATTTCACATTGAATCGTTTAAATTATATAAAAAATAAAAACAAATTTTATTTTTTCAAAAAAATCAACGGTCTTAATAATGTATTGACATGTGTAGATAATCAATTATCGTGTACCAATGAACCATATTTAAATAATGGTGTTTTATTGAATTTTTATATTCAAGAATTCTCATTTAATAGCAATAGTTCGTGGGCTTCATATGAGAAATTCAATAAAAATGCATTGAATATCAATCCTCACAAATCAATTCTCAATTGCACTAATAATATATTAATATACAATAATTATACATATATTTCTGCTTCTGAGATAGAAGCAAATTTTTTAACTCTTAAAAATCAGCATACTAATAAAAATTATAGTTATAGGGCCGATAATTTGCAAAATACTGAATTGAATATTCCTAACATAGCAATGAGAGAATATCATTCTTTGAATACAGGACTAAATCAAGAATTGGGATACGATTCAATAGTTCTTACGTATGATGTATATAATAGCGATTATATCTTTAAAAAAGATAATTATACTAAATTTGAAATACCCAATTCAACCTATCCATTTGAGCAACTGAACATTAATGATAGTTTATTGTTCAGGAATGGGGCAATTGCTGGCAATACTCCTTATCATTCAGATAAATTATTTTTTAAAGATTCGCGAAAAAATAAAGAATCTGCGAAATATCTTTGTACCTGGTTATCAGGATCTAATGAAAATGCTATTTGGGTAGATAGATATTATTATCCGGAAAAATGTAATTTAGCATCATCATTATCTTCTAGACAAAATTTTACTTTTTACGATGAAATAGAAAATTATTTAAATACAATTTTAGCGCCTTCAGCGTATTATGAAAATTTTATTTGGCAAAATAACTTTTTAAGTGAATTGAATAGTACGCCCCAAAAAATACGCGACTCAATATGGGGTGAGTATTTCTTCGATAAGAAAAGTGATGTAGTTTTAACACACGACCAAGAATATATATATCAGCGACTTGGTGAAGAATATGCAAAGAAAATATTAGACGCTTTGTCTGGATCATTAATTGCAGACGGAATGAAGCCATTTAGAAGATATGATGGGTTTGAATTTATTTTTGATGAACCTTCAAGTAGTATTAGTTATAATTTTACTGGTAATGAATATTCATTGATTGAAGAATACCGAAAAATTAATGATACTAATGAATTTACATTATCATTCTCAATGAATTCATATAATTGGTCTTCGGGATTTGGTAATCAAATAATGGGATCATTCAATGATAGGGGATTCGGTGTTTTTTCTGACCAAAAAATTACACCCTTTATTATGGTACAGGAAGGCCGCATGACAAACATATATAATTCTTCTTTCGAAAAAATAGATAGTGTGTATTTGGCGCAAGATGAACTAGATATGGTTGTGTTATCTTCTGCTACAAATATTGACAATATTAAAAAAATTAGAAAATACGATATTACGACATACGCTATAAAAGACGTTATTAGAACTGATCATTTAAATTTCTTTTCACCGACAGTTAAAAGTATAAGCTCAGCATTTACTGAAGAAGAGAATGCTATAATTAATCGCCGTGAATGTGGTATATTATATACCGATGAAAAAATTACATCTAGAATTTTATCACCAAATAATGTGTTTGCAGTTGATGGTACTTCAATGCAAAAAATTCAAATTGAACAATGCAAATTTAAATCAAAATTTAAGTCACGATAATTATGACATTACCATATACATCTAAATTTTATTCAAACGGTGCTATTTTTGATTCATTTGGTGACCTGAATCAAAAATATATTTCATACTACATTGAAGGTGATATGTTGTATTATTTGTTTGAACAAAATAATTGTTTGGGTATAAATTTAAAAACAGAAGAAATAATTTCAGTGAGAATATTACCTCCGCAAGATCTTGTAAGTGATGAGGAACCCATCGATATAAATTGTAAAACAATTGTTTCGAAAAACGGAAATGTTTATGGATTTGATGGATATCATGCTAAAATATTTCGTGATGAATATGTTTTGTATAAAAGAGGTAACGCTGAAATTTGGCGCGAAAGTTTAGATCATAGTTCAAAGGATCTTTTATTATCATCCACGTCTGAAATAAGAGACTTTATTATTGATGATGATGATAATTTTTATGTGTTGCATACAAAATCAAAGATAACAAAATTTAACAAATATAGAGAAAAAATATATACCTTAACAAATGAAGAAAGTAGTTTAAGTGGTATAATACCAAATGCGTCTTTTATAAAATTAGATATTGTAAGAGAATATAATGAATCTGGGATAAATTTTTATCCCATAATATTAGGAAATAATACTGATGAAAGACATTTTTTAGCTAAATTGAATGAATCTTCTTTGACATTTGAAAATGTGAAATTAATTGATTCGTATGGAATTTATGAAAACGAATCAAGCAATAAACGTTTAAATTATAATTTAACAAATTATGATTATTTAAAGCATAATTTCAAAAATAAAAAATCTATAATTTTTAAAACTAGATTAAAAAATATTTATAATAATAGAAATATACTCGATCTAGAAATACCTGTTGATATATCTAGTTTTAAAAATGGTGAACATCATTTTATTTTTAGACTGAATACAATAAAAGGCAAAATTGATATATTCGTAGATGGTTCATTATATGAAAGTATTGATTTTCCTAAAGCTGATTTTTCTTTTCAGGATATTACGCAAGAATCATTTGTTGTAGGTACTACTTATTTTCATAATAATATAACATTACCTCAATATTTGAAGCAACCAAAAAATTATATGTTGAACAATTGTTCAATTAAAAATTTTAAATTATTTGACAAAGCAATTTCAAATGATGAAATTAAATTTTTATTAATAGAAAATTATGGCGCATCAGATTTAGTAGCATCTTTGCCCGCAGGACATCGAAATGAAATTGAACAAATTGAGAGAACCTTTTCAGTAAATACTCCCGGCAATAAGAGCAATAAAATTAATATTATCATTAAAAATAGCAACATTAATAATGATATCATTAAACAAAATGTAAAAAATATTATTTTAGAAAAAATTAATAAAATTTTACCAGTTGGAGTAACCGTAAACGATGTAGTGTTTAAAAACACTAATATTAAATAAATTTAATGGATCTATATCAGATAAAATACGGGTATGCAGAAGGTAATGAACTTTTTTTGAGAAAGAATAAGTACCGCGGATTTTATAATGTTTATAATGATGGCAGTGTATTTTCGGGGCAATATAGAACTAATGAATCATTACCTCTTAAAGTATCTGATAATTACGCCGGTGACTTCATCTCTTCAAAATATTTCAAAGATAGAACAATATTAGATGAAAATAAATTACCATATTCGGAAAGAGATATATATTTTGATACAAATGAATTAGTAAATTGTGCTTCAATAAATACCAAATTGAAATATATACAAGATAATTTAATTTATATATATTCGAGATTATTTTTTGGTGATACCGACATTCCGTACAAATATGCTTATACTGCAGGTATAGCTAAAAATACTACCATATTTGCATGGCATACTGCTCGTAACAGCAGTGATACTAATCCCTATTTATTTGAATCACAGACATTTAATGAAACAACTACATTGTCGAGTTATTCACAAATAGATAATCTTAAAAAATTTATTATATTTCCACAAACCAAAACTAATAATACTTCTATATTAGGTATCAGCGATACACATTTAATTGGATTAACATCAAATAGCGATTTCACAAATATAGGTGTAGTTTTATATGAAAATGTTATAGATAATTTCTCAGAAGAAAAATGCGAGCACTTATCTGATTTAACTTTTGATGGAAAATATTTATTTGTTACAGATTCGCAAATTAATAGTGGTGGCCAAGTATTTAAATACGACATTTTGTCATATTTTACTGGTGATATAGCTTATGAATATAAGCGATTTTTAATAAAACCTATAGGCGGATTTGGTATCGCTAAAAATAAAAATAAATTTAATGGATGTGATATAATAGGCTCAAAGAAAAATTTAATATTTGTAAATGATTCCGGTAACAAGGTAATAAAGGTATATGATTCAAATTTTGTATATAAACGCAATTTAAAATATTCTATAAATTATGAAGTAAAAGATATTAGATGGCGTGAATTAAACGATTCAATGTATGTTTTGTTTTTTGATAATAAAAAACAAAAATTCTTACTTAGAGAATATGGATTGAATTATAAATTTAATGATTTTGAATTTGAAGATTCATTTTACAAAGAAACAGATTTCGAATTCAGGAGGATGTGTTTTTCAGAAGTTGATTCAAATGTTTTTTATTTGATCACAAAATCAAATGTATATAAAAAATTCTTTTCTAATCCGAAAAAAACATTTGCTACATTTACTAGATCAAAATATGGCCAAGACCCATCTATCGCATGGAAATTTCAGTCAATAAAATGGAAGAATATGAAATTGCGTTGGGGATTTGGATCACAAAATAAAAAGATTGATCTTTTTGATATAGATATATTAAACATAAAAGATGGCAGCGATTCATTATTTGTTCTATCAAATAGTAAAATTTTATTTTTTAAAGAAAAAACAATTTATAATTCAATTTTAAAAAATAATGAATTACCTTATTTTAAAACTGATAAAGTATTGCTTAATATTGAAGAAAATGTTCAAGCATTAGTTTTTAATAAAGAATTATATAAAATATATTCAAATATTATCCAAATTAAAAATAATTTGAAAGGTAGATTTTATTACAAATATGATAGATACGGTGATTTAAATTACAATAATTATATTTCATTATTGGACGAAGAAATTAATAATATTAATATATTATTAAACTATGACACAAAAATAAATGACAATGAAATTGTTTGTCCTCAAGTAATGAATAGGATATTTTCAAAAATCATAGAAATAGAAAATTTATTATTTGAGTTAACAGAACCATATATACCGAATTTTAAAAATTTGCCAACAATTGATAATGTTGTGTATTTAGAATAAATAGTAACATGCCTACAAATTTAACTGATAATAATATCGATGAGACATTTGGAGGCCTCATACATGCTCAAGGTGCAGCACTACCTACCACAGGCAAAATAGACCTCTACGATGGTGTGGGTAATAAATCATCATTGCAAATAGGCCGATCTGGTAAAGGAGCTACCATATACGCTGGCGTAAATGAAGATAGTTTTACGGTATTAGGTGACTTATCAGCTTCGGGACGTGCTGTAATTGGTCACATGGAGGCATTATCAGGATCTACAGCACCAAATATTACTAAAGCATTTGTTAGTTTTTGGGGCAACACGAGTGAACCTTTACTAAATATGGTATTTCATCAGTACAAAGAACAAATGCAGGCAAATATACAGTATATTTCACACCAGAAACAACAAGCTTGCTAGAAAATTTACCCGGTACCGAATATCACATACAAACAAGTATTACAGTAAATCAGGTCGATACAGCAGATCCGAATATTTTTTGTGTAGTAACAGATGATACATCTAATACATCAGCCAGTATTAAATGCATGAAATTAGTTTCAGGTACTTCACAATTTTTTGATCCTAGACATGTACATGTAGCAATTTTTAAATCTTAATCTTATGATTGATCGTAGAATAGCAAAAATTAAACTGAGAAGGGGTAACGAAGCCGATAGAACTGGCGTGATCTTTGAAGAAGGTGAATTGGTTTATGCTATTGATTCAAAAAAAATATATGTGGGTGATGGCAATACTAGTGGCGGAAATCTTATAAATCCGAAAATTTCAGTTTTGCGTTCTGCACCCGCAATAAATGGTACTGGCGATATATACTTTAATCAAAATGAAGATAGGGGTTATATCAGAGATGGGACGACATGGAAAATGATAGGTGGCAAGCCTGACGATAAAACCATGGAATTTCAATTCGGCCATTTTCAATTAAAAGAAGGTGGTATTAAAGGAAATCATATAGGAGAAATACACACCTATAATAGTGGATTGAGCTCATTATCGGGGCAGGGTGTTTTTATAAATTATGATCCTGCACAATTTAATGTGGTTGATGGAGTTTTTAAAATTCTTCCTAGTGGCAGTACTAATGTTTACAGCGACGGCGCGATTATTAATTCTATATCAGGACTATCTGCTAATGTAGATAATAATACCATTCAAATTATAGGTAATCAATTAGCTGTAAAGAATATATATAATTCACAAATTGTTGGTGGCATAACACCAAATAAAGTTACAGATACATTTGCTAATTCAGCATCTGGTTTATATATAGATGAATATGGCATGTCCATTAAGACATTATCTAGTGATTTAAGCTTTGATGTCGATGGAAATCTCAGATTGAATCCTGATCAGTTTAATAATTTAAAATCTAATAATGGATACCAAATAATGCCGGGCGGTTTTATCACTCAGTGGGGTCAATTATCACCACTAACTGCTAATGTTTTTAAAACAATATTATTCCCGTTATCAACATGGGCAGTATGTTATAACGTTCAAGTAACAATGTCATATTCATCAATCATAAATAATAATTTCGCTCCAGTGATAAGAAACATAACTTTATCTTCTTTCGACGTAGCAATAGATTACTCTGCTTCAACAACAACCCCAGATTCTGTAACAATATATTGGACTGCTATAGGTTATCTAAATAGCTAAATAATATTATGGCTGCTATAGTAGATGCTATCATTCAGGTAAAAAGAGGACCCGAAAGTGAAAGGATTAATATTCCTTTTAGAGATGGCGAATTGGCTTATTCTACAGATGCAAAAAGACTATATATTGGAGATGGTTCTACACCAGGTGGCAATGCTGCGAGTTCGAAATTATATTATGGCGACCCATCTACCGATTTAGGTAGTAGCATACAAGGAATGGTCGTTGGTGATTATTTTCTAGACAATGTAAATGGCGCGTATACGCCCATTTTATATGCTTATACGGGTAATGATTATACGGATTTTCCTAATTCATATACATTACTATGTGATAATAATCCTGCGATTAGCATTTTTACATTAGTACAAGATAATAGCGCATTTTGGGGTACTAATGGGGGGGTGACGTTTGCTGACGCACAAACCTGTTTAGCCGACAATTCTGCAAAATGGGAATCTGCTTATAATACGGTATATGCAAATTCTGCAAATTGGGATTTACTTGTCGGCCCCGGCGGTGGAACAGGAGGTGGTACTACCAATGTTTTCGTTGTAAATTCTATTGTAGTAGGTAATTCAGCAAAATGGGATGAATCAAGTACTGTTGTGCAAGATAATTCAGCTAATTGGTTGGTTCAAGAAGGCATTAAAGAAGAAGCTTATTTTTCACCCGGTACTATTGTAACTTCTAATCAATTTTTACAAATAAATATAGGTGGTACTATAAGATATATAAGACTTTGGGACGTAGCCCCGTGATATATTATCTATATATCATATATTGATTCATGCATAATGACATAGTACTGGATCATTCTACACATACATATACGAATATTCACAAT
>Ga0315902_10010476_pt1 | contig 12253 bp, 8 predicted proteins | sample LakEriMetagenome_9_FD_203523 | JGI IMG/M metagenome (GOLD analysis project Ga0315902, IMG submission 203523) | Freshwater fungal communities from buoy surface, Lake Erie, Ohio, United States - Buoy 12 MA117 | ecosystem: Environmental > Aquatic > Freshwater > Lake > Lake biofilm | place: USA... | reverse complement strand
CAAGCCGGCAGCAAACCCGCTTTTCGTCCCGCGCCCCCCCATGCTCAGCCTGCAAGCACCGACGTCCGCCCGCTGGCTCGCCCAGGTCGATGCCGGGCTCGACGAGATCCTCGTGGACCACGCCCACTGCGAGAAGAAGGCGGCCGGCGTGGCGATGAACCTGCTCTTTTCCTACGTCGATCACGTCGACCTCGCCCGGGCGATGACCGAGATCGTGAACGAGGAACTGGAGCACTTTCGCCAGGTGCTCGACCTCCTCGAACGCCGCGGCATCCCGTTCGGCAAACTGTCGCCGAGCAGTTACGGGCCGCGGCTCCACGAACGGATCCGCAAGGAAGAGCCCGGCAAGGCCGTCGATCGGCTGCTCGTGGCCGGCCTGATCGAGGCCCGGAGCTGCGAGCGGTTCTCCGTGCTCGCCGAGCACGTGACCGACCCCGAACTCCGCGACTTCTACCGCGGCCTCTTCGAGTCGGAGGCCCGGCACCACGCCACCTACGTGCGACTGGCCTGTGGGTTCGCCCCCGAGGAGAGCGTTCGCGAGCGGCTGCACTGGCTGGCGGCGGAAGAGGCCGCGATCATTGACCGTGGCGATCCCGTGCCACGGATGCACAGCTGAACCGCGGCCCGCTTCCGGAACCCCCCATGACCGCGCCCTCGTCGTCTTCCCGCACCTGGCCTGTCAACGAGGCGATCGCCCTGGCCGCCCTCGCGGCGCTCGCGGCCTGGGCGGTGCTCACCTTGTCGGGCCGGGGCGCCATGCCGGTGACGCTCGGGCCGCTCGACCCGGGCCGCTGGTTCCCCGGCCGCGGACTCACGGTGGCCGAACTGCCGCTGGTCTGTGCGCTGGCCCTCGGCGGACTGCCACTGGTCTGGGGACTGTTGGCAAAACTCCTCGCCGGTACGTTCGGCTCCGACCTGCTCGCCGGAATCTCGATCGTGACGAGCATCCTCCTCGGCGAGTATCTGGCCGGCGTGCTCGTGGTGCTCATGCTCTCCGGCGGCGAGGCGCTCGAATCGCGGGCGGTGAGCCGAGCCGGCGACGTGCTCAACGCCCTGGCGCGGCGGATGCCGACCCTGGCCCACAGAAAGACTGCCGCCGGCCTCACCGACGTGACACTCGCCGAGGTCGCCGTGGGCGACGTGATCGTCGTCCTGCCGCACGAGATCTGCCCCGTGGACGGCACGGTGGTCGCCGGCCGCGGCGCGATGGACGAGAGCTACCTCACCGGCGAGCCCTATCGGATGGCGAAGGCGCCCGGCTCGGCCGTGCTCTCGGGCGCCATCAACGGGCAGGCCGCGCTCGAGGTCCGCGCTGACAGAGTCGCCGGCGACAGCCGCTACGCCAAGATCATGGCCGTGCTCCAGGAGAGCGAGGAGCGGCGGCCGCAGCTGCGGCGGCTGGCCGACTCGCTCGGCGCGCTCTACACGCCGCTGGCGGTCGCCATCGCCGCGGCCGCCTGGTGGGCCAGCGGCTCGGCCACGCGGTTCCTCGCCGTGCTCGTCGTGGCCACGCCCTGCCCGCTGTTGATCGCGATCCCCGTGGCGATCATCGGCGCGGTTTCGCTGGCGGCGAAGCGCGGCATCGTGATCCGCGATCCCGCGATCCTCGAACGGCTCGACACCTGCCGGACCGCGATCTTCGACAAGACCGGCACGCTCACCTACGGCACGCCGCACCTCACCGACGTCGTGCTCGTCGGCACGCTGTCCGAGGCCGACGTGCTGGCGCTGGCGGCGAGCCTGGAGGGCTATTCGAAGCATCCGCTCGCCGCCGCCGTCGTGCAGGCGGCCGCGGAGCGGTCGATTCGCCTGCTCGAGGTCGAGGAACTGGCCGAGAAGCCGGGGCAGGGGCTCACCGGCCGGGTGCAAAGGCTCAACGGCGGCCACGAGCCGCACACCGTCGCCATCACCAGCCGCCAGAAGCTCACGGCCGTGGATCCGGGGGGCGTCGAACGACTGCCGCCGATCGCCGGGGGCCTGGAGTGCGTGGTCGTCGTCGATGGCCGCACGGAGGCCGTGCTCCGGTTTCGCGACGCTCCGCGGGCCGACGGCAAATCGTTCGTCAGCCATCTCGCCCCGGCCCACGGCCTGTCCCGCGTGATGCTCGTCTCCGGCGACCGGGCCAGCGAGGTGCAGTGGCTCGCCGACATCGTCGGCATCGAGGAGGTGCATGCGGGGATCCAGCCGGAGGGGAAGTTGAAGATCGTCGAGGCGGCGACAGCCGAGGCGCCGACCATGTTCGTCGGCGACGGCATCAACGACGCGCCGGCGCTCGCCGCAGCGACCGTCGGCATCGCGATGGGCGCCGCCAGCGACGTGACGAGCGAGGCGGCCGGGGCCGTGGTCATGGATTCGTCGCTCGAGCGGGTGGACGAGCTGTTCCACATCGGCCGGCGGATGCGGTCGGTGGCCCTGCAGAGCGCGGTCGGGGGCATGGCCGCGAGCCTCGTCGGCATGGGCTTCGCCGCCGCCGGCTACCTGCCGCCGGCCGCGGGCGCCCTGCTCCAGGAGGCGATCGACGTGCTCGCGGTGCTCAACGCCCTGCGGGTGGCGTGGAATGCGGGATCGCTTTCCGATTACGGCTGAACCCACCGCGCGCCACGCCCGTCGCCGCCGCGGCGGTCGCCGACCCGGCGACCCACATCGCGGCACCGGCGATCGATCCTGCCAGCACGCCCGCCGGCCCGGCAGGCACGCCGGCCAAGGCGAATGCGGCGGCGGCCGTCGTCAAACCCGCCACCTCACCGGCGTTGCGGCTGGACTGCGGATTCGCGCCGCGTTGGTGAGCGGTCCACTCGGCCGCCAAGGCCGCCGCCTCGGCGACGATCGCCGCCGGGACCAGCGTCCGCAGGCCGACGCGGACGGTCGTTCCCAGGGCCGCGCGAACCGCCACCCGCTCCGCTGCCCCCGCCGCCACGCGGGCCGAGACCGCCGCAGCCGTGCGCGCCGCGGCCGCCGCCACACGGGCCATCACGATCCCCACCTGACGGCTCTCCCGCATGCCCGTCGCGCACCAGGTCGCAAAATGCTCGCAGTTGTCCACCAGCGGCGAGTAGCCCTGCCGCCCGACGTGGGCCAACGCCCGGGCCACGATCTCCTCCGGCGGGAACGTGGCGGGCGGGTCGGTCGTGACCCGCTCGGGCCGGCCGGCGGTGAACTCGTCGCGGCTCGTGCGGACGACGCGGCCGCCGCCGAAGGGATTGTGGAAATCGTCGGGCCGCGCATGGACGACGGTGCCGTCGCCCACGTCGATCCCGTGATGCATGTAGGTCACGGTCGAGCCGGCGATCCGCTGCTCGACCTCCAACCGATCTCCACGCGCCATGGCCTGCGGTCTCCTTTCCGCCATCATACGGCCGCTGGCGTGGTGAGGTTCGCCGACCGCGGCAGTCGGCGATTCGTGAGGATTCGATTCAGAACGAGAAAGTCGCTTGTTTCGGCCGGTGTCGCCGCCTAGGTTCACGTCCGCGGCGGCCCTCCGGCCCCGCGGCAGGGAGAGGCCGGCATGGAGTTCCTGGAGGCGGTCGGGACGCTCGGCACCGGGCAGGTGATCCTGCTCGTGGCGGCGCTCGTGATCGCGTTCGGCTTCGAGGTCATCAACGGCTTCCACGACACCGCCAACGCCGTCGCGACGGTGATCTACACGAAGTCGATGAAGCCCACGCCGGCCGTGATCTGGTCGGGGCTGTGGAACTTCATCGGCGTCCACGCCGGCGGCATCGGCGTGGCCTTCAGCATCGTCCATCTCCTGCCGGTGGATCTGCTCGTCAACATCAAGACCGGCCGCGGCCTCGCAATGGTGCTCTCGCTGCTCGGGGCGGCGATCCTCTGGAACTTCGCCACCTGGTACCGCGGCCTCCCGGCCTCCAGTTCACACGCCCTCATCGGCTCGATCATGGGCGTGGGGATGGCCAACGCCTGGATAGAGCAGGGATCGCCCTTCGGCGGCATCAACTGGCATAAGGCGGCCGAGGTCGGGATGGCGCTGGTGCTCTCGCCGCTGGTCGGCTTCGGGCTGGCGGCGGCGCTGCTCATGCTGGCGAAGCGGCTCATCCCCGCCCGCGAGCTCTACGAGCCGCCTCATGGCGATCGGCCGCCGCCGTGGTGGATCCGGGCCCTCCTCATCGGCACCTGCACCGGCGTGAGCTTCGCCCACGGCTCCAACGACGGCCAGAAGGGCATGGGCCTGATCATGCTCGTGCTCATCGGCATCGTGCCGGCGGCCTACGCCCTCGACATGGGCGCCTCGTCCGCGGAGATCACGGCCACGGCCGCGGCGGCGCGGCAGCTGGAACAGGAGCTTTCCGCTCCGGAACTGACGGCGATGATGAACGCGCTCAAGGAGCAGCACGTCGCCAACACGCGGGTCGCGCGGATGAGCCGGGGCACGGCGGTGGCGGCCGCCGAGGTCCTCGGGTCGCCGCTCGTCGAGGAGATGATCGACCCGTTTCCCGGCAACGACGTCGTCCTCGCCACGCTCGATCCGCTGCCGCTGGTGCGCGACGTGCTCACGAGCCTCGAAGGCCGGACCAGTTTCCAGGACCTGGGAGCCGAGGATCGCTGGGAACTCCGCACGCGGCTGGTGGAACTCGGCGCCTCGGTGCGGACGCTGCTGCGGCAGTTCGGCGACCGACTCGCCGACGACCGTCGCCAGGTGCTCAAGAGCCTGGCCGGCCAGTTGACCAAGCCGGTCGAGTACGTGCCCGAGTGGGTGGTGATGGGCGTGGCCTTGTGCCTGGGCATCGGCACGATGTTCGGCTGGGAGCGGATCGTCGTCACCGTGGGTGAGAAGATCGGCAAGACGCACCTCACCTACGCCCAGGGTGGCGCGGCCGAACTGGTCGCCGCCTCGACGATCGCCATGGCGGATTCAATGGGCATGCCCGTGAGCACGACCCACGTTCTCTCCAGCGGCGTGGCCGGCACGATGTGGGCCAACAAGTCGGGCATCCAGCCCGGCACGGTCCGCGAGATCGCCCTGGCATGGGTGCTGACCCTGCCGGTGGCGATGGCCTTGGCGGGCGGACTCTACTGGCTGGCGACGGCCTTCGTCGGCTGATCCGGCCCGCGTGCCGATATATACTTGCAGTGGATCCGCGGATCGGCCCTTCGGGCCCGCGCCGGGTGAGACATCAGTGCTCCCCGGCGGCGAAGCGGGTGGTTTCCGGAGGAGAAATCCGATGGCACACTGCTCCGCCCGTTGGCTGGCCGCCGCCCTGACCCTGGTCGCGGTCGCCGCCGCCCATCGACCCGTCGGCGCGGAACCCGTCGCCTTCAACCGCGACATTCGTCCGCTCCTGTCGGACAACTGCTTCCACTGCCACGGCCCCGACGCCGGCCACCGGCAGGCCGACCTCCGGCTCGATCTTCGTGACGAGGCCGTCGCCGCCGGCGCGATCGTGCCGGGCAGGTCGGCGGACAGCCCGCTCGTCGAGCGGATCCGGGCGACCGACCCGGACGTCGTGATGCCGCCTCCGGATTCGCACAAGACGCTCACCGCGGCGCAACAGGCCCTGCTCGCCCGCTGGATCGACGAGGGCGCGGTGTACCAGAAGCACTGGGCCTACGAGCCGCCGGTGAAGGCCGCGGTGCCGGAGGGCGCGCATCCGATCGACCACCTCGTGCGGCAGCGGCTGGCGACGCTCGGCCTCGAGCCCTCCGCGGAGGCCGATCGCCGCACGCTCATCCGTCGGCTCGCCTTCGACCTCACGGGTCTGCCGCCGATGCCCGAGGAGGTCGATGCCTTCGTCGCCGACCCGGCCACCGATGCCTACGAGAAAGTCGTCGAACGGCTGCTCGCCAGCCCGCACTACGGCGAACGGATGGCGATCGGCTGGCTCGACGTCGTGCGGTTCGCCGACACGATCGGCTACCACAGCGACAACCCGCGAAACGTCTGGCCGTATCGCGACTACGTCATTCGGAGTTTCAACGACAATAAGCCCTTCGACCGGTTCACGATCGAACAGCTCGCCGGCGACCTGCTCCCCGACGCCAGCCAGGAGACGCGGATCGCCTCGGCCTTCAACCGTCTCCTCCTCACGACCGAGGAGGGCGGCGCCCAGGCGAAGGATTACGAGACGCGGATGCTCACCGACCGCGTGCGGGCGGTCGGCGCCGTCTGGCTCGGCCAGACGACCGGCTGCGCCGGCTGCCACGACCACAAGTTCGACCCGATCACGATGCGGGATTTTTATGCGCTCGGGGCTTTCTTCGCCGATATCGACGAGCCGGCGATCGGAAAGCGCGGCGACGGCCTGCTGCTCGCGCCGCCGGCGGACCTGAAGAGGCTGGCCGACCTCGACGCGGCGGTCGCCGACGCCAAGGGCCGACTCCAGGGCGTCGTACCGCGTCTCGACGCCCCGGAGATCCTGGCCGCCGTGCACCGGGACATCGAGGCGGCCGAGAAGGAACGAGCCGCGTTCTTCGCCGCGCTCCCCAAGTGCCTCGTGACCGTGAAGAAGGCCACGCCGAACGTCGTCCGCATCCTGCCGCGCGGCAACTGGATGGACGAGAGCGGGGCGATCGTGAAGCCGGCGTTCCCGGGCTATCTGCCGGCCCCCGCGATCACGGACCGCACACCCGACCGGCTGGACCTCGCCCGGTGGCTCGTGTCCCGCGAGCATCCGCTCACCGCGCGGGTGGTGATGAACCGGCTCTGGCAGCAGTGCTTCGGCACGGGGCTCTCGCGGGTGCTCGACGATCTCGGCGCCCAGGGGGAGCCGCCGGTGCATCCGGAGCTGCTCGACTGGCTGGCCTGCGAGTTCATGGACTCGGGGTGGGACGTGAAGCACATGGTCCGCACGATCGTGTCCAGTGCCACCTACAAGCAGACGGCCGTGGCCGCGGCTGCGCGGATCGCCGCCGACCCGGCCAACCGCGACCTGGCCCGTCAGTCGGCCTGGCGGCTCGACGCCGAGTTCGTGCGCGACGTCGTGCTCGGCACGTCGGGGCTGCTCGTCGGCACGGTCGGCGGCCCGAGCGTGAAGCCCTATCAGCCCGACGGCTACTGGGAAAATCTCAACTTTCCGCCCCGCACGTATCCCACCGACACGGGCGCGAAGCAGTATCGCCGCGGCCTCTACACCTGGTGGCAGCGGTCGTTCCTCCATCCGAGCATGCTGGCCTTCGACGCGCCGAGCCGGGAGGAATGCTGCGCGGAGCGGTCGCGATCCAACATTCCCCAGCAGGCGCTCGTGCTCTTGAACGATCCGACCTATGTCGAGGCGTCACGCGCCCTGGCCGCGCGGATCGTGAAGGAGGGGGGCGATGTGCCGGAGGAGCGGCTGGCCTGGGCCTGGCGGCTAGTGTTGCAGCGGCTGCCGCGGGTCGAGGAGCTGGAGACCATGATCCCGCTCTACCGCCGGCACCGCACCGCGTACCAGGCCGATCCGGCCGCCGCCGCAGACCTCACGCGGGTGGGTTTCGCCGCGGTGCCGGCCGACGTGGACCAGGCCGAGCTCGCCGCCTGGACCCACGTGGCCCGCGTGCTCTTCAACCTCCACGAGACGATCACGAGGAACTGAGCCATGACCGTCGATCCCACGCCGATCGCGCTTGCCCGCCGCGCCTTTCTGGGCCGGGCTTCCCAGGGCGTCGGCACGGTGGCGCTGGCGTCGCTGGCCGCGTCGCAGTCGGCCGCGGCGGCACCACTGCGGGGCGTGCTCGATCCGCCTCCCTTGCCGCAGCGGGCGAAACGGGTGATCTGGCTGACGATGGCCGGCGGCCCGTCGCAATTCGAGACCTTCGATCACAAGCCGAGACTGGCCGCACTGCACGGCCAGCCGATGCCCGAAAGCCTGACCAAGGGGCAGCAACTCGCCCAGCTGCAGGGCAAGCCGCTGATCTGCTTTGGCCCGCAGCATCCGTTCGCACCCATGGGACCGAACGGCACCCAGATTTGCGCGCTGTTCCCCCACATCGGCTCGGTGCTCGGCGACATCTGCCTCGTCCGCTCGATGCAGACCGACGCCATCAACCACGACCCGGCCCACATGTTCATGAACACGGGCTCGCAGATCGCGGGCCGGCCGAGCATGGGAGCGTGGGTCACTTACGGCCTGGGCAGCGACGCGGCCGACCTGCCCGGCTTCGTCGTGCTCACGTCGCTGGGCAAGGGGGGCCAGAACCAGCCGATCGCCGCGCGGCAGTGGTCGAGCGGCTTCCTGCCCAGCCGCTACCAGGGCGTGCAGCTGCGGAGCAAGGGCGACGCCGTGCTCTACCTCGGCAGTCCGCCGGGCGTGACGCGGGATCGCCAGGGGATCGACATCGCCGCCATCAACGCGCTCAACGCCCAGCATGACGCCCTCACCGGTGACCCCGAGATCGCCACGCGGATCGCGCAGTACGAGATGGCCTTCGCGATGCAGGCCAGCGTGCCCGAACTGATGGACGCCCAGGGGGAAACCGCGGCCACGCTCGCCCTCTACGGCTGCCGGCCCGGCGACGGCTCATTCGCGGCGAATTGCCTGCTCGCCCGCCGGCTGGCGGAGCGGGGCGTGCGGTTCATCCAGCTCTACCACAAGGACTGGGACCACCACGGCGGCGTCAAGGAGGGCGTGCGGCTCAAGGCTCTGGAGATCGACCGCGCGTGCATGGCGCTCGTCACCGATCTCAAGCACCGGGGCATGCTCGACGACACGCTCGTCGTGTGGGCCGGCGAGTTCGGCCGCACACCGATGTCGCAGGGGGGCGACGGCCGCGACCACCACAACAAGGCGATGAGCGTGTGGCTCGCTGGTGCCGGCGTGAAGGGGGGCCTCGTCCACGGCGCGACCGACGACCTCGGCTACCAGGTCGTGGAGGGGGGCTGCACGGTCCACGACCTGCACGCCACGATGCTCCACTGCCTGGGCATCCGGCACGACGCGTTCAGCGTGAAGTTCCAGGGGCTCGACGCCAAGCTCACCGGCGTCGAAGGCGGCCGCGTGCTCACGGAGATCCTCACCTGATGGCGGACGCCCTTACCCCAACAGCACGCTCGCGATGGCGGCCGAGAGGAAGTTGGCGAGCGTCGATATCACCAGCACCTTGACGGCGAGCTGGGCGAGTTCGGCCCGCCGTTCGGGGATCAGCGCCCCGATGCCGCCCAGCTGGATGCCGATGCTGGAGATGTTCGCGAAGCCGCACAGGGCGATCGTCGCCAAGGCGAACGACTTCGGAGCGAGCGCGTCCTTCAGCCGCCCGAGGTCCCCGTAGGCGACGAGTTCGTTGAGCACCGTGCGAGTGCCGAGCAGGCCGCCGACCGTCCGGCAGTCGGCGCGGGGCACGCCCAACAGCCAGGCCAGCGGCTCGAGCGCCAGCCCGAGCAGGCCCTGGAGCGACAGGCTTTCGAAGCCGAGGAGACTGCCCAGGCCGGCGAGGCCCATGTTGACCAGGGCCACCAGCGCCGTGAACGAGATCAGCATCGCCGCCACGTTGGCCGCCAGCATCAGTCCCTCCCGGGTGCCGCGGGCCGCGGCATCCAGGACGTTGCGGTCGATCCGCTCGTCGGCAGGCCGCGTCGTGCCCAACGTCTCGGGCGTTTCCGTCTCCGGGACGACGATCTTTGTGAGGTAGATCGTGGCCGGAAAGCTCATCAGGATCGCGGTCAGCAGGTCGCGGGACGCGCAGCCGGCCGCGAGATAGGCCCCGAGGATCCCGCCCGACACGAGCCCCATCCCGCTGACCATCACCACCGCCAGCTCGGACCGCGTGAGCCGTGAGAGATAAGGCCGGATCACGAGCGGGGCCTCGGTCTGCCCGAGGAAGATCGACGCCGCGGCGTTGAGCGTCTCGGCGCCGCTCGATCCCAGCACCCGGGCGGTGACCCAGGCGAACGCTCGGACCACGACCTGCATCACGCCCAGGTGATAGAGCACCGCGAACAGCGCCGCGGCGAACACGATCGTCGGCAGGACGCGGAAGGCGAACACGAACCCCGCCGGGCCGGCGGGATCGACAAGCCGATCGCCGAACACGAACCGGGCCCCGGACTCGGCGCAGGCCAGCACCGACTCCACCCAGCGGCCGGCGGCGTCGAGCGCCATCCGGCCGGCCTCGAACCGCACGAGCAGAAAGCCGAGCAGCGTCTGCATGGCCAGCCCGCCGATCACCATGCGGGCCGAGATCGCCCGCCGGTTTTCCGACATCCACCAGGCGGCCCCGAGGATCGCGGCCACGCCGAGCAGGCCGCGAAAGCGGTCGAGGTCATCCATCGTCGTGCCTCCGGCGGGATCAGAGCCTGTCGATGATCAGCCGTCGGGGCGGCGGCGGCTCGGCGGAAACGGTGATCGCCGTCTCGAAGATCGCCAAGGCCGCCGGCAGGTCCGCGGTCCGCGGATCGTAATGCAGTTCCGCGATCACGTCGCCGGCGGCCACGACATCCCCGACCTGCCGGTGCAGGAGGATGCCGGCGCCGGGATCGATCGTGGCGTCGACCCGCGGCCGTCCGGCCCCGAGGAGCATCGATGCCTGCCCCAGTGGCCAGGCCAGCATTCGGCTGATGTATCCGGCCCGGTCGATGCGAAACGGCACCGTCGCCCGCGGCCGCGGCAACACGGCGGCGGGGTCGTCGCAGACCCGCGGATCGCCCCCCTGGGCCTCCACGACGCGGCGGAACCGTTCGAGCGCCGAACCGTCGGCGATCGCGCGCCGGCACTGCTCGAGCGCGGCGTCACGAGTCCCGGCCGCCCCGCCGAGGAGGAGCATCTCGGCGGCGAGTTCGAGCGACACCTCCATGAGGTCGGCGGGCCCGCCGCCGCGCAGGCACTCCACGCTCTCCAGCACCTCCAGCGCGTTGCCGATCGTGCGGCCCAGCGGCGCGTTCATGTCGGTGAGGAGCGCCTGCACGGGCTTGCCCAGTTCGCGGCCGATGGAGGCCATGCTCTCGGCCAGCGCCCGGGCGTCCTCCTCGCGGACCATGAAGGCGCCGTCGCCGGTCTTCACGTCGAGCACCAGCGCGTCGATCCCTTCGGCGAGCTTCTTGGAGAGGATCGAGGCCGTGATCAGCGGGATGCTCTCCACGGTGGCGGTCGCGTCGCGCAGCGCGTAGAGCACACGGTCGGCGGGCGCGATCTCGGCCGTCTGTCCGATGAGCACGAGGCCGCATTCCCGGGCGATCCGGCGGTAGGCCGCCAGATCGAGATCGATGCGGAAGCCGGGGATGCTCTCGAGTTTGTCGAGTGTGCCGCCGGTGTGGCCGAGGCCGCGGCCCGAGACCATCGGCACCGTCACACCGCAGGCGGCGACGATCGGCGCCAGGATGAGACTCGTCTTGTCGCCGACGCCGCCAGTGGAATGCTTGTCGACCTTCGGGCCGGGGATGTCCGACAGGTCGAGCACCGTTCCCGAATGGAGCATGGCGGCCACGAGGGCGGCCGTCTCCTGCGGCGTCATGCCGCGCCACAGAATCGCCATCGTCAGGGCCGACCACTGGTAGTCGGGCACCTCGCCCGTGGCGATGCCGCCGACGAGAAAGCCGATCTCGGCGGCGGAGAGCTCGCCGCCGTCTCGCTTGCGACGGATCAGGTCGACGGCGCGCATCGTGGGTCGGTCCGGGGTGTCAGTCGCGGGCGGCGGTGCCGAACTGCCGGTCGCCGGCGTCGCCCAGGCCCGGCACGATGAAGCCCGAGTCGTTGAGGCCCTCGTCGAGCACGGCCACGTGGATCGTGACCCCCGGCATGCCCCGCTCCAGGCAGGCCACGCCCTCGGGCGCGGCGATCAGCGCCAGGTAGATGATCCGCGGCACTCCGGCGTCGCGGAGGATCTCGCAGGTCCGCACGGCCGAGCCGCCGGTGGCAAGCATCGGGTCGACGACGATCGCCACCGCCGCGCCGCAGTTCCGCGGGAGCTTGTTGTAGTACTCCTGGGGCTTGAGCGTGCGCTCGTCGCGAAACAGGCCGATGTGCCAGACCTCCGCGTCGGGAATCATCTCCAGGAGGCCGTCGGCCATGCCCAGGCCCGCGCGGAGAATCGGCACGATCGCCACCCGATCCTCGACCCGGCGCCCGGGCGCCGTCCCCAGCGGCGTTGCGGCGCGGACGTCGTGGGTCGGCAGGTCGCGAGTGGCCTCGTAGCCGAGCAGCCGCGTCAACTGCCGCACCACGCGGCGGAACTCGGATGGCCGCGTCTGCGGGTCGCGGAGCGTGACGACATGATGGGCGACCAGCGGATGCGTAGAGACGTGGACGGCGGCCATGGATCATCCTGCCTGCGGCCTTGCAAACCCTGGCCGCAGATCATATCCCTGGGGACGGCGTTGTCGAACACCTGC
>Ga0315902_10010475_pt1 | contig 12253 bp, 7 predicted proteins | sample LakEriMetagenome_9_FD_203523 | JGI IMG/M metagenome (GOLD analysis project Ga0315902, IMG submission 203523) | Freshwater fungal communities from buoy surface, Lake Erie, Ohio, United States - Buoy 12 MA117 | ecosystem: Environmental > Aquatic > Freshwater > Lake > Lake biofilm | place: USA... | reverse complement strand
CCGTATGCCGGCAAGGAGACCGGTGAGACCGCGCTGCTGCGTTCGCTGTTCGGAATCTTTCGTCGAGGTGATCTGGCATTGTTCGACCGGTACTACGCCGGTTGGTTTATGCTGGGGTTGCTCCAGGAGATGGGCGTTGAGTTTGTGACGCTCCTGCACCAGCTCCGCGAAGCCAACTTCAGCCTGGGGCGCCGACTCGGCCAGGGGGACCACGTCGTGGGCTGGCTCAAACCAGCCAAACCCCAGTGGCTCGATCAGGAAACCTACGATCGCCTGCCTGCGCAACTGGAAATCCGGGAACTCCAGGTGAGCGTTGACATCCCCGGCTTTCGCACCCGGTCGCTGGTGGTGATCACATCCCTGCGCGATCATCGCGTCTATTCACACCGCGACGTGGCAGCCCTCTATCGGCGTCGATGGCTCGTGGAACTGAAACTGCGTGACATCAAGTCCACCATGCAGCTCGACGTCCTCCGTCGGAAGACTCCCGCCGCCGTGAGGCAGGAACTCTGGACAGGGCTGCTGGCCTACAACCTCGTCCGGCAGTCGATGCTGCACTCAGCGCTGTCGGGTGAATGCAGTGCGCATGAACTGAGCTTTGCCGCATCCCTGCAGATGCTGGCGAACACGTGGGAGCTCGCAGCCATCCCATCGACGGAAACCGGCGGCGGCCGCGAAAGTCTCGTCGCCTTGCCGGTCCTGAACGGTCACGCACATCGCGTCGCCAATCGCCCCGATCGTGTGGAACCGCGAGCCGTCAAACGCCGGCCCGCGCCCATCGCACTGCTCACAGAACACCGCGACGCAGCACGAGCCAGACTGATCGTCGACACAGGCACGTAACCAACCCGTCCGACACGCTGCGAAGTCAACCTGAACTTTCCGACGTGACCCAGAGCGAGTCGCGCTCATTGACCCTGTGAGAGAGATCGACACACCGCGGCACGACCATTCTCAGTGACCCAACAGACCCTCGCACGGGGGGTGTCTGACGCTGCGCGCGAACGCCCAGCCCCGGGCAACTCGCGATACGAAGTGGGTGTGACGGTCCACGCCTGGCCGGCGCCTTCGCAATAGTCGACATAACGTCATACAGCACAGGCGGCAGTGCCATTCAGTCCTGACACTTTTTCCCCGGCCCACGGGATCAGGCGACGGTTGAGGGACGGTTGGCGAACAGCGCCGCTGCCTGCTCCCGATCGCGTTTAAATCGGGCGAGGCCCAACGCGAGAATTCCGGCGATCTCCCCACGCTGCTGCTCCGGCGTGGGATCGGACTGACGGTCGTGCCTCGGCAGGCTCTTCCCCCAAAATGGATGTGCTGGGGGTTATGTATGCCGTTTCGGCGGGCGCGGGTCGCTATCCCTCGACAAAGCCGCCGTCGCCTAGGACGACCGTTCCATCGATGCTTGGCGGACTCGTTCGATCTTTCTCGCGGGTCATCGGATCCCGGGTTCTGCACGCAGACACTCAACCTGCGTAGCTGGTAAGGCGATTGCGACCTATTTCGGATAGACAATCCGCAATGCAGGCCCAATTTCTGGGTAGCTCTCTTCGAGGAAATGCATCGCATAATTGATTCGCGTTGCAGCAGCACACTCGTCAGTGTACCAGACTCGATGTTGGATCCCTGCCAGCGCGATGTCATCGGGTCGCCACTTATTCATTTCATCCTGTGAGTGACCGACAATTCGCCAGACACCGCAGCCGCTGATCCCCTTCATGCCGTCGCGCGACGGCCAGTCGCCAGCCTTCTGCTTTGTGCCCAATGTGACGGCGTTTTTCGAAAAATCGATCAAGAAATGGACCGATGGATCAAAATTGAACTGGTCCATTGGAGGGACCCCTCTTTTGTACAATCTCGCAAGATACGGAAGTGGTCGAGAATCAATGTGGTCTTTTGCGACTTCCAGCCATTCCTGTGGATACCCACAAACGATGAAGAATGCGTCTGATCTGTCCGGATGACGCTGCACCTCTCGCATGCTGATCGGTTCGTACGTCGCCGATAACTTTCGAGCCGCCTCTTTCGACAGCTTCACTACCGCGATGTCGCGAATTTCTTCCTCACTCGTGTTGAATGTTGAGTCGACGATCGGCCACGGCACCTTCTCTTCCTGGTCCCAACCAACATACAGGTGGATCTGGTGATTCACGATCGATCTCAGATCGTGCGACGCTGTGAGGATGAACAGTTCGTCGCCGACACGCAACAATACGCCAGAACGATCTCGCTTAATTTTATCGTCCTGGATCGCGTAGAATGGAACTGTCGCCTTCACAATGCGTGAGACGACTTCATCCCGAATTCGGTGCAGGAAATCGGTCACGAATTGATTGTCAAAGATCACATCAGTGGCCATGAAATCGTCTCCGGAGTTCAGCCAGTCTTTTGAGGGAAACGGAGCTAACTCTCGTGCTGTGTCACCGTAGCAAACACGGGTTGTGGCGGTTGGCGGATTGGGAAACAATTGTGTCACACTAGGAGGTGTGTCATGCAGACGCAGTATATCGTGCGCCAGTCGGAAACGGAGCGCCGGCAGCTCGCGAGGGACGGAAAGTGGGACGGAAAGTGGGACGGAAAAGGCGGGCCAAATTGGCCTGATCTTGGGGACCGGCGGTGGGTCCGGGGCTGATTGCCGGCGGTCTCCCGGCCCATGACGACAACTTGATGTTCCCCCACCCCCCGGCCCCTACTCCGCGACGGAGCGTTGGGTGCTTGGCAGGGTCGATCTCGCGAAAGATGCGGGTCATCGGGTTGCGGTTTGGGCGTAACGGATAATCGGAAAATCTCGTCACTGACTACGCGGAGCCCCTCTCTCGGTCTTCGCCCCCCCTCTCCCCGGGGGAGAGGGATCCGTTGGAGGTCGATTCACTGGGCCGACCGCTTGCCGACCGCACGACAAGGGGTCAGGTCTCGTTTCCGCGTGAAGAGGGAGGGCACTTTGCCGGTGGCGGCACCTTAATCTTTCGTTGCCACCGCCTCTTCCCTATGGTCGAGCGGTGGGATATTGGCAACGCGAGCCGTGCTCGCAAGCATCGCCCTTGGTGTCCAGCGGATTAGACAATGCCGTCAGGATTGGTCTCGCGTGGGGGCGGTGACCCCAGGTATCCACCTGCGGTGGCTACCTGGGGATAAGAGAGAGTTCCCCGACAGGCAACGCACGATGCAGGTCGCTCGGAGCGACGGGAACCGTGTGACGTCCGATGATTTCGGCGCCGAACGTCTTGAGCGCACGATCTGCCAGGCCAGCCACGTGCGACCCCATCGCGGCGGGGGGGCTGGGGCGAATTGGCCTGCATTCCCTTCCCCAGGCTGATACGTTCTACGGAGAGCGGTGCGGCATGCCGAACCTCGGACTCGATGTGGCTTATTCTCCCAGCTTTCCTCTGCGGTACTTCGAGATGACTGACTCTCAGGCGGCAACCTACTTGAACGGGAGCAACTGACATGAAACTGGACCTGGCCAGGGAGTGGTTCGAGAAGAACATTCCGGAAGACAACCCGGAAGTGGGGGCCGGCCTGCCTCGAGAGTTGGTTGATCAACCAGGTGCCACTCGCAACCCGGACGCTCAGCGAGCATCTGCCCTCGCGAAGATTTCGACCTCACCAGATCACGGACGAGCACGAACTGTCGCCCCCCCGGGCGCTCTTGGAGAAGACCACGAAGTGGGAGCGGTTGATTAGCGACGGACGGTGTGTCAGGACTCCTTTTCACTTCAGTTAGTCCTGGCCACGCGGCTTCGACAAGGAGAGGCAAGCCAAATTGGAGCGAGGCTCAGGCCGAGAGGGGCTGGCGGTCGTAGGACTACGACGACCTGCTGAGGCGGGACAAGGTGACACTGCACATGTTCTGGCTGAAGGAAAAGAGCCCGGAAGACTCGGACGCCCTCCCCGCTCCAGACATCCTCGCCCAGGAAATCGCCGACGACCTGAAGACCGCCCTCGAGCCGTTCACAGCCATCGCGGAGAAGCGGAAGGGGTGAGCGGGAGGGGCGCGGGTGGAGGGTGTCGGGAACAGTCTTAAGCCACGGCACCGCCTGTAGAAGTCGCGCCGCGGCGCGGTATAACCAACGGGACGCACCTCGCCCGTGACCACCTCTGGCGTCGCGAGGAGTTTTCAGCGGATTTCAGGAGCTCATGAAGACCATGCCTGCCATTCCCCGGTTCATCATCGATCGATTGCGCGAGACTCCACCGGTGAATTGTGGAGTGGTGCCGCAGTCCACCCCAGTCATTTCATTCGGCAACCCGGCCACAGCCCGCGTTGCGACGCTCGGGTTGAATCCGAGCAAGAACGAGTTTCTCGACCGTTCGGGTGAGCTACTCCGGGGAGATGAGCAACGGTTCGCGACACTGACGTCACTGCGCCGAAAACATCTCGCCGAGGCGGACCACGAGACCCTGAAACAGGTGGTCGATGCGTGCCATGGCTACTTCTCGGGCAACCCCTACGAGAGATGGTTTCGACCGCTCGACCAGATCGTTCAGGCAGCGGGGGCCTCCTTTTTCGAGGGAACGGCCTGTCATTTGGACCTGGTCCAATGGGCCACTGATCCGGTGTGGAGCAAGTTGTCGAGAGCTACCCGAGGCGAACTGCGCGCCCGCGATGGCGAGTTCCTGATGAATCAATTGCGGCACTACCAATTCCCGGTTTTGCTCCTCAATGGACAAGGGGTGATTAGTGCGTTCGAGGAACAGGCTGATTTCTGTTTCGATGACAGTCGTCGACTCTCGGGCCCGAAAAAAAACCCGGGCACCTTGTCATCCGGCAGGTGGGAGAATCGTCTGTTGGTGATTGGCTGGAGTTTCAACCTGCAATCGAGTCACGGAGTCTCGAATGATTTGCGGGCGGAAATTGCCGGGGCCGTGAAAACGCTTGTTCGTCGTCACGCCAAGTAGCCTCCTCAAGTCGCACCGGCGACTTGCGGGCCGGCCAGGCTATCGAAAGGCCCCGGGGCCAGGTTCAAGTGCGTGAAGCATTGAAGCGGCGTCTCGACCGGCCTTTCACAGTGCGGTCGCCCAAGCCTCACCCAACCCGTCAGCTGATCTACGCTAAGTTGGCATTCATGTGGCCGGTTTCGAGGCGCCCACTGGGGACGGAAAATGTGTCAGGACTGAATGGCACTGCCGCCTGGGGCGCAAGGATTTACGGCGATGGCCGATGCACTGGCGACCGCCCAGATCGCTTTGGTCGGGTGGCGTTGGCGGACAGCACTCGTGAGCAACGTGCGTCCCGGATGAAAGGCGTCGGTCGTTTTCCGTGATAGAAGTGCTGTGCACGCAGCGGTGGCTCGCACGCGCGAGGCATGTTCCCGTCGATCCGCTGTGATGCGACTGCCCCGCGAAGACCGAGAACCGGACTGGGCGTTGAGACCGTTCTGTCCTGTCATTCGCGCGGCGTGAGACCGTCCTTGAGTTTGGCCGCCTAGCTGGATCAAGGAGGGTCTCATGTCTTTTACCCCCGCTCGCGGTGGCTTGGATAGGTCATATGACCTGGTACGGCAGTCCCTGTTGCAGAGCGACAATCTGCCCTTCTCTGATGCGCTGACCGCGGAACAGATTGAACAGGCCTTCGCCGCGGAAGGAGTCTCGTTCGGTGACGCTAGCTGCGAAGCCGACGAAGCCGGGAGTGAGCAGCGCGGGACCATCTACACGATGGGTGTCACGTTGTGGGCGATGTTGTCCCAAGCGTTGCTCACCGACGTGCAGCGCGCCTGTCGGTCGGCAGTCCAACGGGTGGCTGTGTACTACGCGCTGCGGGGAGTCGACGTCTCTTCGAACAACACCGGCGCGTACTGTCGTGCTCGGGCGAAGGTGACGGAGGGGGTTGTGCGGCGTCTGGCCCGGGGAGTTGCCGAGCGCTGCGAGGCGGCCGTTCCCAGCGAGTGGCTGTGGAAGGGCTTCCATCCGCGGCTGATTGATGGCACGACATTCTCGATGCCGGACACCGAGCAGAACCAGGCGGAGTATCCGCAGTCCAAAGCCCAAGCCAAGGGGCTGGGTTTTCCGATCCTGCGCGCCGTCGCGCTGACCTCATTGATCACGGGGATGGTCCTGGACCTGGCGACTGGGCCGTATGCCGGCAAGGAGACCGGTGAGACCGCGCTGCTGCGTTCGCTGTTCGGAATCTTTCGTCGAGGTGATCTGGCATTGTTCGACCGGTACTACGCCGGTTGGTTTATGCTGGCGTTGCTGCAGGAGATGGGCGTTGAGTTTGTGACGCTCCTGCACCAGCTCCGCGAAGCCAACTTCAGCCTGGGGCGCCGACTCGGCCAGGGGGACCACGTCGTGGGCTGGCTCAAGCCGGCCAAACCCCAGTGGCTCGATCAGGAAACCTACGATCGCCTGCCTGCGCAACTGGAAATCCGGGAACTCCAGGTGAGCGTTGACATCCCGGGCTTTCGCACCCGGTCGCTGGTGGTGATCACATCCCTGCGCGATCATCGCGTCTATTCACACCGCGACGTGGCAGCCCTCTATCGGCGTCGATGGCTCGTGGAACTGAAACTGCGTGACATCAAGTCCACCATGCAGCTCGACGTCCTCCGTCGGAAGACTCCCGCCGCCGTGAGGCAGGAACTCTGGACAGGGCTGCTGGCCTACAACCTCGTCCGGCAGTCGATGCTGCACTCAGCGCTGTCGGGTGAATGCAGTGCGCATGAACTGAGCTTTGCCGCATCCCTGCAGATGCTGGCGAACACGTGGGAGCTCGCAGCCATCCCATCGACGGAAACCGGCGGCGGCCGCGAAAGTCTCGTCGCCTTGCCGGTCCTGAACGGTCACGCACATCGCGTCGCCAATCGCCCCGATCGTGTGGAACCGCGAGCCGTCAAACGCCGGCCCGCGCCCATCGCACTGCTCACAGAACACCGCGACGCAGCACGAGCCAGACTGATCGTCGACACAGGCACGTAACCAACCCGTCCGACACGCTGCGAAGTCAACCTGAACTTTCCGACGTGACCCAGAGCGAGTCGCGCTCATTGACCCTGTGAGAGAGATCGACACACCGCGGCACGACCATTCTCAGTGACCCAACAGACCCTCGCACGGGGGGTGTCTGACGCTGCGCGCGAACGCCCAGCCCCGGGCAACTCGCGATACGAAGTGGGTGTGACGGTCCACGCCTGGCCGGCGCCTTCGCAATAGTCGACATAACGTCATACAGCACAGGCGGCAGTGCCATTCAGTCCTGACACTTTTTCCCCGGCCCACGGGATCAGGCGACGGTTGAGGGACGGTTGGCGAACAGCGCCGCTGCCTGCTCCCGATCGCGTTTAAATCGGGCGAGGCCCAACGCGAGAATTCCGGCGATCTCCCCACGCTGCTGCTCCGGCGTGGGATCGGACTGACGGTCGTGCCTCGGCAGGCTCTTCCCCCAAAATGGATGTGCTGGGGGTTATGTATGCCGTTTCGGCGGGCGCGGGTCGCTATCCCTCGACAAAGCCGCCGTCGCCTAGGACGACCGTTCCATCGATGCTTGGCGGACTCGTTCGATCTTTCTCGCGGGTCATCGGATCCCGGGTTCTGCACGCAGACACTCAACCTGCGTAGCTGGTAAGGCGATTGCGACCTATTTCGGATAGACAATCCGCAATGCAGGCCCAATTTCTGGGTAGCTCTCTTCGAGGAAATGCATCGCATAATTGATTCGCGTTGCAGCAGCACACTCGTCAGTGTACCAGACTCGATGTTGGATCCCTGCCAGCGCGATGTCATCGGGTCGCCACTTATTCATTTCATCCTGTGAGTGACCGACAATTCGCCAGACACCGCAGCCGCTGATCCCCTTCATGCCGTCGCGCGACGGCCAGTCGCCAGCCTTCTGCTTTGTGCCCAATGTGACGGCGTTTTTCGAAAAATCGATCAAGAAATGGACCGATGGATCAAAATTGAACTGGTCCATTGGAGGGACCCCTCTTTTGTACAATCTCGCAAGATACGGAAGTGGTCGAGAATCAATGTGGTCTTTTGCGACTTCCAGCCATTCCTGTGGATACCCACAAACGATGAAGAATGCGTCTGATCTGTCCGGATGACGCTGCACCTCTCGCATGCTGATCGGTTCGTACGTCGCCGATAACTTTCGAGCCGCCTCTTTCGACAGCTTCACTACCGCGATGTCGCGAATTTCTTCCTCACTCGTGTTGAATGTTGAGTCGACGATCGGCCACGGCACCTTCTCTTCCTGGTCCCAACCAACATACAGGTGGATCTGGTGATTCACGATCGATCTCAGATCGTGCGACGCTGTGAGGATGAACAGTTCGTCGCCGACACGCAACAATACGCCAGAACGATCTCGCTTAATTTTATCGTCCTGGATCGCGTAGAATGGAACTGTCGCCTTCACAATGCGTGAGACGACTTCATCCCGAATTCGGTGCAGGAAATCGGTCACGAATTGATTGTCAAAGATCACATCAGTGGCCATGAAATCGTCTCCGGAGTTCAGCCAGTCTTTTGAGGGAAACGGAGCTAACTCTCGTGCTGTGTCACCGTAGCAAACACGGGTTGTGGCGGTTGGCGGATTGGGAAACAATTGTGTCACACTAGGAGGTGTGTCATGCAGACGCAGTATATCGTGCGCCAGTCGGAAACGGAGCGCCGGCAGCTCGCGAGGGACGGAAAGTGGGACGGAAAGTGGGACGGAAAAGGCGGGCCAAATTGGCCTGATCTTGGGGACCGGCGGTGGGTCCGGGGCTGATTGCCGGCGGTCTCCCGGCCCATGACGACAACTTGATGTTCCCCCACCCCCCGGCCCCTACTCCGCGACGGAGCGTTGGGTGCTTGGCAGGGTCGATCTCGCGAAAGATGCGGGTCATCGGGTTGCGGTTTGGGCGTAACGGATAATCGGAAAATCTCGTCACTGACTACGCGGAGCCCCTCTCTCGGTCTTCGCCCCCCCTCTCCCCGGGGGAGAGGGATCCGTTGGAGGTCGATTCACTGGGCCGACCGCTTGCCGACCGCACGACAAGGGGTCAGGTCTCGTTTCCGCGTGAAGAGGGAGGGCACTTTGCCGGTGGCGGCACCTTAATCTTTCGTTGCCACCGCCTCTTCCCTATGGTCGAGCGGTGGGATATTGGCAACGCGAGCCGTGCTCGCAAGCATCGCCCTTGGTGTCCAGCGGATTAGACAATGCCGTCAGGATTGGTCTCGCGTGGGGGCGGTGACCCCAGGTATCCACCTGCGGTGGCTACCTGGGGATAAGAGAGAGTTCCCCGACAGGCAACGCACGATGCAGGTCGCTCGGAGCGACGGGAACCGTGTGACGTCCGATGATTTCGGCGCCGAACGTCTTGAGCGCACGATCTGCCAGGCCAGCCACGTGCGACCCCATCGCGGCGGGGGGGCTGGGGCGAATTGGCCTGCATTCCCTTCCCCAGGCTGATACGTTCTACGGAGAGCGGTGCGGCATGCCGAACCTCGGACTCGATGTGGCTTATTCTCCCAGCTTTCCTCTGCGGTACTTCGAGATGACTGACTCTCAGGCGGCAACCTACTTGAACGGGAGCAACTGACATGAAACTGGACCTGGCCAGGGAGTGGTTCGAGAAGAACATTCCGGAAGACAACCCGGAAGTGGGGGCCGGCCTGCCTCGAGAGTTGGTTGATCAACCAGGTGCCACTCGCAACCCGGACGCTCAGCGAGCATCTGCCCTCGCGAAGATTTCGACCTCACCAGATCACGGACGAGCACGAACTGTCGCCCCCCCGGGCGCTCTTGGAGAAGACCACGAAGTGGGAGCGGTTGATTAGCGACGGACGGTGTGTCAGGACTCCTTTTCACTTCAGTTAGTCCTGGCCACGCGGCTTCGACAAGGAGAGGCAAGCCAAATTGGAGCGAGGCTCAGGCCGAGAGGGGCTGGCGGTCGTAGGACTACGACGACCTGCTGAGGCGGGACAAGGTGACACTGCACATGTTCTGGCTGAAGGAAAAGAGCCCGGAAGACTCGGACGCCCTCCCCGCTCCAGACATCCTCGCCCAGGAAATCGCCGACGACCTGAAGACCGCCCTCGAGCCGTTCACAGCCATCGCGGAGAAGCGGAAGGGGTGAGCGGGAGGGGCGCGGGTGGAGGGTGTCGGGAACAGTCTTAAGCCACGGCACCGCCTGTAGAAGTCGCGCCGCGGCGCGGTATAACCAACGGGACGCACCTCGCCCGTGACCACCTCTGGCGTCGCGAGGAGTTTTCAGCGGATTTCAGGAGCTCATGAAGACCATGCCTGCCATTCCCCGGTTCATCATCGATCGATTGCGCGAGACTCCACCGGTGAATTGTGGAGTGGTGCCGCAGTCCACCCCAGTCATTTCATTCGGCAACCCGGCCACAGCCCGCGTTGCGACGCTCGGGTTGAATCCGAGCAAGAACGAGTTTCTCGACCGTTCGGGTGAGCTACTCCGGGGAGATGAGCAACGGTTCGCGACACTGACGTCACTGCGCCGAAAACATCTCGCCGAGGCGGACCACGAGACCCTGAAACAGGTGGTCGATGCGTGCCATGGCTACTTCTCGGGCAACCCCTACGAGAGATGGTTTCGACCGCTCGACCAGATCGTTCAGGCAGCGGGGGCCTCCTTTTTCGAGGGAACGGCCTGTCATTTGGACCTGGTCCAATGGGCCACTGATCCGGTGTGGAGCAAGTTGTCGAGAGCTACCCGAGGCGAACTGCGCGCCCGCGATGGCGAGTTCCTGATGAATCAATTGCGGCACTACCAATTCCCGGTTTTGCTCCTCAATGGACAAGGGGTGATTAGTGCGTTCGAGGAACAGGCTGATTTCTGTTTCGATGACAGTCGTCGACTCTCGGGCCCGAAAAAAAACCCGGGCACCTTGTCATCCGGCAGGTGGGAGAATCGTCTGTTGGTGATTGGCTGGAGTTTCAACCTGCAATCGAGTCACGGAGTCTCGAATGATTTGCGGGCGGAAATTGCCGGGGCCGTGAAAACGCTTGTTCGTCGTCACGCCAAGTAGCCTCCTCAAGTCGCACCGGCGACTTGCGGGCCGGCCAGGCTATCGAAAGGCCCCGGGGCCAGGTTCAAGTGCGTGAAGCATTGAAGCGGCGTCTCGACCGGCCTTTCACAGTGCGGTCGCCCAAGCCTCACCCAACCCGTCAGCTGATCTACGCTAAGTTGGCATTCATGTGGCCGGTTTCGAGGCGCCCACTGGGGACGGAAAATGTGTCAGGACTGAATGGCACTGCCGCCTGGGGCGCAAGGATTTACGGCGATGGCCGATGCACTGGCGACCGCCCAGATCGCTTTGGTCGGGTGGCGTTGGCGGACAGCACTCGTGAGCAACGTGCGTCCCGGATGAAAGGCGTCGGTCGTTTTCCGTGATAGAAGTGCTGTGCACGCAGCGGTGGCTCGCACGCGCGAGGCATGTTCCCGTCGATCCGCTGTGATGCGACTGCCCCGCGAAGACCGAGAACCGGACTGGGCGTTGAGACCGTTCTGTCCTGTCATTCGCGCGGCGTGAGACCGTCCTTGAGTTTGGCCGCCTAGCTGGATCAAGGAGGGTCTCATGTCTTTTACCCCCGCTCGCGGTGGCTTGGATAGGTCATATGACCTGGTACGGCAGTCCCTGTTGCAGAGCGACAATCTGCCCTTCTCTGATGCGCTGACCGCGGAACAGATTGAACAGGCCTTCGCCGCGGAAGGAGTCTCGTTCGGTGACGCTAGCTGCGAAGCCGACGAAGCCGGGAGTGAGCAGCGCGGGACCATCTACACGATGGGTGTCACGTTGTGGGCGATGTTGTCCCAAGCGTTGCTCACCGACGTGCAGCGCGCCTGTCGGTCGGCAGTCCAACGGGTGGCTGTGTACTACGCGCTGCGGGGAGTCGACGTCTCTTCGAACAACACCGGCGCGTACTGTCGTGCTCGGGCGAAGGTGACGGAGGGGGTTGTGCGGCGTCTGGCCCGGGGAGTTGCCGAGCGCTGCGAGGCGGCCGTTCCCAGCGAGTGGCTGTGGAAGGGCTTCCATCCGCGGCTGATTGATGGCACGACATTCTCGATGCCGGACACCGAGCAGAACCAGGCGGAGTATCCGCAGTCCAAAGCCCAAGCCAAGGGGCTGGGTTTTCCGATCCTGCGCGCCGTCGCGCTGACCTCATTGATCACGGGGATGGTCCTGGACCTGGCGACTGGGCCGTATGCCGGCAAGGAGACCGGTGAGACCGCGCTGCTGCGTTCGCTGTTCGGAATCTTTCGTCGAGGTGATCTGGCATTGTTCGACCGGTACTACGCCGGTT
>Ga0315902_10010473_pt1 | contig 12253 bp, 11 predicted proteins | sample LakEriMetagenome_9_FD_203523 | JGI IMG/M metagenome (GOLD analysis project Ga0315902, IMG submission 203523) | Freshwater fungal communities from buoy surface, Lake Erie, Ohio, United States - Buoy 12 MA117 | ecosystem: Environmental > Aquatic > Freshwater > Lake > Lake biofilm | place: USA... | reverse complement strand
CAGGATGCGCTTGCACCTTTCTTTGGTTTCACGTATCGGAATATGATGCTGGGGGCTAGTTATGACATCAATACCTCAGATCTGGGTAAGCTGGTGAATGGCGCCAATAGTTTTGAGATCTCTTTATCGATTATTGGCCGCAAGTCTACCAAAACGCCTGAAGTAGAATTTGTTTGTCCCCGACTCTAACCTATTACTCTCCTGCAAACACTGCATATGAAAAGAATTATTCTAGTTTTCGGTTCGATGGCCTGTCTGTTCAGTGCCACTGCTCAGTTCGTGGTCGATTACCTGAACGGTGCTAATGATTATTATCGTAAGGGCGATTATGCCTCTGCGGTGGAGTATTATGAAAAGTACCTGGCTGGTCCGGGTGCCAAACAGATGGAGGAGTACAATCCCTACGCGCCTCAGAAATCAAAAAGCAAGACTTCGAAGAATGCCTTCGATCCGATGGAGGTGAAATTTCGGATGGCGGAGTGTTATCGCCATCTCAATTATCCTTCCAAGGCAGCACCGATCTATAAAGAGGTGATCGATTCAAAATCTAAGTCACAGCCATTGGCCGGTTATTATTACGGACAACAATTGCGTGCGTTGGGGAAGTATGAGGATGCCGCTAAAGCATTTCAGGGCTTTTTGTCCGATTATCAAGTAGATGACACCTATCGTAAAAGTGCTCATCGGGAGGTGAAAAATTTAGCTTTTGTTCAATCGGAAATGAAGAAGAAAGGGCTGCAGTATTACACCCTCAAGAAATCTCGCTATCGACTGAACATGCAAGGGGCTAGTTATGCGCCTGTTTGGATCGATAACAATACGTTGTTCTTTACCTCCACGCGATCACTCGATCCGGATGCAAAAGGCAAACAATATGTGAATCGAGTTTTTCAGGCCGTGTATCAGCGCGATAAGGATACGGCGGTCGTTCGTCCCGTTTATCTGCCACAAGCTGGAGAGATGCATCAGGCCGCCGTTGCTATGATGCCCGATGGAAAGACGATGTTTTTTACTGGATGGTCTTTGAAAGGGGATAAAAAGGCTACTGTGATCTATACGGCAAAGAAAGATGGTGGTGAGTGGACGCAGCCGGTATTATTGGGTGAATCCATCAATGCCGCAGGCAGTAACAATCAGCAGCCCCATGTGAGTGCCGATGGAAAACATCTTTATTTCTCCAGTAATCGTGTCGGTGGAAAGGGCGGATATGATATCTGGGTCGCTGCTATTGAGAATGGTGTGCCCGGAGCGGCAAAGAACTTGGGAGCGCCGGTGAATACGGCGGATGATGAGCAGGCTCCTTTTTATCATGCAGCCAGTGGATCGCTGATCTTTTCTTCCAATGGTTTCATTGGCATGGGTGGATTTGATTTTTTCCAGAGTAAGGGTGCGGTCGATAAATGGAGTGAGCCGATCAACCTTGGCTATCCGGTGAACTCGATCAAGGATGATATTTATATGTATACGCGTGGAACAGCGAAGAATATTCTATCGGATGTGATCCTCAGTTCGGATCGGGATGCGGCTTGTTGTTTGGAGTTGTTCGACCTGCAGCGTCGTATACCTGCCCGTACGATCAAGGGCACGGTGGTGTCTTGCTCTGATCGCATGCCTGTACCGGGTGTACAAGTTGAGGTACTTGATGCAGCAACGGGTAGTGCCATTACTCAAAAGCAAACCGATGCAGCCGGAGAATACCAGGTCGTGTTGCAGGATCCACGTCCACTTAAGTTGATCGCGAAGCGCGGCGGATATGCTGATACGATTTCGGTCATTCCCGTGCCGGAGGAGATGGATATCGATCAGCTTGAATTTGCTGCCGGTGCATTCTGTATCCGCCAATTGCCGCCGCCGATTCCGCCGGTGGGAACGATTGTTGAGATTCCGAATATCTTGTATGATTTCAATAAGGCATCGTTGCAATCTGTTTCTTTCCACGTATTGGATTCGCTGGCTTCTTTGTTGACTGCTAATCCGAATACCGTGATCGAGATCCGTTCGCATACGGATGATATCGGTTCAGATGCCTATAACCTTGACTTATCAAATCGTCGAGCGAAATCTGTGGTGGATTATCTGATCACGCGCGGTGTGAATGCTGCACAGCTGGAGTCGAAGGGATATGGGGAGACATTGCCGCTCGAGCCGAATAAGATCAAAGGCAAGGACAATCCGGCAGGTCGTGCGAAAAACAGACGTACGGAGTTCAAGGTGTTGAAAAATTAAATAAACTGAATTACGTGAAAATGATCCTGCAGCGGGTATATCGGTCGATCGCAATTACGGCATTGCTGGCACTGGCATTCGATGCTGGTGCACAGCAAAAGCCGCACTATACGCAGTATATACTGAATCAATATATCATCAACCCCGCTATCACGGGCATTGAAAACTATGTCGATCTGAAGGCCAGTCATCGTCGTCAGTGGGTGGGCATTCAGGATGCACCGGTCACTAGTTATTTTTCTATCCACGGATCATTGAATAAGAAAAGCAGTAAGACCTCGCCCACTTCTTTTCCCACGCCTGGAGAAAATCCAAGAGGGAAAAGTTATTGGGAAGAATATGAAGCGCCGGATCCGCATCATGGCATCGGCATGCAGGTGGTGCAGGATGTTACCGGTCCGCTTAGCACCCTCTCCGCACAAGCAACCTATGCCTATCATTTGCCGTTGAACACCAATACCACGCTTGCGGCGGGATTGGGTGTGGGTATCAATCGGATCGGATTAGATGCAGCCAAATTGAATTTCGGGGATGTGACCGTCGATCCGGTGGTATTTACGTCGGGCATTTTGAATAAGACGCGGTTGGATATGAGTGCCGGACTGTATCTGTATTCATCAGATTATTTTGTGGGCTTGTCGGCGCAGCAGATCGTTCCGCAAACCATCGACTTTTCGGATGGCTATATCCGTCCGCAGACCGGCAAGACGGTTCCGCATTTATTTGCTACCGCCGGATTCCGCGCCTTGCTCGGAGAGAATTTCAACCTGATCCCATCCCTGATGGTGAAATATGTTTCGCCACTTCCGGTTCAGGTGGAGGGCAATTTCAAATTGCAGTTCCGTGATTTGGCCTGGTTGGGCGCGAGTTATCGGCATCAGGATGGTTTTGCCGGCATGCTGGGCGTGAACATTTCTAATATTCAAGTGGGGTATGCATACGACTACACCACGTCGCGCCTGAATAACTTCAGCAAAGGGACCCATGAGTTTCTGATCGGCTTCCTCATCGGGAATAAGTACCCGGATGGGTGCCCGAGGAATGTGTGGTGATTTCTTGTTCCTTGTATCCTATTGATTTGGCTTTGTTGCTTCTAGGGTTAAAATTGTAAACCCAGACCAATCTAATTTTTTATCAGCATCAATTGACAAATCACCTGGGAATGCATCGAACAGTCCTGCATTTGTGTATTCTTTTGTGAACTTGGATATAAGAATTCTATTAATCAAGAACTTGGCTCCGCTATTTTGATCATACTCGATTGTGTAGGGGATATTGTTAAGAACGGTTGTATCTTTCTCAGTGCGTAGTTTATCAAAGGTTTCGATATTCTTGGCTTCAGCTTTAAATCGATCATAAATTCGCCCAGAGGGAAGATGTCGGCTAACAAAGTCGATCAATAATCCATTTTTGAATTCAAATCTGTATTCGTCATCTTTATCCAGTACCAGGGTGTTTCCGTTAAAATGGCCCTCTTTGTTGAGAGATCCGTTTATCTTATAATTCCCATCAGTGTATTCGAATGGTCCAATAATTACGTTCTCAGCGAAATTTAATACTTGTTTAGACGTTGCCATTTTACCATTTTTGGTAACGCTTGAGTTTATTTCCCACTTCCCATTTGCTACACCATTTAAGTATACTCCTTTGAAGGTACGGCTTAGCGTTCCGCTGGTGCTTACGATCTTTATATCAACCTGCCATAAGCCGTCTTTTTTAGATTCCTTGTATTTCCCTATAACATTCACTGAATAGGTGATACTCTGGACGCGATTCGCCATTTTATTAGTGCCGGTGTATTTAAAACTTCCTTGTCTTACTCTATTGTAGTCCTTATCCTCATAATAAGTATAGGTTGCAGTACCCGTCAGTAAGCCAGGGTTAAATAAATTGAATTCGTAACTATTAATATCGTAGTTGCCGGAGTATGTTTTTAGGGATTGTGAATACAAGTTGATATTTGCAAAAATCAGTCCGACAAGTACAAATAACTTTTTCATATTATTTTAAAAATACTTAATTCTATTAATATATTGAAAATATGACTTTGGATATTTTTATATAAAAATATATTATATATACATTTGTTATGTCATGGAGTTAACAATATAAAAACTACTTGAGATGGAGTTTCTGATTGGGTTATTAGTCCTTGGACTTATTGTTGGCCTCTTCACTCGTAAAAAGGGCGACAATACTATGGACACGCTCAGTGCCGGTTGTTCGACCTTGATTTGGATATTCTTGATACTTTTTTGTACTGCATTATTTTATTATTTGTTCTGGGCCTAATCACCTCAACGCTTCCAGAAGCTATTAACCCGTACGCGCACGTTCTCCCGCACGTTCATATAGTAGAGATTGATATCCCCTGCATGGTAATTGGAGGTGCGGTAGAGGAAGCTCCAGGGGAAGCGGGGTTTTTTCGTGAACAGATATCCGCCATTGATCTGGGCATCGGTGGTTCTCTTATAGATCTTATTGTATTTATATAGTACGCTGCCTATATTCTGTTGGCGGGATATGAAGGTGGTGTCGGTTGTCCAATTGATAGGATTCGTTACACCAATTGAAACTCCGTTTTCTTTTTTCTTATATGGGGGCTCATATCCTTCTTTGAATGTGCGCCAGCTACAGAAGCATCCGGTTTGCGTAGGGGTGGTGCAGAGCGGGATGGTAGTGAACTGATCGTTGCGGATGGGCCATCCGATCACATAGGCGGCGACGAGTTTGGATTGCAAAGGCTTTCCGTCGAAGAATTCTTTCATAAGCAGTGAGCACATGAGTGCACCTTGGCTGTGGCCGGCGATGATGATGGGTCGACTGTTGTTTTCTTTTTCCAAATAATATAGAAAGGCGCTGCGAATGTCTGCGTACGCCAGTTCGAATGCCTGTCGGGCTTTGGCGGTATCGGTTGCATAGAATTGTTGAATATGTCCCTGACGATATCGAGGAGCAAAGACGCGCGCGGAAGCATTGAATACGCTGGCTTGATACAACATGGCGCTGTAGTCGGTCTTGGCATTCAGGTAAGCATCGTTCAGGTCGCCGTTGAGTTGAGTGGCTGTTTCTTTGGAGGTGTGGGTGGTGGGATGTATATAAAAGACATCCACCATCTGATCAGGCTTTTCGGAGCGAAGGGGTTTGGGTATGCTGTCGGATGGGTCCCATTTAGCGGGATGGGCCGCCCAAGAACTCAATTCAGCGTAGTTCGGGCGACCATCTGAGGTGACCGGTGAATATTTTTTGGAGAGTTTGAGGTATTTATCTGAGCATCCAGAAATGACTGAAATCAGGGCGATTCCGGTTAAAAACAGTGTATTTTTTGTCATGATCGGTCAAAAGTCGGGTTATTTTCCCATAAAACCCATTGTCCCACAACCGGATTTAGCGAACCCTAAAAATAAATTTAGTACTTTGTATTGCATAGTACTAAAAGTGTCCTATGTTTGCACCTGAAATCGAAGCGTATGAATATTGAGAACACACAGAGTCAGATGCGGAAGGGCACCTTGGAGTACTGCATTTTGGCAGTGATCCGGCGGGGGGAGGCCTATCCCAGCGACCTGATCGCGGAATTGCGGGGGGCGGGATTGCCGATACTGGAAGGGACTCTATATCCCTTGCTGACCCGGCTGAAGAATGCGGGGTTATTGTCTTATCGCTGGGTGGAGAGTCCGTCTGGCCCACCGCGCAAATATTTTTCGCTCACGGAATCCGGTCATGCCACGTATGCGGAACTGGAGCGGACCTGGAAAGAATTATCGGACGCGGTGGCATCGATCACCGATCCGCAACGATCTACGCATCATATTTAATAACTAATCAAAACCAATAAAATGAAAAAGTCAATTCTCTTATCACTGGTTGCTGTTTTTATTTCTGGCATATTGCTGGCGCAGTCGGATACTGCAAAGCTTGATCGTGTGCAAGTCGTCTTTCCCGGAAAATTCAAAATCGAAGATATGGGTCAGCAGAAGCGTTGTCAGCTACGTTTGGCAGACAGCTCGGCACTTTTCCAAGTGGTACAAGTTGATCTGAGTGCTATGGGTTTGGATGAGTCAACGGCCATCGCCATGCAAGCAGAGCCTGCTTTCTGGGAGCAAAGCCGGGATGGGCTGGTTGCCCAACTGGGGGCTGACGCCAAGCTGATCAAAGATGAAATGCTGGATTATAAAGGAACGAAGGTGATGCAAATGCATTTGGAGCGACCCGCTAAAGAAGGCGGAGTTAATCGTCTCACACTTCGCATGCTGATTGTGGGAACCTATATGATTCAATATGGTCATACGGATCGTAATGGTAAGGCCGATGTACAATTACGGGATCAATTCCTTGCCTCCCTTCAGATTAATTAATCAGATTCGAAATCAAGTATTATGAAGAAGATCATTCAGATCAACCTCAGCGGTCGCGCTATTTCCATCGAGGAACCGGCCTATGAAAAGTTACAACAGTACATCCAACAGCTGCGTCAGCATTTTGCTTCGGAAGAAAGCAAAGAGGAAATCCTGAACGACATCGAAGGACGTATCTCTGAATTGTTGCAAGAGAAATTGCAACGCGGACTGGATGCGATCGCGGAAACGGAGTTAGAAGAAGTAATCGCCTCGATCGGCCGACCAGAAGATTTTTCTGATTCAACTGAACCGGGCGCACCGACTGGTCCGACGCACGCCACCTATCAACAGAAGCGGTTGTATCGTGATATGGATGACAAGGTATTGGGCGGGGTATGCAGCGGGATTGCTTCTTATTTCGGAATCGATCCGACCATTGTAAGGTTGCTGTTCGCCATTATTACATTCGGTGGCTTCGGAACGGGATTTGTAATCTATCTGGCGTTGTGGATCTTGTTACCGAAGAAGTCGTTGAGAGGACATTCTGCTCGTCGTCTATATAGAAATCCCGATGATCAGATGTTGGGGGGTGTAGCCAGTGGATTAGCGGCCTACTTCAATGCGCCTGCGCGAAATGTTCGTTTGATCTTCGCGGCTCCGATCCTGATCAATATACTCCTCAGTTTATTGGACCTCTATGAAGGGTCGATTTTTGTGAGCATCGGGTTTGGCGGTTTGACTGGTACGTTCGTATTAGCATATATTATTCTTTGGGTGATTTTACCGGAGGCAACTACTCAATATCAAAAGATGGAAATGCGTGGAGAGAAGGTTGACCTCGATCGAATCAAACAGACCGTAAAAGACAGCGTTGATCGTTTGGAAGGGAAAATAAAGGATTGGGGGAATGAGGTGGAGCAGACCGCTCAGCAGCTTTCAGATAAATTTTCCGAGCGTAGCAAAAGTTTTTCCGAGGTGCGTTCCACGGGTCGGAGTGTATTGCATGGCATCGGTTCGGTGATTCGATTCTTCATCTATCTTTTCCTTGGAACCATTGCTTTTGCGTTTTTGGTAGCGGGTGCAGCTATTTTATTTGCCGGTTTGGTAACCTGGCCGGCACAACAATTTTTCTGGACCAGTTCGGCTCAGCAATGGGGATTTTGGTCAATGATCTTTTTCTTCCTAGTAGTACCCTCTGTGTTTTTGATCATTTTTATTATCCGTCGGCTCTTCCGTGTTCGTCGACCGGCTCCGGCATTGGGTTGGACCTTCGGGATATTGTGGACGATCGGATGGATCGCCTTGTTTTGGACAGGCATCAGTGTGCTGCGTGATTTTCAACACAAAGTCAAAAACGTCAGTGATGTAACTGTTTCCAGTACCAGTATGAAAACGCTGACCATCGATCAGTCTGCCCCTCCATTCGAATACACGGGCACCTGGCAGTGGATCAATGGTGATCCGCAGGGATTTGACATCACTCGTGAATCAGTTAAGATTCCAGCCGTGCAAATCAAAGTAGAGAAAAGCCCCGATACGCTATTTCATGTACGAGTGATCAAGTTTGCCTGGGGTCGAAACCCACAGCTGTCGCAAATGCGGCTGGATAAATTTGACTATCCGGTTTCTTTTAAAGACAGCTTGTTGGAGGTAGCACCCGGTATTGTTATAGGCAAGGAGGAGAAGTACAGAGGTCAGCACGTAGAGTTGTGGCTACAGGTGCCCGCGGGGAAATCTGTTCGGTTTACTGATGCCGCATTGAAGAATAAATCCTGGGCATTTCAACCCGATTCACTTTACACCATGGAGGCAGATGGCGATCTGTCTTTATCTGCAGGCAATCGGGTGCTTTAGTCAAGTTGGCTTTCCGTTACCTTTGCGGTCAACAAAAGCCATATGAGCATCAAGAATACTCCCTTTACCGACAAGCACATCGCATTGGGCGCCAAGATGGCGCCTTTTGCCGGTTACAATATGCCTATTTCCTATACAGGCATCAACGATGAGCACCAAGCGGTTCGTCGCAATGCCGGGGTATTCGATGTGAGTCACATGGGCGAATTCATTCTGAAAGGCCCTAAGGCACTGGATCTGATCCAATTTGTTACCAGTAATGATGCCTCCAAGCTGAAAAAAGGAATGGCGCAGTACAGTTGCTTGCCCAATGATATGGGTGGCATCGTGGATGATCTGTTGGTTTATTGCATTGAAGAGAACAGCGTGTATATGTTGGTGGTGAATGCCTCCAACATTGAAAAGGACTGGAATTGGATACAGTCGCACAACCGGGATAAGGTGGAAATGCACAACATCTCGGAGAAGACCGGTTTGTTGGCGATACAGGGACCGAATGCCACCAAGATCTTACAGTCACTCACGGAAATGGATATCCTCAACCTGAAGTATTACACGTTTGTGAAGGGGCGTTTTGCCGGGGTCGACAATGTATTGATCAGTGCCACGGGTTATACCGGAGCCGGCGGGGTGGAGATCTATTTTGATGATCAGGAGGGTGCAGCTGACAAGATCTGGAATGCGATTTTCGAAGTGGGTGGTCCGCTTGGGCTCAAACCCATCGGTTTGGGTGCCCGTGATACACTTCGTATGGAGATGGGATTCTGTTTGTACGGAAACGATATCGATGATACCACCTCACCGCTGGAAGCGGGACTGGGTTGGATCACGAAGTTGAATAAGGAGGCGTTCATGGCGCATGATTTTCTGGAGTCGCAGAAGCAGCGGGGCGTGGCGCGGAAGCTGGTCGGCATCGAAATGATCGATAAGGGTATTCCCCGTAACGGCTATGTGATCTGTGATGTAAATGGTCATCCGATCGGACATGTTACCTCCGGTACGCAATCGCCTTCCTTGGGCAAGGCCATCGGGATGGGGTATGTGAAATCGGAATTTGCATCGATCGATACGCCTTTGTTGATCCAAGTTCGGGACAAACAACTGCAGGCGCGTGTAGCAAAGATCCCATTTCAGTAAAACCGGTGCTTCGGTTTCTTACATTTGCCGAAGCATGCAAACCCTTCATTTCACTACGTTCATACAGCAGTCGGCTGAGGTTGTTTTCGACCTGACCCGTCATGTAGGCTTACAGCGGGATGCACTGTCCGATTATCATCAGGAAGCCGTTGCAGGAACCCGGTTTGGTTTATTGAATGCGGGAGAAACGATCACCTGGCGGGCCCGTCATTTTTTTCGGGATCGACTGTTGCGCTTACGGGTGGTTGAAATGATACCGTCCGATCGATTGATCTTGGAGCAGGCAATGGGACCCTTTCTATCCTTTCGTCAAGAACGATACGTGAAGCCTTGCGAAAATGGAACGATTCTGATCGATCTGGTGCATTACGAGTGGAAGCAGGGCAGGCTGGGGCAGATCGCCGATCGTTTATTTCTTGGCAGCTATCTCGAGCGTTTGTTGAATATGCATATTGATGCCATTCGGAAAGCCGCAGAAGGTGGCCGATGGAAAACCTATTTAATGAAATGAGTCAGTCAAAACCCTCCCTACATACCTGTTTATCCCCTGCGCTATTGCATTTATATGATTTGGCCAACAGTGTGGTGGTGATTATCGATGTATTTCGGGCGACCTCTACGATCGCCTCTGCCCTTCACAATGGCGCTCGTTCGGTGATTCCGGTTGATTCTGTACCCAAGGCGATCGAGATCGCGAAGAGCATCGATGGCATTGCCGCCGGTGAGCGGGATGGTATGATCGCAGAGGGGCTGCAGCATGGCAATTCACCGCTTGAGTATTCTCGCGACTTCATTGGGAATCGCATATTAGTACTCACCACTACCAATGGTACCCGATTGTTGCAGATGGCGCTGGATCGGAATGCTGATACGATCATCAGCGGATCCTTCCCCAATCTTTCCAAGGTCTGTCAGTTTTTATTGGATTCCGGGAAATCGGTTATCCTGGGTTGCGCGGGCTGGAAGGATCGTTTCAATTTGGAGGACACCTTGTTTGCTGGTGCGGTCATCGATCGGATCGGGGAGCATTTCACGATCCATTGTGATTCATCTCGTATGGCAGTTGATATGTACCGACAGCAGAAAGCTGATCTGATCGGATTTGCTCCGCAGTTGACGCATTATCATCGGTTGGTGAATCGATTTGGGCTGATCAAGGACATTGAGTTCTGTCTGACCATCGATGCGGCGCCCGTATTGTCGGTATATCGGGATGGAAAGTTGGTTGCCGAGTGATGATGTACATAACTTATTGCCAACTTCCTTCGTAATCTGACAATCTTTCGCATACCTTTGTCGGTTGCCCTTTTTGAATCGGGGTGACGACAAATCGTTTCACCCCTTGGCTTTACCCCACCTCCTCAAACCGATCTATACATTAGGCACTGATGAAACCATTCGTCGGGGTAAAAAGATCCATGCCATCGGGTATGCTGAACTAGCCGATTATGATGATCTTTTCGGTACGGCCGTTTTTCGGGTGAAGGATGACAATTACGCTACGTCGTATAAGGTCCACATTCAGCAGTTCAAAGATCCCTCCACCACTTCCCTTCGCTGTACCTGTCCCTATAACATCGGAGACATATGCCGACACGAGGTAGCGGCGTTGTTGCAACTGCAAGAGTTGCTCGACCGCGGTCAACTGCGCACGGGGCATGCTTCTTTCGATCAACGCCATACGGTGGCTAAGATGAAGCAGATTGAACTGAAGACTTTGCGGATGCTGTGCGGACAGGAAGTTTTCTCTGCGGCAGAGAATTTTCTGCGTACACAGAAAGCGCAGATCGAATTTGCGGAAAATGAAATGATCAAGGCCCGTGTGGCGATCGATGGGCAGTCTTATCTTGTCATGATCCGTAAGAATGAGGAGCGTTATTTTGATACCAGCTGTGATTACGTGGATGAGAAGCATGCTTTGTGTCTCCCGAAAGTGATCGTATTCCTGCAATTGCTACACACGCATGGTGCTAATTATTTCGACAGTATTCGTAACTGGGATAAGGAGAAAAACAAACTCCTGGAGGCTTATGGCTATTCATTGAAAGATGACCTCACGGATAAGTTTGAATTCACCTACAAAGAGGGCAAGCCATTCCTTCGGGTATTGGATCCATCGATCAAGCGAGTGGCACCGGTGGCAGCGGTTCCGCGAACGAGTGTACTGCAGCCTAAACCGATGATGCCTTCTCCGGTAATCGAAGCAGAAACCAGTAAGCCCGCATTGCTTCACGCTCGTCGCATCGGTGTGGTATTTGCATTTAATAAAAAGACCTATCCCTATTTTACTGTTGAGGTTGTATTGGGTGAGCCCAATGATTCGAGTGATGGATTTGCCGGCAAAGTAGAAAAATTAGACATCACCCGACATGTTTCGGGCGTTGATATCTCAGAGCGTGATCAGGAGCTCATCGGTCTGCTGCGTAAGATGCAAGCTGCCGAGATCAATAAGTATGTCAGTCGTAATTCACCTTTTTCCGGTATCTGGGAAAATATTGTGCAGCAAGAAGATGAAGACTTGCCGGAGGATACCCGGGATCTGATCACGGAGTATCTGTTACCGAAGCTGAAAAAACTATTCTCCGAATTGGATGCCGGTTGGGCGTATTGTTTGCCGCCGGGTAAATCATTCACGACTGCTCATTTGCAGCCATTGCAATTAGAAACGCAGTCGGCCCAGTTGTTACTCTCGGTCA
>Ga0315902_10010469_pt1 | contig 12257 bp, 7 predicted proteins | sample LakEriMetagenome_9_FD_203523 | JGI IMG/M metagenome (GOLD analysis project Ga0315902, IMG submission 203523) | Freshwater fungal communities from buoy surface, Lake Erie, Ohio, United States - Buoy 12 MA117 | ecosystem: Environmental > Aquatic > Freshwater > Lake > Lake biofilm | place: USA... | reverse complement strand
ACGTCGCCGGGATGATTGAGCGCGAGCAACCCGCCCTGGCGATCACCGATTTCGAACCTATCTTGCCTCGTGCCGCACGCAAGTGCGGCATTCCTTGGGTCTCGCTCGACCACCAGCATTTCCTCAGCGTCAGCCACTTTCAATCGATGCCATGGTCGTTCCGATGGCGAGGATGGTTTCTAAGATCATCCATCCCGATGTTCTATTCGGGCCAGATCGGTGAAGCGGTCAGTTCCTTTTTCCATCTCCCTCCGCGACCGGGCACCGAATCGATCCCCCGGATCGGTGTCTTGTTGCGGAGCGGCATCCTTCGCGCCGCAAAGGATAGGCCACCGCAGCGCAATCATATCCTGCTCTATATTCGACGCCATGCCCCGGACTCGCTGTGGCATGCGATCCGCTGCAGTGGGCGCCCGGCGATCGTGTACGGATTGGGTGAGCAACGCCCTCGAGACAACATCGAATTCCGCGCCGTGAGCGATCATGGATTCATCGAGGACTTGGCGACCTGCGAATGCTTGGTCAGCACTGCGGGAAATCAGTTGATAGGCGAGGCTTTTCATTTGAATAAGCCTGTCCTTGCGATTCCCGAGCCAGGCAATTTCGAACAGCAGATCAACGCGTGGCTTGTGGCGCAATCTCGAGGAGGCTGGTCGACTACCTTTCGCCAACTGACCCCTCATTTGCTCCAATTGTTTTTGCTCGCACTACCGAGTTTGCGCGCTGCTCTGGAGACCTTGGATGTGTCGGGTAACGCCGCTGCCAAGGCTTTCATCGAAGATCATTTGCCCATCCATGCCGGGACCGTAGAGGAGCCATTCGCCTCGAGTTCGCTCTGGGGATATGCGACTCCCCGAGCTGTTGCTTCGTGAAAAGGACCACCGACCATGACTTGGATGGATGCTCTCGTACGAGCCCCTGGTTTTGTCTGCGATGCATTTCGATATCGTGCGGGTCGGTCGATTCAGCCCCGGACTTTGACCCATACCGTCACGTTTCGATGCAATGCCCGATGCATTATGTGCGATTCTTGGAAGATGACCGGCAAAGGAGAGCTCACGCTCGAGGAAATCGAATCGATCTATCGGCAATTGCCTCGCATGGATGCAGTGCGGCTGACCGGTGGCGAACCGTTTGTGCGCAACGACTTGCTCGCTATCGTCGGTCTTGCCCATCGGCACATGCGTCCGCTGGGAATGCATATCACTACCAACGGTTTCCTCACGGATCGAATCGCAGACCTGTGCAGCAAGCGTCCTCGATCGTTCCCTCTCCAAATCATGGTCAGCCTCGATGGCATGCAGGACAAGCACAACACCATTCGGGGAAGCACAATCGCATGGGCGTCGGCTACCAAAACGTTGGAGTTGCTAGCGCAACATCGGCGGCAATGGCGACTCGATCTCGCCGTCAATCAAACCATTGTCGATAGCGAAGGGGTTGAACAGTACCGCCAGCTGAGAGAGTTTCTTGCACCGCTAGGAATCCGCCACCAAGCCGTGATGGCCTACGATGTCAGCGCGACGTACAACATGCAACGGGAAATCGATGTGGCACCGAAGCAAGTCGGGCAGTTCACAACCTTCGGCGATTTCAGCATCGATGACTTGAAAGCCCTTTTCGCGGAAATCGAACGCGATTTGGAGCGTCTTCCTCGTTGGGCTCGAGCAGCAAAACGCTACTACCTCAAAGGGATCCGCCAAAGACTACTTCCCTCGGACACGGGAAGTGGTTGGAGCAATCCTGCATGTGTTGCCCTTCGGGCTCATCTGCGGATCTTCCCCAACGGCGATGTTCCCACATGTCAATTCAATACCAAGACGATCGGCACTCTGCGAGAGACACCCTTCAAGGATCTCTGGGAGTCTCTCAGGGCCGAAACGCAACGCGACTGGGTTCGGAATTGTCCAGGTTGCTGGGCGGAATGCGAGGTGCTTCCGAGCGCCATCTACACACTCGATTTGGTCAGGCCGCGCAAAGAGCATCGGCAATCGCAACCCAAGGCACTCCAACCCGTGGAAGTCGCGTGACCGCAGACGGATCGTTCGCCATCTCAGCCGGCGGGATTGCGGTTGGCCTTTTGGAATGGCAATCGGACCCCGGCGACTATGTATTGGTCGGCCCGGATCGATGAGCTTGATTCATAGCCACTCTGAGCGGCGGCGGTCACGACATCGTCCTGGTCGACGCCGTCACCGCTGATCCCGAGACCTCCAACGAGTTTCCGGTTGCCGTTATCGACGTCGTAGATCGGCGTACTGCCCGGAAAGAACACGACGCCGTTTTGTTTCTTCAGGTTCCGAGCGTCTCGGAAATTACGGGACGCGTTGAAAGCATCGAAGGCCAGTACCGGGGAAGTGGCCGAGGAATAGACGCTGGCGGGCAGTGGGTTCCCTGGATCGGTATTCTCGGCCGTATTTCGATCGATACCGGGACTGTTGAGAATACTGAAATCACCGATCGTACTTCCCTGGGCTGCGCCACTCGGGTAGCGAGGCAATGCGAGAAATCGAAACGTTCGGTTGGTGAACGCGGTACCGTTGGGGACATCCGGAACACCGTTGTTGTCGAAGTCGACTCGGTCTCCCGGTTGAACGACGGTGTCATTCGGTGAGGCGTAATACGAGGTGTTCCTTGCTTTCGCTACGGCGACATCGACCGAAAAGACCGTCGCGTCGGGCATCCGAAACAGTCCGAGAACCTCGCCAGCAGAGTCGGTGACCGCCAGCACCATTCTCGTCCTCGGGCCCGGCCGTCCGTTGGCGTCCAATCGAATTGCGGCTCGGGTTTGATTCGCCTCGTTGATACCTTGCTGGATGATTCTCTCAACGTCCGCGGAAGTAAAAAATGCATCGACTGCGGAACTGCGAGGATTGACGAGCCAACCGCTCGGGACTGGTTCGCCGCTATCGGAAATCTGACCGTTGGAAAATATCTTGAGGTTGGCGCCCGTGTTTCGGCCTTGCCCACCACCGTTTGCACGACCGACCTCCACAAGCCGCTGCGCTCCCGGGATCGGGTTTTGCCGCGTTGGATTGGGCCCGAAGATCTCGAGCGTGATTCCTGCCAGATCAATTCTTCCCGAGGGTAACTGAAAGTTGGCGTTGAATGCAGCATTGCCCTCGAATTGACTGACCGGAACGGCCGCTGTACCACGCGCCGCAAAATACGCGATGAATTCTGCTTCGAGCACTTTGGGTGCATTGGTTCGACTGACCGCCGACTGCGGCCCTTCGCCTCCCCGCGTCGAGGCGTGTTGGAAACTCTGCTCAAACGTCGCGTAGCCGTCTCGACCGGGGAAAAAGACACCGACCCCACCGACGAGAACGCCATGCTTGTACAACGGCATCCCACCAGGCAACGTTGCAATGCCACGGCTTTGGGCTGTGGTCTGGGTACCGCTCTGCGTTCCATACGATTCGGGAAATGTCCGCATGAAGAACTGGGCGGCGGCAGGTACGGATGCTGGATCGACATCGAATCGATTGCTGAGGCTCAGGTTGTCACCCAACGTCGATTTGATGCCATCGAGTCCTGGGTGAATCGTACTATCGCGACTTTGATGCTCGATCGCGAATAGGTCAACCGGAGGAGTGAACGCGACATCGGGCGGGAAGTGTGCACCGACTCCGATGGGAGCCACAAAACCCGGACCTCGAAGCGGCGAGTTCGGATCGCTGATATTCGGATTCGATTCGACTTCTCGCTGCGTCACCGTCGACTGGCTGATAAAACGGACTGTTCGGGACGTCAAAGGAGCTTGATTGTTAGAGAAGAAGGCTGCCGTGCGCGCCTTGGCCACCGCTCCGTCGATCGCGAATACCAGATCGGTGTTCTCGCGACCTTGATACGCGGTCTCGACCTCTTGTTCGATACGCACACCTACGATTCGGCCCATACGGTCGACGACGGCAATGATTGCATCTTCGCTTCGGGTCGCTACGGCACCGCGGTTGAGAATGGTCAAAACATCCGAAGCCCACAACACGGGTTCGCCCGACATGGTTCGTCGCGATTCCAGCGACTCAAAATCCAGTCTGCGTTTGGCATGTCCTCGATCACTCATGGATTCGGTTCCCGTAGCAACAGGTCGACTCGCCGAATGGTACAACCATTCCTACTTGCTGCGTTTTGACAAAAAGACTCCGAACGCCTTATGCAAGTTCACTAATCGGCATCGTCGCTCCGGAAGTGAAGGAAATCGTATGTAATAGGGAATTCCCTTCAAGTTGAACGAATTCGGGAGTGCTTTTTTTCAAGCGACGACGATTCCCACCCTCATCGCGATGAAAGCAGTTCACCAGCGCAGATGCTAGCAATGATCGTCGGGCCCGTCCCTGCCCGCCATGGACAATTCAACACCCTGTCGCGCGGCAGAATGCCTCTTTTTTGTCCATTCGATTTCCCCTGGCACATCGGCATCTAGGATAGGGGCATCATTTCGCGTTGCGCCCCCGACGTCAAAGCAGCATGGTTGTCAGCATGGGTTCCCCGAGTTTGTATCGACTGCGTAAACGTGGTTTCACCTTGGTGGAGTTGCTGGTGGTGATCGCTATCATCGGAGTGATGGTCGGTTTGCTTTTGCCGGCGGTTCAGGCAGCCCGCGAGGCAGCTCGCCGCCTTCAATGCTCCAACAACCTGCGCCAGTTGGGCTTGGCCATGCACAACTACGAATCGGCCGTACGGCGCATTCCCCCAAGCGCTTGCGTCAATCCGCGAACGACGGCCAATGCATCCTGGAGCATCCACGGTCGGCTGTTTCCATACCTCGAACAGAACAATCTGGCCAATGAAGTCGACTTGAGTAGAAACTGGACGAACTATCCGGTTCTCAGCCACTACCGAGTTCCCAGCTATGTATGTCCCTCGGACCCAAGATCCGATATCCCTCGCGATACTAGTTTGACCGGCAGCCCTGTTCGATTCTTTCTCTATCCCACCAACTATGCATTCAACCTGGGTACCTGGTTCGTGTATGATCCGGTGAGCAACCGAGGAGGCGATGGAGTGACGCATCCGAACTCCGAGTTGCGTCTCGCGTCGGTCACCGACGGATTGAGCAAAACGCTTTGGGCCGCTGAGGTTCATGCCTGGCAAGCCTACACTCGCAATGGGGGCCCTCCCTCGACCGCAATGCCCCAGACGATTCAAGAGGTAGCCATCATCGCGGATAGTGGCGTGAAGGATCGCATCTTTCCGGATCGAACGGGAAGCGGTCGAACCGAATGGACCAACGGGCACTCGCATCACAGCGGGTTTACGGTGACCCTCGGTCCGAATACGGTCGTCCCCTATACGTTCAACGGTGTTTTGTACAACATCGATTACAACTCACAACAGGAAGGTGCGAGCACAACGCGGGCCAGTTACGCCGTGCTCACTTCACGCAGTTTTCATGCGGGACTGGTCAACGTTTGCTTGATGGACGGTTCGGTCCAGTCGGTCAACAGCGCCATCGACCTTTCCATCTGGAGAGCCCTTGGAACGAGGGCTCAATCCGATTCGTCCGAGCTTGCCCCGTAGGGGCGATACGGGCCAGCAATTGGCGGGCGGGGGTCATTGGACTCATGATTGCCAAGCGTTTGATACACCCGGGCGAATCGGCTCTCGGATGCGTGAGACCACCAACGGGACGGATATCGGTTCGGAACCGTCGGACCAGCAGCGCAACGACCATTGGATGCGAATCAATTGCCCCTGCATGCTCTCTGGGCCTCGGGGCAAGACCACCGACCACTGCCTCTCTTCGCTAGCAGACAGCCCTGTCCATTTTTCTGAGGCGACGACCTCGGAATCGCTTGTGCCTTTCCCTTCGGTTTCCCATCGCAACTCGAGATGGATCGCGCGCGGCGGACTGGCCAGCGACCAACGCACCTGCGCGTGGAGTGTCTCGCCCGGTGCATAGGCCTGACCTGCATGATCCACATGAACCTCAAGCATGATTCGGCTCCTTAATCGGCAGGGTCAGGATTCGAATCGGGAATGCATCATCGAGATCCGGCCACCATGCAACCACACCCTGCAGCTGCACGATCCAAAGAATTTCGTTGTTCGAGCTCTTGAAGGAATGCATGACATCGCTGGGCAACTGCACCAAGGAGTAGCCCTTGGCGATCTGGTTGGGATCCTCCGTTTCGACCAATACTTGCTCGAGAAAAACGGATTCCTCGATCCGGGTATCCGTTCCCTGTCGGTACTTGACCACTTCCTTGCCCAAGAGGGTGATCGTTAGCTTCCGGATCGCATTCGCGTTTCCATTGAAAATCCAGCTGACCTCAAATTCGTCTCCCGGGTAAATGTTCCTTTGGCTGAGCGCCAAAGTCGGCTTGGGATTGAAACATTTCAAGATCAAGTAGACCGCGAACGCGTCGATACCCAAACTGAACAGCAGGAAGAGTCCCGGGCAAATGATGCCCGGCGAAAACCCGCTTTGCAGAATGCCGATCACGATGACCGCGGGAACTGCGGTAAAGATCAGGCCGAAAATCAGAACAACAATCGCGGCGGCGACCCGCGATATCTCCGGCTCGATGACCAGCGGCCCATCCGGACTGTTGTCTTCGATCGGACAGGCATCCTTGGGGAGCAGGGACCAAGAAGCGGACATGGGCATGGATCAGAGTTCCCAGTCCCCCAAGCCGACTCGAAACAGACCATCGCTGTTGGCCTGGCCGCGAGCCATGATCGGGGTGTTGAAGAGAGTGGAGATGTTTCCTTCGTTGTCGACCGCGATGATTCCACCCGAATCGACCGGCAAGGTTTGATCGATTTCATGGCGGACCGCCGTTTCGAGACTCTCGTGGAGATACTCCATGCGAGCCGAAATCGCCGAGGCGATGTGATGCTTGATAAACAATTCGCCGACCCCGGTACAACTGATCGCGCACGATTTGTTGTTCGCATAGGTACCTGCTCCGATCACAGGCGTGTCGCCGATCCGACCATATTTCTTGCCGAGCAGTCCGCCGGTACTGGTCGCGGCTGCCAGGTTGCCGTGCACGTCCCTGACAACACAACCCACCGTTCCCAAGTAAAACAGCCGGTCTTCGCCCCGATCGTGATCGAATTTCGAGGTGGCTTCTTTCTTGGCCTGTTGTCGCTGTTTCCACTTCTGCCAGCTTTCGAGCTGTTCCTCGGTTTTGAAGTACTCCGGCGGGGCGGTCGGCAATCCGAGTTGCTCTCCGAACTCGTCCGCTTCATGACCGCACAAGAAAACGTGGGGCGTTTTGTCTCTCACCGAACGCGCTAGCGAAATCGGATTGCGCGAACGGCGGACGTTGGCCACAGCACCGCACGACAGATCGGAGCCATCCATGATGCTGGCATCGAGCGAATACTCGCCGATCTCGTTGAGGACCGTCCCCCGGCCCGCATTGAAGTTGGGGTCGTCTTCGAGGACCCGCACCACCGCCTCAACAACATCGACGGCCGATGCCGATTGCTCGAGCATCTCCTTTCCTTTGCGCAGAGCCGCTTGCAAACCAGCGATCCGATCGCGCCGCTGCTGATCGTTCCATCGATCCAAATCACCGCCTGCCCCTCCATGAATTGCGATCGTCCAGACAGGTTTTGTGGTCTCGGAAGCAGCGGTAGAACTCGATTCGGTAGTCACGGATGCTAGCGGTTCAGAAGAGGGTTCGGAGGAGAAAACTGGGCCGACGAATGCGGCAACCACGAGAGACGCTGTCCCCAGAGCTGCAAGCCAGCCGTATCCTCCCCAACGGGAAGAACAACAAGGAAATGTCGAATTTGACATGGTGGATGCCTTTCGCGGTCGCTCAATCATGCGAAATCAACTTGTTCGGAGATTGTAGCGGCCACCCGTAGGATCGGCGACAGCCTCGACGTTTTGAAGGGACGAAAGGAATTTTCGATTTTTTGGCTATCGGAGGGATTTCGCGTCACCTCGAACGCTCTTTTTTGTTGGAATCGACAGGCCTTGGGTGTCCCTTGCGGCAGCCCGAACGTTTTGAATCCGGGGAGTCGGTCATGAAAGGTATCATTCCATGAGTTCTGGCGATAGCGAGCGCCTGGGTCGCTCGCGTCGCAGGCACGGGGGAAGCTGATCTCGGTCCCGAGGCGACTGTGTCGCCCACTGGAATCGGCGGATTGGGCATTGTATCATCGCGGCGTACGCCATCTCGAGACCCCCTTTGCCCCGAACATGCCAAAGATGATTCGATGACTCCAGGGAACCAGGGTGTTCCATCCGCTCACCAAGCCGAAATCGATTTCCAAACGCTTCAACCATCCCCCAACAACGATGATCTCCTGAGCGAACGCTCCGGCACGCCATCGGCGTCGAATGATCCTCCTGAAGTTTGGGAAACGCAATCTTCCGAAGCAGACGATCTGTACAAGACACAGGCTTACGACGGGACAAAGCCCCAGGTCGATCGCAAGTCGCAAGATCGCTACCAAAAATTGCATCTCCACAAGCAGGGTGGTCTCGGTCAAGTCTTCATTGCAGTGGATCAGGAGTTGTCGCGAGAAATCGCTTTGAAGGAGATTCGGGAGCAGCATGCGCACGATTTGGAAAGCCGGTTGCGGTTCGTGCGCGAGGCCGAAATCACAGGACGTCTCGAACATCCAGGAATTGTTCCCGTCTATGGATTTGGCACGCATGACGATGGTCGACCCTACTACGCGATGCGGTTTATTCGAGGCGACAGTCTCGAAGATGCCATTCACAGGTTCCATGCGACCTCTTCGACGCAATCGCAGGGCGTCCAGAGTCGGGTTGTGAAAAATCTGGCCTTTCGAGACTTAATCAAGCGATTGATCGATGCTTGTCACGCGATCCACTACGCGCACTCGCGTGGCATATTGCATCGAGATATCAAACCCGCAAACATTATGCTCGGTCGATACGGAGAGACGCTCGTTGTCGATTGGGGCTTGGCCAAGGTTACTGGCGATTCCAAAGTCGATTCGGCCCAAGCTGGCGTGTCTGTGCTGAAACTGCAGTCGAGCGGAAATAGCACTCCGACCATGATGGGATCTGCCTTCGGCACACCGGGCTACATGAGTCCCGAGCAATCAAAAGGTCAAATCGACAAGCTGTCGCCGGCATCGGATGTGTTCAGCCTCGGTGCGACACTTTACCATTTGCTAACCGGCCATCGGCCTTTAAAACATCTCAAAACGATTTCCGAGATACATCAAGCGGTCTGCAGGGGAGACATCGCGTCCCCCAAGACAATCGAACCCTCGATCGATTCGGCGATTGACGCAGTTTGTCGCAAAGCCATGCACATCGATCCGAATGCTCGCTACCTTTCTGCGCTTGAAATGGCAACGGATTTGGATCGATACCTTGCAGATGCACCCGTAAAAGCCTATGCCGAGCCATTCCGACTCCGTTGCCACCGTTGGATCCGCAGAAACACCGCCATGGCTGTTTTTGGACTGGCTACGCTCTTGGTCGGACTCGCTGCGGCAGCAACCATCGCATGGATTAATGGCAGTAGAAACCAGGAGCTGAAATCCTCCAACCTGAGAATGCAACTCGCGAATGATCGAGCGATCGCGGAAGCCAAAGCCGCTCGAGAAGCAGAAGCATTGGCCAAAAATCGCGAGGAAACCGCGAGGATACTCGCTGAGGATAAGGAGGAACTGGCCAGGGAAAAAGCCGCTGCAGCGACCGAGGCTGCCGAAATCGCCAACTTCCTCCTGGATCTTTTCCAGGCATCGGATCCTGTCAGGCAAGGCAATAAAGAATTTCGTGGCAAACCCATGTCCTTGCAGTTAACCGCCAGGGACTTGCTCGACCGCGGTGCCGAGCAACTCAGAGGAGGTGGCGTGTTGCAAACCGCCGACCGCTCTCGGGCCAAACTCATGGGATCCATCGGTGATGTGTATAGGCAATTGAGCCTGTTCGACGAAGCCGAACCGTTGCTCGTTGAGTCGGTGAGCATTTACGAAAAGGCAGAAGATACGGACCCGTCATCCTTGGCGGATAGCTATCACAAGCTCGCGCAACTGCAACATGAGCAAGGGGATTACCTTCGCGGACTGGAAAATTACCGCAAAGCGCTGGCGTTGCGAGAGAAATTATCCGGAGACGCGGGGCGAGCGCAGGTAGCGAACACATTCCACAACATCGGGTGGCTATTGGCCAACATGGGCGAGAACGAAGAAGCCCAGGAATTTCTCGAGAAAGCTGCCAAACTCCGCTCGGAATTGCCCGACTACGGCCCCAGCCATCGAGAAACGCTCTTCAGTCAAATCGGAATCGCTTTTTGTCTCATTGAACAGAAGAAGTGGGCCGAAGCACTCCCAATCGTTGTCGACGCTGCAACCAAGCTCAAAAGCATCGATGACAACAAGAATATGACCAATGCCATTCTCTGCTTTGCGAAAGGCGTGATTTACCGAAACAACATCAGCGCGAAGCTAGCGGAACAAGAACTGCGAAAAACCGTCAGGTTGGTCGCATCCGAATTGGGAACCGAGGGTATCTACTATGCACTTGCGCAATACGAATTGGCCAATGCTCTGCTAGATCAGAAGCTCGACCAGGAAGCGATGGAATTGATGAACAATTGCATCCTTATTTCGAGACGAACCGTCCATATGAAGCATCCTCGCATTCGTATTCTTCTCGATAGCTATTCGCGTCTCCTCATTAAGAATGATCGCACACGCGAAGCCGTGGATCTCTGGGACGAGTTTCTGACTGCACAGGAAACCCGTTTTGGGGATCGCGATCGATTCACCTATGAAAACCTAGCTTCCTACGTGCGTTTTCAACGACGGATTGCCGACGACGCAGGCGCCCTAGAGAGCATCTCGAAAATTGAGGGTGGAATCGATGCGGTCGAATTCGATTTGAAAAATCGAATACTGGCTTTCGCACTGCGCGAACATGCATCTATTTTAAACGAGCAAAATACCAATGTGGACCTAGCGATCAACTTGGGTACGCGTGCATTGCAACTGTACAAAGACGATGCCAATCCAGGCGCCGAGGGATTGTACGAACGCTTTCTTGCTCATACGACGTTGGCACGAGCGTACCAGCGAGCGAGTCAAGCAGAACGAGGATTCGAATTGCTTAACGCGGCAGAGAAACTGATCCCCAAGCTCAGTCCTCGCGATCATTTGAGCGCAAAAGACGATCTCCAACTCGAACGAGCCGATTTGTTCCTTTTGCAAGGCGAACTCGAGAAAGCCATCCTTTGTTGCGAAACGCGATTGGAATACGCAAAGACCGATCCCACCTCGCTTCTGAGTATTGCAGTAGGTTTTGTCGCGTGCGGGAAACTCGCCCAGCGTATCGAAGCAGCGGCATCGATCGTGGACTCCTGTTTCACGCAAGCGATCGCTGCACTCGACAAAGCCCTAGAGAAAGGGGTCTTATCCAACGAGACGCTCCTGCGCTCCGACAAGTTCGAGCCATTGAGAGATCGTGAGGATTTCAAGAATCTGCTAGACCGCAAGTCCTCCAATTAGCCCTTCCGTCGGAACTGCGCATCGACCGTTCGAACCGACTACGATTCCGACAATTCCCTCAACAGACGCAAATTCACGGCGTCCCAGGGCTCGCCATCGTCGGTGTCCCCCTTGTCGGTCTCGAGATACATGGGCCATTTCTTTAGTACCCGATGCTTGAGGACCCGTTCAAAACCCTCCCGACCAATCGTGCCATGACCGATGTGTTCGTGGCGATCGACGCGCGATCCACACCCCTTCTTGCTGTCGTTCAGATGGAGCGCGCGGATTGCATCGAGAACACCAAGCTTTTTGCATTCTTTTTCCCAAGCTTTGAATCCATCGGCCGATGAGAAATCGTATCCGGCAGCATGCGCATGGCACGTGTCGAGGCACATGCCGACACACAGAGCTTCCCCGGTCTTGCCGATCAGCCACGCCATCTGCTCCATGCTCCAACCCAAACACGAGCCTTGACCGGCGGTGTTTTCGAGCAGCAACCATGCATGCTTGGGCTTCACTTGGCGATGGACACGAGCAATCGCATCGACGATGCGTTGCATCCCTTGCTCTTCGCTCGACTCGACGAACGCGCCGGGATGCATGACGACTCCATCAAGGCCGAGCTGCTCGGCACGCTGCCACTCGATTACCATGGCATCGATGCTCTTCTCCCACAAGTCATCTTTGGGTGAAGCCAAGTTGATCAAGTACGATGCGTGCGACAACGGGTTCGTCACCTTGGTCGACTTGAGGGTCGACTGGAATTGTTCCACCTCCGCGTCGGTGATCGGTTTGGCCGCCCACTGATTGTTGTTCTTGGT
>Ga0315902_10010466_pt1 | contig 12258 bp, 11 predicted proteins | sample LakEriMetagenome_9_FD_203523 | JGI IMG/M metagenome (GOLD analysis project Ga0315902, IMG submission 203523) | Freshwater fungal communities from buoy surface, Lake Erie, Ohio, United States - Buoy 12 MA117 | ecosystem: Environmental > Aquatic > Freshwater > Lake > Lake biofilm | place: USA... | reverse complement strand
ACCCCGATGTCCACATACTGCTCGGTGACAGCGGAAAGAACCTTCCGGAAGCGATCACTTTGGCGTCTGGCCGGATCCTGTTCTGGTTGGATGGGCACTACAGCGGAGCGGGGACCGGCATAGGCGAAAAAGTGAGCCCGATCATCGAGGAGCTTCGCTTGATCGCGAAAGCCGGCCGAAAAGATGACTGCATCGTCATCGATGACAAGCGGCTGTTCACCGGCAGCGATGGCTATCCGACGCTGGACGAGGCGATCGTCGAACTCAAGGCGATCAATCCTGCCTATGTGATCTCGATCGACCGCGACAGTCTCGTCGCGCATCCGTAGCATTTGATCTCTGCCGCAAGACAGCCGGTGAGAGCCTCCAAGGCGGCGATGGATCCGAGGGATTCTTTCGTGGGGCTGCTGCTCCCGTTCGTGGCCGGCGGTCTGTTCTTCATCAATAATTTTCCCGGTGCCGAGGCGTTCCTTCTGTTGGTGCTTCTTTTCAACATCGCTTTCGGTCGAGGGGGCGTCAAGGCCCCGGGTTCACTGGTCATCCCGGTGTTGGTGGCTCTCTTGCTCGCTACGGGGTTGATCGGTGGACTGCTCTCGGAGGAGATCGACTACCGTTCGCTGGCTTCCTTCCTCTCCAAGTTCTTCATCTTCTTCGTGTTGATCTTCACGGACTACTCGAAGAATCAGTTCAGATGCTTGATTTACGGCTTCATCGGCGGCGCAGCTGCAAGCTCCGTGCTGATGATCCTGAACTTCTTCGGCTTCATCGATATCTCGGCCCCTGCCGACTACATCGAGATACGACAAAGCGCGTTCATGGGTGACCCGAACATCGTCGCCGCATTCTTGGTGTTCGCCCTGATGCTCGCACATCACTGCCTACAACCCGAGGGTCTGATGGCGCCGAGGTCGGCGCACCGCCGATCATTGGTGAGGGGAGGTCTGGTGGGACTCATCCTGTTCGGGATCCTTCTGACGTTTTCAAGGGCGGCGTGGATCAATCTCGCCATCGCCGTCGCCATCTATGTCTTAGTCATGCCGATGTTCTGGCGTGATCGCCGCCGCTCTTCGCTTCCTGCCGTTGTGTTCCTCCTGTCCGTCGTCGCCGCCGTCCTCGTGTTGCGGGCGACCACGGACCTGCTGGATGTCTTCTTCGATCGTTTTGATCCGGATCTTCTCTCCGAGGCCACATATTTGCGCCGAAGCACGCAAGTCGAGGTATTCGGAGAGTTCCGCGACAGCGGGGTGTCTGCATTGCTGTTCGGGCATGGGCCTTTGTCCAGCGAGGGGGTCACAGGCATGAATCCCCACCTCACGCCTTATCAGGTGCTGTTCGAGCTTGGTCTGATCTCCGCCGCCCTCATCATCCTCGTCGGGCTCACCGCGTTCGTCCGCTCGCTCCGATATGTCGACATTCATCCCGCGATCCTGGTCGTCTTGCCGCCGTGCCTCGCAGGCTACGCTGTCAATTCGCTCGCCGTCGATACCTTCTACTGGCGTCTTCCCTGGTTGATGACAGCGTTGGTCGTCATGTGCGCGTGCGCGCCTCGGAGACGCCCCTTGATGTCTGGGAGGCTCTCACGCTCCAACGAGGCGCCCACTGTGATGAGGAGTTGATCGTATGGACTATGTCGATCAGTCCCACTGGGATGAAAGCTATCAGAAGCTTGAGTTCTCGACGGCCTCGGATCGCGTGACCGGTTGGTTAGCCAGCCGGGTCCCGGCCGTCCCTGCCGGTGAGCATCGTTCCATTTTCGAGTTCGGCTGTTTTCCCGGGCGATATCTATCGTTTCTCGGTTCGCTCGGCTACGAGGTGAACGGTTGTGATGTGACGCCGAGGACGGAGGAGATGGCGAGATGGCTCTCGAGCCGGCGGCTGAAGGTCGGCACTGTGATGAACGCGGATGCGCTTTCGTTGGAGTCGAACCCGGTACACGATGTGGTCTATTCGATCGGGTTCATCGAGCACTTCGAGGACTACCCCGTCGTCATCGAGGCCCATGATCGCCAACTCAGACCGGGCGGAACAATGGTACTGGCCTGTCCGAACTTCCGCGGCGCGCTCCAGAACCTCCTCCATCGTACCTTCGATCGTCGCAACCTCAGTTTGCACAATATCGGCGCGATGGACCCCGCCGAGTGGGTTCGGGTCTTGGAGGGGTATGGCTATCTGATCGAGTTCGCAGGGTTCTTCGGCGGGTTCGATTTCTGGACCGATGATGGGCTGGAGCGGCCGTCCGTCGTGAAGAAGGCCGCTGCGATCCCGTTCAAGGTCATGGGGCGTGCGATGGCCAGCTTCCCTGTCGGCGCATCATGGTCGCCTTACGTCGGGCTGGTGGCGCGCAAGGCAGGTGCGGCTTGACGGGAGAGGGCGGCAATCGGGCCAGGGCATTTTTGTCCCCGGACTGACCCCTCCCTGAAGTCCGGTCCATGCCGTTCAGCAAGACACTCTTGACGCAGCTCCTGGTCGTCGCGTTACGGCCAGCGGCTTTCATCTGGAGCGTTTCGGTGCTGTCCGCCGAGGATTGGGTCGGTGGCTATCTGGTCGCCTTGGGGCTCATCCCGATCTTCGCGACATTGGACATGCTGTTCCAGAGCGTCGCGAGATACCGACATATCCGCGGCATCGCTGCCCTCGAAGTGCTCTGGTGGAGGCGCGGTTGGGTGCTGGCGTCAGCGCTGGTTCTCTTGGTCGCTGTGAGCTTCGGCGTGACGGTGCGTTCCTCGGAGATCCTTTCTGCGGCGCTGGTCTGCATGTTCGCTGTCGCGGCGTGCTTCAATCTGTTCGAGGCGCGTATATCCTCTCAGGAGGCCGTCTTCGATCAAGCAGCCTTCGAGCTGGTCGGTTTCGGAGCTTGCGCGATCCTCGCTCTGGCGGGACATCAACTGTTCGCTGCCGCCCTTGTGAATACGGTGTTCCCGATCGCCCGATTGTTGACGGTGTGCAGGCACAGAAGGGCGGCTCCCAATGCCCGCAACGACGGCGCGGATGCGGGACCAGGGTCCGTGTATGTGGGTAGTGCGATGGCCGCGCAGTTGCTCGCGTCGGTCGCCGCGTCTTCGCCTGCTGTGATGGTCTCCCTCGCCATGATGGACGAGGCGAGATTGGCGGTGGCGCTGATCTACTTCAAGGTCCTGTTCGCTGTGTCCTCATTGTTCTCCGTGGCGGTGAACCTTTTCGGCAGCCGGATCTTCTACGGCCACATCCAACTCGACTTGAGCAGCCGAGCGGGGATGCTCCGGACGGCTGAGCGCGCTTTTCTGGTCTTGCTGGGTGTGATGGGACTGCTGGCGATCGGCGTGCTCTCGTTCGGCGGCGATTCCTCGCGGTCAGCGGCTGTCGCTGCGGTGCTTTGCGTGATGTTCGCCTACTTGAACACCATGAGCTCGCTCGCGCTGGCGCGTGGTCGGCCGGTCGTCTCGGCGGCCGCTCAGTCGGTAGTGCTGTTGGGCTCAGTAGCCTTCGCACTCATGCTGGGCGGATCACGACTGGCGTCTGCAGCGATGCTCGTCGGTTTGGTGTGTTCGTTCGCGCTGCTCTTGGCTCGAGAGCGAGTCGCACGATTTCTTCATGCGTAGATCGAGTGTCGACGGACGTTGCGCGGTCGGGTTCGGGGCTTGGCATCCGACTGGAGCGTACGTCGGGCGGCCATATCAGGAGGCACAGTGATGAGGATTTGGTTAATCAACCCCTACGGGCCGATCCCCAGCGAGGCATGGCGCACCTACTGTTTTCCGTTGATCGCGGAGGTTCTGTCGGCTGAGGGTCATGAAGTCACTTGGTGGACCTCCAATTTCGCGCACCACTTCAAAAAGTTCCGAAGCGACGACTGGCTCGATGTCGAGGCATGGGACAATTTCCGCATCCGCCTTGTCCCAACCACGGGGTATCGGAAAAACATCGGTGTCGGACGCGTCGTCCGTGACGCCGTCTTCGCCCTGCGGACATACCGCCGGGGCCGGACTGAACCGCGACCCGACCTCATCATCCATTCGGAGTCGCCCCTGACCTTCGGCTTCGCTGGGCAGCGTCTCGCCGATCATCATGGCTGCCCGTCCATCTATCACCAGATGGACCTGTGGCCCGAGTTGATCGTGGACGCGGTGCCGTCCCGATTTCGAAGCCTCGCTGAGATGGCTTTGTGGCCGGTGTATGCGGTCAGGAAGCGAACCTACGGTCGCTTGTCAGCCGCGACAGCCTTGGCGAAACCGTATCTCGACGCGGTGCTCAAGGAGGCTCCAGAGCTGCGATCGAAGCCCAATGCAGTGATCTACAACGGCATCGACGTGCCGGCCTTCCGGGCGAAGATGCACTCCAGTGAGGTCCCGGCATCTCGCTTCCCCCCAAAGCGTGAAGGGGATCTTTGGGCGGTTTTCGCGGGCTCGCTGGGGCCGTCGTACGATATCGGCGTCATGTGCGATGTCGCGCGCAGCCTCGCGGCGATGGGCAGCAGCATACGGATCGTGATCGCCGGCGATGGGCCGCTTCGCCATCTTGTCGAGGCGACGTCACGTGGTGAGACGGGCGCTGCAAACCTCCACTATGTCGGGCAGTTATCCCCGGTCGAGCTCGCTGCGTTGTACTCCAAATGCGACATCGGGCTCTGCGCGTACTCTGCGTCATCCAATGTGGAGATGCCCGACAAGATCTATGACTACACCGCCGCTGGTCTGCCGGTTCTGGTGTCCCTCCGTGGGGAGGTCGCGGATGTCGTGGCCGACAACCGCATCGGGCTGTCGTATCAGGGAGGATCGTCGGAGGAACTTCTGCGAAAACTGCTTGCGATCACATCTGACAACGGGACGATGACCGCGATGTCGGAGGCGTCACGCGGGGTGGGAATGCGGTTCGACAAGCATGTTCAGTATCGGAAGTTCATCGAGGTGATCGACAACGTGATCGTTCCGCCCAAGGTCCAGTAGTGAGCGATCTGCGGCGTGGACGTGCACGTTGGATTTCGTCCATCAGACCACAGGATTATCGATAGGTGCGTGTGGCGATACTTACACCCTCGTTTCTTCCGGCCTACAACGGCATGACGTTCTCGTCCCTCCAGCACGCCACAATGCTGTCGGAACTTGGTCATGATGTCTCCATTGTCGCGGCGTGTCCGGAGGAGCATCGGGGCGCGACTTCGGCGTTTCTTCAGGGACGGGGAATCGACTTTCTGCCGACCTGCGTTTCGGGCAGCGGCCTGGTCTCCCGGCCGATCGTCGGTGACGTCGGATCCTTGGTCGAGCGCATCGGACGGCTAGAGCCGCATGTGGTGCTGGTTGAGGGTCGTTTTTTTTGGGGATACCACATCATCCCGCAGTTGCGGGAACGGGGCGCGCGCATCGCGTTGATCAGCCACGGGTCGGCTCCGGACCGGTTCGAGTGGTCCCCTGGCTGGGCATTGAAAGCGATCGCATATCGTACCTACGGATTTTCACACGAGCGCCGGGTGTTGGGCTCGCTCGATTCGGTGGCCGTCTTGAGTTCGCATGAGGACTCGGACCGCTTTCGCGACGCTCGGTTGTACCGTCGTCATGGTCTCGAGCCTGTCGTCATCGGAAACACATCTCTCGAGGGCGTGGCCAGGCAGGTGACGAGGATCGGCGGGATCCCGGGCCGGCTGCGATTGGCGGTGGTCGGCGACATGTCGCCCTTGAAAAATCAGTTGGCCGCGATACCTTTAGTCGAGGGCAACGCATCTGTGTCTTTCGTGCGTTTCTATTTTCCGTCGGAGAACAGATACAGCATGCAGGTCGCGTCGCGGGCGAGTGAAAGGGGGGTCACCAACTTTCAGTACCGAACGGGGCTCGACCGCGAGGGTGTCATGCGAACGCTCGGTGACATCGATCTGATGCTCTGCCTCTCCCGAACGGAAGCTCAGCCGCTTTCCCTCATCGATGGGTTGGCATGCGGTGTGCCTTTCCTTTCTCGACCGGTCGGGTGCATGCCGAGCATGAAGGGTGGCGTGGTCTGCGAGGTCGGTGAGATGCGGGAGGTCATCCGGAGGCTCGCGGGCGATGCCGTCGCCATGAGCGATCTCGTACAACAGGCGAAGCGCTTCTTCCAGTCCACGCACAGCGAGGCCGCAGTCAAGCCTGCGTTGAGCGCTCTGCTGTCCGCAACGCTGCCGGACGAGAATGTGGGTCGGCGCGAGCGGTGACGCCTTTGGGCAGGTGCAGGTCAGAGTTCCATCAGCAGCGTAAATGAGGACGTATACATGAAGGTGTTGGTCACGGGCGGTGCGGGCTATATCGGTTCACATGCCGTTCTGTCGTTGCTGGAGGCTCAGCATGATGTGGTTGTGGTCGACAATCTTTGCAACAGTTCGTCGGATTCACTGAGCCGCGTCTCAAGGCTGGTAGGCCGGCCGGTTGCGTTCGTGATGGGCGATGTGCGAGATCGCGCTCTTCTCGAGGGTCTGTTTGAGGCAACTCCGTTCGATGCGGTGATGCACTTCGCCGGGCTCAAGGCGGTCGGCGAGAGCGTCAAGGATCCGGCGCGCTACTATGACAACAATGTGGGAGGCAGTCTCGCGCTGCTGCAGGTGATGCAACGCGCGGGCGTCCGCCGTTTGGTTTTCAGTTCATCGGCCACGGTGTATGGCGACCCGCAGGAGATCCCCATACGCGAGGCGTCGCCGTTGGGCGCTACCGCGAACCCGTACGGTAGGAGCAAATTGATGGTGGAGGAGATCCTCGCGGACCTCGCGAGATCGGATGACCGTTGGGCGTTCGCGGTACTCCGCTATTTCAATCCGGTCGGTGCGCACGAGAGCGGGGCGATAGGCGAGTCGCCATCGGGGATCCCCAACAATCTTCTGCCTTACTTGGCGCGGGTGGCCACGGGAAGGCTGGAGAAGTTGTCCATATTTGGCGACGATTACCCGACACCGGATGGTACGGGAGTGCGGGACTATATCCATGTACAGGATCTGGTGGAGGGTCATCTGGCGGCGCTCGACAGATTACAGGCGCATCCCGGCATTCATGTGTGGAATCTCGGATCAGGACGAGGCTACAGTGTCCTTGAGGTCGTGCGTGCTTTCGAGGCGGCGAGCGGTCACCGGATTCCGTATGTGATCTGTCCGCGACGCGATGGCGATGTGGCCGTGTCGTATGCTGACCCGTCCAAGGCCGAACGTGATCTGGGTTGGAGAGCGACGCGCGGCCTCGACGCCATGATGCGCGACGCGTGGCGTTGGGAGTCGGTTTCCACCTCGTCGGCGCGGGCGGACGGATAGATGGGTAGCGATGGTGCCCGGGCGTCGGGGGATGAGGCATCGAGAATGAACGACTCCATGCTCTCCCGTTGTAGCCGAGCGACGTCGTCGGACATCAGCGATGTCGTCCGAGTCCACCTCGACGCGTTTCCCGGTTTCTTCCTGTCGGAGCTTGGCGCGCCGTTCCTTCGCGTGATGTACAAGTCCTTCCTGATGGATGCCAACGGCGTCTTCGTGGTCCATCGGTCCGAGAAGGGTGAGCTGGACGGATTCGCCGTCGGCACCCTGACGTCGCAGACCCGGGACAGGTGGTTGGCGTTGAGGTTCCTGCCCGAGTTCATGGTCGCCGCCATCCCCGCCATGTTGGCTCGGCCCCGCCAAGTGGGCGTCCGTCTGGCGCAGCGTTTCTTCGATACGGACGAGATACCGACCATGCCGGAAGGGTCGGCGGTACTCAGGAGCATCGGTGTGTCGGGCTCGGCGCGGGGGTCGGGTGCGGCGGATGCGCTCCTGCGCGCGTTCGAGGGGGACGCCTCCGCGCGTGGCGCATGTCGTCTTTGTCTGACGACCAACGAGGATGACAACCAGCGCGCGCAGCGGTTCTATGCGAAGCACGGCTACGAGATGGTCGCCCGCTTCCAGCAATCCGGATCCCGACGGATGTGGTTGATGTCGAAGCGCTTGGGCGCCGCAGACCGCTGACGTGCAGGCGGGGCGAGCGGTCGGCCCATCCGTCGTCGACCCACGAGCCGCGCTGCCGCCCGGCCGGTTCCCCCCGCCCGGATCCAAGGGTCCGTGGTCCGGTGGCGAGGTGGTATCATCTACACTGCGCTTTGTCACGGCGAGGACCAACCCCGCCCTGAACCCGCTGTGCATCGCCATTTGATGGAAGAATTCGCCATGTGGAAGATTCAACTCTTCAAACTCAACTTCGATGAGCGCGAGGCTCAGGCCGCCTACGACACCGTGGCCAGCGGTTGGCTCACGATGGGCGAGCGGACCACGGCGTTCGAATCGGCGTTCGGGACGATGCTCGGCGGAGGGACCCATTGCATCTCCGTGGCGAACTGTACTGCGGCGCTGCACATGGCCCTGCTGGCGCTGGATGTGGGTCCGGGCGACGAGGTCATCATCCCTGCGCTCACCTTCGTCGCGAACGCGAATACGGTGGCCATGGTGGGCGCGACGCCGGTGTTGGCTGACTGCGACAGTCTGGACGACTGGAACGTGTCGGCCGCCACCATCGAGGCGAAGATCACTCCCCGGACGAAGGCCGTCATGGTGGTCCACTACGCCGGCTATCCGTGCGACATGCCGGCGATATCGAAGCTGTGCCGCGAGCGCGGAGTGCGGCTGATCGAGGATGTGGCACACGCGCCCGGTGCAGTGATCGCCGGGCAGTCGTGTGGCACTTGGGGAGACATCGGCTGTTTTTCCTTTTTCAGCAACAAGAATCTGTCCATCGGCGAGGGGGGCATGGTCTCCACCTCGTCCGAGGAGCTGCTGCAGCGGCTCCGGCATCTGCGTTCGCACGGTATGAATTCCTTGACGCTGGACCGGCACAAGGGCCGCGCCATCTCCTACGACGTCATAACGCCCGGTCTCAACTACCGCATGGATGAAGTCCGCTCGGCCGTCGGGCTGGTCCAACTGGAGAAGCTCGCAGCGGGGAACGAGCGTCGCGGAGAACTGACCGCAGCCTACCGCCGTAGGTTGGCGGGCACCAACGTGGCGATCCCGTTCTCGTCGCCGCCGGCCGGATCGCACTCCGTCTATCACATCCTGCCGTCGCTCCTGCCGGTCCACGCCGACAGAAAGGCGGTGATCGAGGCGCTCAAGGCCAAGGGCATTCAATCCAGCATCCACTATCCCGCGTTCTGGGGGTTCACGGCCTTCCAGTCCAGGTTCTCGCCGGCGGATGCGCCGATAGTGGCCGACATCTGCGAGCGCGAGCTGACGCTGCCTCTTTACCCGACGATGTCGGATGACGATGTGGATGCGGTCTGCGACGCCTTGTCGGAGGCCGTGCGGTAGAACGCTGAAGAGGTCGATATCCTGTGGTCAACGACTACTCTGCACGTATCACCGATGCACATCTCGAGGAGCTCCTCGCAGCGGGATCCGTGAAGTTGCCCGCGCTGGGAGAGGGTTTCGATCTCGATGGGCTGGCGCGCGAGGTCGCACGGCAGGTGGCGGGCAACACGTTCACTGAACTGAGCGATGTCCACAGAGAGTTCGTGGACAGACTGGATCTGCGACGCGACCTCGCCGATCGGCTGTGCGGGTTGGCGCGCCGCCATCTGGGATACAAGGGCGGTCCCGACGACCAGTACCACATCGCCCGGTTCGTGACGCCCGGAAACTCCAAGGAGTGTTTCCGCTCCCATTTCGACTCACATCTCTTCACATTGGTCCTCCCGATATCCATCCCGTCCAACGATGAACCGCTCGGTGCCGGCGAATTGATCTTCGTCCCGAGGGCGCGGCGGCATCCCCGCAACGAAATGGAGAATTTGGTCACCAAGGCATACTTCAAGCGCTACGCGTCCGAGCGGGCGGTCAGGTCGTTGCTCTCCTCGGGCGCCTGCAGGGTCGAATCGTTCTCCGAGATGCGTCCCCTGCTGTTCCTGGGGATGACCACCTTGCACACCAACATGCCGGTTACGCAGAGCGCATCCAAGCCGAGGCTGACGTTCCTCGCGCACTATTTCGATCCCGCATCGAAGGTCGGTGTGGGCAGCCTTCTCCGTCGTCTGCGGAACCGTTGAGTCCCGCGACCGAGGTTGATATGACACGACTACTCGATATCTTCTTCTCGGGCCTGGCCATCTTGGCCCTGTTGCCTATCCTTTTGTTGGTCGCTCTGGCACTCCGTTTTTCGGGTGAAGGTGAAGTCCTGTATCTCCAAGAGCGGGTCGGCCTCCGCGGCAGGCCGTTCAAGCTCTGGAAGTTCGCGACGATGCTGAAGAACAGCCCGAACATGGGCACCGGTGTCTTCACCGTGAAGGACGACCCCAGAGTGCTGCCGCTTGGACGTTTCCTGCGTAAGACGAAGATCAACGAACTCCCGCAACTGGTGAACATCTTCAAGGGCGACATGAGCGTCGTCGGGCCGCGACCGCAGACGCGGCGCTGCTTCGACGCGTTCCCCGAGCGTCTGCAGGGGGTCATCGCGAGCATGCGGCCGGGGCTGTCAGGCATCGGGTCCGTGGTGTTCCGCGGCGAAGAGGATTTCCTGAGCGGTGATCGGGGGACAGTCGAGTTCTTCGAGACCGTCCTGTCCCCGTACAAGGCCGAGGTCGAGGCCTGGTATGCGTCAAACCAGAACCTTGTGAACTACTTCCTGATCATCTTCGTGACGGTGTGGGTGGTGCTTTCGCCGAAGTCCCAGATCGTCTGGAAGGTTTTCCGCGGCCTTCCGGTGCCGCCGCCCGCCCTGAAGGGGGTCCTCAACCACCCATCCGGCGGTTGATCGCCGACAACGCAGCGCCCTTCCGTCACGACCCGCCCCGTCTGTCCGATGCGGGCTCCGTAGGTCTTCCGTCCAATCCCATGCGCTTCGGATGGATTGGTTGGACGGAGGTGATCGAGACGGGCGAGGTGCGGGAGGCAGACCCTGCTCCACGGACGGGATTTCATTGACAGCAGCGGTGTCTCCGGCGATTCCGCCTTCGGCTTTCAGCGCGGCGTCCCCGGACCGTATGCTGACCGCCCGGTCGGAGGGACGGTATGAGGTAGAATCCGCCCCGGGAAACGGAGGGTCATCATGGGCATAGACATCCACGCGCTGAACTTCGTCCGGTATGCGACCAGGAAGAAGGGCCTCGGCGACACGGTCACAATCGGTCGGCAAGGTCTCCACGTGATCGAGCCCGTCATCAGGCAGACCTTTGCCGTGAAGGGGGACTACCGGCACCCGCAGTACTCGGAACAGATCCTCACCGATTGCCTCGGAGCGGACAGCGTGGTGTCGGTTGACAACAGCGCCTATGAGGGCGCGACCTACATCCACGACATGAATCAGGAGTTGCCGCAGGAACTCTGGAAGCGGTTCGACACGGTCATCGACGGTGGATGCGTCGAGCATGTGTTCAACGCTCCCCAGGCGTTGCGCAACTGTTCCTTGTTCCTGAAGCCCGGGGGACAGATCATCCATATCCTTCCGGCGAACAACTTCTGCGGCCACGGCTTCTGGCAGTGTTCGCCGGAACTCTTCTTCTCCCTGTACTCCAGCGGCAACGGATACAAGGACACGGAGGTGTTCATCGCCGACCTCACCGATCCCCGCCGTTGGTACAGGGTGGCGAAGCCCGTCAACGGCGGACGTGCGAATGTGTCATCGAAGACGCCGCTGTATGCGTTGGTGCGGACGGTTGTCGGCACCGAAGCCTTTTCCCACCAGCGTGTGCAACAGAGCGACTATGTCCACGCTTGGGAGGGCGGAGGCGTTCCGGGAAGGTCGGAGGAGACCCCGCCGCCGACGGGGGGCTCCCAGAAGATCAAGGCGTTCCTGAGACGGAGCCGAGCAGTTCACCGCTTGGCATCCAGCCTCCATCAGAGGCTGGTGGCGCGCGGGACCGGACTTCGCTCGAACCCGAGCCTCACTACGGTGGATGTGGAGAGGACGATCGGGTCGCCATGAGCGGGCGTCCGGACAGATAAGTTACAATCCGAAGTCTATGCTCCAGAAAATCGGCGATTCTCTCAAGGGCCGGAAGATCCTGCCCTGGCTCATCCTGGTCCCCCTCGCGCTTGTGTTCGCGGTCTGGGGCGCCACGGGCATGGTCAGCATGGACTTCCTCGGCGCCCAGACCTGGGCGGCCAAGGTCAACGGGGAGCGCGTCGAACTCGCCGAGGCCAACGACGCCTGGCGCAACGAGCAGTCGCGCTGGCAGCAGCAGTTCGGCACGGACATCCCGGAGGCCGAGCGGGCGAACCTGCAGGACGGCGTGCTGGAGCGCCTCATCCGAGCCCGCCTGATCGGCGAGCGCAGCCGCGATGCCGGCTACCGCGTCAGCGCGGAGCGGGTCCGGCAGGAGATCGAG
>Ga0315902_10010464_pt1 | contig 12263 bp, 13 predicted proteins | sample LakEriMetagenome_9_FD_203523 | JGI IMG/M metagenome (GOLD analysis project Ga0315902, IMG submission 203523) | Freshwater fungal communities from buoy surface, Lake Erie, Ohio, United States - Buoy 12 MA117 | ecosystem: Environmental > Aquatic > Freshwater > Lake > Lake biofilm | place: USA... | reverse complement strand
CATCACCTCCACACATCGATAGCCAATGTCTGCCGCGATGGCAAAGACCTGTTCCAGCGTGAGGGTTGGGACGATTGCACTAACAAATCCGAGCTGCATCATGTTTCGTAATCCGATGGAGAGAGAGAAACGTTTCAAGAAGCAATCGCTGCGCAATAACTATATTTCAAGGAACAACCGAGATGGGTCTTCGATCACTTCTTTGATGGTCTTCAGGAAGCTAACAGCTTCGCGTCCATCGATGATTCTGTGGTCGTACGTCAACGCCAAGTACATCATCGGTCGAATGACCACTTCTCCGTTCAATGCGATCGGTCGTTCTTGGATCGAATGCAATCCGAGGATTCCGCTCTGAGGTGGATTGACGATTGGAGTCGAGAGAAGCGAGCCGTAGATGCCGCCGTTGCTAATGGTGAACGTGCCTCCTTCGAGGTCCTCTGGCATAAGCTTGTTCGCCATCGCTCGTGAAGCGTATTCACCGATCGTTCGTTCGATTTCGGCAAATCCCATTTTCTCGACGTTGCGAAGAACAGGGACCACAAGTCCTTTTCCGCCACCGATCGCGATTCCGATATCAAAGTACTTGCGATAAACAACATTGCTGCCGCGAATCTCGGCATTGACGGACGGATACCGCTTCAGCGCTTCGCACGACGCTTTGGCGAAGAATGACATAAAGCCCAGTTTCACGCCGTGCTTTTCCAAAAACGCTTCTTGATATTTTTTGCGGAGCGACATGACAGGCTGCATGTCGACTTCGTTAAAGGTTGTCAAAAGAGCTGCAGTGTGTTGCGCCTGAACCAATCGCGTTGCGATCGTTCGACGAATCATGCTCATCGGCTTGACTTCTTCGGCTCGATTCGCAGAACCTTGTTCGACGATTGCCGTGGTGGCGTGGCTAGTTGTGGGTTGGGCGGGTGGCGAAATGGTGGCTGCGACCGACTTCGCAGCGGCAGTGGTCGCCGCAGAGACAGCCACGCCAGCCGACGCGATCGTGCTGCCAACGGCGTTGGCGGCCGCGGCAACGTAGCGGCTGACGTCTTCTTTCAACAGTCGACCCCCAGGCCCCGTCGCAGGAACGTTGGCTGCGGGAACGTTGTTGTCGTCTAACATCCGCTGAGCCGAGGGCATCACGTGCGCGGCCGGTTGCGAGGCAGTGTTTGCCGGTGTTGAAACGGGATTTGCGATCGGAGTCGCAATCGGGCGAACTCCTGCGGGTTGACCCGCTGCAGGTTGGCCAGTTGCGCCCTTGGCTGCTGCTTGGAACGAAGCGATCACGTCTCCTACGGAAGCGAATTCTTCGTCTTTCTTCAGGATTTTGACCAGGATCCCGTCCTCGGGGGCAGAAACCTGAACGGATGCTTTTTCGGTTTCCAGTTCCACCAAATCGGTACCAGCGGCCACCCAATCCCCTTCTTTTTTTAGCCACTTGCTGATTTGAACTTCGGAAATACTCTCACCGACGGACGGAACAACGATATCTACCATGGAACGATTGGGGATTGGCGGAAAACAACACTCGTCAAACAAACGGCGCAGCACGAAATACAAGCATTTGATGCAGTCGCAACACTACTCATGAGCATATAGCAACGGTTCCGCGGTGTCATCCGCTCTCAGGCCGAATTTAATCTCGATTGAACAGCGATTTGTGATGAAGTGAGGACGTAAAGCACGCGATTTTCGCAATTGGAGGCCGGAGAGAAACGAGGGATTTTCTCATTTTCCGGAAATTTCGTTCGGGCTACGTACACTCCTCGACGACGAAGATTTTGTGAGGACAGTCAGGCACGATCCCTCTGGTTCTGTTGTTGCCCAAGCGAAGGTGGATACAGGCGGTCCGACTCTTCCTCGGCGATTCCTGGGCGCATTGCACAACATACCGTTGCCCCCGAGTGTGAGACCGATCGCAGCTGTTTCTATAAGCGCTGCCCAGGTTGCGATTGCAAATCGGGCGATCCGAGCATCCTTGCATTCGAGCTGCTATAATTTGGTAAATGTACTGGTCACCGCATCGTTTGATTGATTATCCCCTCCCTATTCTTGGAACTCACCTGTGCTCTATTCCACATTCCTTGATCGTGCACTTTTGTTACTTGGTTTATTCGCTTTGTGCCCCATTTGGGCTTTTGCGCAAGAGGAGAAGAATCTCTTTCCAAACAGTTCGTTTTCAGCTTGGAGTACAGTCGATGGGAAGCCAGTACCAGCTAGTTGGAAGATTAACGATGGAGTTATTCATCTAAGTCGCGAGGGTGCACGGGGCGGCAACATTGTCACCAGAGAAGAATATGCCGACTTCATCTTGAGCTTCGATTTCAAGATCGCTCCCAAAGGGAATAGCGGAATCAAGTATCGTGTTCGGACTTACGACGGTCGAACGATCGGTTTCGAATACCAAGTCTACGACGATACAGGTGCCAAACAAGTTGCTTCCAAGAATAGCACAGGAGCAATCTATGATTTGTATGAACCGAACTCGGACAAGGCTGCGAAGCCTGCTGGCCAGTGGAACGAAGCAAAGATCGTTGCACGCGGTACAAAGTTAGAACATTGGCTCAACGGAAAGCGAATCGTCACCGCGACGATCGGTGACTCGGATTGGGACAAGCGATTTGCAGAGAGTAAATTCAATGAGCGTGAAGGCTTTGGCAAAACCCTTCACGGAAGGCTGATGCTTACCGACCATGGAAGTGAAGTTTGGTATCGAAACTTTCGATTTGAAGTCATGACAGATGCCAAGGCTCCTGCTAGTCTGCAGAAGTAACCCTGGGGTACGCTTCCAGCGAAGGCGGCCCGTGACTATGTGTTGGGTAATGCAAAACGAATGATGGTATCAAATTGTTGTTTGGTTACTGGCTGAACGCTTAGCCTCGATCCTTTTCGAAGCAACTCCATGCTTGCGAGAGATGGAATTTGACGAAGCATTTCTAAAGAAAGTGGCTGTGGCAAGGTGGACTCGTACTGGATGTCCACCATAAACCATCGCGGATTGGCTGGGTCGCATTTCGGGTCATGGTGAGGATCGTACTTGTCCCAGGCGGTGTGATCTGGATAGGAGGTCCGCACGATCGTAGCCGTTCCTACAATGCACGACGGGTTCGCATTGCTATGATAAACCAGGACCCCATCCCCTAACTTCATTTGATCTCGCATGAAATTGCGAGCTTGATAGTTGCGAACGCCGTCCCAACATGTCGTTTGGTTGGGAGCGTTCCGAAGATCATCGATTGAGAAAACATCAGGTTCCGTTTTCATCAGCCAAAATTTTCGGTCTTTCGACTTGGCAGCGCTCGGCTTGATAGATGAAGATGGCTTGATTTTGTGTTGGTTGTTCGTACCGCGTTTCAACTGTTTGGCTCCAAGATTCTCGACTCGACATTCGTTTGATCCCGCATTCTAGAGCGATACGATCGAGAGGGGTATATCAAGCCCCATGAGGACGTGGTGTCGAGCGGATTAGAGAATTTCCGCCACGCGTTGGATGCCCTCGCAAGCGGCTACAACATCGTCGGCTTGCGACGTTTGGCCCATGCTCAGACGTAGCGTGCCTCCACAGTCCGTGGTGTTGAGGGATTGGTGTATCAAGCCCGCGCAATGAAATCCTGCACGGCATTCGACGTTCGCCATCGATTCCATCATCATCGCTAACTCTTGGCTTAGAAGGCCTGAATTCCGTGAACGGGCAACAACACTGATGATAGGCACGTGAGAATGGAGCGAACGGCGCTGGCTTCCAACGACTTCGAATTTGCTGGAAGCGTTGATTGCATCGAGCAGTTGTTGGATCCAGAGAGAATAATCGGTCCCTGGGGCGGACCGTTTCCACTCCATCGCGCATTTTAGCGATGCGATCGCGGGAACGTTAAGATTCCCAGACTCTATCACCGACTGCCAAGAAAAGTTCCCATCGATCGTCTCGCTCAACTCTCCGGTGCCACCAATCAATAACGGGTCCAGAGAAGACTGGAATTCCCGACGAACGTAGAGCAAACCTGTCCCTAAGGTACCGCCTAAACCTTTGTGACCCGGCGCCGATAGAATATCGATACCACTATCGCGAACATCGATAGGCAGGTAACCCAAAGACTGTGCTGCATCGATCATCAAGTGAATACTATGACGGTCGGCGATCTCGCGTATCGCTGCGATATCTTGAATATAGCCTGTAACATTGGATGCATGATTGATGAATAACCATCGCGTCTCGGGCCTTACCGCATCTGCGACATCAGCAGGATCGACTCGTCCCGTGGGATCACACTCGACGGCTGTCCAAGTGAGCCAACCTCGTTTGGCTGCCAGCGCTAAGGGGCGCAGGACACTGTTGTGTTCCGTCGCTGTCGTGACTACATGAAAGGGTTTTCCCATCGAGCCCAGAGCGAGCCCAAAAATGGCAGCATTCAACGAGTGCGTGCCGTTGGTACAAAAGGCAATTTCGTCCGAATGCGCTGCACCGATGGTCTCTTGTAACAGACGGCGCGTCGACTGAACCACTCGGTCTGCTTCCTGGGACGATCGATAGCCGCCACGCCCAGCGGCTGCACCGCACGATGCTTGAAAGGAGACACCAGCTTCGATGACACCGGGAGGCTTGGGCCAGCTCGTCGAAGCATGATCAAGATAATGGCGCATCCGTTGCTCGTTCGATCTGAAAAATAGCTAGATGAAGTGATGGCTGGGCTAAGGGAATAGGTATCGAAGAATGTTTCGAACGGGTTGCGATGCCATGTAGGCCGTTGGTTGTCCGATGATGCCTCGTCCCAATTGTGCCCGCGAGAGATCTTGCCCCAATCCGATCAGAGGTCGATAACTGGTGTTGTACCCCGCGAATGTATTTGGAAAGTAGGTGGGTGGCACATAACTAAGCGGGGTTCCGCCTGGTGTGTACGGATTGGATGCGTAGGGACGACTGGGGGTGGTGCCGCAAGTGCTGCAATTGTCTGTGGTGGGTCGAAACAGCGTTGGAGATACCATGAATCGGGCGTCTGTCTCGCAAGGAGGACCGCTGACAAAGGGCGAGTTGTTTACGTACGATGGAGTCGTGTTGTATCGAGGCGGATTGATGTCGCTCGGACTACGCGTCGGATTCGCAGGTGCGTTTACGGTCCCCCCGTAAGGATTGGGCTGGTAGGGAATCGAGGGCGGATTGTTCGGTATGTAGGTTGGGGCCGGGGCGGGCATGGTGACCGTTGGAGGCATAGTGGCCGCTGGAGGCATAGTGGCCGCTGGAGGCATGATGACCGTTGGAGGCATAGTGGCCGCTGGAGGCATGATGACCGTTGGAGGCATGGTTGATCCTGGGACGAAAGCAGGATTCGGATTCGCAATAGGGGGATTGAAAGTCCCGGGGTTCGCCATGGTTCCAGGGTTTACGGCAGGCGGATTCGTTGCCGTATTGTTCGGAAGGATTGGAGGTCCAGTGGGAATCGGACCAGGATTGAATGTCGCTGGAGGAGCAGCGAAGGTGCCGGGATTGACGGGGGGGCCAGGATTGAATGCATAAGGATTGGGAGCCGGATAATTGCCGCCAGGAATGGCTCCCGGGTTTCCTAATCCCGGGGTAATTGAATTTCCGGGCGAGTTATACGGTATTTCTTGAAACCGCGACAATCGCTCCATCCCGTTACTTGTGGTATACGGTGCAGAAGCTAACGTCGCTTGGCTGGCAATTCGTGAGTGTTCATCGACGAACCCCGCGGGTCGAAAACCGTCGGTGAAGTTTGTGGTCGGAGTCGTCTTTCCAGAGGATCCCGTTTGGAGATTCTTTGCCTTAGCATCCAGCGGAACGTAAAGATCCTCAACCGATTCGAGTTCGATGCGAGGTGCACGGTACGACTTACCTTGGTTCCCCATTAGCGAGGGAGCGACCCATGCTTCGTCATCCTCTTTCCACGCACTCCGTTTGCTTCGTTCTTTGTCCGAGATGGACTTGGGTGGTTTCACGTAATCGCTCAATGGGTCGATGTTCCCTTTCGAGTCTTTCACTTTGCTCAGTGCATAGCGCAGTGTTTCCAAATCTTTTGCGGCGTTTGCATCGCTGCGTGGGATAAAGCGTACGGTGGCTGGATCCTCCGCCTGACAGTTCAGTTTCGTGATAACCAATAGTCCAGCAACAATGGTAGTTCGAATCACCGTCAGGTATTGGATTGTCATTACTTCTTTTCCGGGTTAACACGCACGCCGACTTTGCGAAGTCGTTCGATGGTTGCCGCTTGGTCGCCCACTATCTTCGGATCGAGGTAGAGACGCAAAAAAGGTGCAAATCGGCGGCCCGAATCTGCTTCACACGATACTGCCAATGGTTCGAGAGACTCTAAAGGATTTTGCTCGAGCATTAAGAGGCTGAGTTCTTTCAATTCTTGAATGAAGTCTAATTTCTTGAGTCCGCAGTTCTGCATATTCAACGTCTTGAGCCCCTTGAGTTCGGAGATAACAGCGACTTTGTCGACAGGGTTACCAGCAACCTGCAAAGTCCATAGCTTCTTGAGTCCCGCGATAGGCTCCAGCGACTTGATCCTGTTGTCCGTGATGTAAAGCGAGTTCATGTTCTTCATATCCTTCAGCGGCGAGATGTCCTCGATCGCGTTCTTGGATAACTGAATGTATTGCGATTGAACCAGTCCGGTCATTGGGGCGATCGATGTGATTTTGTTCGACGAGAGGTCGATCGACTGAAGCAGTTTGAGTTCGGCGATGGGAGCCAGATCGACAATTTCGTTGTTGGCTAAATCGATCTTCATGATCGCTTTGCAGTGCTGCAAGCCTTCGAGCGACTTGATGCCCTTTCCTTTGGCTACAACCTGGGAAATATTTTTGACGTCATCCGCTTTGATCGGTTCGGTGTTGAACCGCTTCTCGAAAACCTCCCAACGGACGGCTGCCTCGAGTGCTTTGTCAGGAAACAAATCTTGCGCGAACAAACCTTTCGTCCATCCCATGGATAAGGAGAGGGCGAAAGTAGCAAACAAGGTCACTTGGGTGGGAAGGTGTGTTGAGCGAGGAGCCCGACCAGCTTGTGGACCATTCATCCTAGGTGCTTTCGTGACGGAGAGGCGGGAGACGGAAGAGACGATTCTTCCGAGAATCACCCCACTTTATCTCAACAAAGGTAGCAATTCTAGGGTTGTTCAGCGGTCAAAACTCACAGGCACGTTTTTTTGAACTAAAACAGGTATAACATTAGCCAGAACTTCGTCAAAAGAGAGGTCGCCTTGCGAATCCTGCTTACTGCCTTCGAGCCATACGACATTTGGGATCAGAACTCCAGTTGGGAGGCATTGGTGGCATTTTTGCATCACCGAGGGACCATTCCCGGGCTGACCACACGTCGTTATCCGGTGGACCTCGGGTTGCTTCAGGAGCGGTTGCACAAAGATCTTTCGACTGGATACGACGCCGTGTTACATCTAGGACAATTCCCAGGAGCGAGCCGCATCCAGCTCGAAGCGATCGCATTGAATGTCGCTGGCATGACGGAAGCGGCTGGAGACTTTTTTGGTTCTCTCATTCCAGAGGGACCAGTCGCATACCGCACTAGCTTTCCTCTCGGTGATTGGAATCGCGAACTCAAGGCCATTGGAATTCCGAGCACCGTTTCGTTTCATGCTGGAACCTACCTTTGCAACGCTCTCATGTACTTGACTCATCGATGGTTTCAACAGAATCGCCTTAAGCGTCCTGTCGGATTCATACACGTGCCTTTGACACCGGAACAAGTTCTCCGAGCTCATCGCGATCTGCCGTCGATGCCAAAATCACAAGCGGCCGAAGCGATCAACCGTGTCGTGGATATGATTCTCCAACCAGATCTACAGCAGTCCATCGCATAGACACTTACCCACAAGACTATAGTACCGAACACTCAATGAATCCAACGAACGGAATCCTATCTGTCGAGCAACTGATCGACGGTTACCAATCAGGTCGACTTTCGACTTTAGAGTTTGGCCAACGCATCTTGAACGCTGCGATTCAGTCGGACGGTGCATTGATGATCGATCGGGATCGCAAGAATCGTTGCGGATTCCCCGAAGTCATTTATGGACAGGGCAAGTCGAATGAGTCCATTCGAAGTGCTGCGGAGCAACTCTTGATAGACAACGACGAGGTGTTGGTCACGCGAGTTATACCTGAGCAAGTTCGAGTGCTCAGCGAATGGTTTCCGTTGCATCGATGGAACCATAAAGGACAAACGTTTCGAATCGGCAAGTTCGCAACACCCGCCGCACCTGAATCGATTGCATGCGATGCAACGAAGCGAATGGTGGCTGTCGTGAGTGCAGGGACGACCGACGAAGCAGTCGCACAAGAAGCGGTCGAGACGCTCGGTTGGATGAAGGTTCCGAGTCGGCTGTTTCAAGATGTCGGTGTGGCTGGCCCTTATCGTCTATTGGCCAAGGTACCCGAACTTCAAACGATGACGGCTATCGTTTGTGTTGCCGGAATGGAGGGAGCATTGCCGAGTGTGATCGGTGGGCACGTTCGATGTCCTGTCATCGCAGTTCCGACAAGTGTTGGATATGGTGCGAATTTTGCAGGTCTCTCGGCGCTACTCAGTATGCTCAATGCGTGCGCCTCGAACATCGCTGTCGTGAACATCGATTCCGGTTTCAAAGGTGCCTACATGGCCGGGTTGATCGCTAGTGCAGTTCTTGACTAGCTGTAGCGTTTTTCCAACGTGCTTGTAGCCGAGCTAAGCACTTCGTAAAGATCAATCCATGTTCTACGGAGCGGAATCCGAGCCGTTGAAGAAGTGTGATCGTTTGTTGCTGGTCTGCCGAAGCGACCGACGTTACCGTACGCTTCTTGTCCTGCTGCAGTTGCCGCATCGACTCCGCGACAAGATAAAGGAACTGCTCTCGCGACTCTTCGCCGGCTGGGATGTCTGGAAGAATCATGCGCACTAGACTCGAATCTAATCCAACGAGCGTAGGATCGGGGGACCAACACATGAGGACGCCCCCTAGGCTCGGCGGTGATTTCAGCATCAAGTGGAATCGTGTTTGTTCGCAATGACCCAGCACAGCACTTGTCCACCAGTGTTCGTAATCTTCGTCCAGCATTCTGCCGATCGTGCATGTCCGTCGCGTTTGGATTTGCAATCGATCCATGGGTGGACGGAACGATGCCAAATCAAGCTCCCAGCATTCGGTGGGGCGGTGTGGCACGAAGCCAGCATCGTGTAGCCATTTCTGGCTTTTCGTATCGGAAGCAACGACACCCATCAGATTGTCGCCATCTGCAATCCCTTGGTAAAATCCACCAATCCCACCAGCACCGAGTCCAGTGCAGACGATTGCTCCTCGGGCAGTCATCGCATGCATGGCATGGGCTAGTAGCAATCTGGCGATTGCGTCTTCATCGGCACTAGGCAAGACGCATATCTTGTGGATGGCACAATGCTCCTTGCTCATACTCTGAGAAGATTCGTCCCCTACAAATCCGAAGTGAACAAATCCGATCGCGTACCCGAGGTCGTCTATAGCGATTGCTAGATCATCGGCAAAGAAGTAAGGTTTCGACAGGATGCAAGAATCCCAAACGACGGTCGAGCAAGCAGAATGGGAATGGACGGATTGATGGTGTGCGCTCCAAATCTTGGCCAAAGCAGGTGTATCTGTGTTGAGAAACGACCTGATCGTCCACACAAATCACCCCAATACCGCTGGGACGCGAAAGCACTCGTCATCGGAAGAAGGTGCGTTTTTCAAAGCTTCCTCTCGGGGAAGAGAAGCAAACACTAAATCCTCGACCAAAACATTTTCGATCTCGATTGCGTGTACCATGGGGCTGACCCCGTCCGTTTCCACCTGAGAAAGCTCCGTTACTAATTCTACGACATTACCTAGCTGCTTCGTAATTTCTACAAGCTCTTCCTCGGTAAAGGAAAGCCGAGCAAGATTAGCTATTCTTTTGACGTCGTCGAGAGTTAGCGACACCGGCACTCACACTTTCGTGCCGAAGGAACTTAGCTTGGAATCGCGAAGGGCTTGTTTTTGACAGCCTTTCGAATGCGTCCGCTGCGGATGCATTGAACGCAGACACGCATGGTTCGGACTTCACCGTTTGGTAGGGAAGCTTTGATGGATTGGAGGTTCGGAGTGAAACGTCGCTTGGTGATACCGGTCACTTTGGTACCAACGCCGCCGAGGTACTTTGCTTTACCACGAGTCTCGACCGAATTTCCAACCGATGCTGATTTGCCGCAGACTTCGCAAGCCTTGGACATGATCCACCTGAACCAACGATAAAAGTTATGGAATCCCGCCTAGTTCCGATACGTAACGGGGCCCGGAGTATAACGATGCAATCGGTGGTCGCAATGTCAAAAATCAGCCTGTTTGACCCGATTGCTCAAAAAACATTGGGAAATTACACTTGAGTGTCCCTGCGAGTCGCTTCGTAGGACCCTCTTTCCTCTCTAAATGCCCGCAAGACGGAACGGAATGACCATTCAGAAATTTACGCGGGAATTTGCAAGCGTTACCGAAGCCGCCGGCAGGCTAGCCTGTGCGGTCAAGGCTGATGCTGTGCTTTTCCTGTTAGATAGCGCCACGGATTGGGAGCGTTTGCGAGAACTAATCCCTGCCGAGATCAAGAGAATTTTAGTGGCGGCCGACAAACTAGAGGATTTGGCCGACGCAGATAAGCACGGCCTAACCCCAATCGTCCTCAACAAAGAAGATTCGCCTCTGCTGGAACGACTACAGCACGCGTTGATCGAATCCGTGGCGGACGAGCTTCTGGCTAGCCACTGCGACGTGATCGCCGTCTATTGTGGATTTGAAGTCAATCGAGCGGACTCCATTTCGATCATTCGCCTCGACGAGCGAATGCGCCGATTCACGAGTCGTGATCTTCAACGTCTCGAGAGCTCGGTCCCTCTCAATAACCTGAAGATTGTCATCGATCTTGCGGTTCAAATCGGCCGCGAAGGTCGCGAAGGGAAAAAAGTCGGCACGATGTTCATTGTGGGTGACACACGCAAAGTGCTTCAGCATTGCAAAGATAGCGGCTTTGATCCCCTGAAAGGATACAGTCGCAAACATCGCAATCTACACGATCCTCGTGTTCGTGAAGATGTGAAAGAGATTGCACAAATGGATGGCGCATTTGTTGTCGCTCCAGATGCCGTCGTCGAACGATCGCGTCAGATCGTGGAGGTGATGCACGAGAATCTCCAGCTTTCCAAAGGGCTCGGGTCGCGCCATTGGGCAGGGGCGGCGATCTCTCAAAGGACCAAAGCGATCGCCATCGTCGTCAGTCAATCGAGCGGAACCGTGCGAGTTTTTCAAAACGGTGCCTTGGTTCTTCGAATCGAGCCGATGGACCAAGCAGTGAAATGGCAAGAGTTCAATTACGAGTCGCCCGCCACGGAAGGCGACGACTAACCTATGGACACTCCGTTTGTTGCTGTTGTCACAGGCTCCTCGTCAGGCATTGGGCGCGCAACAGCAATCGCATTCGCTCAAAAAAATGCATTCGTTCAATTGCACGGCAATTCCAATCTTCCAGGCCTTTGCGAAAGCTGCAGCCTAACAACACGCAGCACCGATGTTGTAGGTGGGTGCTTACTTCATGTTGTCGATCTGACCTGCTCGGATAGCGCACGTGCGATGATGGAATGTGCGTTTGCTCAGTTTGGCTACGTGGACGCCTGGGTGAATGCTGCGGGTGCAGATGTTTTGACGGGTGATGCTCGACAACGATCGTTTTCAGAAAAACTCGATGCCCTGTGGAAATTGGATGTCGCCGCAACCATGCGACTGAGTCGGTGGGTGGCCCAACGTATGCAATGCCAGCCTGCCAGGCCGCAATTGCCATCGATCATCCATATCGGATGGGATCAATGCGAGCAGGGAATGGAGGGGGACAGCGGGCAATATTTCTGCGCTGTGAAGGCCGCGATCACCGCTTTTTCAAAAAGTCTAGCGAAGACTTTCGCCCCGAAGGTACGAGTTAACTGCATTGCCCCAGGCTGGATTCAAACGGAATGGGGAAGTCATGTCTCTGATCCATGGCAGGCACGTGCTATCGGAGAGTCCATGCTAAATCGATGGGGAACGCCTCAAGATGTAGCGAACGCGATCGTAGCATTGTGCTCGAAAGAACTCGAGTTTATCAACGGCCAAACCCTTGCAGTCAACGGTGGTTGGCAGAGCATGCAACTTTCCACCCGTTGCCAATCAACGGCCGAATGACAACGCGCGCCACAATCCACCGTTGTCATGGGCTGGAGTCGTTGCCAGCCCGCCACTACGGGG
>Ga0315902_10010462_pt1 | contig 12263 bp, 14 predicted proteins | sample LakEriMetagenome_9_FD_203523 | JGI IMG/M metagenome (GOLD analysis project Ga0315902, IMG submission 203523) | Freshwater fungal communities from buoy surface, Lake Erie, Ohio, United States - Buoy 12 MA117 | ecosystem: Environmental > Aquatic > Freshwater > Lake > Lake biofilm | place: USA... | reverse complement strand
CTGCGAAACCGTCGCGAGGGACGTGGCCCAAACGCTTGACTGGCAAGCACTAAGGCCCTACGTTCGACCCTCGTTCGACTTCGTGTGCGAGCCCTGAGCGGACCGGATCCCGGCGGGTTCGGCCTGCTTCCCCTCTGGACGACCTCATGACGAAAGCCGATCTGGTCGAGAACGTCACGGCGCGCATTGCGCGGACGGCCGGACCGACCATCTCCAAGAAAGACTGCGCCCGCGTGGTCGATGCCTTCCTCGACGCCATCAAGGAGGCGTTGCAGGAGCAGAAGAACATCGAGGTGCGGGGCTTCGGCACCTTCAAGATCCGTCAGCGGAAGACCCGGATGGCCCGCAATCCCCGGACTGGTTCGCCGGTCGAGGTGTCCGCTCGGCCGGTGCCGGTCTTCAAGCCCAGCAAGGAGTTGCGGGCCATGGTCGCCGGAGTCGAGGAGCACATGCTCGACGAGGACGACTCCGAGGAGATGCAGGACTTCTGACCGTCCCCGTCCTGCTTTTTGCGTCCTACGCGGACGCCTTCGGGACCCGTCGGCTCGACGTCCCTGTGGCGGCGCCCTGCTCCGTTGAGCAGCTGGTCGGGGCCATGCGGTCCCTTCCTGGTGGTGACCGGCTACCGGAGCGCCCCTTGGTGGCGTGCAATCAGGTCTGGGTAGCGCCTGACGCGTGGATCTCCCCGGGGGATGAAGTGGCGGTGATCCCTCCGGTTGCCGGCGGGTGACGGTGCCGGCATCCGCTCCGTCTGGTCCCGTGCTCCACTCGGCCATTGTGGAGGGCCCGATCGACGTAGCCCGCCTGATCGCATTGGCCGAAGGTCCCGGGATCGGCGCCCTCTCCGTCTTTCTCGGAACGGTTCGTGACCTGAATGACGGGCGTCCCGTGACTGGCATGGAGTACGAAGCCTATGCGGGGATGGCCCGAGCGGAGCTGGAACGGCTGGCGCGGGAGGTGTGCGCGGAGTGGCCCGGCGTGCGGCTCTGCGTGGAGCACCGGGTGGGCGCGCTCGCCGTGGGGGATGTCAGCGTGGCCATCGTGGCCGCGCACGCCCACCGGGCGCCGGCGCTGGACGCGGCACGGGCCGTGATCGAGCGGCTCAAGCAGCGGGTCCCCATCTGGAAGCGGGAGCATTACGTGGATGGCGAGCGCGTCTGGATCGATCCGACCCGTGGGGCCGGGGGGAGTGGCCATGCATGATCAGTTCGGCCGCCGCATCGAATATCTGCGGATCTCGGTCACCGACCGGTGCAACTTCCGGTGCCTCTATTGCATGCCGCAGGAGGGGCTGCCGTGGTTGCCCAAGGCGGAGATCCTCCGCTACGAGGAGATCGTCGAGATCGTCCGCCAGTTGGCGCCGATGGGGCTGCGGCGCCTCCGGATCACCGGGGGAGAGCCAACCATTCGGCCCGAACTGCCCGCGCTGGTGCGGATGCTGCGGGAGATCCCCGAAGTCGAGGACATCGCCCTGTCCACGAATGGCGTCCGCCTCCCGGAGCTGGCCGGGCCGCTGCAGGCGGCCGGCCTCGACCGGGTGAACATCAGCGCCGATTCCCTGCGCCCGGATCGCGTGGTGCAGATCGCCCGCCGGGATCTGGGCTTCGACCTCCCCACGGCAGCCCATGCGGCCGAGGCGGCCGGGCTCGGGCCCATCAAGATCAATGTGGTCGTCATGCGGGGGATCAACGACGACGAGGTGGCGGATTTCGCTGCTCTCACGCGCGACCACCCCTGGCATGTGCGTTTCATCGAGCTCATGCCGGTGGGGGAGCTGCGCGAGCTCACGTGGGACCATGTCGTGCCGAGCACCGAGATCCTGTCGAGGCTGGAGGCGTTCGGGCCGCTGGTCCCCGATGCCGGTCCGTCGCGGGGGAATGGGCCGGCCGTGTACTACCGCTACCCAGACGGCGCAGGGACCGTGGGGGTGATCACCCCCATGACGCACACCTATTGCGAGCGGTGCAACCGCGTCCGTCTCACGGCCGATGGCCGGCTGCGGACCTGCCTGTTCGGGGATCATGAAGTGCTCCTTCGGGACGCCCTGCGCGGTGGTGAGCCCCTTGCCCCCCTCTTCACGCAGGCCCTTGCGGAGAAGCCGAAGGCGCACGCGCTCCTGCAGATGCAGGTCGGGGGACTCCGGGCGCTCAGCCAGGTCGGCGGCTGACACCGTCACCCGGCCGGAGCGCAGCGCCGGGCGGTCCCTTCCGCCTCGTGTTGCCCCCCCGTGTGCACGTCTCTATGTTGCCGCTCATCACAGACGTGGCGGTGGCGCGGGATAACCGGTCAACGGTGTTTTGCCGGTTCGCGCAGCTCCACGGTTGCACCTCCCCAGCGGATTTCAGTCCGGAGAACCCCCAGGCATATGGTCAACAAGATCACGGTGGTTGGCGCGGGCAATGTCGGCGCCACGACGGCACAGCGCATCGCCGAGAAGTCGCTCGGTCGCACGGTGGTGATGGTGGATGTCGTCGAGGGGATTCCGCAGGGGAAGGGGCTGGACCAGTGGGAATCCGCCCCCGTGGAGGGGTTCGACACGCGGGTGATCGGCACCAACGGCTACGAGGCCACGGCCGGCTCGGACATCGTGGTCATTACGGCCGGCATCGCCCGCAAGCCGGGGATGACGCGCGATGACCTGCTGAACACGAATGCCGGCATCGTGAAGTCGGTGTCGGAGCAGATCAAGGCGACCTCGCCGAACGCCATCGTGATCGTGGTGTCGAACCCGCTCGACGTGATGTGCTACGTGGCCAAGCACGTGACCGGGTTCCCGCGCGAGCGCGTGATCGGGATGGCCGGCGTGCTCGACACCGCGCGCTACCGCTCGTTCATTGCGGAGGCGCTCAACGTGTCGGTGCGCGACATCCAGGCGATGGTGCTGGGCGGGCACGGCGACACGATGGTCCCGCTCGTGTCGTACACGACGATCAGCGGCATCCCCATCCGCCAGCTCATGGGGGAGGAGCAGCTCGCGGCCATCGTGCAGCGGGCGCGCGACGGTGGGGCCGAAATCGTGAAGTATCTCAAGACCGGTTCGGCCTACTATGCGCCCTCCTCCGGTGCGGTGGAGATGGTCGAGGCCATCGTGCTCGACCGGAAGCGCATCCTCCCCTGCGCCGCGTGGCTCGAGGGGGAGTACGGTATGCGTGGGCACTATCTGGGCGTCCCCTGCAAGCTGGGGCGCAACGGGCTGGAGCAGATCCTCGAGATCGAGCTCACGGCGGACGAGCGGGCGGCGCTGGAGAAGTCGGCGCAGGCGGTGCTCGAGCCGATGTCGGTGCTGTCCCTCTGACCTGACAGAGCCGGCGCGCTCCTCCGGGAGGCGCCGGTTCGTTCTTCCACCCCCGCCTATGTACGGACTGACTCGGTTCTGGCAGAGCACGATCGGCAAGAAGATCGTGATGGCGGTGACGGGGATCGTGGGCATCCTCTTCGTCATCGGCCACATGTTGGGCAATCTCCAGATGTTCTACCCCGACGCTCCCGTGGCGATGAAGCACTACGCGGAGCTCCTGCGCACCAGTATGCCGGTGCTGTGGACGATCCGCCTCGGCCTGCTGGCGGCCGTCGTGCTGCACGCGGTGTCGGCGTATCAGCTCACGATGATCTCCCGCGCGGCCCGGCCCCGGGACTACGCCATGCGGCAGCCGCAGGTGAGCACGCTGTCGGTGAAGACGATCCGGTGGGGCGGGGTCCTCCTGCTCGGCTTCATCGTCTTCCACCTGCTGCACCTCACGGTCGGGGCGGTGCACCCCCAGTTCACGCATCTCGATCCGTACAACAACATTGCCCGCGGCCTGAACAGCCCGGTCGTTGGCGCCTTCTACCTGCTCGCCATGGCGGCGCTCGGGCTGCATCTCTACCACGGTACCTGGGCGGCCTTCCGGACCCTTGGCGTGGCGCGGCCGTCCACGCACCCGCTCAAGCGGCGCGTGGCCCTGGTCCTGGCCATCGTCGTCGCCGGCGGCTTCATGGCGATTCCGCTGGCCGCGATGGCCGGCCTGTTCCCGGCGGTCGAGGTCTCCTCGGCTCCGACCGATGCGCCGGTGGAGGCACACTGACATGGAACTGAACTCCAAGATCCCGAGCGGCCCGCTCGAACAGAAGTGGGACCAGCACCGTTTCCAGATGAAGCTGGTCAACCCGGCGAACAAGCGGAAACATCACGTGATCGTCGTGGGCGCGGGGTTGGCGGGCGCCTCGGCCGCGGCCACGATGGCGGAGCTGGGCTACCACGTCTCCTGCTTCGTCTATCACGATTCGCCGCGCCGGGCGCACTCGATTGCGGCGCAGGGCGGCATCAACGCGGCCAAGAACTACCAGAACGACGGCGACTCGGTACGCCGCCTGTTCTACGACACGATCAAGGGTGGAGACTTCCGCGCTCGCGAGGCGAACGTGTACCGCCTGGCGCAGGTGTCGGTGAACATCATCGACCAGTGCGTGGCACAGGGCGTGCCCTTCGCCCGCGAGTACGGCGGCCTGCTTGCCAACCGCTCGTTCGGCGGGGCCCAGGTATCGCGCACCTTCTATGCCCGCGGCCAGACCGGACAGCAGCTGCTCCTCGGCGCCTATCAGGCGCTCGAGCGGCAGGTCGGGCTCAAGAAGGTGCAGATGCACACGTTCGAGGAGATGCTCGACGTGGTGGTCATCAACGGCAAGGCGCGCGGCATCGTGACGCGCCACCTGCTCACGGGCAAGATCAGCTCGCACGTGGCCGATGCCGTGGTGCTGGCGACGGGCGGGTACGGCAACGTGTTCTATCTGAGCACGAATGCCATGTACTCCAACGTCACGGCCTCCTGGCGTGCCCACAAGAAGGGCGCGGCCTTCGCGAACCCGTGCTATACGCAGATTCATCCGACCTGCATTCCGGTGAGCGGTGAGCATCAGTCCAAGCTCACCCTGATGTCGGAGTCGCTCCGCAACGATGGCCGCATCTGGGTCCCGAAAAACCGCGGCGACAACCGGCCGCCGTCGCAGATCCCGGAGTCGGAGCGCGATTACTATCTCGAGCGCAAGTATCCGAGCTTCGGCAACCTCGCGCCGCGCGACATCGCGTCGCGTGCGGCCAAGGAGGCCTGTGACGACGGGCGTGGCGTCGGGCCCGGCGGCCTGGGCGTCTATCTCGATTTCTCCGATTCGATCAAGCGGCTCGGGCGCCAGACCATCGCCGAGCGCTATGGCAACCTGTTCGACATGTACCGGCGCATCACGGACGAGAATCCGTACGAGGTCCCGATGCGCATCTACCCGGCCGTGCACTACACGATGGGCGGCCTCTGGGTGGACTACAACCTGATGAGCACCATTCCCGGGTTGCACGTGGCCGGCGAGGCGAACTTCTCCGATCACGGCGCCAACCGCCTCGGGGCATCGGCGCTCATGCAGGGGCTCGCTGACGGCTACTTCGTGCTGCCGTACACGATCGGCGATTATCTGGCGAGCAACAAGTTCGAGCCGGTCGACGCCTCGCATGCCGAGTTCCGCGGCGCGGAGGAGGCGGTGCGGGCCCAGCAGACGCGCTTCCTGTCGATCAAGGGACAGCGCACGGTCGACTCGTTCCACAAGCAGCTGGGCAAGATCATGTGGGACTACTGCGGCATGGCCCGTGACCGGGACGGCCTCACCAAGGCCATCGGCATGATCGGTGACCTGAAGACGGAGTTCTGGCAGAACGTGAACGTGCCGGGGAGCGCGGAGTCGCTCAATCAGTCGCTCGAGAAGGCCGGGCGCGTGGCCGACTTCATCGAGCTCGGCGAGCTGATGTGCCGCGACGCGCTGGACCGCGAGGAATCCTGCGGCGGCCACTTCCGCACCGAGTACCAGGAGGAAGGCGAGGCCAAGCGCAACGACGACGCCTACGCCTACGTCGCGGCCTGGGAGTACGCGGGCGAGGGGAAAGCGCCCATTCTCAACAAGGAACCGCTGGTGTACGAGAACGTGCACCTCTCCACGCGGAGCTACAAGTAATGCGGATCACGCTCAACGTGTGGCGCCAGCCGGCGTCGCAGGCGCCCGGGAAGCTCGAGACGTACACCCTGGAAGGCGTCAGCCCGGACATGTCGTTTCTCGAGATGTTCGACATGCTCAACGAGCAGCTGACGGAGCAGGGCAAGGAGCCGGTGGCCTTCGCGCACGACTGCCGGGAAGGGATCTGCGGCTCCTGTTCGATGATGATCAATGGGCAGGCGCACGGGCCGTGGAAGGGCGCGGCCACCTGTCAGCTGCACATGCGGGCCTTCAAGGACGGCGACATCATCACCGTCGAGCCGTGGCGCGCGTCCGCGTTCACCGTCGTGAAGGACCTCGTGGTGAATCGCGGCGCGCTCGACCGGATCATCCAGGCGGGCGGGTTCGTCTCGGTGAACACGGGCGGAGCCCGCGATGCCAACGAGATCCTGATCGGCAAGGACGTGGTGGAGGAGGCCATGGACGCCGCCGCCTGCATCGGGTGCGGCGCCTGCGTCGCGGCGTGTCCGAACGCCTCCGCGTCGCTGTTCACGGGGGCCAAGATCACGCATCTCGGGCTGCTGCCGCAGGGCCAACCCGAGCGCGACCGTCGGGCGCTGGCCATGGTCGAGCAGATGGATCTCGAGGGCTTCGGGCACTGCACGCTCGCGGGGGAGTGCCAGGAGGCCTGTCCGAAGGAGATCAGCATTGATGTCATCAAGCGGATGAACCGCGACTATCTGGCCGCCAGCGCCCGTCGTCAGGAACCGCGGGCGGTGGCCGGGAGCGGCTGAGGGGACGGACGGGGGGCTGCCGAGGCGGCCCCCCGATCCGTTTGCGCCGGTTCGGTGGGAGGTCGGCCTGCCCCTTGCGGATGCCTGATCCTTGCGGCAAATCAGGCGCGCAGGCTGGACCCATGTGTTGGAACCCGTCTCTGGCGTCCGGGTTGCTCAGAGTTACGTTTATCCGCATATATGTAGGTAAGTACACAAGCATTCAATCGGAGCGTGCCATGCGATCCCCCGTCTCTCGCCGGTCCCACGTGCTCTTCAGTCTACTGTCGGGCATTCTGCTCGCGGGCTGCTCCGGTGCATCGGATACCGGTGCGCCGGCGCCAGCCGCTGAGACCAAGGCCTCAAGCTTCGTCGAGGCCGCCTGGAAGCCCCCGACGGAAGCCGATATCCCGGCGGACTCGCTGGGGGCCTCCATTCGTCGCGGCTTGGCGATTCTCCGGAATACGCCGGATTCCTTGCCGGCCTATGCCACCTCCGGCCTCAACTGCACCAGTTGCCACCAGAGCGACGGCCTCAAGCTTTCCGCTGCGCCATTGACCGGCTCGCATAGCCGATTCCCGAAGTACATGCCACGGTCGGGAGCGGTCATCTCACTGGCGGATCGGGTGAACTACTGCTTCACCCGATCACTGGCCGGGAATGCTCTGCCGGTAGCATCCCGCGAAATGACGGATATTCTGGCATACCTCGCCTACATCTCGAAGGATGTGCCGGTCGGAACCAAGATCGCCGGGCATGATGGCATCATCAGTATGAAGGACACGCTGGTCGGTGAGGTGGGACGCGGGGAGGTCGTCTACAAGAGGGAATGCGCCGCCTGCCATCAACTCGACGGGCAGGGGATCGCGAAGGCGTTTCCACCACTCTGGGGCCCCAAGTCGTATTCGATCGGTGCCTCCATGGCACGGGCCGAGCGGGCCGCCAGCTTCATCTGGCACAACATGCCGCAGTCGCAGCCCGGCAAGCTCACCCCGCAGGAAGCATTCGACGTGGCGGCGTACATCAACAGCCACCCGCGCCCGGATTCGCCTGGGAAGGAGTCCGACTGGCCGATGGGTGGGGCGCCGGCTGATGTCCCCTACGCTACGAAGGGGCATGCCGCCTTCAATCCCCCTGCGTCCCTCGTGACGCGGGCGTCGCCGGCCACCGCCGTGGTCCCCAATCCGCCGCGGGCCCCCCGCGAGCTGACCAAGGAGTAGGCCGTGGTCTCCCGTCGTGATTGGATCATTGGCAGCGCCGGCGCGCTGGGGGGGGCCGTCCTCACCGGCATGCCGGACGCGGCCACGTCTCAGGGCGCTCCGGCAGTCCCCGCCGTTCCGGTCGATCCGACCAAGGTGCCCGGCGGTCCCACCTCGGCGCGAGGTGAGCGGTCACCGTTCGAGACACCCTCCCGGGCGCCTACCGGCGAGATCACTGGCAACTCGCTGACCCCGCTGGAGAAGCTGACCGGACAGATCACGCCATCCGATCTGCACTTCGAGCGGCATCATGCGGGTATCCCGGTCATCGATCCGTCGACCCATGCCCTGTTGATTCACGGGTTGGTGGATCGACCGATGCGCCTGTCCATGGACGACATCCGACGCTTTCCGCAGGTGACGCGCGTGCACTTCGTGGAGTGTGCGGGCAATGGGCGGGCCGCCTTCCGCGCACCGAAACCGGATCTGACGCCGCAGAAGGTCTCGGGGATGATCAGCAACACCGAATGGACGGGCGTTCCGCTGGCCACGGTGTTTCGCGAGGTCGGGGTCAAGCCCGAGGCCGCCTGGTTTCTGGCAGAGGGTGGAGACGCGTGTCTCATGACCCGATCGGTGCCGATGGAGAAAGCGCTCGATGATGCCTTGCTGGTCTGGGCCCAGAACGGAGAGCCGCTCCGGCCGGCGCAGGGGTATCCGTTGCGCCTGCTGCTGCCGGGGTGGGAGGGAAACATCAACGTGAAGTGGCTCCGTCGCCTGGAACTCGGGACGGCCCCCTGGATGACTCGATGGGAAACCTCGAAGTACACCGATCCACTGCCGAACGGAACGGCGCGTCGATTCAGCTTCGAGCAGGATGCCAAGTCGATCATCACGACGCCGGCACACCCCGAGCGGCTCAGCTCGCGCGGGTGGCGGCCCATTTCCGGTCTCGCCTGGTCGGGGCGCGGGCGCATCCAGCGCGTCGAGGTGAGTACGGATGGGGGCACCACGTGGCACGAGGCCGAGTTGATGGGCCCGTCGCTGCCGAAGGCCACGGTGCGGTTCCAGTACATGTGGAACTGGGAGGGGCAGGCCAGTCGCCTGCTGAGTCGGGCCACGGATGAAACCGGCTACGTCCAGCCGACGCGCTCGGCGCTCATTGCCGCGCGGGGCATTGGAACCGATTACCACTTCAATCAGATCGTGGGGTGCGACGTCGCGACCGACGGTGCCGTCACCTTCTTCGGGGAGAGCTGATGCGTACCCACGGATGGAGCCTGGTGCTCCTTGCCGGTCTCGTGGCGTGCAACGGGGCGTCGGACGGAGTATCCGCCGCCGCTGGAGGGGCCGTGGTCCGGTTTGCCGATCGGGATCCGGGCACGGTCCCCGGGGGGCCCGGCGCGGGGAAGGGATATGCCATCGGTCGGGAGGCCACACCGACAGAGATCGCGTCGTGGGACACCGATGTGGCACCCGACGGGGCCACGCTCCCGGCCGGTCAGGGAACGGCGGCCGAGGGGGCCGTGCTCTACAAGGCCCAGTGCCAGGCCTGCCATGGGGCCAAAGGCGAGGGGATGGCCCCCGCCTTCCCGGCCCTCATCGGCCGGCCGAAGGAGGCGGAAGGGTTCGTTTTCGCCAAGGATCCCAAGCTGGTGCGCACCATTGGCAACTACTGGTCGCACGCCACCACGCTGTTCGACTACATCAAGCGGGCGATGCCGCTCACGGCTCCCGGGTCGCTGACGGATGACCAGGTCTATGCCCTCACGGCGTACCTGTTGGCCGCCAATGAGGTGATCGCCCCCACGGCCACCCTCGATGCACAGGCCCTCCGGGCCGTGAAGATGCCCTACACGGATCGCTTCGTGCCTGATGATCGGCGCGGGGGTCCGGACGTCCGATAGTCTCCCATCCGTCAACGCACGAGGATACACCATGTCGCCAACTGCCACGATGTCTCCGGCCCCGGTCACCGCACCGGGATCCGGCCCCCTGCTCCCGCCCTGGGCCCTGCTGGGGCTGCTCTTCGGTCTTGTCGGTGCCGCCTCGATCCTGCTCTTCGGCCCCATCGGGGTCTCCGGGACGTATCCCCGGGTGATCGGCGCGCTTTTCCGCCTGTTCGACGGTGGTTATGCCGAGGCGAACCCGTACCTCGTCAAGATGGGCGCACTGCTCAAGCCGGAGACCTATCTCGTGCTGGGGCTGCCTATCGGCGGATTCCTGGCCGCCCGTCTCGGGCGCGGCGCAAAGGCCCCGGCCTGTGAAATGGTGCATGCCATGGAGCGCTCCACCGGGCTCCGCTATCGAGACGCCTTCATCGGCGGCTTCCTGATCGTCTTTGGGGCCCGACTGGCCGGCGGCTGCACCTCAGGCCACATCATTTCGGGGATCATGCAGCTCTCCGTGAGCGGCCTCATCTTCGGAGCGGCGGTCTTCGCCTCCGGTATCGCCACCGCGAAGTTCATCCGGCAGGAGGGCTGATCCATGACCGTACTGTATGCCATCCTCGTGGGCGTTGCGATGGGCGCCCTCATCCAGCGCATTGGTGCGTCGAGCCCGCGCGTGATCCTGCAGAACCTCCGCCTGCGCAATCTCTCGGTCATCAAGTTCATGGCGACGACGATCGCGATCGGCATGATCGTCAACTACGCCATCGATGCCGCGGCGCCCGGCGTCATGCACTTCGACATCAAGCCCACCTATGTCATCGGGGTGGCACTCGGAGGGCTGATCTTCGGTGTCGGGTTTGCCCTTGGCGGCTATTGCCCGGGTACTTGCGTGGTCGGAGTTGGCGAGGGACGAAAGGATGCCGTCGTGGCCATTGCCGGCGGGATCGTGGGGGCCCTGGTCTTCACGATGCTCTATCCAGTCCTGGTGGACCCGCTCATCAAACCGCTCGATCTCGGTAAAGTCCGGGTGCAGGACTACGTGGGGCTGCCACCGGTCGTGCTGGCGCTCCTGATCGGCATCGGGATGTTGGTGCTGATGCGCGCCCTGCCGACCACACCGGGGCGCCGTGCCGGATCCTGAGGCTGCTGCGCGGGACGCGTGACAAACGGGGGGCGGATCCTTGCTGGATCCGCCCCCCGTCTCCATCGGGTCACACTGCCGCGGGCTAGATCCGCGGCAGCGTGACCCCGTGCTGGCCCTGATACTTCCCCTTCTTGTCGCCGTAGCTCACCTCGGGCTCCTCGTCGCCGGTGAAGAAGACCACCTGGGCGATGCCCTCGTTCGCGTAGATCTTTGCGGGGAGCGGGGTCGTGTTGGAGATCTCGAGTGTCACATACCCTTCCCATTCCGGCTCGAAGGGCGTGACGTTGGTGATGATGCCGCACCGGGCATAGGTGCTCTTGCCGACGGTCAGCGTGAGGACGTTCCGCGGAATCCGGAAGTACTCCACGGTCCGCGCCAGCGCGAAGGAGTTCGGCGGCACGATGCACACGTCCCCCTCATACTCCACGAAGCTCTTCGGATCGAAGGCCTTGGGGTCGACAATCGAGTTCAGGACGTTGGTGAAGATCCGGAACTCGCGGGCGACGCGCATGTCGTATCCGTAGCTGCTCACGCCGTACGAAATCACCCCCTGCCGGACCTGCCGATCCTCGAAGGGTTCGATCATGCCATGCTCGCGGGCCATCCGCGTGATCCAGCGATCTGAACAGAGCCCCATGCGCGTGTCGGGTCGGAGGGAGGAGAAAGTGTTCGCGGTGCCGACAAGATTGGACCGGTTGGTCTAAGTCGCATCGGCTTGTCACTACGTGGCGCGACGGATTGTAATGCCGTTGAGGAGTGGCGCGCACCTCCTTACCTTCCGCTCACGCCTTTTGTGAATTCTTTCACGAAGTCCGCAACCCCATGCTCCGCCACTACCTGCCGGTCCTGCTCCTCCTCGTCTTCGCGGTCGTGAATGCCGTGCTCATCCTCGGCGTCTCGCACCTCACGATGCGGGCGCAGCCGACCGCGGTCAAATCGCTCCCCTACGAGTCCGGGATCACGCCGCTGGGCGATGCCCGGGACCGGTTCTCGGTCAAGTTCTACCTCGTGGCGATGCTCTTCATCGTCTTCGATATCGAGACGGTGTTCATGATCCCGTGGGGCGTCCATTACCGGCAGCTCTCCTGTCACGTGCCCCTCGTGGGCGGCGCCTGTCCGGCGGGCCAGCTGGCACTCTTCGGCTTCACCGAAATGGTGATCTTCGCGGCGATTCTTGTCGTCGGCTTCGTGTATGTGTGGAAGAAGGGGGCGCTGACATGGGATTGACCGCGGGCGCGACCGGGACGCCCCGCCAGGTGCTCCCCGGCAGTCAGGATGGGTGGATCACCACCCGCCTCGATTT
>Ga0315902_10010460_pt1 | contig 12264 bp, 19 predicted proteins | sample LakEriMetagenome_9_FD_203523 | JGI IMG/M metagenome (GOLD analysis project Ga0315902, IMG submission 203523) | Freshwater fungal communities from buoy surface, Lake Erie, Ohio, United States - Buoy 12 MA117 | ecosystem: Environmental > Aquatic > Freshwater > Lake > Lake biofilm | place: USA... | reverse complement strand
GCGAACTGGCCGGGCGACAGATCGGTGCAGACCCCTGAACCGATGCCTCTATTGTAGCACTGAGACGTTTTGGAGAACCCTTTACAGCCAGTTGCAGACCCCACCATGGGGTGGGCCCCCGTATATGAGCGGGGCGTGGCGACGTGACATGAACACTGTTCCACATCGACACCCAATACTTTGTAATACGTTTGTCTACCTAGCCCCAGCGACACCCACCCCCTCCCAGAATTTGGCCCCCTGCCCAAATTTTTCAAAAAATCCAGAAAACCTGTGTCAAACGCCAGACACAAAAAAGCCCCCGGCTGTTACACCGGGGGCGAAGCAATGGAGATAGCAATGACAACCGCTTGCGCAGCCGTCGGGAAGCAGTGTACATTTCGGGCAACGAGGTTACAAGGCCCTGCGCCTACCTACGCAAAATGCTGGAACACTTGGTGCACTTTAATCCGGAAGTATCACCGCCCGGGCCCATGACAGCGCTGGATGACGCCAGCGCCGAGGAATTGCTGTCGGCCAAGATCGCCACATCCGACTGGCTGGAAGAAATCGGCGCACCCCCGGACGAGGAGGTGGACGCCCAGATCGAGAAGGCCCACGCCAGAAAAGCGTTTGGTGCCCTGACCACCCAGACGGACACGCTGGAGCAAAAGGCGGCCATCGCCACCTTGAAGACGCCCGAGGCCGTGCGCCACATCACGGGCATGCTCACCGCCTACGACTGGGAGTTCATCGAGCAGGCCAAGGAGCTTCGCGGCTACACGGTGGCCAAGATCGTTGAGGAAACGACCAACACCAACCCCAACATCCGCTTGAAAGCGCTCCAGTTGCTGGGCAAGGTCACCGAAGTGGGCCTGTTCACCGAGCAGATTCAGGTCAAAACGGCCCCGGCCAGCGACGCCGAACTCGATGCGCGCATCAAGGAGAAGCTGGGCAAGTTCATGGGCGTGATCGACGTGGTCGATGTGTATACGGAACCCGAAAAATTAGACACGTCGGGCGAATCTGGCGCAGAAATCGACGAAAACGTGACGGATATAGGTGAAAACCCTGACCAGCCTGACCAAACTGGAGCTTGAAGCCCTCCAAAAGGCGCTCCCGCACATGAGTGCGGTGGAGAAGGCTGAGCTTCTTCAGGACTTGGAGGAGCGCGAGAAGCGCGCCCGCCTTGCGGCGGCCCAAGACAACATGCTGGGCTTTGCCACGTCGGTGTATCCGGGCTTCAAGATCGGGCCGCACCACAAGAAGCTGGCCAAAATCTTCACGGACGTGATTGAGGGCAAGAAAAAGCGCGTGATCATCAACATCGCGCCTCGTATGGGCAAGTCCGAGTTCTCCTCCTACTTGTTCCCAGCGTATTTCCTCGGCAAGTACCCCCAGAAGAAGATCATCATGGGCACGCACACGGCGGGCCTGTCCGAGGACTTCGGTCGGCGCATCCGAAACCTGATCGACACGGAGGAGTACCGTGAAATCTTTCCTGCGACGGTGGTGGCGGACGATCAAAAGGCCGCCGGTAAGTGGTCTACATCTGTGGGGGGCCAGTACTATGCGGCAGGCGTCGGTGGTGCTCTTGCTGGTCGTGGCGCTGACCTATTTGTCATTGACGATCCTCACAGTGAGCAGGATGTAAAAACCAACAGCCGCCTTGCGTTCGACACCGCGTGGTCGTGGTTCCAGACAGGCCCCTTGCAGCGCCTGATGCCGGGGGGCGCGATCATTATCATCATGACGCGCTGGTCGCTCCTTGACCTCACAGGCAAGCTGATCGACTACCAGATCAAGAACCCCGAGAGCATCCCGTGGGAGATCGTCGAACTCCCGGCTATCCTGAACGAAGGCACCGAGAACGAGAAGAGCCTGTGGCCCGAGCAGTGGCCGCTCTCCTCCCTCAAGGCAACCAAGGCCAGCTTGGACCCCAAGTACTGGAACGCCCAGTACATGCAGCAGCCCACAAGCGACAACAGCGCGATCGTCAGCAGGAAGCACTGGCGCATCTGGGAGGGTGAGGACCCGCCGCCTTGCGACTACGTGATCCAGTCATGGGACACGGCCTTCGAGACCAAGAACAACTCCGACTACAGCGCCTGTACAACGTGGGGCGTCTGGTACAACGAGGAAGAGGGCAACAGCCCGCAGGTAATCCTTTTGGATGCTTTCAAGGCGCGCATGGCGTTCCCGGAGTTGAAGGAAACGGCGCACAAGCACTGGAAGGAATGGGACCCCGACGCGTTCATCGTGGAGAAGAAGGCCGCTGGCGCGCCGCTGATCCAAGAGCTTCGGGCGATGGGCATCCCGGTGCAGGAGTTTTCACCGAGCCGGGGAAATGACAAAATGGTGCGGCTTAATGCAGTCGCAGACCTCTTCACGTCTGGGAAAGTGTGGGCACCGGACACGCGCTGGGCGCGTGAAGTGATTGAGGAAGTGGCGTCTTTTCCTGTTGGCGAGCACGACGACTTTGTGGACACGACAACGCAGGCCCTGCTGCGTTACCGCCAAGGCGGGTTCATCAGTCTGGATACCGACGAGCAGGAAGACCGCTTTTTCCAGCGGCGACGCGCGGCTTATTACTAAGGACACAAGATGGCTACCAACATCGACAAGGCACTGTTTCAATCCCCCGTTGGCCTAGCCGACGATGCCGAAGGCATCGAGCCAATTGAAATCGAAATCGTGGACCCGGAGGCAGTGCACATCGAGGCGGGCGATCTGGAGATCGACATCGAGAAAAAAGCGCCCTCCGTCGAAGACTTCGACGCCAACCTTGCCGAGTTCCTAGACGAAGGCGCGATCCAGACGATGGCCAGTGATTTGGCCAGTGACATCGACAACGACAAGAACTCACGCAAGGAGTGGGAGAAGGCGTATGTCACGGGGTTGAAACTGCTGGGGCTGCAAATTGAGGAGCGCACGGAGCCGTGGGACGGCGCGTCGGGCGTGTTCCATCCGATGCTCACCGAGGCGGTGGTGAAGTTCCAGAGTGAAACGATTACTGAAACGTTCCCTGCGCAGGGCCCGGTCAAGACCAAGATCGTGGGCAAGCAGACCCCGGCCAAGCAAGAAGTGGCAGTGCGCGTCCAAGAGGACATGAACTACCAGTTGACCGAGAAGATGCAGGAGTTCCGCCCGGAGCACGAGCGGATGCTGTGGTCGCTGCCTGCCACCGGCAGCGCGTTCAAGAAGGTGTATTTCGATCCGAACCTTGGCCGTCAGGTGTCGATGTTTATCCCGGCAGAGGACATCCTGCTGCCATATGGCACGTCGGACATCATGACGTGCTACCGCGTATCGCACGTGATGCGCAAGACCGAGAACGACATCAAGAAGCTGCAAGCGGCAGGCTTCTATCGCGACTGCGACATCGGCACGCCCGACAAGCACATCGACGCGATCAACCAAGCCAAGGACAAAGAAACGGGGTTCGCGGACCTCAACGACGATCGGTTCACGCTGATCGAGTCGCACGTGGACCTGTGCATCAAGGAAGACCCGCTGTGCATCCGCGATGAAGACGGCGAGCCCGCAGGCATTGCGCTGCCGTACGTGGTGACGTTCATCCGTGGCACGAACACGGTGGTGGCCATCCGCCGCAACTGGAAGGAAGACGACGAACTGCACTTGAAGCGCCAGCACTTCGTCCACTACCAGTACATCCCCGGCTTCGGTGCCTACGGCTTTGGCCTGTTCCATTTGATCGGCGGCTTTGCCAACTCGGCTACCAGCCTCATGCGTCAACTCATTGACGCGGGCACCCTGAGCAACCTGCCCGGGGGCCTCAAGTCCCGTGGTCTGCGGATCAAAGGCGACGACACCCCGATCGCGCCCGGCGAATTTAGGGATGTCGATATTGGCTCTGGCGCGCTGCGCGACAACATCCTGCCGCTCCCGTACAAGGAGCCTAGCGCCACGCTGTACAACCTCCTGAACACCGTGGTGGAGGAAGGTCGCCGGTTCGCAGCCACTGCCGACGTGAAGGTGGCGGACATGTCCGCGCAGGCACCGGTGGGCACGACGCTGGCCCTGCTGGAGCGGCAACTCAAAGTCCTCACCGCCGTCCAAGCGCGGGTGCACTACGCGCTCAAGCAAGAGCTTCAGCTTCTCAAAGGCATCATCCGTGACTACACGGACGACGAGTACAGCTACGAGCCCGACGCGGACAAGGACGACGGCGACATGCGCCGCGTCAAGAAGTCGGACTACGACATCGTCGAGGTGATCCCGGTCTCGGACCCCAACGCGGCGACCATGAGCCAGCGGCTGGTGCAGTACCAAGCCGTCATTCAGCTTTCCCAGACCGCGCCGGACATCTACAACCTGCCGCAACTGCACAGGGGCATGCTCGAAGTACTTGGGATCAAAAATGCCGATAAGCTCGTGCCGCTGCCCGAGGATCAGAAACCGAAGGACCCGGTCACCGAGAACATGAACGTGCTCAAGGGCGAGCCGCTCAAGGCGTTCCAGTATCAGGACCACGAGTCGCACATCCGGGTGCACATGTCGGCCATGCAGGACCCGATCGTGATGCAGTTGATCGGGCAGAACCCCCGCGCGGGGCAGATTCAAGCAGCCATGATGGCGCACATCGCCGAGCACGTGGGCTTTGGCTATCGCCAGAAGATCGAGCAGCAGTTGGGCATGCCCCTGCCGCCGCAGGACGAGAAGCTGCCTCCGCAGATGGAGTTGGCCCTCTCGCAGATGATGGCGCAGGCCGCGCAGCAGGTCCTCCAGCAGAACCAAGCAGCAGCCGCCCAGCAGCAAGCACAGCAGCAGGCGCAGGACCCGGTCTTGCAGATGCAGCAGCAAGAACTTCAAATCCGCGCCCAAGAAGTGGCGATCAAGGACAAGAAGGTCGCAGCAGATGCCGCCGCCAAGGCAGACGAATTGGCGCTCAAGGAAAAGCAACTCCAGATCGACGCAGCCTACAAGGCTGACAAGCTCGAAGCCGACCAAGAACGAGACGGTGTCCGCATGGGCATCGACATCGCCAAGAGCAAGGCGCAAGCCGCGCAATCCCGTGCGAGAGCACAACAACCCGGAGGTAGACGCAACCAATGATCCAAGACTTCGCACGCGTACTGCGCGAGAAGATACGCACCGACATGAACAACTACGCCGATGACTTGGCGGGGGGTTCGTGCCGCTCTTTCGATGAATATCAAAAACTCTGCGGTGTGATTCAAGGTCTCGCCGTCGCAGAGCGCCATTTACTTGACCTTGCAGAGAAAGTTGAGCAATCCGATGAGTGAATCAGGTCTGATCCTGCCCCCGGGCATTTCGCTGCCCCAAGCCATCCAACCCCAAGACACGCAAAACGAAGCTGCTCCCGCCGAGGAGAAAGCCAAGTCGCTGCCCGAGCCCACGGGTTGGAAAATTCTGTGCGTTGTGCCGGACGTTTCTCAGACGTTTGAGAACTCCGAGATCATCAAAGCCGACCAGTTCATGAAGCAAGAGGAGCACGCGACGACGGTGCTGTTCGTGCTCAAGGTGGGCCCCGACGCATACAAAGACACTGCCAAGTTTCCTTCCGGCGCATGGTGCAAGGAAGGCGACTTCGTTCTCGTTCGGACTTATTCCGGTACGAGGTTCAAGATTTTCGGCAAGGAATTCAGGCTCCTGAACGACGACCAAGTCGATGCCGTTGTAGAAGACCCGCGCGGCCTGACGCGCGCCTGAAGGAGTAGAAATGTCCGGATACAAATTCCCTGACGAGCAAGAAGCCGACGACAAGAACATCGTCGCCGCTGGCGACGACAACGGGGAGGAGCGCAACGAGGTCAAGGTTGAAGTCAGCGCCGATGGCGATGACGTTGAAATCGAGATCGTTGATGACACCCCTCCCCAAGACCGTGGGCGCAAGCCGCTGGAGCGTGAGGTCAACGACCCCACCGAGGAAGAAATCGACGGCTACTCCGAGGGCGTGAAAAAGCGCATCAAGGAACTGACGCACGCGCGGCATGACGAGCGCCGCGCCAAGGAAGCGCTGCTGCGGGAGAAACAGGAGCTTGAACGCATCGCCCAGTTGATGGTCGAGGAAAACAAGAAACTAAAGCAGTACGTGCAGACCGGCACCGAGCAATACGTTGCTTCGCAGGTGCAGGTGGCCGAGAACGAAGTCGATAAGGCCAAGGCTGCACTCAAGGCGGCCACGGAATCGTTTGACACGGAAGCCATCATCGCGGCCCAAGAGGCGCTGATGGAGGCCAAGTTCAAGGTGCAGAGCGCAAAATCTTTTAAGCCTGCCCCTTTACAAGAAGAAACCGTTGAGGTAAAAACTCCTCAAAATTCGGACCCGGCTCCCGAACTGGACCAAAAAACCCTGAACTGGCAGGCAAAAAACCAGTGGTTCGGTGCTCCGGGATACGAGGAATTAACCAGCTTCGCACTGGGGCTGCACCAAAAACTAGTGACATCGGGGGTTGACCCCCGCTCGGATGAGTACTTCGAGAGAATCGACTCTCGCATAAAGGATAAGTTTCCCGAAGTTTTCGGGGAGCCTAAGTCCCAGCCGAAATCCGGCGATGGCTCCAGAAAGCCTACGACGGTTGTTGCCCCGGCGAGTCGCTCGACGGGTGCAAAGAAAATCCAACTGACTCCGACCCAGATCGCTCTGGCAAAGAAATTTGGACTGACCCCGCAGCAATACGCTGCTCAAGTAGCAAAACTGGAGAAATCGAATGGCTGAAGTGAATGCCCGGACCCCTCGCGACCTCGCGTCGCGCGAAAAATCTGCACGCGCGGTCTATCAACCGCCAAGTGCACTGCCTGATCCGACCCCCGAGCCGGGGTACGTGTACCGCTGGATTGCGACGCACGTCCTTGGTGAGGCCCAGAACGTCAACGTGTCCAACAAGATGCGTGAAGGCTGGGAGCCGGTGAAGGCCGTGGATCATCCGGAACTGATGCTGGAAGGCAATGCGAAGACCGGGAACGTCGAAATCGGCGGCCTGATGCTTTGCAAGATGCCTCGGGAGCGTGCGCAAGCGCGTGACGAGTATTACGCCGCCCAGAACCGGGCCCAGATGGAATCCGTGGACAACAACTTTATGCGAAACAATGACCCGCGTATGCCGCTGTTCGCCGACCGCAAGTCGTCGGCCAGTCGCGGAAGCGGGTTTGGTTCTGGTTCAAAGTAACTCAGGAGTATTAAATGGCTTCCACCGCTTCTCCCTACGGCTTTCGAGCCGTAAATGAACTGGGCGGCCTACCGTACGCCGGTAGCACCCGCACGTTCCTCATCAACCCCGCTGGCTACGCCAACAACATCTTCAATGGCTCCATTGTTTTTGTTGGTTCGGACGGCTATCTGCAACTGGTGACCGGTACCGGCGCTGACGGCACGACCAACTCGTTCCCCGGCAACGGCACTCTGACCGGCGCTGTGGGCGTGTTTGTGGGTTGCTCCTACTACAACGCCCAAGGTCAACTGATCTTCTCGCAGTACTACCCGGCCAACACGACCGGCGTGGTTCAAGCGATGGTGATCGACGACGACCGCACCGTGTTCCAAGTGCAGGCTGCTGGTACGATTTCCCAGACCGAGCTGGGTAACAACGTCTACCTGAACGCTGCCCAGAGCACCAGCACGGGTTCGACCCAGACCGGCAACAGCAACACCGCTGTGAACGCCACCGCCATCACCACCACCGCTGCTTTCCGCATCGTTGGTTTTGTCGAAAGCACCACCTCCACCGTGGGTGACGCTTACACCGACATTCTGGTGAAGTTCAACCCCGGCTATCACAGCTACAGCAACGCTGTTGGCCTGTAAGGAGTAATACAAAATGGCTATCTCTCGTGCACAGCTACTCAAAGAACTCCTGCCCGGCCTGAATGCGCTGTTCGGTATGGAATACGCCCGTTACGGCGAAGAGCACAAGGAAATCTACGAGACCGAGAAGTCCGAGCGTAGCTTCGAAGAGGAGACCAAGCTCTCCGGCTTCGGCGCTGCCCCGGTCAAGAACGAAGGCTCCGCGATCGCCTACGACAACGCGCAGGAAGCGTTCACCGCCCGCTACACCCACGAGACCATCGCTCTGGGCTTCTCGATCACCGAGGAAGCGGTCGAAGACAACCTGTACGACAGCCTGTCGGCCCGCTACACCAAGGCTCTGGCTCGCGCCATGGCCTACACCAAGCAGGTCAAGGCCGCGTCGGTCCTGAACAACGGTTTCAGCCAGAGCTACCTCGGTGGCGACGGCGTCTCCCTGTTCGGCGTGAACTCTTCGGGCACCCGCGTTGGCCACCCGCTGGTTGGCGGCGGCCAGAACTACAACAGCCCGACCACTGGTGTCGATCTGAACGAGACCTCGCTGGAAAACGCCACGATTCAAATCGCTGCGTGGACCGACGAACGTGGTCTGCTGATCGCTGCCAAGCCGGTCAAGCTGGTGGTTCCCCCGGCCCTGATGTTCCAGTCCAAGCGTCTGCTGGACACCGAACTGCGTGTCGCTACCGCTGACAACGACATCAACGCCATCAAGCAGATGGGCACCATCTCCGGTGGCTACACCGTGAACCACTTCTTGACCGACCCGAACGCTTGGTTCCTGACCACTGACGTTCCCAACGGCCTGAAGCACTTCGAGCGTGTGGCTCTGTCCACCTCGATGGACGGCGACTTTGACACCGGCAACGTCCGTTACAAGGCTCGCGAGCGTTACAGCTTCGGCTGGTCCGATCCCCTCGGCATGTGGGGTTCTGCCGGTTCGACCTGATATTCAGGAAGGCTGTGAAAAAGGGGCCTTGTGCCCCTTTTTCTTTTGGGTTATATTGCCTCAAACCCGGGGTCATCCGGCGTTGCTGACAGGTCCCGGCCTGACGACATGCAGACAGCACGCCCCAACTCGCATGTGAGGTCTAAATGGCACGCACCACTTTCTCCGGCCCGGTTAAGTCTGACAACGGCTTCGAAGGCGCAATCACCGGCAACGTCACCGGCAACGTCACCGGCAACGTCACCGGCAACGTCACCGGCACCGTGACTTCCACCACCACGACTTCTGCGGCTCTGGGCGCAATCGCCAACGCTGTGAATACGTCTGGCAAGGCTCTGGGCACCACGCTGTACAACACCACGACCAAGACTTTCTACGTGGCTCAAGGCGCACTGGCTGCCAGCACTTGGATCGACGCTGCTGACGGCACCACGACCATCACCCCGGCCTAATAGGAGGCCGACATGGCCATGCAATACGACGTAAAAGCCGCGTACACCGAGGCTGACGCAGCGATGGTCACGTACCCGGTGCGGATCAAGGGCGCGTACATCTCGGTCACGACGGGTGGTGCTAACCCCATCATCTTTTATGACAACGCGTCCGCAGCTTCGGGCAATGTTTTGCTCAAGCTGGGTGTGACTGCGGCTGGGTGCCACACGGTGGTGATCCCCGGCGAAGGCATTCGCGCCGACAACGGCGTTTACTGCGACACCGGCAGCGCTGCTGCGGTGACTTTGTACTATGGCTAAAACACCCGCATGGCAACGCAAGGAAGGCAAATCCGAGAAGGGTGGTCTGAACGCCAAGGGGCGCGCCTCTGCGAAGGCCCAAGGGATGAACCTAAAACCTCCGCAACCCGAGGGCGGCAAACGGCGCGACTCCTTTTGCGCGAGGATGAGTGGTATGAAGAAGAAGCTCACCTCGGCCAAGACCGCGAAAGACCCAAACTCCCGGATTAACAAATCGTTGAGGGCGTGGAAATGTTGAGTTTGAAACGTGATTGGGGGCGTGTAGCCAAAGCCCCCGACGAACAGGGCCGCTACCGGTGCAGCAAGTGCCGGGAGTGGAAACTGCCGTCCGCGTTCAGCAAAAACAGAAATCAGGCTTCCGGGCTGAATTACGCCTGCAAACCGTGCATGCGGACGCACACTAGAAAATACAACCTTCCGGCAAAGTACGGGATTACTGCGGCGCAATTTGCAGAAAAACTGTTGGCGCAAGGCGGCAAGTGTGCTTGTTGCGGGGCGGCTTTTAAAATGGAAGGGCGGTCCACCGACCGCGCTTGCGTTGACCACAACCACACAACAAACGAAGTGCGGGATTTGTTGTGCGGGCGTTGCAACCTTGCGGCGGGCAACGTGAATGACAGCGCCGTGCGGGCTCGACAACTTGCGGCGTATCTAGAAAAATGGAATTGCTGACATGAAGCAGGAAAACGTTGAGCTTGCAAAACAGGTTGGCGACGGCTTGTCGGTTGTTACCGCTATCGGCACTCTCGTGCAGTTGCTGCCTTCTATCGCTGCGCTGTTCACAATTATTTGGACAGGCATGCGGATCGCCGAGATGGTTGCGGGCAAGCCGTTTGCCGAAATTATTCGGCGCAAGAAAGCCGACGATGCCGAGCGTCAGTAAGAAGCAGCACAACTTCATGGCTGCGGTGGCCAAGAACCCCGCGTTTGCCAAGAAGGCAGGGGTCCCGTCGAGCGTGGGACAAGATTTCCTCAACGCGGACAAGGGCCGCAAGTTTAAAGAAGGTGGCGATATGAAAGAGTCCAAGGCGATGGTTAAAAAAGAAGTGTCCTTCATGAAAAAGAAGGGCGCTCCCGCATCCATGATCAAGCACGAGATGGGCGAGATGAAGGGCATGAAGAAGATGGCTGGCGGCGGCATGGCCAAGATGGGCGCTGTGCGCACCGCTGCCCCCAGCAAGGATGGCGTCGCGTCCAAGGGCAAGACCAAGGGCAAGATGGTCGTCATGAAGCGCGGCGGCAAAGCCTGCTGATCTAGGAGTAAAAACATGGCAACTTCCGCTTTTGGTAAAGCATTTGCCGAGGCCCGCAAGTCCGGCCTTAAAGAATTCGAGTTTGGTGGCAAAAAATACAACACCAAGATGGCGAGTGACAGCGACGCGTCTTCGCCTAAAGCCGGTGTGTATGTCCCTCGCGACTCTTCTTCGCGCGCGGGTGAGCGAGCCAAATCCGAGAACTACGTTCCGCGTGACAGCGACACTATGCGCGGCCCTCGTGCCACGTCTCGTGGTTATGTTGGGCGCGGTGGTATCGGTGGTGGCGCTGGACGTGGTGGTCAAGGCGGTCCGTCCGCAACGGATTTGCTGGCCGAATCGGCAGAAGATGAGCGCGCGCCGACTTTTAAGAGTGGCGGCATGACGGCCTCTAAACGTGCCGATGGTTGCGCACAGCGCGGTAAGACCAAGGGCCGAATGGTGTAACCATGGCCACCATGAAGTCCGCCAAGAAGATGTATGAGGACATGCTGACGGAGCCTGCAAAGCCGTCACTTAGCCACACCACCAAGTCGATGGACATGGCGTCCAAGATGTTCAGCGCTGAGCCTAAGAAGGTGGCGGCGGGTGGATACGTCAAGGCGGCGGATGGCTGCGCGCAACGCGGCAAGACTCGCGGAAGGATGGTGTAACCATGATGGCCAGCCGAGGAATGGGCGCGATCGCTCCGAGCAAGATGCCCAAGGGTGTGAAAAAAGCTCGTCGTGACGACACTGACTTCACGCAGTACGCCGAGGGCGGTAGCACGTCCAAGGTGAACGCGGCTGGCAACTACACCAAGCCGGGCATGCGCAAGTCGCTGTTCGAGAAGATCAAGGCGTCCGCTACGCAGGGCACCGCCGCAGGGCAGTGGTCGGCGCGCAAGGCGCAGCTTCTGGCCAAGCAGTACAAGGCCAAGGGTGGGGGCTACAAGTGAAGGCTCCGCAGCAGTCGCTCAAAGACTGGACCGCCCAGAAATGGCGGACTAAGTCCGGTAAGCCGTCATCCAAGACGGGTGAGCGATACCTGCCTGAGAACGCCATCAAGGCGCTCAGCCCGGCGGAGTACGCGGCCACAACCCGGGCCAAACGGGCGGGCAAAGCAGCGGGCAAGCAGTTTGTGGCGCAGCCTAAGACAGTCGCCAAGAAGACAGCGAGGTTTCGATAATGGCCACTTCTGGCACCGCAACATTTAACCTCGATCTCGCGGAGATCGTGGAGGAAGCGTTCGAGCGCTGCGGTTCGGAGCTTCGCACGGGTTATGACCTCAAGACCGCTCGGCGGTCTTTGAACCTGCTGTTCGCCGACTGGGCCAACCGGGGCGTGAACATGTGGACGTTCGAGCAGGGCACCCAGACCCTGACTCCGGGCACCGCCACCTACAACCTGCCTACTGACACGGTGGACTTGCTGGAGCATGTGATTCGCACCGGTGCGGGCAATGTGGCAACGCAGGCTGACCTGACCATCACGCGGATCAGTGTTTCTACCTACGCCACGATCCCGAACAAGCTCCAGCAAGGTCGCCCCATCCAGATTTGGATCG
>Ga0315902_10010456_pt1 | contig 12269 bp, 10 predicted proteins | sample LakEriMetagenome_9_FD_203523 | JGI IMG/M metagenome (GOLD analysis project Ga0315902, IMG submission 203523) | Freshwater fungal communities from buoy surface, Lake Erie, Ohio, United States - Buoy 12 MA117 | ecosystem: Environmental > Aquatic > Freshwater > Lake > Lake biofilm | place: USA... | reverse complement strand
TCGACGGGATGAAAGCGAGGTTCTGAGACCAGATGCAAAACGTCACTGTGTACCACGATGCTGACACTCAATCAAGGCTATTGAGAGGTAAGTTTGCTCCCATTGGAGTGGACCTGTACAATCGAACACACGTCAAACCTGTCATAGGGTTATGTGGACGAGACTTTATCTTCTGTTTTTTTGCTAAGACGGGATACTTGCTTCTTTTCTTTCGACAAATTTGTTATTCTGAGAGTCGCTATGAAAATCCTTCCATTGGTCTCTTCTCTGGCTTCTGACCTACAAAAGGGGAGTCTCCGGGTCCGAGCCAGAAAATGCTAGCAAATAGCCTAACGCTGGCACTCGATCCAGGTCTTCAGAGCCTTCGAGGAAGCGATGACTAGTTAAACAAAGAAGAGCGGAGCAGTTCCAGCTCAAGTTCAAGCAACTTGCTCGTTTCGAGTACAAACTGTGCCTTGAGGTTAATCAAGCTTGTCCAGTTGTGCGTATGTCCGACGAGCTAGACTCTGAGAGAATCTCACTCGAACCTGAGTCTCTTGCTCAAGAACCACAGGTCGAAAAGAAACCCAGATGTAGATTACAAGTGCAATGGCCTTTGGGTGGAGACTTGTTCTTTGACAACATTCGCTCCAGAGCCTACGTCGTGCTTCTGCTCTCATTCTATATCGTATCTCTCTTCATTGAAACCAGAAACCTCAATTCGTTCGAGATTTTCTGGGCTGGCATCGCTCTCGTCCCTGTCACAGGTATATTTCTTCGTCCGAACGACGCTGTCGTCTCCAGACTCTGGTCGCTTGTCTTCATTGGCGCAGTAGCTGCCTTGAATGCTTGGGTACTTCTCAATCTCAGAGATCTCGAAGATTCCAACTCTGTCAGTTTTCAGTTTGCCATTGGGATTCGGATTGTGATTACCTTGGTTTTGGACTTGTCTTGTATTCTAGAACTTGTTAATCTTGTGTTCCATACTCCATACTTCTTTGAGTACAGGCAACGAGTTTACTTGGAGTCGAGTGCTGAGAGATATCCAAGGATAGATTTTCGTAGGAGGGCTTCGAAGGAATACATTCATGGCCAGAAGGAAACCCAAAGAAGCTTGAAGTCCCGAGGCGGATGACATCTTCTAAGCAACAAGCCAAGATTTTTCGATTTTCTTGTCATTTGGGTGAGCAATCGAGTACAACTGTGAAGTTACTGTGGGAATTTCCGGAGAAAGACCGATAAGTTGGCAACAACCTTTTCGCTCTGGCAGACTGGGTAGCTGGTGTGGTATACGAAAAGCTTCCTTGTCAACTCCAGATAGAGCCTTGGTGATTTTCTATGAGTTCAAGAGGTTCAAATCAGCGCACAGGGTCCTATGCCATAGTTTTTGCAGCAGTTCTTGAAGGCTGTGAACAACTGGCGGTCACGTTTCTGGTTCTGACGTCGTCGAGCATCATTTTTGGCCTGCTTGAGGGCTAGGTATTGCGCTGACAGAAAAACTTGAGGGCTAAATATTGCGCTGAGAGATAGCAGGTGTGTCGGAGAAGTTCACTGAAATCGACAGATATCGAATAGAGAGCGGACTTGCGCACTGGAGCATTGGAAGAGCATCCTTGGTCCTTGAAATGGCCTTTGGCGTTCAAGCCAACGTACAATATAAGACAAAACTCTTTTGGTTCCTGGATCACCTGCTTCAGTGAGCTAGATGACTTCCTGGATGGATGTAGAAGGAAACAATGAAAAAGTCACGCGAGGAAGACTGAAAATAAACAAAGATGCTATTTCATTCTGTTGATGTTGGCTACCTGCTGGGATATTCAGAATTTTTGCCTTATACTAGGTAGTCGCGAATGAGGATTTACATACCCTGGCTGTCTCTATTGAAGGGACATGCAACGGTAAAGATCTGTGAAACATGAATTGATGGAAACCGAATATCCTGGATTGCTAACAGGTGCACTTCTTGCTCAGCCATTGTCAAGGAAAGCTTAACAATTTCTGCTTGATGGGCAAAAAGGTCAGTAGACCTTACGTTCCAGGTCATAGAGATAGATAATATGTAGGCCAGGAGGACTGCAGGAGTAAGATCTTTAACTTTCTGAAGTGAAAGAAGGAAGAAAGGACTTATTTGACTTTAAAACGACCCAACCAAGATCTCTGCGCGAGTCCTTGTGCTTTGAGGGGGATCTAGGGGAAGTGGATGTGAGGACAAAACAAACACTAAATAGTGTTTAATAGAAGCTCAAGTTTGATGTTGATGAGCCCAAGGACTGAATTCCGGGATACAAGAGCAGAAGTTCAAATAGTGAGAATAGAAGAATCAAATCTGGTTTTGTTGTGCGTTGTCTACCCACAGTCCACAGAAATATTGGACAGTAAATGCAAAAGTGAAGACGAGGCTCTGTTGATGGTTGACCTGGCCTGCTTGAAGATCTGATTGAGAGGTAGGAGAAGAGTGTAAAGAAGAGTCGCAGAGTAGAACTCCTTGGAGGAAACAATGACTTGGGATTCCGAGAGCTTGTTTTTAATGTGTTCGGCTCTTTCATTCAGCATGATTCATGACTATATGGAATGTGGATTAGTTGAATTGTAACGATTTGGTAGGCGTGGGAGTAGGCGATTCGAATGCTTTGCTTTGAATCGGAAATCGACGTTCTGTAGAATCCAGTGGCGAGAGTAGGCAAGCAAGATGATCTTGTCTAAATGAACTTGAAGAGGCGCGCTTGCAAGTTGCTGGAGATGTGTTAAAAAGCAGAGATCAAGGAAATCATATCAAGCCGTGATTCAATGTGGTAATGGAGACAGTCAGGTTGTCGTAAGACGATGGTCATTCAAGAAGCGCTATTGCATCGTGGTGATCAGCAGATAAGAAACAGATTTTTTCTCGTCCAGGGAACTGTATTCCGCGTGAGCGTGGTCATCCCATAGAAAGTAGAAGTTCTAAGGGAAAAGTAGTCACCTTCATACCAGAGCTTAGGAACTTAGGACCCTTTGTGCTCACATAAAACGAAAGGTTTTGTGAACTTCCCGGTATGGCGAGAAGCAGTAGACGACTCTGGTAATCGTTGACTTTCGGACAGTTGCACCTAGGAATTGAAGTCGAGCTTTGAAAGAACGATGTCGACGGGATGAAAGCGAGGTTCTGAGACCAGATGCAAAACGTCACTGTGTACCACGATGCTGACACTCAATCAAGGCTATTGAGAGGTAAGTTTGCTCCCATTGGAGTGGACCTGTACTCTTCTGTTTTTTTGCTAAGACGGGATACTTGCTTCTTTTCTTTCGACAAATTTGTTATTCTGAGAGTCGCTATGAAAATCCTTCCATTGGTCTCTTCTCTGGCTTCTGACCTACAAAAGGGGAGTCTCCGGGTCCGAGCCAGAAAATGCTAGCAAATAGCCTAACGCTGGCACTCGATCCAGGTCTTCAGAGCCTTCGAGGAAGCGATGACTAGTTAAACAAAGAAGAGCGGAGCAGTTCCAGCTCAAGTTCAAGCAACTTGCTCGTTTCGAGTACAAACTGTGCCTTGAGGTTAATCAAGCTTGTCCAGTTGTGCGTATGTCCGACGAGCTAGACTCTGAGAGAATCTCACTCGAACCTGAGTCTCTTGCTCAAGAACCACAGGTCGAAAAGAAACCCAGATGTAGATTACAAGTGCAATGGCCTTTGGGTGGAGACTTGTTCTTTGACAACATTCGCTCCAGAGCCTACGTCGTGCTTCTGCTCTCATTCTATATCGTATCTCTCTTCATTGAAACCAGAAACCTCAATTCGTTCGAGATTTTCTGGGCTGGCATCGCTCTCGTCCCTGTCACAGGTATATTTCTTCGTCCGAACGACGCTGTCGTCTCCAGACTCTGGTCGCTTGTCTTCATTGGCGCAGTAGCTGCCTTGAATGCTTGGGTACTTCTCAATCTCAGAGATCTCGAAGATTCCAACTCTGTCAGTTTTCAGTTTGCCATTGGGATTCGGATTGTGATTACCTTGGTTTTGGACTTGTCTTGTATTCTAGAACTTGTTAATCTTGTGTTCCATACTCCATACTTCTTTGAGTACAGGCAACGAGTTTACTTGGAGTCGAGTGCTGAGAAACTCAAGAAGTATAGGAAGCAAATTGCTTCACGTACATTTGGACGTGAAGACCCTCGTGGGGAACCTGTGCCTCAAAGTCTGTGGAAGAGAATCAGAGCTTCTTTTCCAAAAGATCTTTTGGTTCCAAGTGTTTTGATTCTCAGCTCGTTTTGTACTTGTTTTCTGCTCGTCTATACAGGAGCGGCTGTCACACAAGCTCTGTTGAATGTTCGAAGCAATTTAAATAAGGATCTTGATAGCGTAACATCAACGAAGGTTTTGTTTCTTGCTCTGGACTCATTCATCACTGATCTTGCAGATATAGCTCTGCTGAGTAATCTCACGCAGAGTTTACAGCTTCTTGAACGGATCTCTCCTGTTTTGAAGAATGTCACTTCGTCTCTTGAGAACTCTGGACAAAATGAAGACGCACTGCAGCTCACTGAAGCTGCTTCTTCGTTAACCGAGGCATCCATTATGATTCTGAAACAAGTCGATGCTTTCCAAGGTTCACTGGATCGTCTATTTGACAGGACTCGAAACATTTCCTCGAGTCGTTCAGTTGGAAGTTTGGAAGCATCTGGTCAAGACAGTTTTTCTGCTTGGCTTTCCAATGTCTTTGAGAAATTGATCACGACCACAATTGCTATCCTGGGAGATACTGAGAATCTCCTCCAGTCTCTAATCAACAATATTCCAGTTCCATTGATCATTGCAATGTCACTGAGTCTTCTTTTGTCTTTGTACGCTACAATATCTTTTGCTTATGTCAAGTACATCAAGCGGCTTAGAGAAGGGAAGCCTATTTCTTTGGGTACCAGAGACTCTAGTGACCGAAACCTTTGGCCTGTGTTTGAGCTCAGGAAATCTGCTCTCATTTTCGGAGTTCAGTTTTCTTCAGCGCTCATTGGATTTCTTCTAGTTTTTCTACTCTCTTATGTTCTTCTATATTTTCTGTTTCTTCCTGAGACTTGGAAAATCATCGATATTCATGCTTTTATTGCTTTCATTGTTCAATTCGCCATCGTCCATTTGTTAAAGGTCGCGGTTCTTGATTTCTGGGGAAAGTTTCTGATTAGTCCAGACAGAACTGTAGTTAAAGACTTTCGAGCCTGGAGATGGTATTACTTGACTTCAATCGTGCTTGGATTCATCACTGGAGTCTTGAGTGCTCTGACTCGATTCGGGTTGATTATCTTCATTGGTTTGCTGTCGTTGTTCCGGGTTGATGTCACGCTGTTTCCTGACTCCTTGCTGAGGCTGGATACTTGCTACGTTTCTTTCCGCAGCTTTGTCCTGGCCAACCATCGACATGACAATCCCGTCGTATCTTCATTTCTCTACTTTCTGAATGAGAAGGGGAAGTCCCCTGTATCCAAGCCCAAACAACGTTGGCAAATGGCTTATACACCAGCCATCGATCCCAAACTTCAAGATCTCCGCAGAAGAGCGATACATGTTCAAGAATATAAACAACAAGAAATGGTCCAATAAATCAAATTCACATGTCTTGTGCAGCTTGCTGCTGTCGTTGCGGAACCGTACGCGGTTGCGGTATTCACGAGATATTATTTTTAAAATGGCAGCCAATCTCGTACACATCCATCTGAAGAGGGTTCACTCCATCACACCCAAAAACGTGTTCTCGAGAGAATTGTTCGAATTCTCCTCTCAAGTTCCTTTCGAACATCGTGGAGATCGAAAACGACTTGAACAACTCGCGAAGGCTTTGTATACTGGATACAAGCCCAGGACGGGTCTGTTGCCTGAATGCCAGTGCTCTGAGGCTTTGGGACTGACTGCTGATGCTGAGAGCTCTTGTGTGCTGTTCCTGGCTCGAGCGGTCTGGAATCTCTGCGGAAGAACGATGCTGGCAGACTCGATTCGTATAGGAAGCGATTATACTGCCGATTGGGCTCTGAGAATCCTCTGGAGACTGGTTTCTCTTAAACCAGTGCTTGAGAGCTGTAAAGGGACACTGGTGACTTTACCAGACTCGGAAGAGGAAGTCATCAATCGCTCTATTAAGAAAAAAAGTGTCGGGAAGAAGGATGATTTCAAGGATCTGTCTTGGGATTTCTTGATTGAATTCCTACTTCAGAGAAGATCAGTATCAGAACATATTGTCTCAGTGTTGTTTGAGATTCTGACTGATAACATAAGGATTCCTGGAGCTATCGTAGGCTCTTCTTTATTTCCTTTCTGAGCTATCTCTAGCAAGCTCAAGTGTTCTCCTCTGAAGTCAAGAATCTATTCGTTCTCGATCTCATCTTCAAGATCAACACGTATACAGGACTTGGAGCGAATCGTGTTCTAGAAAGCTTGAATGCTCTTTTGTTCAAATCGAAGACTAATCTTGAGATCTTTTATCGTCAAAAGAGCTGGCAAGCTCTGATCATTCCTTTCCTTCTAAAAAAGAATCACATCTTTACAGAAGACGAATGCTCAGACGAGGATTTCAAAGAAGGTTTACCAGAGAACGAGACTTGGCTCTGAAACGATTATAGAGCTCGAATCGTCAATTTTCAAGCTTGGAGTCAATATCTTCACGTTATTGCAGTTTCATCTATTCAAGAACAAGAAAAAGAACTTCAAGGCAGAATTGAAGGCGACAAGAAAAGCTCTCATCCTTGCTTCATCCTGGGTTATCGTTTGACAAAGACTGTGATCTAAGCGTGATAGAATGAGGAGTCTTGTGCTTTGTATCGAGTTATGCTGTTCTCTATCCTAAAGAGAATTCAAAAAGATGCCATTGCAATGCTGGGAGACTTCAGTGTCCGAGCATGGGATAATCTTCCTGAACTATTGGATGTTGTCAGTGATTTCATATTCTTTATGCCTTCTTGTACTCGATCATCTTCCTTCTGCGGAATTGACTCAATTAGCCAATGAGGCTGGGGAAGTCAAGACATCTCTGACAGGAGCAAAGAAGGGAATCGGAATGCATTTATATCCAGACGGTATCTAGGTTTCTTTTTTTTCTAAATGTCATAGGAACTTCTCAAGATCTAATTCTGATAATTGAAGTAAGTGATCTCTTGGAGAATCGTCTCGACATTGATTGCTTGAATCCAAAAAACAATACTATTCTGGCTGGAGATACTCGGCTGATTGAACTTGGAGAAGTATTGCGATTGAATCGAGATTTCTTTGCAGATGTCAAGTCTTTTCTCCTAGCTCTAGAATCACAAGCTGGCTCGGTCCCAACTGTTTTGGTAAGTCTTTTTCATCAAACAAACTCTCCTGAAACAATTGGTCAGAAAAGCGTTGCCAGGCTTCTTAAGCAAAAGAGAAATATCAAATCTGGAGGGAAGTTCTGGAAGTTTGAAACTGAGCATACCATGCAGAAGCAGTTAGAAGTCGTTGTAGCTCAACAGAAAGCTCTGCTTGTCAAAGCAGTCTTTGTCAAGAAAACCGGTCTTTCAGACCAAGCAGCAGCAATTGCTAAATCTGCACGACGAAGTTTCGCCTCTGCTTCAGCAGCTCAAAAGTTTTGTCTAGAGAAGCGACAGGCTGCAATGCTTGAAGCTTCTGGTTTACCAAGGGTCTCAATGGCAAAGAAGCCTACAGACTTCTCTTCCTTCTCAAAGAATTATGACAAGGAGACGGTCAAGCAGAAGAAAATTCGAGATGCGATTTCACATTACTTTGATTCTTCTATTGTTTCAATTTCTGACGTATTTGGTGCTACAATGAGCACAAAGACTAGTGATGCTGATCCTAAATCGCGTGCAAGTCATTCATCTCGATCTATTCAAGAATCTTCTGTGGATGTTCCTGAAGAGATGCGATTAGATGATGAAGACTTTAAGAGAGAGCATTTCGCTCCTGCCAGATCTGTCTTAACTCCTGCCGCGATGGAAATCCATGGAGCGGTTGAGGAAGAAAAGAGAAGATTGCAGTCAAGAGAAGCCGATAATGGCGAGATTCCCTTTGAGGGTGAACTCTATGCTCGTGCTTTATACGACTTCAAAGCAGAAGCTAAAAATGAACTTTCGATGACTTCTGGAGATGTATTTGAAGTCATATCCAGGAAAACTAACGGATGGTGGCTTGTTTCAGACAAAGACAGGAAGCTGGGATTCGTCCCATCGAATTATGTGGAATTGATTTCTGATCATGATTACTTCAAGAAGCAGTCCAAGTACGATCAGCTCACTCAAAAGAAGGAAGAAGTCGAGGAAGATTACAAGAGCTCAAGATCTCCTTCTGATTTCTCGGGTTTTCTCGAAGGAGATTCTGAAGGAGATAGAAGCTTTTCTACTGCTGATACCGATGACTTGTATCAGGCTCTTAGATCTCAGCTGGAACGCGTTGAAGTCAATGGCAAGACTGATCCCTCTGCAGCAGAACCAACATCTCTTCGATGCCAATTCTGTGGAATCGAATTATCACCAGAAGAATTCTACGAAATCGGCATGGAGCTTGTTGTTTTGTCGTTCTGATTCCCTTAGATGGAGCCATTTGCTGCTTGGCTGATTTGCATGCTCGATATGTCAAATGTAATGTTTGTGGAGAAAGAGTTGAGGAAAAGAGTTTTCCCGTTTCTAATGGACAAGTTCATTTCCATTGTGCCAAGTGTTCGATTTGTCAAGGTAAAGCATTTTCTTCTGCAGAATGTTGACATTGTTGCAGAACAGCTTCCAGATTTTGGGATCTTTGAGAAAGAAGGAACGCTCTATTGCGAGAAGCATTATGCTAAATTTTTTGGCTTTCGCTGTGCTCAGTGTGGAGAATCTATTGAGGATGAGTTTCTGACTGCAATCGGTCAGAAATGGCATTTGAATTGCTTTCGTTGTCATGGAAGTTGTGGCAAGCCTTTGATGGGAGATTTCATGCTGTACCACAACAAGCCTTACTGTCAAGAAGATTACATGGCTGAATGTGTTGCCAAATGTGCTATTTGCTTCAAACGTATTGAAGACACAGCCATTGGAGCTGATGGAAAGGCCTATCACGTTGCTTGCATCAAATGCAGAATCTGTGAGAAAAGTTATGACGGTAACCTCTGGACTCTGTATTTTTTCGCTTACTTATCCAGTCACCTCGAAAGAGCAGTTTGTTTTGGATCCCTTGGGAGATAAAGATTTCCATACTTTTCTGTGTGCATCAGATTGGAGGAAAATCAAGACCAAGACGTGTTTTGTGTGTCAAAATGTGATCACTGTGGAACAAGAAAGTTTTTCTATGGATGGCAATCATGTCCATGCTCCTTGTCTGAAATGTGCTGAATGTTCCAAGTCTCTGATTGGACTTGCAGTGTTTCAAACCAAAGGAAAGTTATTCTGTGAAGAGCATTCAGCTCCTTCACGTCCTCCTTGTTCCATCTGTGGAAAACCTACATCTGGAAAGATTGTTCGTTTTGGAGGAAAGAATGCTCATCCGGAATGTCTTGTTTGTTCCTTATGTTCTCGTTCTCTGTTGGACAAGGAAGTTGGTCTTCATCAACTTGCTGATGGCAAACTTGTCTGTAGGGAACATTCAATGACAACCTGTGCAAGCTGCAAGAAACCTGTGATTGGCGCAGTCTTGAATGTCAAGGATCTCTACTTCCATCATGAATGCTTTACCTGCCAAAGTTGCAAAACCGATCTGAGACAAACGAAATTTGTAATCAAAGGCACAACGCTGAGATGTCAAGATCACGCTTGAATATAATCATAAACTTCAATGTCCATTCGCAGCTGATCTCATTGCCATTCGTCGAGTCTCCTTGGGATGTGGAGTAATCTCAAGCTTTTTGGCAACAGATAGACCTTCAGAACGAGGAGTACTTTTGGTAACACGATTCATCTGAAGACGCACAGGAGACTGAGGAATTTGGGGTTGTTGAGAGCGGTTGTCGAGAGATTGCTTCAAATCCTGGAGATAGCGTCGGCCTTGGTACATGAATGGACCGTAAGTCTCTTCCCAAACAGAAATAATCAGAGCCAAACGTTCCTCCATCTTGGGAAGGTGTTTGATAGACGTTCTCACCTTTTCTTCGTATATCATACGTCCAGGGATCTTGAAGCGGTTCGGGTCATTGCAAGAAACTTCATACTCTTTCTTCTCTTCAAGAATCTTCTCTCTTTTCTCTATCTTCTCTAGGATCGGCTTCATTTGTTCGTATCGTTCAGACAACTCGGAGATAGTCTGTTCCAAAAAAATGATTCTTTCTTCATCATCATGGATAGCCATACATTGATTTTCGAATGCTTGTCTTTCAGATTCTGCAACATGAGTAGAGTTCCAGAGTTCTTCAATAGAAGCTTTGCATTGATTGATAACGGAATCTACACGAGCGAAATTCTGTTCACGAAGGTTATCAAGCTGGTTATGGCACTGAAAACAGTAAGTGCTTGAAGATAAGAAATGAAGCTCACAGCTTGGATGAGATCTAGACCGAGACCTGGATGTTGATCAATGAAGTCTTTCTGGTCTTCTTCAGGTACCTGGAGCTTGTTCCACAACACGGATATCTCTAATGCAAGGTTCTTGAGCTGTTCTCTGCGGGAATCAGTTTCAACTTGAAGTTGCTGCTTGCGAAGCTCCAAAGCCTTGATCGAAGAAATGTGCAAAAGCTCTTGAACAATCTCGGATCCTTGAGCGATGTTGCTTTCACATTCTCGTTCCGAAGAATTCAAGCATAGGATCAAGTCCATTGCACGAGAATCAATGGGATGCTCTTGAATCTCTTGCTCAGTAAACCTCAAATTTTGAACAGAATCGTGAACTTCTTCACAAAGTTCCTTTACATAGTTCTCTCGATCTCGAACTAGCTGTTCCAGAGCATCAATATGACCCTGAGCAACAGAAATCCGAGTTTCTGTCAAATCTCGTCCTGTCTCAGAGAAACCAACCGGAATGGGATCTCCTAAAAGAAAGCAAAGCTCACGAATATAATCAACCTTCTCCTTGAGAGTTTCAGTCCTCTCTTTCTTGATCTGCTCAAGTTCAGAAAGTCTCTTCGTCAACGCAGAAATCCTCTGGAGCAATGAAAGAGCAGAAAAATCTTCTCCGGAAGTCTCATGCATCCCCAGCTCTCCAAGAGCATTACCAATGCGTCTGTGCAGCGTATCAGCCTCTTCCTCGAGCTTTCTCTGGCGATCATGTTCCAACGAGAGCACTTGAGTCGCGGCTCGACAGACTGCTTGCTGGAGGTCTCGCAAGGACTCCTCCTGTTCCGTCTGTGAGAGACCGATCTCATTCCATAGTGTTTTGAGTTGAGCCTCAGTCTCTACCAGAGTACGTTCCAGCTCACTGACCTCCATACCTCCCTCGAACCGATACGCTACTCCTGTAAACTGCCTGGTCTCGATACAATTGCAAGCAATCGTCGTCATCATCATCATCATGATTTGCATGCACGGACGAATCCCACGGCTTCTGCCTGAGCAAACTCTCTGACATGAAAAGGGGTTCTTTCGAGATGTCATTTAGGTCACATTCCAGCCAGATGATGAGTGAACAATAATCCTTTGTATTTTTGCTCCTTCAGAGAACGAGGAAGGCCTGTTCTGTCCCGTCTAGGAGGTCCTTGATGCCCTGACATGTACTGAGCACAGCAGGTCAGTTAAAGTAGGGAAGGCTCTTGATCAAGTCATCTACGTGTTTGAGGAAGGCCTCGGTGTTGAGCAGAGAGCCTGGTTTGTACAAAGGAGACTTGATCGCGTACTCGAGCATGAGTAGGTAGACTTCTCTCAGCACCGCCTGCTGGTCACTGACCAGTGGGTCAGTCATCAGTACGATTCTATGACCGGAGAGACTCTCAAACATGTGGAGTTTGTACTCCTTGGTTTCAAAGGTCTCGGCAAAGTCAGATTCAAGAGCCTCGAGTCTGAACAAGTCAGACAGGTGCTAGAAAGGCCTACTTCTTTGGAGTCAGACTACTGCACAAGTGACGCAGCTGAAACACAATCCCGAACATGAGTTTGAGTTCATGTGGACCGAGTCTGCGTTCTGTCCCATTGAACAGAGACCGGAAGAGGCAAACTCCAAGCCGACTGAACACAAACACGCCGTACACCACCATACACTACCGAGGTAAGGTTCAAAAGGTTTGATGTTGCTTAATGCTATTTGCTGCTGAGAAAGTCACCATGCTCAGCTCACATGCTGAGTTCCTGCTCGTTTGTGTCGTGCTGTGCTGAATGTTTGCTGATCTGTAAAGGTTCGATGCCGCGTAACCACCTCCGCACACCGTCCGGGCCCCGAAGGACCTAAAAAGTTGCGTGCTG
>Ga0315902_10010455_pt1 | contig 12271 bp, 10 predicted proteins | sample LakEriMetagenome_9_FD_203523 | JGI IMG/M metagenome (GOLD analysis project Ga0315902, IMG submission 203523) | Freshwater fungal communities from buoy surface, Lake Erie, Ohio, United States - Buoy 12 MA117 | ecosystem: Environmental > Aquatic > Freshwater > Lake > Lake biofilm | place: USA... | reverse complement strand
TCGAAGTCTCGCCGCAGGACGGCATGATTCTTGTCGGGGCCAATTTTCGGGCGCTGCTGTATTCCAGCCGCGGGGTCCAGAAGGTCAAGGGGCAGACGACCTTCAGCGCCTGCTGGTTCAACGATGGAACAGCCCTGCTGGGAGCGACTGATGGGGACACCCTCTTTCGGCTCGATCCGGTCCGGGAGACGATGACACCCTGGCCGCTGTTCCAGGCCGAGGGGGCGATTCGCCTGCGCCTGTCGGCCGACCGCTCGCTGCTGGCGACCATCAGCAGCAAGTACCAGTTGCGGATCTGGCAGATGCCGCGCGATCCCGCAGAGGACCTGGTCCAGGCGAAGATCCCGTCGGCGTATGAAACCGATTGGGGTGAACTGGGGCCGGGTGCCGACCTCCTGCTGGTCCGCCGGTTCCGGCAGAACGCGCAACTGCACCAGGTGGCGGATGGTTCTCCCGTCGGTCCGCCGCTGTGTCCCGCCGGCGAACTGCGCGATGCCCGGTGGTTGCCGGGAGAGGGGAGGGTGCTGACGCATTCCGTCGAGGGAACGACCTCCCGCTTCGACGTCTGGAATGGTTTGACGGGGGAACTCCTGCAGCAGGGTGGGGAAACGGGACTGGTTCCGGCGACCACCCAGGACAATCCCCATTCGGTCCTGGCGGTCTCACCCGACGGACGGCAGGCGGCGGTGGTCTTGAAGGACGCTGCGGGTGTGGCACTGGTGTCGCTGGAATCCGGGCGGAACGACGTACGCCGGCTGGAGATCCCGGCGCGATGGCTGCTGGATCTGCCGGATCAAAATCGGCTGTTGATCATCGGAGAGGATGGACAGCCCCTGGTGACGGAAAGAATCTGGTCCCTGGATTGGACAGCGGGAACCCTCGGCACGTCGTGGAAAATTCCCAACATCCTCGATGCCGCGGCAAACGGGGCTGGGAAACAGGTGGCGGTGGGAAACCGCAATTCCCAGGTGATCCTGTTGAATCTGTCGGAAGGTCCGGCCCGATCACCCACGGAACTGCCCCATCCCAACTGGGCTGTTCCCGATGGGTTTTCAGCCGACGGCAACCGGCTGCTCACCCGGGGCAAAGACCGGACGTTCCGCATCTGGGACCTCGCCAGCCGGACGCTGGCGGCACCAACTGCCGGGTTCAAGTCCCATTCTCGGGCCACCTTCGCGGCGAACGACTCACTCGTGCTGACCTGCGACATGTACGGGCAATGCACGGTGCTCGACTCCCTGGATGGGCAGCCTCTCGCGTCGCCGATGTCGTTTGGGCAAAATCCGATCATGCCCGAGGAGGGGGGCTTTGCCTTCAGTCTCAACCCGAAAGGATCGGTTGTGGTCGTGGGGGGAACACCCCACATTGTGATCCTGAATGTCGACCGGCTCCTCCGGCCGCATCCCCTGCGGGATGCCGACCTGGTGACCTGGTGCCAACTGGTGAGTGGGCACCGTCTCGAGCATGGGCAGGCCAGTCCCCTGTCGGCCCAGGAGTGGACCCGGCTGTGGAATACCGCCCGCAAGCCATGGCAGGAGGTGAACCGGCCTGGCGTTAACCCACTGCCGTCCCCGCTCGCCGATCCACCGACCCGGTGAATCGACCGGTGTTAAATCGACTGGTGTTAAATCGACTGGTGTTAAATCGACTGGTGTTAAATCGACTGGTGTTAAATCGACCGGCGGTGAATGCGGGAGACCACTTGTCGAACCGTCAGGCTGGACCCGTCCGGATTTCAGCCCGCTCCGTCATCTCCCAGCTCGCCCCGGCGTTCCAGTTCTTCCGCGAGGTTCTCGGGCGAGATGGGCTCGACGATGCGGTACTGTCCCTTGGACCACCGCAACAGGTCAATCTCCTGGCACCGCTGGCTGCAGAACGGAAAATGACGATTTCCCCCGGAAGACAGGTCCCCGGGGGAATCGGCGGCTGGCGCGTTTTTCGCCGACAGCTCCTGCCAGGAAGCGACCGGTTTCCCGCAGATCGGGCAGGTCTGGGGCTTGATCATGGAGCCGTCCGCCTACTTCTTGTTGTCGCCCGAGCCCGAGCTCTTCGAGTCGCCGCCGCCGGACGCGGGCTTGCTGTCGGATTCGGCCGCCTTCTTGTAGGAATCACTGCGGTAATCGGTCTGGTAGAATCCCGAGCCCTTGAAGATGATCCCGGCCCCGGGACCGATCCGACGGCGGGCCTTTTTCTTCTTGCACTCGGGGCACTTGCTGGTGGGCTCGGCGGTGATCGACTGGAATTCCTCCCAGACATGGCCGCAGGCGTCGCAGATGTAGTCGTAGGTCGGCATGAGAGGTGGTGGGGAAAGAGAATCGGGCAGCCGGGACGGGTGATGCGCTTTACGACGCGGGAGGAGCGGCGACGATCACGGTGCTCGGCCGGACGACCCGGTCGTGCATCTGGTAGCCCCGCTCGTATTCCATCAGCACCGTGAAGGGGGGCTGGTCCGAGCCGGGGATCTGCTGCAGCGCCCGGTGCAGGTTCGGATCAAACGGCTTGCCCAGCGCCTCAATCGCCGTGATCTGGTGTCGGCCCAGAACCTCATCGAACTGCCGGGCCACCATCTGCACCCCCTGGACCAGTTGCTCGGCCCCCGGCGAGTTCTTGCCCGCCTCGATGGCCCGCTGCAGGTTGTCGAGGGCCGGGAGGAGATCTTCGGCCAGAGGCAGCACGGCAAACCGGCGCTGCTCTTCGGCTTCCTTGCGGACGCGCCGCTTGTAGTTGTCGAGATCGGCCAGGGCGATCAGCCACTTCTGGTGAAACCCGTCCCGTTCGGTGGCCAGGGTCTCCAACTGCTTCTGCAGGGTGTCGCCCGAGGCCTCTTCGGCCGTTCCCCGGGGCTCGCCCGAATTGCCCCCGGATGTGGTTTCGGTTCCCGGAACAGGATCGTGTGGTTCGTTGGAATTCACTTCTTCTCCTCCGATTCTTCACCCGCCACGAAGAGGTCCTTGAGCTTCTCAAGAAACGACTTCCGGTGCGGACTGACATGCTTGTGTTCGATCTCGGCCAGGCCGCGGATCAGTTCTTCCTGCCGGCCCGACAGCTTGCGGGGAACCTCCACCTGCACCTCGACCAGCAGGTCTCCCTTGCGCTGGGTCTGGTAGTGCGGCATCCCCTTGCCGCGCAGGCGCAGCACCTCGCCGGGCTGGGTCCCGGCCGGGATCTCCAGCAGGTGCTTCCCATCCAGCAGAGGGATTTCAAACTGGGTTCCCAGGGCGGCCTGGCTGAAGCTGATGGGGACAGTGCAGTGCAGGTCCGATCCATCGCGCTCAAACAGAGGATGCTTCTTGATCTGGACTTCGCAGTACAGGTCACCGCGGGGGCCGCCATGTTCGCCCGGCTCTCCCTGGCCCCGGGCGACGATCTGCATCCCTTCGTCGACCCCGGCGGGAATCTTGATGTCGAGCGAAAACTTCTTTGGCTGCCGGCCGGTCCCCGTGCAGGCCGCACAGCGGTCCCGGATGATGGTCCCCTGTCCCTTGCAGACGTGACAGGGGCGCTGCAGGCGAAAGAAACCCTGCTGCTGCACGACCTGTCCCGATCCGCCGCAGAAATCGCAGCGGGCCGGGGTGGTTCCCGCCTTGGCACCGGAGCCATCGCAGGTGTCGCACAGTTCGTCGCGGGTCATCTCGACGGTCTTGTTGCAGCCGAAGGCGGCCTCACGCAGGTCGAGTTGCAGGCGGGTCTTGAGCGAATCTCCCTGGGTCGGGCGGGGGCCACCCCCTCCACGCCGTCCGCCACCCCCCCCCATCTGGCCACCAAACAGGTCGCCGAAGATGTCGCCAAACTGGCCGAAGATGTCGTTGAGGTCCTGGAAGCCAGCCCCACCCCCCCCACGACCACGGCTCTGGGTGAAGGCCTCGTGACCGACCCGGTCGTAGAGCTGGCGTTTTTCGGGGTTCGAAAGGATGTCGTAGGCCTCGGCCGCCTCCTTGAACCGTTCTTCGGCCGCACTGTCGCCCTGGTTGCGGTCGGGATGATTGGCGGCCGCCGACTTGCGGTAGGCGCGCTTGATCTCGTCTGCCGAGGCGCTCTTGCCGACGCCGAGCACCTCGTAGTAATCACGTTTCCCGGGCATGGTGGTCATCGCAGTGTCGACATAAGAAAACGGGCCACCCCGTGTGGAGTGGCCCGTCCCATCACGAGCAGAGGTCCTTGCGGACGCGTCTAGCGGATACTTCCCTCGACCTTGGGCTTGGCAGCGCCACCAGCTTCATCGGTGCGGGTCACCAGGACCTCGGTGGTCAGCATCAGGCCGGCGATCGAGGCGGCGTTCTGCAGCGCACTGCGAACGACCTTGGCAGGATCAATCACACCCTGCTTGACCAGGTCGCAGTACTGGCCGGCACGGGCGTCATAGCCGTAGTTCGGCTTGTCGACCTGCTTGACCTCATCGGCCACCACGGCACCGTCGAGGCCCGAGTTGGCCGCGATCTGGCGAATGGGAGCCTCGAGAGCCCGGGCGATGATCTCCACGCCGATCTTCTCGTCACCCTTGGTCTTCGACTTCAGGGCTTCGACAACGGGAATGGCACGCAGGTAGGCCACACCACCGCCGGGCAGAATTCCCTCTTCCACCGCGGCACGGGTGGCATGCAGGGCGTCTTCCATGCGGGCCTTGGTCTGCTTCATTTCGGCCTCGGTGGCAGCACCCACCGAGATGATCGCCACACCGCCGGTCATCTTCGCGAGTCGTTCCTGGAACTTCTCGCGATCGTACTCGCTCTCGGTGTTTTCGATCTGACGGCGAATCTGGGCCACGCGGGTCTGGATGTCGGCCGACTTGCCGCCCCCCTCGATGAGGGTGCAGGTGTCCTTGGTGACCTCGATCTTCTTGCAGCGGCCGAGGTGCGCGACCTCGACCGACTCCAGCTTGACGCCGAGGTCTTCCGACAGCAGTGTGCCGCCGGTCAGGACCGCCATGTCTCCCAGCATCGCCTTGCGACGATCGCCGAAGCCCGGGGCCTTGACCGCACACACCCGCAGCACGCCCCGCAGCTTGTTGACGACCAGCGCGGTCAGCGCCTCGCCGTCGACATCTTCGGCAACGATCAGCAGGGGCTTGCCCGACTGGGCGATCTTCTCGAGCAGCGGAACGAGATCCCGCAGGCTGGAGATCTTCTTCTCGTGCAGCAGGATGTAGCAATCTTCGAGGATCGCCTTCATCTCAGCCGGATCGGTGACGAAGTACGGCGAGATGAAGCCCTTGTCGAACTGCATCCCCTCGGCCAGCTTGAGGGTGGTGGAGTTCCCCTTCCCCTCTTCGACGGTGATCACACCGTCGCGGCCGACCTTCTGCATCGCTTCGGCGAGCAGGTCGCCGATCGAGCGGTCGTTGTTGGCCGAGATGGCGCCGACCTGGGCGATCTCTTCGGGGCTGTCGACCGGCTTGGCGGCCGACTTGAAGTGCTCGATCGCAGCGGCGGCCGCCTTTTCGAGCCCGCGGCGAACCACCGTGGGGTTGGCCCCCAGGGTGATGCTCCGCAGCCCTTCGGCGTAGATCGCCTTGGCGAGCACGGTCGCGGTGGTGGTGCCGTCGCCAGCGATGTCGCTGGTCTTGGTGGCCACCTCGTTGACCAGCTTGGCACCCATGTGCTCGAACGGGTCATCCAGCTCGACTTCCTTCGAGACAGTCACGCCGTCCTTGGTGACGAGCGGATTGCCGAAGCTCTTGTCGATGATCACGTTGCGGCCGGTGGGGCCGAGGGTGACCGCGACTGCGTCGGCCAGGGTGTTCACGCCGCGCTGCAGCTTCAGCCGGGCACGGTCTTCAAACAACAGTTGCTTTGCCACGCCAAAAACTCCTGCGGAGGATCTCTGCGAAGGGGGAACAATCAGACCAGTTTGGCGAGAATGTCACTCTCGCGCAGGATCTTCACATCCTTGCCGTCCACTTCGATGTCGGTGCCGCCGTACTTGCTGAACAGCACGTGGTCGCCCACGGCCACCGCCAGGGGAGCGCGCTCGCCCGATTCCAGCAGCCGGCCGGGACCAACCGCGGTCACCTTGCCACGCTGGGGCTTTTCCTTGGCCGTGTCGGGCAGAACGATGCCGCCAGCCGTGGTCGTCTCGGCGTCAACCGGCTGAACCACCACGCGATCGTCAAGAGGCTTCAAGCTCATGGATATCTCTCCGGGTATTGAAAGGGCCGCTGGACTGGGCGGCGTCTGTGTGTGTACTGGTTGGAATCAGTTGTGAATGACGGGCAGTTGTGAGTGACAGAAGTTTTGAGCGACAGGCGGTTGCTTGAGCCAGGGGCGTCCCCCGCAGCGACGCTGGGGGGACGCACTCGGGCGCGACCGGGAGGAACTACATTCCCATGTCCATGCCGGGCATTCCGCCCATGCCGCCCATTCCACCCATGCCTCCCATCCCGCCCATGCCACCGTCGTGGTGATGGTCGTGATGGCTGTCTTCTTCCTTCTTGGGCTCTTCGACGATGATCGAGTCGGTCGTGAGCAGCAGGCAGGCGACGCTCGCCGCGTTCTGCAGGGCCGAGCGGGTCACCTTGCACGGATCGACGATCCCGGCATCGAACATGTCGCCGTACTTGTCGTTCAGCGCGTCGTAGCCGTGGGTCTTGGACTTCTGCTTCCGCACATTGTTCGCAACGACCGAGCCATCGAGGCCGGCATTGCTGGCGATGTAGCGGAGCGGGATATCCAGCACGTTCTGGATGATCTTGGCCCCGTACGCCTCGTCGCCGGTCAGCCCGAGCTTCTCAATCGCGCCCGAGCAACGCAGCAGGGCGACACCACCGCCGGGGACGATTCCCTCTTCGAGGGCGGCCCGGGTGGCGGCGAGAGCGTCTTCGATGAGGTCCTTGCGTTCCTTCATCGCGGTCTCGGTCGCGGCCCCGACGTTGATCTGGGCCACGCCGCCGGCCAGCTTCGCCAGCCGTTCCTGCAGCTTCTCACGGTCGTATTCGCTGTCGGTGACGGCGATCTCAGCACGGATCTGGGCGGCACGCCCTTCTATCTCGTCCTTCGCACCGGCACCCTTCACGATCGTCGTGTTCTCGGCGTCGATGTTGATCTTCTTGGCCACGCCGAGGTCGCTCATCGCGACGTTCTCAAGCTTGATGCCAAGGTCTTTGAAGATCGCCTTGCCACCGGTCAGCACGGCAATGTCGCCGAGCATCGCCTTGCGGCGATCGCCGTAGCCGGGAGCCTTGACCGCGGCGACATTGATGATGCCGCGCAGCTTGTTGACCACGAGGGTCGCCAGGGCTTCCCCTTCGATGTCTTCCGCGATAATCAGCAGCGGGACACGGGCCTTCGAGATCTTCTCGAGCAGGGGCACCAGGACCTTGGCCGTGGTGATCTTCTCTTCGTAGATCAGGATCCGGCAGTTCTCCAGTTCGCAGGTCTGCTCGTCCTGATCGGTGACGAAGTGCGGCGAGAGATAGCCACGGTCGAACTGCATTCCCTCGACCAGTTCGACCGAGGTGCTGACCTGACGGCCCTCTTCGACCGTGATCACGCCATCCTTGCCCACCTGGACCAGGGCGTCGGCCAGAATGCCACCAATCTCGGGATCGTTGTTCCCGGCGATCGTGGCCACTGTCTGGGTCGCCTTCTTGTCCTTGGCGTCAACGCTCTTGGCGAGCTTCTTGAGCTCTTCGATGACTGCCGCGACCGCCTTGTGGACGCCGCGCTGCAGCGACATCGCGTCGGCACCGCTCGCGAGGTAGCGGAGCCCTTCCTTGTAGATCGCTTCGGCGAGGATGGTCGCCGTCGTGGTACCGTCGCCGGCCACGTCGCTGGTCTTGGAAGCCGCTTCCTTGACCAGTTGGGCGCCCATGTTTTCGTAGGCGTCTTCGAGGTCAATGTCCTCGGCAACCGTCACACCGTCCTTGGTGACTTTCGGAGCGCCCCAGCCCTTGTCCAGCACTGCATTCCGGCCTCGGGGGCCGAGTGTGCTGCCAACCGCACGGGCCAACTTGCCCACGCCAGCCAGCAGACTCTTATGCACATCATCATCGAAGATCATCAACTTCGCCACAGCTTCTCCTCGAACGTTCTAGAGACTCGCAGCCAATTGGGGACCGTCGTCCGCACGTGGTTCCGAATGACGATCCGCGATCTGCAATCGGTGTGCCAAACATCGAAAACTGTTGTAAGTTGTTAAAAATCAAGATGTTGGAGATAATTGTCAGACGCGGGGCCGGTGGCCTGCCTGCCAAACTGACAGATTGGCCGGGAGGGAATGCGGGCCCGCTTCCATTTTCCTGCCGAAATGGAGTTCCCTCGGGCGAGCCTCCGTCCATGACTGCCGAAAGCCTGCCATCGGTCCCCCCGAGCCACAATCCCACGGAGCCCTCACCGCAGTTGGCGGGCCCACGGGTTTTCTGGAGCAACTTCGACTGCGAATGGGACTGGGCACAGTGGTATGGCTCGCAAGATCAGCCGCAGGGAGGGGAAAACCGCGGCCGGCCCCGTGATCGCCGGCCCCCTCCGATTTTGCAGGCCGCCGCCGAAAAGACCCGCCTGTGGCGGAATCAACTCGCCTGGTGCTGGCTGCCCCTCGCCCGAGCGGGGGACCTGATCGTCGGGGGGGAGGGTGGACAAAAAGATCGGTCACCGTTCCGGGAGGCAGACCTGCCAGCCGACGTCTGGGAGGGGGTCGGGTTTGTCCCCCGGATGCCACCGCACTGCGGGGGGAGACTGGTTCCCTGGGGTTGGACCGACGGAGCACGGCAGCTCGCCCTGCAGGGAGGCGTGGCGGTCACGTCTCCGTTGCCCACAGTGGTGGCCGAAGTCAATTCCCGCTGCCGCAGGTGGGAGTGGGAGCAGCAATTGGGGTTGGCCCTCCCTGGCTCGTGCCCGATTGCCTCCCTGGGGGAGTTGACCCGCGCCCTGTTGTCGCTTCCCGACCCGGAAGCCGGGTGGGTCCTCAAGGCCAATTTCGGCATGTCGGGACGAGAAGCGATCCGGGGGCGCGGATTGACCGTCACGGAACCGCAGCGACGATTTGTCGAGCAGCGACTTGAGGCGACCGGCCCGCTGGTGCTCGAGCCGTGGCTGACAGCGGTGGCCGAGGCGGGCGTGCAATGGGATCTCGCACCGGACGGACGCATCACGCTGGTGGGAGTGGCGGAGCAGCGGGTCGCCGGGGGGACCTGGCAGGGGAGCCGGTTTTCGGGAAGCGTGGCTGGCGCCGCCTGGCACGCGGCGATTGAGGCGACCGAACGGGTAGCTCAGCGCGTCGCCGCCGCCGGGTATTGGGGTCCCCTGGGGATCGACTGTATGCGCTATCGCGACGTCAACGGCGGCGAACGACTGCGTCCGCTGCAGGATCTCAACGCCCGGTTCACGATGGGACGGCTGACCCTGGCCTGGCGCGATCACCTGCCGGCCGGTTGGTCGGCCGCATGGCGGGTCATTCCTCCCCACGCGACCGGAGCCGTCCAGGTGTTTTGCGAACAGATCGGCACATCCCGCACGGGGACGACGCTCGCCTGGCGGACCACGCCGGAGATTGCGGCACCACCGGCCAACGACTCTGCCCGCCGGGAGTCTTTCCCCGCGGGGCGCTGCCTGCTGGCGGCCTGCGACAACTCCCGGCTCGATTCGCTCGAGCACGATTTTGAAGTCGTTGTGGAACGCAGCCGCCACCCGGTCTGACGCGAGGACCGGCGGTGTGAGCACTGGGGAGCACCGCACGGGGAGCACTGCACGGGAAGCCTGTGGGGGCCATCCATGCGGAGATGATGTTGGCCGCCGGGTTTATTTCCCGATGCGCCAGAGATGCTCGGTGCCACGGAGATAGACGGCTCCCTGCGAGAACGCGGGGGAGGCGTAGACGGTTTCGCCCAGCGGGTTTTCGTGCACGACGCGCGGTTCGGGCCCCGGCTCCAGCAGCTTGGTGACACCATCGTCGGCGATGAACCACGCCCTGCCAGCGACAGCGGCGAGCGATGCGCTGTAATGCGTCCCGAGGCGGGTTTGCCAGATCCGTTCGCCAGTGCGGGTGTCGAAGCAGTTGGCGGTCCCCCGGTCGTCGGCCACCAGCAGGTGGTGACCGATCACCACGGGAGACGGGACGTAGCAGGCGGCATTGCGTGAATGCCAGGCGACATGGGAGGCCGAGACATCTCCCGCCCCATCGGGACGAATCGCGAGGACGTGATGGGTGGGGAAGCCGGCCGCCACGTAGAACTGTTCGCCATCGAAAACCGGTGACGCGACGAACTGCTCGGTGGGGCCTTCAATCTGCCACCAGGTCTTGCCGGTGCGGGGATCGAGGCTGACGACCTGCTTGCTTCCCGAGAAGACCAGTTGCGGCCGGTCGCCCACCTGCCGCACGAGGGGGGTGACATAGCTGCGCGTCTGGTGGACTCGGGGCTGTTTCCAGACGACGTCGCCGGTGGCGCGGTCGAGGGCGACGACATACGATTCGCCGTCGTGATCGCCGTTGATGATGACAAGGTTTTCGAACAGCACCGGGTTGCTGCAGAAGCCATGGACGCTGGCAAACCGGCCAGGCCGGGCGATCCAGCGCAGCCGGCCGGCGAAATCATGGGCCGAGACGACGATCTGTCCCGGCGTGAGGGGCCGGGGGGTTCCGACGTTTTTCGCCGGTTCGGTCGAACCATCAATCTCGAGGAAGGTGGTGTAGACCGTCTGTTCGTCGGCAGCGGGGGTCGACGAGGCGTGGCTGTTGAGGTGATGCTTGACCTCGAGGGGAGACTGGCAGACGGTGGTCTGCCAGGCGACCTGTCCCGTCGTGGCGTCGAGGCAGAGCAGTTGCCGATCTTCGGTCTCGGGGAGGCAGGTGGCGAGGAAGATGCGGTTGCCGACGACGATGGGAGATCCATGTCCCGTTCCCGGCACGGGAACTTTCCAGGCGATGTTGGTTCCCGTGGTCCCGTCCCACACCTCGGGGAGGCCCGTCTCCAGCGAGGTTCCATCCCCCCGGGGACCGCGCCAGCCGGGCCAATCTTCAGCGTGCAGTTCCCCCGCGGCACATCCCAACACCAGGACGAGCAGCAGCCACACGACCCGACTTGGCGAGGCCAAGGATGACCACCAGCGCTCTCGGCGGTGTGGTGGGGGAAGCGAGGCCGGCGGCCGGTGAGCGTGAGTGACGCGCGCGGAGGAATCGCGACCGGGACGTGGGCGGGCGGGCATGGGGATGGCGGGGTTCAGGGTTGTGCGTCGAGCAGTGCCCGCGCCTGGGCCTTGAGGGCGGGACCGTATTTCGGATCGCTGATGGCGAATTCGAAAAACGACCGGAAATAGCTGGCGAAATTGCCGATGTCGAAGCGGCGTTCGTGCGGCAGCAGGCGGAGCCCGATGCCTTTCCCTCCCTGGGCGAGAATGCTCTGGATGGCGTCGGTGAGCTGGATTTCGCCCCCGCGTCCCGGCTTGGTCTGCGCCAGTTCGTCGAAGATGCGGGGACTGAAGACATACCGTCCCACGAAGGCAAGGTGACTGGGGGCCTCATCGGGGTTGGGCTTTTCGATCACCCCCTTCAACTCGATCCGGTCGCCGGTCGCCGGTCCGAGCGGATCGATGATGCCGTATTTCCGCACATCCTGCACGGGGACTTCCTGCAGGGCGACGACGATGTCGGCTCCACTGCGGTCAAATTCCTCGAGCATGCGCTGCATGATCGTCGACTTGGCGTGGAGGCCAATGATTGAGTCGCCGAGGGCGACAGCGAAGGGCTGATTGCCGACCAGCGGCCGGGCACAAAGGACGGCATGTCCCAGCCCGAGTTGCTGGCGTTGGCGGGTGTAGAAGAACTGCATCTTCTGGCGTTCGAAGTCGAGTTCCGCCAGTTCTTCTTCCCGACCCGATTCGCGCAGGTACTGGATCAGCGAGCGGTCTTCGTCGAAGTGGTTTTCGATCGACGATTTGCGGGCCCCGGTGATGAACAGCAGTCGTTCGATCCCGGCGGCCGCGAGTTCCTCCACGACATACTGCACCACCGGCTTGCGTCCGACGGGGAGCATTTCCTTGGGCTGGCACTTGGTGGCCGGGAGCAGGCGGGTGCCATGCCCGGCCACGGGAACGACCGCAAGATCGACTTTCATGGAAGCGGACTCTCGATGGAGGGAGAAGGGACTCTCAAGTTACCACCTGGCGAGCCCTCGCGACACGGATCGCACGGCGGAGGCCGGAGACCGGCCCGCATGGGTGGCGTCAAACCACCCACCTCAGCAGATTCGATCGAGGCGTCCCATTCGGGGACGGCACCGCGTTCGTGAGAGCATCGGATTTCGTCCAACCGGGCTGGCAATCACGGACGGCGGTCGGGTTCA